>NNBU01000492.1_pt1 | contig 23639 bp, 24 predicted proteins | sample 1173781 | NCBI WGS metagenome assembly NNBU01 (sample SAMN07173937, study PRJNA388173) | plant metagenome | biome: Plant school; feature: Soil; material: Symbiotic tissue of Blasia pusilla L.; isolation source: symbiotic tissue sample KVJ2 | host: Blasia pusilla | place: Norway: Troms, Kvaloya...
GGGGCGAGGCGTTCGCCTTCCCCGGCGCGCGCGGCGTTGTGGGCATCGAGCGCTTCTTGCGGGAGGGCGGGCGGCGGGGGGGTGGACGCCTGCGGTTCGGCGGGGGCGGGGGCGGCGGGTGCGGTGGGCGCTGCGGGCGCCGAGGAGGCCTGCTGTGCAGGCACTGCCGCGGCAGCCGCGGGCGCTGAAAAGGCGGGCGAATCCGAATTGCCACCCCCGCAGGCCGCAAGCAGCAAGCCGGCGGCGATGCACAGCAGGCCCTTCGCGAATGATTTGTTCCCTGAAATTGTTCGCATGAGACTCCCTTTGTTAATAACTATTGACTGGCTGGCCTCGATGAATTTCGAGACCGCGCGATTATTGGGAGTCGCAGGCGAAGTCCATGGCCGGGAGCTGCTGCAGCAGGTGGCATGGGCGTGAAGAACTTCACGGCCGCTGGCGATTTGGGACGGCGCGTTCGGGGCGAGTGCACAGGGCGCCGGGTGCACTGGACACGCTGGTGGGGCGCCCTGAACAGGCGGCGTCCATGCCCAACCCGCGCTAAAAACTCAGCTCGTGATCTCGCCGAGCGCGTCACCCGCCGTCAGGTGAGCGGTATCGCTCCACCCCACGAGGCTGAACCCTCCGGAGGTCCACAGCATGCGGTTGATGGCCGCATTGCCCAGTTGCCAGGTGCGCGGCGCCTGCAGTGCCTGCCGGGTGGCGGCACGGTAGAGCACGTCCATCACCCCGCCGTGCGCGACCAGCACCACCAGCTCGCCGGGATGGCGCGCCGCCAGTTCGGCCGCCACGCCCGTCACGCGGTCGCGAAACACCAGCAGGCTTTCGCCGCCCTCGGGTTCGAACTCGGGGTCGCGCTCGCGCCAGCGTCTGGCCTGCTCGGGCAGCGTGGCCTCGATTTCGGCGAAGCTCATGCCCTCGAAGGTGCCGAAGGCCCGCTCGCGCAGGCGCGGCTCGGGCTGCACGGCCAGGCCGTGGGGCCTGGCGATTTCCTCGGCGGTCTGCCAGGCACGCGACAGGTCGCTGGCATAGACGACGCTGATGGGCTCGTCCGCCAGCGCCCCGCCGGCGCGCCGCGCTTGCCAGACGCCGGTGGCGTTGAGCCCGATGTCGAGCTGGCCCTGGATGCGGGTGTCGACGTTCCAGGCGGTTTCTCCGTGGCGAACGGCGATCAGGCGGGTGGGTTCTTCCATCCGCGGGATTCTAGAAGCGCTACTTTCCGGCCGTCGGCAGCGCGATGTTCACCCGGCGCTCGCCCTGCGGCGGATTGGGAAAGCCCTGCAGGGCGGCCTCGAACATCACCGGCAGGATCGCCGCGTTGACGTTGTACGGGCCGTCGTTGCGTGCGCGGGTCTCGTAGACCACGCGGTTGGAGCCCGCCTCGCGCAGCACGATGCTCACCTCGCGTTCGTACCAGGGATTGGCCGGCGGCGCGAATCCCGGGCCGCCGTACCAGCCGCCGCCATACCAGCGCCGGCCGTAGTAGCCGTAGCCGCCATACCCGCCGCCCCAGGGGCCGCTGTAGAGCCACGGATCGGCCCATGGCGACAGCCCGGCCGAGACGCGCGCGCCGATCTGCGCGGTGTACTGGGGCTTGGCGTCGTCGCGGCGCAGGCCGGCCTTGTCGAGGGCTGCGCCGGCCATGGCTTCGAGCGATGCCTGCCGGGCGCCGTCGGCCTGCTGCGAAGGCAGGCGATCGAAGCGGTAGGTGGCACCGGGCGCCACGGTGCCGGGCGAGGCGAAGCTCTTCACGTCGCTGTCGACCACCCAGGAGGTGGCGCAGCCGGTCAGGCTTGCTATCAGAAAGAGAGCGGATAACGCACGTTTCATAAGGGTCTCCGGGCTGAAAAGCCCCAAATTCCCCTGGGTTGCCCGGTCAGCCCTGGACGATGCGCAGGGCCGAGGGTGCCTGGGAGAGCAAATCGAAGGAGGGCGTGTCGAAGGCGGTGTCGCCGTTTTCGTCCGCCACGCCTGTCGCCTTGAGACCCTTGAAGTCGTGCAGCGTTCCGTCGAGCAGGTGGGACGGCACCACGTTCTGCAGGGACGTGAACATGTTCTCCACGCGCCCGGGGTACTTCTTGTCCCACTCGCGCAGCATTTCGCCGACCTGCTTGCGCTGCAGGTTTTCCTGGCTGCCGCACAGCGTGCAAGGAATGATCGGGAACTCGCGGTGCTGCGCCCAGCGCACGGTGTCTTTCTCGGCCACGTAGGCCAGCGGGCGGATCACGATGTGCTTGCCGTCGTCGCTCACCAGCTTGGGCGGCATGCTCTTCAACTTGCCGGCGAAGAACATGTTGAGGAAGAAGGTCTGCAGCATGTCGTCGCGGTGGTGGCCCAGCGCGACCTTGGTGGCGCCCAGCTCGTCGGCCACGCGGTACAGGATGCCGCGGCGCAGCCGGCTGCAAAGTCCGCAGGTGGTCTTGCCCTCGGGAATCACGCGCTTGACGATGCTGTAGGTGTCCTGGTTCTCGATGTGGAAGTCCACGCCCAGGTTGCTCAGGTACTTCGGCAGCACGTCTTCGGGGAAGCCGGGCTGCTTCTGGTCGAGGTTGACCGCCACGATGTCGAAGTGAATGGGGGCGCGCGCCTTCATCTTGAGCAGGATGTCGAGCAGCGCGTAGCTGTCCTTGCCGCCCGAGACGCACACCATGACCTTGTCGCCCTCCTCGATCATGTTGTAGTCGACGATGGCCTGCCCGACCTGGCGACACAGGCGCTTTTCGAGCTTGTGCGTTTCGCGTTCGATCTTCAGGGAGTGGGTGGCGTCCGCGGCGGCGGGCGCCTCGTCGATCCAGACGGCGTTCATGGGCAGGCTACTTCGGGGAGTCGGGGGAGGGTGCGATTGTCCCCGATCATCCTTTCACCTGCCATCGCGGCGTTTTCATGCGGTTCACGGCCCCGGGAATGCCGTGCGCATCGCGTCGACAAAGCGGCGCAGCTTGGCCGGGTAGAAGCGCGCGTACGGGTACACGATGTACACGGGCGCATGGGCAGCCTGCCACTGCGGCGCCAGGTGCACCAACTGCCCGGCCTCCAGCGCCTCGGCCAGCATCCAGGTCGACAGCACCCCCACGCCCACCCCCAGCACTGCCGCGCTGCGCAGCGCGTTCAGGCTGTCGGTGATCATGCGCGGGCGGATCTGCACCCGGTACACCTCGCCACTGGTCTCATGCGTCAGCACGACCTCGGTGCGGTAGAAGTTCTTCGCGGCCAGCCAGGGGAGCGCCTCCAGGTCGCGGGCGTGCACGGGCGGCGCCATGTCCTTGAACAGCGAGGGCGCCCCCACCGCGATGCGCGGCACCTCGGACAGCCGGATGGCCACCACCGACGGGTCGGTCACTTCGCCCACGCGAATCGCGCAGTCCACGCCCTCCGCGATGAAGTCGGGCGTGCGGTCCTGCGGGCCGTCGTGCAGCAGCCATTCGACCGTCATCTGCGGGTAGCTGTGCAGGTAGGCGGCCAGCGGCCCGACGAGCAGCTGCTGGCCGAACACGTGCGGCGCCACCACGCGCAGCCGCCCCTCGGGCTGGTCGACCGCGCCGCGCACCTCGGCCTCGAAGGCGTTCCAGCTCACGATGAGCTCTCGGGCGCGCTCGAAGCAGCGCTCGCCGTCCTCGGTGAGCTTCATCGCATGGGTGGAGCGCTGCAACAGGCGCACGCCCAGCGAACGCTCCAGCGCCTGCAGACGGCGGCTCACGGTGGGCTGGGTGGTGCCCATCTGCGCGGCCGCGGCCGACAGGCTGCCGGCCTCGACGATGCGCACGAAGGTCTGCATCAACTCGATACGGTCGGCGGCAGCGGGGGGTGGAAGCGGTGCGGACATACGTGCAGCGTATATCAATTGTTCGAGGCAAGGGGCTACCTTCGATTGGCTGGGGCGCGCACACTCCAGCCCTTGTTTTCGCATCCTAGGGTTAACACCATGTCTTCCATTCAATCAACGCATGAGAGGCTGCCGAACTCGCTGATCCTGCTGCTGGCCGCCAGCGCAGGTTTCGGCGTGGCGGCGCTCTATTACAGCCAGCCGATGCTGGGCGTGCTGGGCCCGGACATCGGCGCCTCGGCCCGCGCGGTGGGCTTCGTGCCCACGCTCACGCAGCTGGGCTACGCGTTGGGCATCCTGCTGCTGGCGCCGCTGGGCGACCGCTTCGACCGGCGCCGCATCATCCTGGCCAAGGCCACCGTGCTGGTGCTGGCGCTGCTCGGCGCGGCGTTCTCGCCTTCGGTCGGCCCGCTGCTCGTCGCCAGCCTCGTCATCGGCCTGGCCGCCACGCTGGCGCAGGATGTGGTGCCGGCCGCCGCCGCGCTGGCGCCCGAAGCGCACCGCGGCAAGATCGTCGGCACGGTGATGACCGGGCTGCTGCTGGGCATCTTGCTGTCGCGCGTGCTGAGCGGCTTCGTGGCCGAGCACTTCGGCTGGCGCGCGATGTTCGTGGTGGCGGCGGCCAGCATCGCGTTCATCGGCGTTGCCGCGGCGCGCGGACTGCCGCACCTGCGCCCGACCACGCAACTGGGCTACGGCGCGTTGCTGGGCTCGCTCGGCAAGCTGTGGCAGCGCCACGGTGCGCTGCGCCGCGCCACGCTCGCGCAGGCCTTGCTGTCGGTCGGTTTCAGCGCTTTCTGGTCGACGCTGGCCGTGATGCTGCACGGCGCGCCGTTCCACCTGGGCAGCGCGGCAGCGGGAGCCTTCGGCCTGGCCGGAGCGGCCGGTGCGCTGGCCGCGCCCATCGCCGGCCGGCTGGCCGACCGGCGCGGGCCGGAGCTGGTGATCCGCATGGGGGCGGCGTTGGTGGTGGTGTCGTTCGCTGCGATGCTGTTCGCGCCGCTGATGGCGCCCGCCGCGCGGCTGGGGCTCATCGTGGCCAGTGCCATCGGCTTCGACTTCGGCCTGCAGGCCGCGCTGATCGCGCATCAGACGGTGGTCTACGGCATCGACCCCGGTGCGCGCAGCCGGCTCAATGCGGTGTTCTTCACGGGCGTGTTCGTCGGCATGGCGACGGGCTCGGCGCTCGGTGCGCTCGTGCTGGCGCAGTGGGGTTGGCCGGGCGTGGCGCTGATGGCCGCGGTGTCGGCGCTGGGTGCACTCGGCGTGCGGATGTGGCCGGCAGGCGCCGAGCCCGCCGTGGCCTGCGGTTCAGCCGCCTGAAAAGGCGTTCACCACTCGCCGGCTTCCATGCGGATCGCCACCTCGCAATCGTCGAAGATTTCGAGCTTGGCGATCTTCACGCGCACGCCCACCACGCCGGGCAGTTGCAGCAGGCGCTGCACCAGCTTGCCGATGAGGCTTTCGAGCAGGTTGACGTGCTCGGCGGTGCACTCCTCGATGATGATGCGGCGCACCTTGCGGTAGTCGAGCACGTGGAAGATGTCGTCGTCCTGCGGCAGCAGCGGCTGCGGGCCGAGGCTGAGTTCGGCGTCCACCAGGATGGGTTGCGGCGCCGTCTTCTCGTGGTCGAGGATGCCCAGGTTGGCATCGAATCGCAGGCCCTGCAGGGTGAGCGTCTGGCGGCCCTGGGTGGGCGAAGGCGTGGAGGGGGTAGACATGGTGCTGCTCACATGAGCGAGAAATCGCGCTCGAATTTCATCAGGTGCTGGCCGCCGTCCACCAGCAGCGTGGTGCCGGTGATCGAGCTGTTTTCCAGCGCGAACTTCACCGTGGCGACCACGTCGGCCGGGGTGGAAGAGCGGCCCAGCGGCGACAGCTTGTGCAACTGCGCGAAGGTGTCGTCGTCCAGCATGTGGCTGGGCAGCGTGAGGCCGGGCGCCACGCCCACCACGCGCACGCGCGGGGCCAGCGCCAGCGCCAGCATCGGCGTGGCGGCTTCGAGGGCGGCCTTCGACAGCGTGTAGCTCAGAAAGTCGGGGTTCGGGTTCCACAGCTTCTGGTCGAGCAGGTGGACCACGGCACCGTGCGCGTCGCGCGCCGCCAGGTGCTCGTGCAGCGCCTGCGCCAGCAGGATGGCCGCGCCGGTGTTGCTGCGCGCGTGGCGTTCCATGAGCGCGTAGCTGAAGGTGGCGGCCTCGTCGTGCTCGAACAGGGCGGCGCTGTGCACCACCGCGTCGATGCCGCGAAAGCGCGCGACCACGCGGGGCAGCAGCGCGCGCGTGGCGGCCTCGTCTTCCAGGTCGGCGGCGAAGAGCGCCGAATCGCCCGAGAGCGCCGCGCAGTCGGCCACCGTCTGCTCGGCCTCGGCCCGCGAGTTGCGGTAGTGCACCGCCACCTGCCAGCCGCCCGCGGCGAGCCCCAGCGCGATCTCTCGGCCCAGCCGGCGACCCGCGCCCGTGACGAGAACGGTGCGGGGGGCCGGGGAGGGGGATGCGGTGCTCATGCGGAGGTGAGATGAGAGGAGAGAGACAATGGCGCCGTGACGACAAAGACAACCCCCAGCAGTTTACCCACCGCCCTCGATCACCTCATCGCGCGCTCCGTCGAGCGCGCGGGCGGCTGGATCGGGTTCGACCGCTTCATGGCGCTGGCCTTGTACGCACCCGGCCTTGGCTACTACGCCAACAGCTCCGCCAAGTTCGGCCACATGCCGTCTTCGGGCAGCGACTTCGTCACCGCGCCTGAGTTGACGCCGATGTTCGGCAAGACGCTGGCCGCGCAGGTGGCGCAGGCGCTGGAGAAGACCGGCACCGACACGGTCTGGGAATTCGGCGCGGGCTCGGGTGCGTTGGCGGTCCAGGTGCTGCATGCGCTGGACGAAATGGGCCGCACCGACGTGCGCTACCGCATCGTCGACCTGTCGGGCACGTTGCGCGAGCGGCAGCAGCAGGCGCTGGTGCGCTATGCGGACCGGGTCGAATGGCTCAACGAACTGCCCGAATCGATGGAGGGCGTGGTGGTCGGCAACGAGGTGCTCGATGCGATGCCGGTGCAACTGCTGGCGCGCGTGGGCGGGCAATGGTTCGAGCGCGGCGTGGTGCGCAATGCGCAGGACGACGGCTGGACCTGGGCCGACCGCGCGACCGAGCTGCGTCCGCCGGTCGACGTGCCGGGCGCGCATGACTACCTCACCGAAATTCATCCGCAGGCGCGGGCTTTCATGGCCACCCTGGCGGACCGGCTGAAGAAGGGCGCGATCTTTCTCGTCGACTATGGGTTTCCTGAAGCGGAGTACTACCACCCGCAGCGGCACATGGGGACCGTGATGTGCCATCGGGCGCACCAGGCCGACGGCGATCCGCTGTCCGACGTGGGCTACAAGGACATCACCGCGCATGTGGACTTCACCGGCATCGCGCTGGCGGGGCAGGACGCGGGGCTTGTCGTGCTGGGCTATGCGAGCCAGGCGCGGTTTCTGCTGAACTGCGGGCTGCTGTCTCTGATGGAAGCGGGGACCGTGGCTGAACGTGCCATGGCGGCGCGGCTCATTCATGAGCATGAGATGGGGGAGCTATTCAAGGTTGTGGGGTTTGCTGTTGGTGAGGGGTGGGATGCGATGGGGTTTGTTGAAGGGGATCGCAGTCATATGCTTTGAGTGAGTTGGTTTTGTTGTTTCCCGGGGCCGGGACTCGCCCCGGCGGGCGACTTACTTTCTTTTGCTTCGCCAAAAGAAAGTAAGCAAAGAAAAGGCGACCCCACTGTCTGCGACCCCTGCGCTGCGCTACGGGCAACCTGCGGTGCTCACGTTCCGCGGGGTCTCGCCCAAACTCGCTTCGCTCAAACAAGGGCGAGCCCTGATCCGCGAAACGCTGCGCTCCTCGGCGCATCCAGAAGGGGTTGGGATACCGAAGCGCCTTCGCTGCGCTCGGCTCCAAACAGCCAACAGCCAATCCCTAAGACCCCATACCAACCGCAGCAGGCGCGAAGCGCCTGCGGCGGCTTGGTGGCCGAGCGAAGCAATGGCCCGATGGGTCTCCACCCCCTCTGGCTGCGCCGAGGWGCGCAGCGTTTCGCGGATCAGGGCTCGCCCTTGTYTGAGCGAAGCGAGTTTGGGCGAGACCCCGCGAAATGCGAGCACCGCAGGTTGCCCCGTAGCGCAGCGCAGGGGTCGCAGACAGTGGGGTCGCCTTTTCTTTGCTTACTTTCTTTTGGCGAAGCAAAAGAAAGTAAGTCGCCCGCCGGGGCGAGTCCCGGCCCCGGGAAACAAACCAGGCAGCAAGAAAGCAGATTCAAACCGCTTCCTCCTCAACCACACGCCGAGTGTTACCCCCACCCAGCCGATCAAACGCCAGATAAATAACAGGCGTAGTGAACAAGGTCAGCAGCTGGCTGACAATCAGCCCCCCAAAAATCGCCAGCCCCAGCGGACGACGCAACTCCGCCCCATCCCCAAAACTCAGCATCAGCGGCACCGCAGCAAACAAGGCCGCCAGCGTCGTCATCAAGATGGGTCGAAAGCGCAGCAACGCAGCCTGGTGAATAGCCTCCCGCGCCGACTTCCCCTGGTTGCGCTCCGCATCGATCGCAAAGTCGATCATCATGATCGCGTTCTTCTTCACGATGCCGATCAGCAAAATGATGCCGATGATCCCGATCACCCCCAGGTCGTTGCCGGTGATCATCAGCGCCAGCAAGGCGCCGACACCCGCCGAAGGCAGCGTCGACAGGATGGTCAGCGGATGCACGTAGCTCTCGTACAGCACCCCCAGCACGATGTACACGCACACCACCGCCGCCAGAATCAGCCACAGCTGGTTGGACAGCGACTTTTCATAAGCGCCTGAAGCCCCGAGGAACGTCATCGTCACGCTGCTCGGCAACCCGATTTCCTTCGCCGCGGCACGGATCGCATCGACGGAAGAACCGAGCGAAACGCCGGGCGCGGTGTCGAAGTTCAGCGTGCTCGCCGGGTACTGCGCCACGTGCGTGATCTGCAGCGGCGCCTGCTGCTCGGAGATCTCGGCAATGGCCGACAGCGGCGTGGCGGTGCCCGAGCCGGCGATCAGGTTCAGCTGGCCCAGCGTCTGCGGCGTGTTCACCAGGCCGGGCTGCGCCTCGAGAATCACCCGGTACTGGTTGGTCTCGGTGAAGATCGTCGAGACGATGCGCTGGCCGAAGGCGCTGTACAGCGCATCGTCCACCGTGCTCGCGGTGATGGACAGGCGCGCTGCCGTGTCGCGGTTCACGTTCACGAACGCCGCCAGCCCCTGCGCGCCGGCGTCGCTGCTCACGTTGCGCACCTTGCTCGAGTCCTGCAGCTTGGCCACGAGCTTCTTCATCCATTCGGTGATGACCGCGCTGTCCACCCCTTCCAGCGACACGCGGTACTCGGTGGGGCCGGTCTCGGCGTCGATGGTCAGGTCTTGCGTGGGCTGCAGGTAGAGCGTGACGCCGGCCACCTGGTGCACGCGCTCGCGCAGGCGGTCCATCACCTCCTGCTGGTCGCCGTGGCTCTTCTTCAGGTTGATGAGCATGCTGCCGGTGTGCAGCATGGTGTTGTTGGCCGCGTCCACGCCCACGAAGGAGCTGAGGTTCTCGACGTCGGGGTCTTCGAGCACGGCATGCGCGGCCTGCTGCTGCAGCTGCGCCATGCGGTCGAAGGACACGTCCTGCGCGGCCTGGATGCGGCCTTGCAGCTGGCCGGTGTCCTGCGTGGGGAACAGGCCCTTGGGAATCGTGAGGTACAGCACCACGGTCAGCACCATGGTGAGCAGCGCCACCAGCAGCGTGAGCGGCTGATGCGCAATCACCCAGTGCAGCGAACGGTCGTAGCGCACCATCACGCCGTCGAAGAACCGCTGGGCGCGCGCGCCGAATCCCGTGCCGCCCGGCTCCTTCTTCGGTTCGTGCTTGAGCCAGCGCGCCGACATCATCGGCACCAGCGTGAGCGACACCACGGCCGAGATCAGGATGGTGATGGCCAGCGTCACCGCGAACTCGCGGAACAGGCGCCCCACCACGTCGCCCATGAACAGCAGCGGAATCAGCACCGCAATCAGCGACACGGTCAGCGAGATGATGGTGAAGCCGATCTGCGTCGCGCCCTTGAAGGCTGCCTGCAGGGGCTTCTCGCCCTCCTCGATGTAGCGCGCGATGTTCTCGATCATGACGATCGCGTCGTCCACCACGAAGCCGGTGGCGATGGTCAGCGCCATCAGGCTCAGGTTGTTCAGGCTGTAGCCCAGCAGGTACATCAGCCCGAAGGTGCCGATGAGCGAGATGGGCACCGCGATGCTGGCGATGACGGTGGCGCGCAGGCTGCCCAGGAAGGCGAAGATCACCAGCACCACCAGCACCACGGCCAGCACGAGCTCCATCTCGACATGCTCCACCGAGGAGCGGATGCCGGCGGTGCGGTCGCTCAGCACCTCGATCTTCAGGCCGGCCGGAAAGCCGGCCTGCAGCTCGGGCAGCTGGGCCTTGATGGCGTTGACGGTGGCGATCACGTTGGCGCCCGGCTGGCGCTGCACGTTCAGGATGATGGCGGGCGTGAGCTTGCCTTCGCCGCCGTCTGCCGCCTTGGTGCCGGCCCAGGCGCCCAGTTGGGTGTTCTCGGCGCTGTTGACCACCTGCGCCACGTCGACCATGCGGATCGGCGCGCCGTTCTTGTAGCTGACGATGAGGTTCTTGTAGTCGTCGACCGTGAGCAGCTGGTCGTTCGAGTTGATGGTGTAGGCGCGCTTGGGGCCGTCGAAGCTGCCCTTGGCGCCGTTGGAGTTGGCCGCGCTGATGGCGGTGCGCAGCGTGTCCAGCCCGATGCCGTTGGCGGCCAGCGCCTGCGTGTTGGCCTGGATGCGCACCGCCGGGCGCTGCCCGCCGCTGAGCGACACCAGCCCCACGCCGGAGACCTGGCTGATCTTCTGCGCGAGCCGCGTGTTGACGAGGTTCTGCACCTCGGTGAGCGGCAGCGTGTCCGAGGTGATGGCCAGCGTGAGCACCGGCGCGTCGGCCGGGTTCACCTTGGCGTACACGGGTGGGGCCGGCAGGTCGGCCGGCAGCAGCGAGCCGCCGGCGTTGATGGCGGCCTGCACTTCCTGCTCGGCCACGTCCAGCGTCTGGCCCAGCGAGAACTGCAGCGTGATGATCGACACGCCCGCCGCGCTGGTCGAGCTCATGCGGTCGAGCCCCGACATCTGGCCGAACTGGCGTTCCAGCGGTGCGGTGACGGTGTTGCTCATCACCTCGGGGCTGCCCCCGGGGTAGAGCGTCTGCACCTGGATGGTCGGGTAGTCGACCTGCGGCAGGGCGGACAGCGGCAGGAAGCGGAACGCCACCAGGCCGGCCAGCACGATGGCGACCATCAGCAGCGAGGTCGCCACCGGGCGAAGAATGAACGGGCGTGAGGGACTCATCGGGCGCGGCGCTTGCTGTCGATCTGGGGGACTGAGGGGCCTGGCGGCATCAGCGGATTGCGCCGCCCTGCGGCTGCGGCGGGCTGCCCGGCGTCAGGTTGGGCGCGGCTGGCGGCACCGACGTGGCGGGCGGTGACGTGGGCGATTCGGCCGGCGGCGCGCTACGCGCACCCCCCGCACCCGCCCCCCCGGCACCGCCTTCGCGGCGGCCGCTGCCGCGTTCACCGTTGCGCTCCCCCCGGTTGCCACGCCGCGCGCCGGAGGCAGCCCCGGACGCCGGCACCGCCGGCCGGTCGACCGCGGTCTGCACGCGCGCGCCGTCCTTCAGCCGGTCGCCGCCTTCGGTCACCACCTGCTCGCCGGCCTTCAGGCCCGACATGAGCGCCACGTTGTCCACGCTCGATTCGCCGCGCGTCACCGGACGCTGCGACACCGTGCTGTCGTCGTTCAGCACGTACACGTAGTCGCCGTTGGGGCCGTGGCGCAGCGCCGTCACGGGCACCACCACCGCGCTGCTCACGGTGCGCAGCAGCAGGCGCAGGTTGACGAACTGGTTGGGGAACAGCGCGTTGTCGGTGTTGGCGAAGCGGGCCTTGGCCTTGACGGTGCCGGTGGCGGTGTCGACCAGGTTGTCGAGCGTGGCGAAGGTGCCGTTGGCCAGCCGGCGCGTGCGGGTGCGGTCGAAGGCGGTGGCGTCGAGCTTGGCGCCCTGGGCCAGGCGCTCCTGCACCTCGGGCACGCGGTCTTGCGGAATGGAAAACTCCACGTCGATGGGCGCAATCTGCGTGATGGTCGCCACGCCGTTGGTGGTGCCGGTCGAGATGTAGTTGCCCGCGTCCACCGGCCGCAGGCCGATGCGACCGCTCACAGGGGCCGTGATGCGGCTCCAGCTGAGGTTGAGCTTGGCGGTGTTCTCGTTGGCGCGGTCGATCGCCACGGTGCCTTCGAGCTGCTTGACCAGCGCGGCCTGGGTGTCGACGTCCTGCCGGGCGATGGAGTCCTGCCCCAGCAGCGTCTGGTAGCGCTGCAACGTGACGCGCGCCGCGGCCATCTGCGCCTCGTCGCGCTGCCGCGCGCCGGAGGCCTGCGCCAGCGCGTTCTGGAACGGCTGCGGGTCGATGGTGGCGAGCACATCACCCTTCTTGACCATCTGCCCTTCCTGGAACAGCACGGCCGTGAGCACGCCCGACACCTGCGGCTGCACGATCACGTTGGCGACCGGGGTCACCGTGCCCAGCGCCTCGAGCTGCACCGGAATGTCCGACTGCTTGGCCGTGGCGATGCCGACCGTGCTGGAGGCCGCGCCGCCGCCCCGTCCACCGGGGCCACCGGGACCACCTGGGCCGCCCGGGCGGGGGCCGCCCCCCGGTCCCGCACCGGGGCCGGCGACGGGCGTCTTCGAGCGCTGGATCAGATACCAGGCGCCACCGCCCAGCGCCGCGAGCAGCAGCAGGGTCAGCAGGCCTCCCACCCAACGGCGCCTGCGCACCGGGGGGTGTGTGGGTGACACGTTGGCGGGCAGGGGCTCGGTTTGTTTTTCTTGTTCCATGGACGTTGCGTGCGGAAAGGACGGAGGTGCGGACCGGGTAGTACACGCGGAATGGTAGTCGCGCTCTTTGCTGGGCCGTAAAGCGACGGTAAAGCTGTCACATGTTGTCCCCCATTCGCGCCGCCTGGCTGCGATTCGCGCCGCTGTCGGGCATTCCGTCGCACGCCGGTGGCACGGGCGCCCGGGCGCCGGCACAGTCCGCCCATCGATTCCCCTCCCGTCCTTCTTCCGGATTCATTCAACTTTCAACGGAGCGCCACCATGCTGATGCAAGTCATCCTCCATACCCCGAAGTGGGTGTTCGCCGTGTTCTTCCTGCTGCTGTGGCTCGGCGCCAGGCAGCTGCTTGCCAACAACGTGAGCCTGAGCCGGGTCACGCTGATGCCCGTGGCCATGGGTGGCTTGTCGGTGTACGGCGTGATCTCGGTCTTCGGCGATGCCTTCGGCCCGCTGCTGGGCTGGGCGGCCGCGGCCATGGTGATGCTGGCGCTGGTGCTGCAGCGCCCGCTGCCCGCCACCACCCGCTACGACGCCGCCGAGCGCCGTTTCCACGTGGCCGGCAGCCCGGTGCCCCTGATGCTGATGATGGGCATCTTCGTGACCAAGTACGTGGTGGGCGCCGCCCTGGCCATGCACCCGGAGCTGCGCCAGCAAGCCGTTCTCGGCCTCGTGGTGCCGGTGATCTACGGCGCGTTCAGCGGTGTCTTCGTGGCCCGTGCCGTGCGCCTGTGGAAGCTGGCCATCCGTACCGACGCCATGGCGTCGAACGTGCGTCCGGCCTAAAGTCCTGCCTGGAATTTCCGCTCGGCCCCCAGCGCTTCCAGGAACCGCACCATGAACGCGCTCTTGCTGATCCTCAAGATATCCGTCACGGTGGTGCTCGCCGCGTCCATCGCCGAGGCGCTGGTGCTGTCCTTTCGCCATGGCTGGCGCAGCTACGACTGGAAGGCCTCGGCCCTCTCGGTGGTCGACTTCCTGGTGCGCGAATACCCGTTGCGCTGGCTGCTGCCGCTGGCCTTCTGGACCGGCGCCATGGACTGGTTCTACGCCCACCGCCTGTTCACCCTGCCGATGAACCACTGGAGCGGCTGGGCCGCGTGCTTCATCGGCCAGGAGTTCTGCTACTACTGGTACCACCGCGCGGCGCACCGGGTTCGCTGGTTCTGGTGCACCCACGCCATCCACCATTCGCCGAACCAGCTGAACCTGTCGGCCGCCTACCGCTTCGGCTGGACCGGTCGCCTCACCGGCACGCTGGCCTTCTTCATGCTGGCGCCGTTGCTGGGCATGCCGCCGCGGGTGGTGCTGCTGATGTTCACGCTGAACCTGCTGTACCAGTTCTGGATCCACGCCGCCTGGATACCGCGCCTGGGGCCGCTCGAATGGGTGCTGAACACCCCCTCGGCCCACCGCGTGCACCACGCCTCGAACCTCGAATACCTGGACGGCAACTACGGCGGTGTGCTGATCGTGTTCGACCGCCTGTTCGGCACCTACATTCCCGAGCGCGCCGACCTGCCCTGCCGCTACGGGCTGGTGAACCCGATCACCTCGTACAACCTGTTCGAGATCGAATTCACCCAGTGGCGCGCGCTGCTGCGCGACCTGGTCTCGGCGCGCTCGGTGCGCGCCTTCGTCGGCTACCTCGTGAAGCCGCCGGGGTGGAAGCCCGACGGGCCGGGCGACACCACCGAGGAGCTGCGGCAACGCGCGGCGCTTCAGGCCGCACCGTCACACGCGGTGCCCGCGCCCGACTTCGTTCCCGTGCAGTACAACAAGGAGTTGTCATGATCCACACCGCTTCGACCCCCTCCCTTTCCGACGTCGAACGCCTTGCCCGCCGCCGCGCCGGCGCCAAGATGGGCTGGTACATCCACGCCTTCGTCTATGTGCTGGTCAACCTCGGGCTGGTCGGCCTGTCGGCCGCCAGGGGCCACACCTGGGCGATCTACCCGCTCATGGGCTGGGGCCTGGGCCTGCTGATCCATGGCGCCGTGGTCTGGTTCGTGGCGCCGGGCGGCGGCTTCTACGACCGCCTGGTGGAGCGCGAGCGCCGCGCGCTGGGCGCCCGGGACCACGGATGAGCGTGGCGCCGTCTCCAGCAGACGCCGGGGCCTCCAGGTTCGGATCCGAAAACCTGCGGGACATGCTGCGGCATGGCCTGATCACCGCGGTCTTCTGCTGCCTGATCGCCAGCGCGCTGACCATCACCGACGGCGGTGGCTGGGCACCGCACCTGATCTATTCGCTGTCGATCGGCACCATCAGCTGGCTGTTCATCGACACCAGCCGGCTGCTGATCACCGGGCACCGCGAGAACAACTGGCCGCGCGGCCCCTGGGGCTACCTGCTGGTGGCCATGGGCGTGACCGTCGGCTTCCTGGGCGGCAACTTCATCGGCGACGCCTGGACCGGCGCGCCGACCTTCGACTTCCTGGACCTGGCGGGTCACAAGCTGGCGACCGGGGTCATCATCACCATGGCCGCGACGATCGGCATGTGCTTCTTCTTCTACAGCCTGGGCAAGAGCAAGCACCTGCAAGGCCAGGTCGACCTGGCCCAGCGCGCCGCCACCGAAGCGCGGCTGAAGCTGCTCGAAACCCAGCTGGAGCCGCACATGCTGTTCAACACGCTGGCCAACCTGCGCGTGCTGATCACCGTCGATCCGCCGCGCGCCGTGGCCATGCTCGACCGCCTCAACAGCTACCTGCGCATGACGCTGAGCGGTTCGCGAGCGCTGTCTCATCCGTTGTCGGCAGAGTTCGACCGGCTGGGCGACTACCTCGAACTGATGTCGGTGCGCATGGGCGAGCGCCTGCACTACACGCTGGAATTGCCCGACGATCTGCGCGACACGCCCGTGCCGCCCTTGCTGCTGCAGCCCCTGGTGGAAAACGCCATCCGCCACGGGCTGGAGCCCCAGGTGGAAGGCGGCAGCATCAAGGTGCGCGCGCGCCGGGAGGCCGACCGGCTGGTGATCGAGGTGAGCGACACCGGTGTCGGGCTCGAAGCGGCCGCGCCCTCCGAGGGCAGCGGTTTCGGGCTGGAGCAGGTGCGCGAACGGCTGGCCACGGTATACGGCAATGGCGCCCGGCTGGACCTGGCGCCCGCGCCGGACGGCGGCACGTGCGCGGCACTGAGCTTTCCGAAGCCCAACTGACAACCGGACAACCCGACCACAGCAAAGATGCAACCCACCGCCCTCATCGCAGAAGACGAACCCCTGCTTGCCCAGGCCCTCAAGGCCGAGCTGGCAGCCGCCTGGCCCGAACTGCAGGTCGTGGCGATCGCAGGCGATGGCCGCAGCGCCGTGCGCGAGGCGCTGCGCCTGCTGCCGCAGGTGCTGTTCTTCGACATCCGCATGCCTGGCCTCGACGGCCTGGGCGCCGCCGCCGAACTGGCCGACTGCTGGCCCGCCGACGAGACGCCGATGCCGCAGCTGGTGTTCGTCACGGCCTACGACGAGTACGCCGCCCGGGCCTTCGAGGCCCAGGCCATCGACTATGTGCTCAAGCCCGTGCAGCCCGAGCGGCTGCGCAAGACGGTCGGCCGGCTCCAGCAGGCGCTGGCCGCGCGGCAGCCTGCGGCCCCACCCGCCCTGGCCGACGACGCGCTGGAACGCACGCTCGCGCAGTGGCGCCAGGTGCTGAGCGCCGCCGGGGCCGCTGGCACCGCTGGCACCGCGTCAGCCACGGCGCCCCCCGCCCCGCTGCGCATGATTGCCGCCAGCGACGCCGGCGGCAGCACGGTGCGCATGGTGCCCATCGACGAGGTGCTTTACTTCGAGGCCGCCGACAAATACCTGCGCGTGCTGACGGCCTCGCACGAATACCTGATCCGCACGCCGCTCAAGCAGTTGCTGACCCAGCTCGATGACTCCACCTTCTGGCAGGTGCACCGGGCGGTGGTGGTGCGCAGCGCGGCCATCGAGTCGGTGCACCGCGACGAGGCCGGCAAGATGCACCTGATGCTGCGCGGGCGGGCCGAGAAGATTCCGGTCAGCCGGCTCTACGCCCATCTGTTTCGCGCCATGTGAAATTCGAGCGTGCGCGCCCATACAAAAAGCCGGCCCTTGCGGAGCCGGCTTTTTTCATTCAGTCACGAATGGTGTGGCAATTTAGCGCCAGTGGCCATGGCCGCGGTAGTAGCCGCGACCACCGTAACGCGGTCCGTAATAGGCCGGCGGGCCGTAGTAGACGGGTGCAGGACGGTAGTACACAGGTGCCGGCGGCCGGTAATACACCGGCGGCGGCGGTGCGTAGTACACCGGGGCGGGCGGGTAGTACGCCGGTGCCGGCGGATAGTAGGCCGGAGCGCCCACGCCCACCGCCACGCCGGGAAGGCCGACACCGACCGACCAGCTCACGTCACCGCGGGCGCTGGCCGAAGTGGCTGCAAACAATGCACCGGCTGCCACCACACCTGCGGCGGCCCATTTGAAGAAAGTAGAACGTGTGAGGCTCATGATGTTGGACTCCTTGAATCAGTGGGCCGGGTTCGGGTGTGAACCGCCCATGCGTGTATTGAACGCGGCAATTGCAAAGCGGGTGCACCGGGCAATGTGAAGAACGTTGCCAAAGGTAACCCCTAAGAGGCGCACTCTAGAATGGCTCGATGACCTCCCCGACCGACAAAAACGGCGCCAAAACGACCGCTGCACCGAGCAATTTCCTGCGCCACGTGATCGAGAACGACCTCGAACAGGGCGCCTACGCGGGCCGCAAGTGGGGCGGATCGCCTGGCAGCGCCGCCCACCATGCCCAGGGCATGGCCGACCCGGCCAAGGTGCGCATGCGCTTCCCGCCCGAGCCCAACGGCTACCTGCACATCGGCCACGCCAAGAGCATCTGGCTGAACTTCGAGCTCGCCAAGGAATACGGCGGCGTGTGCCACCTGCGCTTCGACGACACCAACCCCGAAAAAGAAGACCAGGAGTACGTCGATTCCATCCGCGACGCCGTGAAGTGGCTCGGCTACGAAACCTACCTGGCCGACCGCCCCAGCGCGCCCGGCACGATGCAGCCGCACGAGTACTTCGCGAGCAACTACTTCGACTTCATGTACGAGGCGGCCGAGTACCTCATCGGCGCCGGCCTGGCCTACGTGGACGAGCAGACCCCTGAAGAAATGCGCGTGAACCGCGGCGACTTCGGCAAGGCCGGCACCGACAGCCCCTTCCGCAGCCGCAGCGTGGAAGACAACCTTGCGCGCTTCCGCGAAATGCGCGACGGCAAGCTCGAGGACGGCGCCGCCATCCTGCGCGCCAAGATCGACATGGCGAGCCCCAACATCAACATGCGCGACCCCGCGCTGTACCGCATTCGCCGGGCCACGCACCACAACACGGGCGACAAGTGGTGCATCTACCCGATGTACACCTACGCGCACCCGATCGAAGACGCGCTGGAGCAGATCACCCATTCCATCTGCACGCTCGAATTCGAAGACCAGCGCCCCTTCTACGACTGGCTGCTCGACCGCCTCGCCGAAGGCGGCCTCATCGCCAGTCCGCATCCGCGCCAGTACGAATTTGCGCGGCTCAACGTCACCCATGTGATGACCAGCAAGCGCAAGCTGCGCCAGCTGGTCGAAGAAAAGCACGTCGACGGCTGGGACGACCCGCGCATGCCCACCATTGCGGGCCTGCGCCGCCGCGGCTACACGCCCGAGGCGCTGCGCCTGTTCTGCGAGCGCAGCGGCACCACCAAGTCGGGCGGCTGGATCGACTACGCCAGCCTCGAAGCCGCGCTGCGCGACAGCCTGGACCCCGTCGCCCCGCGCGCCATGGCCGTGCTCGACCCGGTCAAGCTGGTCATCACGAACTGGGGCGAGCTGATGGGCGGCGACGATGTGCTCGACGACTGCTCCGCCCCCGTGCACCCGCACCACCCCGAAATGGGCAAGCGCGAGTTCAAGCTCGGGCGCGAGGTGTGGATCGAAAGCACCGACTACGAAGACGTGCAGCCCAAGGGCTTCTTCCGCCTGTTCCCGGGCAACAAGGTGCGGCTGAAGTACGGCCACGTCGTCGAATGCACCGGTGCCACGCGCGACGCGAACGGCAAGCTCGTCGAAGTGCAGGCCACGCTGGTGCCGGACACGAAGAGCGGCACGCCCGGCGCGGACGCGATCAAGGTGAAGGGCAACATCACCTGGGTGGCGGCTGCGGACGCGGTGCAGGCCGAAGTGCGGCTGTACGAGCGGCTCTTCTCGGAAGCCAACCCGGGCAGCGGCGAGTTGCTGGAAGAGCTGAACAAGGCGAGCCTGGAAGTGTGCGTGGCGTTCGTGGAGCCTTCGCTCGCCACGGCGGCGCCTGGCGTCGGGGTGCAGTTCGAGCGGCACGGGTACTTCGTGCCCGATTCGGAGGCCAATGCGGATGGCAAGCTGGTGTTCAACCGTGCGGCTGGCATGCGGGACAGCTGGGGCAAGTAAGCCCGTTCGTCCCCTTCCTCCGAAGCCGGGGCCGCAATGGCTCCGGCTTTTTCTTTTTCAGCCGCGCGTTACTCCGGCCGCTTGTAGACCACGCCCAACACCGCGCTGTTCTCGTCGGTGGTGCACACCGCCGATCGGCCCTGCGGCCCGACCTTCAGGTTGATCGTGTAGACACCGTCGCGCGGCGTGGAGCCGCTGTCCACGGCAATGCTGCCTGCGGGCACCCGCAGTTCGCGCGCGGCTGCAGCGACGCAGTTCTTCACGCTGGCATCGGGTGCGCCACCCACGCGAACGGAGGTGCTGTTGCAGGCGGCGAGCAGGAGCGCTGCGCTTGCCACGCTCGCGGCCTGGATGAAGCTTCGCATCGTCATTTCGTGTTCCTCGTTGTTTGCCGGATGGGTTTGATTGAGACGTCACCCTCCGCGATGCGATGCAGGACAGGTCCGCCATTTCTCGTGGCCTGGCGCCCTCTCCTGCCATTGCACCGGGGGCTCGCAGACCCGGGCTATCCTGTCGGCTCATGAATGTTCCGAGCCCTTCCAGCCTGATCCGCTTCAACAAACCCTACGGCGTCCTCAGCCAGTTCACGCCCGAGGGCCGCTGGCGCGGCCTGAAGGACTTCATCGACCTCCCCGGTGTCTACGTCGCGGGCCGGCTCGATGCCGACAGCGAGGGGCTGCTGCTGCTCACCGACGACGGCAAGCTGCAGGCGCGCATTTCCGATCCGCGCTTCAAGATGGAGAAGACCTACTGGGTGCAGGTGGAAGGCGTGCCGACCGAAGAGGCCCTTGCGGCCTTGCGCAGCGGCGTGCAGCTCAACGACGGGCCCACGCGCCCGGCCAGGGCGCGCCTGCTCGACCCACCGCCCGAGGTGTGGGACCGCGAGCCCCCCATCCGCGAGCGCAAAAGCATTCCCACCACGTGGCTGGAGCTGGCGATCAGCGAAGGCCGCAACCGCCAGGTGCGGCGCATGACGGCCGCCGTCGGACTGCCCACGCTGCGCCTGATTCGTGCCGCCATCGGGCCCTACACGCTCGACGGACTGGCACCTGGAACCTGGCTCGAACAGCGCGACAGCTGAGCCATTGCACAAACCATCACCCGAATCTTTTCCATGCACACGAACCTTCCTTTCTCCGACCTCCCTGCTGCCGTGCTGAACCGCCGCAGCGCCGTGCTCGGCGCCATCGGCCTGCTCGCGCTGCCGGCAATGCACGCCAACGCGGCAACCTCGGCCAAGACAAAGAAGCCACGCGCGCCCGATGTGTGGCCGCACGCGTCCCAGGTGCCGGGCGGCGTTGCCCGCCTCTCGCTGGGCCCCGCCGCCACGCGCCCCAAGGCATTCGCCGGCGACGTGCCGTTGCTGGTGCTCGGCGACCCGATCGAATGGACCGCGCTGGTCGGCATTCCGCTGGCGGCCGAACCTGGCGAGGCGAGCATCACGGTGCGTGCCGAAGGCAAGCCCGAACGCCAGTTTGGCTACACCGTCGCCCCGAAGCAGTACCGCGAACAGCGCCTGACGGTGGCGCCGCGCACGGTCGACCTGTCGCCCGAGGACGAGGCCCGCTACGTGAAGGAGCGCGACCACCTCACCGGCGTGATGGCCACGCTCACCGACCTGCGCCCCGACGCCGCGCTGCAGATGCGCGTGCCCGTGCCGGGCCGCCGCTCCAGCTCGTTCGGGCTGCGCCGCGTGTTCAACGGACAGTCGCGCAATCCGCACAGCGGCATGGACATCGCGGCCGGCACGGGCACGACGGTGCTGGCGCCGCTGCCGGGGAAGGTGATCGACACGGGGGATTACTTCTTCAACGGCGGCACGGTGTGGATGGACCATGGCGGCGGGCTGCTGACGATGTACTGCCACCTGAGCCGGGTGGACGTGAAGGTGGGGGATGTGTTGAAGACGGGGGAGCGGTTGGCTGCGGTGGGCGCCACGGGCCGCGTGACGGGGCCGCATCTGCACTGGTCTGTGATGTTGAACCGGGCGATGGTCGATCCCGCCCTGTTCATCGCGGCTTGAGATCAGGCAAGCCGCCGCACTGAACTCCGGCCCATGCGCCCTTCCGAAGCCCTGTCTCAGCACCGCGCCCGCATTCGCGAGATCGCGCTGAACCGTCACGTCAGCAATGTGCGGGTGTTCGGCTCGGTCTCGCGCGGTGAGGACGGTCCCGACAGCGACCTCGACCTGCTGGTCACACGATCGTCTGGCAAACCATCCAGAACGATCTGCCACCACTTCGCGTGCAAATCGTGAAGCTGATGCAGCCGTCTTAGGCCGCGGCATGTCCAGTCTTCCTGTGTTCACCGAAGCCTGCCTGGATGCATCCTTCGCCCGCGCCACCCGCCGCGAAACCCTGGCAATCCTCAACACCCGCCTGCACCCCGCCCTGCAGAAAATCGTCGCCGCCGAAGTCACCTCGGGCAACCGCGTCGTCGACGTCGGCATCGACTGGCCCGATGCGGGCTCGGTGCACGTGACGCTACACAACCATTTCGACAACCGCCACGCGAACGCCGAAGCCGTCTTCAGCCTCTGCGACGACCCGCATTACTGGCACGCCGACTACAGCACCACGGCCAAGCCGACGCACCTGCTCATCTGCTGACCGGCGTCTGCTTCGGCCACGCAGACGTGCTCCAGGCAATCAGCGCCAGCAATGCCACCTGCACCGGCAACCGCACCACCAGCGCCCAGTACGGCACGTTCGCAAACAGCTCCGGTCTCTGCAGCATGTAGAAATGCGCCGGCGTCACCGCAAGGGTGAGCAGGAACAGCCCGATGCCCGCAGCCCTGCGCGTAGGCCGCCACAGCAACCCGGCCGCGCCCAGCAGCTCGAACACCCCGCTCACCAGCACGGCCGCGCGCGGCCACGGGATGTACGGGGGCACGATGCGCATCTCGGTCTCGGTCAGCGCGAAGTGCGCCACGCCGCCGATGGCGAACCACAGGAAGACGAACGCGAGCCCCGCCACGCGCCAGCGGCTCATGGCGGGCATCGCGTTCATCGAGCGGCCTGCCTTACAGCGGCTTGGTGAGGTACACCGCCTCGCGCCCGACGATCGTGCGCTGCGCGGGCATGAAGATGGTGCAGTCGTCGCACAGCGCGCGAATTTCTTCCGCGCCGTTGGTCGCGATCAGCTCGCCCTTGGCGAAGGTCTCGAAGCCGATCAGCGGGCGCACGAAGGCAAAGTCTTCCGACTTGATGACGTAGGTCTGCAGCAGCTCGAAGCGCCGTTGCGGCTCGGGCGCCGGGTTGGCCGGGTTCTGGTCGACGAGGCCGAAGTACGCAAGAAAGTCGTAGGTGACGGCGGTCGCCAGTTCCGACGCCGAGCGCAGGAAGTGCTGGCCGCACTCGACCACCATGGCCACGCCCTTGCCGTCCGGGCCGCCGTGGCTGCCGTACTGGATCAGCGGGGTGCCGGAGCCCAGGCCGTCGGGCATCACGAGGTGCACCGAGGGGCGGCCGATGGCCAGCGCGACCTTGGCGTTGCGCTCGAAGGCCGGGTACACCCAGAACGGCACCACCGGCTGGCTGGTCGAGTGGATGTCGAGGATGTGGTCGGCCGCGTCCACCACCGGGCGCAGGATGCGCGCGCGGCGCAGCTCGGGGCTGTCTTCCGCGCCGTCGAGCCACTCGGGCGACCAGATGCGGTTGAGGTTGTGCACGATCTGGCGGCTGTCGTAGGGCGACTCTTCCTTGAACGACTCGTAGGCGTCGATGTTGGCGAAGGCCACGGTGAGCGTGCCGATCTTGGGGCGCACGTTGTTGTCGAGCAGGTGCGTGGCGGCCGTCATGCCGCAGATCTCGTTGCCGTGCGTGAGCGCGTTGATCAGCACGTGCGGGCCGGGCTTGCCGGACTCGAAGCGGTGCACGTAGTCGATGCCGACGTTGCCCTTGCGGTAGGCGGAGAGGTCGCGGGGGAGGACTTCGAGGGCGGGGGGAGATTGGGTCATGAGGCTGTGGGGAGTGGACGAAGCAGCAGGCAAGTTTGCTACAGATAGCCGTTTCGCGCCTCGCACCCCGCCGGGGCCCCTTACCAGTTCACCTCGCGCTCCGGCGTCGCCGAAATGTGGTGGATCGACAGGTCCGCCCCGTCGAATTCCTCTTCCTGCGTGAGCCGCAGCCCCACCGCCTTCTTCAGCGCGCCATACACCGCCCAGCCCGCCAGGCCCGCCCACGCCACCCCCATCACCGTGCCGATGAGCTGCGCCCACAGGTTCACCCCGCCGATGCCGCCCAGCGCCTGCGTGCCGAAGATGCCCKCCGCAATGCCGCCCCAGGTGCCGCACAGGCCGTGCAACGGCCACACGCCTAGCACGTCGTCGATCTTCCATTTTTTCTGCACCAGCGTGAACATGCTGACGAAGATGGCGCCGGCCACGCCGCCCACCCTCAGCGCGCCCATCGAGTGCATCAGG
>NNBU01000467.1_pt1 | contig 23540 bp, 21 predicted proteins | sample 1173781 | NCBI WGS metagenome assembly NNBU01 (sample SAMN07173937, study PRJNA388173) | plant metagenome | biome: Plant school; feature: Soil; material: Symbiotic tissue of Blasia pusilla L.; isolation source: symbiotic tissue sample KVJ2 | host: Blasia pusilla | place: Norway: Troms, Kvaloya...
TCTTGAACGTTCCTTACCTCAATGCAACGCTTTGGCGAACTGGCCCGGCGTCAGGCTGGTGATGCGCTTGAAGTGACGTGACAGATGGCTCTGATCGCTGAAGCCGGTGCGGTCCGCGACTTCGGCCAGGCCTTGACCTCTGCGAATCAAGTCCTTTGCCCGCTCGATCCGCAGTGCGACCCAGTAGGCGTGCGGCGCCAAACCGATGGCGGCAGTGAACGAGCGAATGACCTGCGTTTCCGACACCCCCGCCTCGGCCGCCAGATCGTTGATGCTGAGCGGACCGGCATTGCAGTCATGGAGCATTTCGCGGACGAGCGAGACGGTGCGGGGCTGAAGCAAGCGGCCGTCCCCAACATGCACATGAGCGTGTCGGGCGAACAGCGCGCGCAGGAACATGAGGGTGCGCGACTCGCGCTCCAGCAGGTCGCCGAAGTGTTGCGATGTGCGATGCAACAACTCGAATTGACGATAGAGGGCATCGTCCTTGAACACGTGTCCGTCGAACGACGGCATTTCGTGGCGTGCTTCACCCAGCGCGCGTGCGACCAGCGCGGGCGATGGATAGAACATGCGGTAACGCCAGCCGCCGTCGCTGCCCGCCGATCCCGAGTGCACCATTCCCGGATTGATGACGCACAGCGTGCCTTCGGGCATCAGCAACGAGGATCGAGCACCGGGAGCAAATCGCTGCGCGCCACGCTCGATCACGCCGATGGCGTAGCTGTCGTGCAAGTGGGGCGGGAAGACGAAGTCCTGATAGTCGGCGCTGAGGTAGTCGACAGGCTCGAGTGCGTCGTCCGTCCACATCCGGATTTGGTTGGAAGGCATTTGGGGTTCTGTTGGACCGGATCGACAGCCGGCTGCATTCATCATGAACCTTCCGATGGTGCTCAACAGGACCCTGTTGGCCGCTGGGTTATTGATCGGGGCGGGGTTGAGAGGCCACTTCGGACCGGCGGATTCAACCGGTCCTTCCCGGAAGCCTTCTACATCAAAGTGATGGCCCTTCGCTGCCTGCAATCCGAACGCCTTCGAGAGGTCTTCAGATGCATCCATTGACTGCTATCAAGATAAGAGCGCTTATCAGGCTTTATGCAGCAGGTGCGGAACAGGCCGCGCCGACGCGCTGGCGGTGCATCTCGGCGATAGGCGGCTGTGAGCGCACGAATGACGCAAGGTGACGCCGCGGCGCGCCAAAACCAAGCCGGCCTCGTCCAATGGCTGAGGATTGCTGCGTGGCTGGGAATGGCTGAAGGGATCACGCTGGCCCCTTGGTCGGCGTCGCCGTGCCCTTGAAGCACTTGGCCGGCGCCCCGGGCTAGTTTCTGCCGCGGGGCCGGTGCACGGGCTGGAGTTCTTGTTCTGCCTGTGGCTTTCGGTACGGGTCGCGCGGGAGCATAGGTGGCGTTGGACGCTGCGCTTGTGCGGTGTCCCGCTTGTGCCGGTAGGCACTTTCCTCAACGACCCGTTCATCTGGTGCAAGTTAACGAGATCGCCAACCCGGTTTCACCCACGCCCCGCGCAGGGCAGCGTGAGGCGGTCTACTACGCTGTGAAGGCGCGAATCGTCGGGGAGCCGTTTTCGAGGACATGGCCGTCATTCCCGGAATGGTCCTCAGCCACGAGCGCCTGCTCGTTGCCGTCGAAGAAATGCAGGGCCTCCGGCGCAACGGACAGCGTCAGCTGGCGCGGTACCTCGGTCTGGGTGCCCGGTGTAAGCAGCACCAGTTCGCCCAGTGATGAGCGCAGGTAGCAGAAGGCGCGGTCGCCCAGTTGCTCCACGGCCAGGGTCTCGCACCCGTCGAGCGCAATGCTCACCTGGCCCGGCACCGGCTGGCCGGTGCGCAGTTGCTCGGCGCGAAACCCCAGGGTTGCCACTTCGCCGTTCAGCTGCTGCGGCACCTGCAGCGTGACGTTGCCGATGCGCAGCAGCGTGCCGGCTTCACTGCGCTGCGCTGCGTCGACCTTGAACAGGTTCATGCGCGGCGTGCCGATAAAGCCCGCCACGAACAGGTTGGCCGGCGCGTGGTAAAGCGCCAGCGGCGAGCCCACCTGCTCGATGCGGCCCTTGCGCAGCACCACGATCTGGTCGGCCAGCGTCATGGCCTCGGTCTGGTCGTGCGTCACGTAGACGGCCGTGGCCTTCAGCGTGCGCTGCATGCGCGCGATCTCCAGGCGCAGCTTCACGCGCAGCTCGAGGTCGAGATTGGACAGTGGCTCGTCATAGAGAAACACCTCGGGCCGCCGGATCATGGCGCGCCCCATTGCCACGCGCTGGCGCTGGCCGCCCGAGAGCTGGCGCGGGTAGCGGTCGAGCAGCGCCGTGAGCTCCAGCGTGTGCGCGATGTCGTCCACACTCTTTTGCTGCTGCGCCGCCTCGACCTTGGCCATGCGCAGCGGAAACGCGAGGTTCTGCCGCACCGTCTTGTGCGGATAGAGCGCGTAGTTCTGGAACACCAGCGCGCAGCCGCGTTCGGCCGGCGGCACGTCGTTCATCACGCGGCCGCCCACGATCACCTCGCCGCCGCTGGGCGTCTCCAGCCCCGCGATCATGCGCAGCAGGGTCGACTTGCCGCAGCCCGAAGGGCCGAGCAGCACGGTCACCTGGCCGTCGGGCATCGTGAGGTCGAGCCCGGGAATGACCTCGACGTCGCCGAAGCGCTTGCTGATGGACTTCAACCGGATGTCTGCCATGGGAGGACGCTTTCGCTTTCAGTGGGTGGCGGCGGCGCTGCCCTTGGCCACGCCGCGCTGGATGTTCGATTCGGTCAGGCCCAGCAGCTCTTCCATCGCGCGGCGGGCCTCGGCGGGCTTGCGCGCCCAGATCTGGTCGAGCACCGCGCGGTGCAGCGGCAGGCTCTTGCGCGGCGCGCCGGGCTGCTTGGTCGACAGCTCGAACGATGTGCGTAGCGCGGCCTCGATGGTGGCGCCGAAGGATACGAGAAACGGGTTGCCCGTGGCCGTGAGGATGGCCCGGTGGAACTCGAGGTCGGGCCCCGCGTACGCCACGGCGTCCATGCCCGCGGCGTCCATGCCGCGGTAGGCGCGCTCGATGGCGGCGATGGCCGAGTCGGGCGCCGAGGCCGCGGCCAGCTCGCAGGCCGCGGGCTCGACGATGCGCCGCAGCTGCATCAGGTGCTGCGCCATCTGCGCGCGGTCGTTGCCCGACCAGGTCCAGCGCAACACGTCTTCGTCGAGCATGTTCCATTGCGTGCGCGGCAGCACGCGCGTGCCGGCCTTCTGGCGCGACGCGATCAGGCCCTTGGCCTTGAGCCGCGTGAGCGCCTCGCGCACCGAAGTGCGGGCCACGCCCAGCTGGTCGGCCAGTTCCACCTCGGTCGGCAGGGCGGCGCCGTCGTCCCATTCGCCGGCCACCACGCGGCGCGCGAGCGCCTCGGTGACGGCCATCGGGCCGCGCCGGACGGCGGCGGGCTGCGCCAGGAGAAGTTCTTTATGGTCGGACATATTATTTATGGAAATAAGATTATCCCAGTGCAACACACTGGGAATTACGGGTTTTCCATAAGAAATAGCATCTTATTTGTCTGTCATATTAGATGCGACCCCCACGCGGATGATCCGGAAAGAAAGAGACAAGACCATGAGCCTCCCGCATTCCCCCGACATCGACCCCCAGCGCCGCACCCTGATCAAGGCCGCGGCGGCAAGCGTGGCGGTCGGCGCCGGCAGCACGCTGGCGTTTCCTGCCATCGCGCAGGCCAAGCCCTTCGCCGGCGTGAAGCTGCGCGGCGCGGCCTACCAGCACGGCTTCTTCAACATCCTGCGCAAGTACATTCCCGAGTTCGAGCAGCAGACCGGCATGACGGTCGACCTGCAGCTGTCGGCCTTTCCGGTCTACAACCAGCAGGCCGACCTGGAGCTGTCCTCGGGCGGCAACTCCTGGGACTTCTGCAACGTCACCTTCATCCTGGCCGCGCGCTGGGTGGCCGCGGGCCTGCTGGCCAACCTCAGCGACTTCACGGCCGACAAAAAGCTAACGCCCGCCAGCTGGAACCCCGACGACTTCGTGAAGGGCGCCCAGCTGCCGTACCAGGACAAGGCCGGCAAGAACTTCGGCTTCGCGTGGGAGGGCGGGGCGATGCTCATGGGCATCAGCCGCATGGACCTGATGAAGAAGCGCGGCGTGCAGCCGCCCAGAACCTTCGACGAACTCATGAAGGCGGCGGAGGCCATCCATGGCCAGGACGGCGGCGGCGGCCCGGTCACGGGCTTCGTCAGCTCCAACCTGCATCACTGGTTCCTGCCGCCCTATGTGCAGGGCTTCGGCGGCGACTTCTTCGTGAACCCGCCCACCGACATAAAGCCCGCGCTCGACACGGCGGCCTCGGTGGAGGCGACCGATTTCTACAGCAGGCTGCTGAGCAAATACAGCCCGCAGGGCGTGCTCGGCTACACCGAAGACCAGGCGCGCTCGGCGCTGATCGGCGGGCGCTCCAACATCTTCATCCATTCGTCGTCGTGGGTCAGCGCCATGCTCACCTCGCCCGACAGCAAGGTGAAGGAAACGGCGCTGGTCACGCGCATGCCGGCCGGCCCCAAGGGCGACTTCCCCGCGTCGAACAGCCAGGGCCTGGGCATTCCCAAGAACGCCAAGAACAAAGAGGCCGCGTGGGAGTTCATCAAGTGGACGCTGAGTCCCGAGCTCACCGCGCGCATCGTGAAGGACACGGGCCACCCCTCGATCTGCCGGCGCTCGGTGATCGAGAGCGCCGAATACAAGCGCATCAACACCATCAACGGGCAGGACCTCGGCAAGCTGTACCTCGAGGTGCTGGAGCAACCGGGCAAGACGAAGAACTACATGGCCTACCGCACGGTAAAGGAGTTTCCGCTCGTGGGCGACGTGGTAAACAAGGCCGTGGAGCGCGTGGTGTCGGGCCAGATGCCCGCGGCCGCGTCGATGAAGCAGGCGCAGGAGCAGGCCATCTCGTCGCTGCGCCGCGCCGGCGTGAAAGTCTGAGCCTTTCCACGATGCCAGCCGCTTCCTATGAAGGCCAGCGTCGCCGCTTCGTGCGGATGGCGATTGCGCCCAGCCTGCTTTTCCTGCTGGTGGTGGCCGGGCTGCCCACGCTGTTCCTGCTGGTGACCAGCCTCACGCCGGGGGCGCTGGTCAACCCCGGTTCCCTGGGCGATTTCTCGGAGCCGCTGCGCAACTACCAGCTGCTGCCTGGCGACGAACGCTTCGTGGGCTCGCTGCTGGTGCAGGCACGGTTGTCTGTCTACACGGTGGTGCTCCAGGTATTGCTGGGCACGGGCCTCGCGTTGCTCGTGCATTCGGGGCAGGAGCGCTGGCAGTCGCTTCGGCACCTGTTCGTCATCCCGATGGTGCTGCCGCCCATCGTGGTGGCGGTGATCTGGAAGCTCATCTACACGCCCGACATCAGCCCCATCTACCAGGCCGCGCGCATGCTGGGCGTGGCGCTGCCGGCCATGACCACGCACGTCGACTTCGCGCTGTGGGCCATCGTGATCGCCGACACCTGGGAATGGGCGCCGTTCACCTTCCTCATGGTCCTGGCCGCGCTGCAGACCTTGCCGGCGGAGTACGTCGAGGCCGCTCGAATGGACGGTGCGGACGCGTGGCGCGTGTTCGGCCACATCGTGCTGCCCTATATCGCGCCCGTGCTACTGGTGTGCACGTTGTTCCGGCTCATCGACAGCATCAAGGCGTTTCCGCTGATCTTCCTGCTCACCGGTGGCGGGCCCGGCTCGGTGACCGAGGTGACCAACTACTACGCCTACCTGGTGGCCTTCAACTTCGGCGAACTCGGCTATTCGAGCGCCATCACGGTGGTGCTGCTGGTAGCCACGGTGGTCATCAGCTGGGGCGCGATGCGCCTGAGCCAGCGCACGAAAGGTGCCGAATGAGCAAGCCTTCATTCAGGCGGCGCTGGCCGCTGGCGCGCTGGGCCGTGCCGCTGGTCCTGTTCATCATGCTGGTGCCCTTCCTGTGGCTGCTGCAGATGTCGTTCAAGCCGACGCCCATGATTCTGGAGTTTCCGCCGCGCATGTTCTTCATGCCCACGCTGGAGCACTACGTGGGGCTGTGGCAGGCGGGCTTTCCTGAATCCTTCGTCAACAGCCTCGTCACGAGCGTGGTGTCGACCTTGCTGGCACTGGTCCTGGGCATTCCGGCCGCGTACGCGCTGTCGCGATGGACGGGGCGGGGGCGCTTCGGGCTCGGCCTGGGCATCCTGCTCACGCGCATGGCGCCGCCCATCGCCTTCACCATCCCGTTCTTCCTGGCCTACCGCTGGCTGGGGCTGCTCGACACGCGCACGGGGTTGATCCTCATCTACATGACCTTCAACCTGCCGCTGGTCATCTGGATGATGCAGCCCTTCTTCGACGCGGTGCCAGCCTCGCTCGAAGAGGCGGCGCTGATGGACGGCGCGGGCTTTGCCACCGTGTTCATGGAAATCGTGATGCCCATGGCCACGGCGGGCATCGCGGCCACGGCCATCCTGTGCTTCCTGTATGCATGGAACGACTTCTTCTTCGCGCTCATCCTGACGCGCACCGACGCGCGCACGGCCCCCGTGGCGGTGGTGAACTTCATGAACTACGAAGGCTGGGAGTGGGGCAAGATCGCCGCGGGCGGCTCGCTGGTGATGGCGCCGGTGCTGGTGTTCTCGATGCTGGTGCGGCGCTACCTGGTCAGCGGGCTCACCGCCGGCGCGGTGAAGGGCTGACGCGGTGGTGCCGSSGRASCSRGYKGTCCGAGCGGCACCACGTAGCAGCCGCTGAGTGCGGTGCCCGCGAGCGCGGCGACGAGGGTGAGGCGAACGAAGGTGACGGAACGCGGAATGGTCATACGCTTTTCAGTGGCCCGGGCTGATGCCCGTGAAGCGAAATGTGCCCGCTGGCGCTCCCTGGCCCTGCGCTTTTCGGCCCGGGTACCGCCCGGCGCCCCCGGCGGTAGTCGGCGCCGCTACTCCGGGGCGCCGATTCGCCCTGCGGTCGGGCGGCGACAATGCGCGCCATGAATTTCAAGAAATTTCTGGTGCCCGTGGGCGCCATCCTTCTCCTGGGGCTGGCCTGGCGCAGCGGCGGATGGGGCGGCGTGGCCCTGGCCGCCGGTGCAATCGTGATGTTCCTGCTGCTGCACTTCAACCGCGCGATGCAGGTGCTGAAGCGGGCGGCGGAGCGCCCGGTGGGCTACGTGGGCAGCGCCGTGATGCTCAATGCCAAGCTCAAGCCCGGTGTCACGCTCATGCATGTGGTCGCGATGACGCGCGCCCTGGGCGAGCTGCGTTCGCCCAAGGACGAACAGCCCGAGCTGTACCGCTGGACCGACGGCGGCAATTCGTACGTCGACACCGTGTTCAGCGGCGGCAAGCTGCAGAGCTGGACCATGACGCGGCCCGAAACTGCGCCCGAAGACGAAACACAAAATCCCACGGCCTGATCAGCCCACACCCGCCTTGCGTCCGGGCTGCCGCCAGGGCGGGTTCGCCTTGGCGTGGTGCCGCGCCTCTTTCGCGAATTCGGCGCATGCGTGCGTCATCAGGTCGGCCGAGCGGTAGACCAGGAACACGTCGAAGTCCGGCAGCGCGTCGGTGATCGGCAATTTCTCCAGCAGGCCGGGCTGCAGCCGCAGCGGCCCCGCGCCGTGGAACACGAAGTCCGACCACATGCTGATCATGTCGGTCTGCGTGGCCAGCTGAAGGCCCAGCAGGTTCGACGCGCTCTGCACCATGCGCCGGGGCATCTCGAGCCCGTGCATCTGCATGGTGCTGACCAGCGGGCTGCCCGCGTCGTCGATCGGGTCGAGCACCAGCCAGTCGGCGTCCAGCAGCGGCTGCAGCTTGCGTACGCGCCGCAGCGGATGGCCCGCACGCACCGACAGGTGCATGGCCACCGAGAACAGCGGCTCCCATTGAAAGGCGTTGGTGCCCGGCCCGTTGCAGGTGGAGATCAGGCCCAGGTCGAGCCGTCCTTCGCGCAGGCCTTCGAAGATCTGCTGCGGCCGCAGTTCGAAGCCGCGCATCGCCACGTTGGGAAAGCGCTGGCGGAACGACGCCATCGCATCGGGCAGCGGGCCGCTCGAGGCGACCGCGGTGAAGCCGATGTTGAGCTGCGCCTCGTCGTGCCCGCGGATCGCCTCGATGTCTTCCAGCGCATGCCGCAGCTCCTGCTCGACCAGGCTCGCGCGCTTGACCAGCGCCACGCCGTAGGCCGTGAGGCTCACCCCGCGCGTGGAGCGCGACATCAGCGTCACGCCGAGCTCGCGCTCCAGCTCCGAGATGGTCTTGGACAACGCCGGCTGCGTGGTGTGCAGGCTGCGCGAGGCCTCGTGGATGCTGCCGTGCTGGGCTACGGCCAGCAAAACGCGCAACTGTTGCAGCTTCATCGTGGTGCCGTTATTTCGAAAAAGGGGCGCAAAAACACCGCCTTGGTGGTTCTCCCGATGGCGCCACGGGCCTCTTTCTGTCGGGGATTCCGTTTGGTTATCGGCATGAAAATTTGTGATTCTTCGCTGCTGTGCTTTGCCTGAATACTCCGCCGCAAAGGGGCCTGCCGGTCCCCCGCAAACCTGTTCGTGGAGACATTAGATGAGCGAAGCCACCTTGCCTGCAAGCCCGATCCTGGGTTCTTCTTCCAGCGCCTCCCACGCTGCCGGCGCCGCCAAGGCGAAGGCACCGCAAAGCCAGTTCCGCCTGATCGCGGCCTGCTCGCTCGGCAATGCGCTGGAGATGTACGACTTCACCGTCTACAGCTTCTTCGCGCTGCTGATCGGCAAGCTGTTCTTCCCCTCCGACAGCGCCTACGGCTCGCTGCTGCTGGCCGTGGCCACCTTCGGCATCGGCTTCGTGATGCGTCCGCTGGGCGGCGTGATCATCGGCAACTATGCCGACCGCAAGGGCCGCAAGGCCGCCATGACGCTGACCATCGGTCTCATGGTGGTGGGCACGCTGTGCATCGCCTTCGCGCCGACTTACGCATCGGCGGGCGTGTTCGGCTCGCTGATGATCGTGGCGGGCCGGCTGCTGCAGGGCTTCTCGCTCGGCGGCGAAGTGGGCGCGGCCACCTCGATGCTGATGGAAGCCGGCGGCGTGAAGGGCCGCGGCTTTCGCGTGAGCTGGCAGCTGGCGAGCCAGGGCATCTCGGCCTTGCTGGGTGCGCTCACGGGCGCCGCGCTGTACGCCGCCTTGCCGCAGGCCTCGCTGGAGAGCTGGGGCTGGCGCCTGCCGTTCCTGCTCGGCCTCTTGATCGCGCCGGTGGGCTTCTACATTCGCGCCCACCTCGACGAGACGCACGTCGCAGAGAGCCATGAGTCAAGCCCGGTCGGCCGCCTGCTGCGCGAGCACGGCGGCACGGTGCTCAAGGGCATCCTGGCGACCACGGCGGGCACCGCCACGATGTACCTGGTCGTGTTCTTCATGCCCACCTACATGATCCGCGTGCTGCACATGCCGCCGTCGCTGTCGCTGCTGTCGGGCTGCGTCACCGGTATCACGTTGTTCGTGGTGTCGCTGGTGGCGGGGCGCCTGGCCGACCGGCTGCCCCACCGCCGCCCGCTGGTGATCGGCTCGCTGCTGTTCAGCGTGGTCGCGGTGGTGCCGGTGTTCTGGCTCATCAGCCACTACCCGAGCGTGCCCTTGGTGCTCGCGCTGTCGGCGCTGCTCACCGCCAGCGTGAACATCGGCACCACGCCGATGTTCCTGATGCTGCTGGAGATGCTGCCGGCCGGCGTGCGCGCCAGCGGCATCTCGGTGATCTACAGCGTGGGCGTGACGATCTTCGGCGGCTCCTCGCAGTTCATCGTGACCTGGTTGCTCGCCAAGACCGGCAACCCGCTCTCGCCGGCTTTCTACATGGTGGTTTGCGGCGCGTTGAGCCTGGCCGCGCTGCTGAGCCTGCGCGAGCGCAAGGCGGCCTGACATCCCTTCGAAACGGACCTTTCCTTTCTTATGACCCGCGAACTCAGCCCCCAGACCACCAAGCTCCTGTCCCGCCTGCTGCCCCAGGCCGACGTCGACACGCAGGCCTTCGTCGACATCCGCCGGCAGATCCATGCCAACCCCGAACTCGGCTTCGAGGTGAGCGCCACCAGCGAGCTGGTCGCCAACCTGCTGCGCAGCTGGGGCTACGAGGTGCACACGGGCATCGGCAAGACCGGCATCGTGGCGCAGCTGAAGGTGGGCCACGGCACGCGCCGCCTGGGCATCCGCGCCGACATGGACGCGCTGCCCATCGTCGAGGCCACCGGCCTGCCGTACGCGAGCCGCAACCCCGGGCGCATGCACGCCTGCGGGCACGACGGCCACACGGCCATCCTGCTGGCGGCGGCCAAGGCATTGGCGAAGGCGCGCAACTTCGACGGCACGCTGAACCTGATCTTCCAGCCCGATGAAGAGAACCTCTGCGGCGCGCGCGCGATGATCGCCGACGGCCTGTTCGAGCGCTTTCCCTGCGATGCGGTGTACGCGCTGCACAACGCGCCCGGCGTGCCGGTGGGCACCATGCTGGCCGTGACCGGCCCGGTGACGCTGTCGTCCGACGTGGCCGACGTCACGATCAAGGGCGTGGGCGGGCACGGCGCCATGCCGCACCGTGCGCGCGATCCGGTCGCGGCGGCGGCCGCCATCGTGACGGCGCTGCAGACCGTGGTGGCGCGCAACGTGGCGCCCGACGACACGGCGGTGGTGTCCGTCGGCTTCATCCGCGGCGGCGCCACGCACAACGTGATTCCGCAATCGGTGACGTTGGGACTCAACGTGCGCGCGGCGCGGCCCGAGACGCGCGCGCTGGTCGAGCAGCGCATCCGCGAGATCGTGAGCTTCACCGCGCAGGCGCACGGCGTGGAGGCCGAGATCGACTACCGCCAATTGGTGCCGCCGGTGGTCAACACCGCGGCCGAGACGCAGCTGGCCGCGCAGGTCTGCGCCGAACTGGTGGGCGAGGAGAACGTCGTCACGCAGGTGCCCAAGGGCTTCGCGGGCAGCGAGGACTTCGCCTGGATGCTCGCCGCGCTGCCGGGCTGCTACCTGATGCTCGGCAACGGGGAGGGCGAGTTCGGGGGCTGCATGGTGCACAACCCCGGGTATGACTTCAACGACCGGGTGCTGCCGCTGGGCGCGGCGTGCTGGGTGCGTTTGGCGCAGACCTACCTGGTCGCCTGAACCTTGATCGAAGGCGCGTCAGAACGGCGCGTCTTCTTCTTCCGGCGCATCGGCCGGCGTCGTGGTGGTCGGTGCCGCCGCGGCAGGCTTTGCGTTGTCGTCGGGCAAGGCCGCAGAGAACGCCGCCTCGCCGCCCAGTGCGTCGAGCAGTGCGGGCACCAGCTGGCCCAGTTCGCCCGTGGCAATGGCCACGTCGGCATCGAAGTTGTCTTCCTTCTTGCCGCCCGAGGCGCCGTCGCCCGTGCCTTCGAGGAAGGTGATCTTGCGGATCAGCATGCCGTGCGTGAGCTCGAAGGACACGCGGTCGTCCCAGGTGAGCGCCAGGCGCGTGGGGCGCTTGCCGTCGGTGATGTGCTTTTGCACTTCCTCGATGTCCAGCGGGTGCTTGGCGTAGCGCACCACGGCCTTGGAGTCGTCCGAGGCCTTGAGCTCGCATTCGCGGTCGATGGTGAACCCGGCCGGCGGCTCCTGCGTCAGCAGCCAGTTGGCCATGGCGGCGGCGGGCTCGATCTGCGTGTTCACCAGGGCCACCGCAAAACCGTCGAGCGACTTCACCAGGCTGGTGACCACTTCGTCGGCGCGCGAGGCGTTGCCGCTGTTGATCACCAGGCGGTTCTCGGCCTTGTCGATCCACACCGTCACGCGCGCGCTGCGCGTGAAGGCCATGGGCAGCAGCTCCAGCGTGATGTCTTCCTTGAGGTCCTTCTTTTCCTTCTTGCCGGGCTTGCGGCCGGTGGTGGCCTCGATGTTCGCGCAGCGCTCGTCGAGCTTGCGGCGCACCACGGAGCCGGGCACGGCCTTGCTTTCGATCATGTACTCGACCAGCCACTGGCCGTCGATGGATTCGACCAGCGGGCCGCCGGCCTCGCCGCGGGGCTCGACCCAGCCGGCGGACTTTTCCTGCGAGGGGCCGCAAGGCACGAAGCGCTGCTTGCCGAGCCCTTCTTCCGCCTCGGTCAGTGTCTGGGACCAGGCAGGTTCGATGCGATAGACGATGACGTTCTTGAATACGGACACGGAAACCCTTTTTCCACTGGTTTGCACAACCGGCCATTGTCGGGCACCCGGTTCCGGGCGCCGCCGTAAAATCGAAAGCTTTTGCGACTTCCCCCCGGTCGCACCCCATACCGCTTCCAAAGGAATCAGGAAATGAGCTCGATCCCCCCCTCGCTGGACGACCGTGACGGCAAGATCTGGATGGACGGCGAACTCGTGGACTGGCGCGACGCCAAGATCCACGTGCTGAGTCACACGCTGCACTACGGGTGCGGCGCCTTCGAGGGCGTGCGCGCCTACAAGACGGCCGAGGGCACCGCCATCTTCCGCCTGGCCGAGCACACCGAGCGGCTGTTCAACAGCGCCAAGATCCTGCGCATGACGATTCCGTTCTCGCAGGAGCAACTCAACGAAGCGCAAAAGCAGGTGGTGCGCGAGAACAAGCTCGAGAGCTGCTACCTGCGCCCGCTGATCTGGATCGGCTCCGAAAAGCTCGGCGTGAGCCCCAGGGGCAACAAGATCCACGCTATGGTCGCGGCCTGGTCGTGGGGTGCGTACCTCGGCGAAGAAGGCATGCGCCGCGGCATCCGCGTGAAGACGTCGAGCTACACCCGCCACCACGTCAACATCACGATGACGCAGGCCAAGGCGGTGAGCAACTACACCAACTCGATCCTGGCCAACATGGAAGCGCTGGACGACGGCTACGACGAGGCCCTGCTGCTCGATGCGAGCGGCTTCGTGTCCGAAGGCGCAGGCGAGAACATCTTCGTGGTCAAGGGCGGCGTGGTCTACACGCCCGACCTGTCGGCAGGTGCCCTGAACGGCATCACGCGCAACACCATCCTGCACATCTGCAAGGACCTGGGCCTGGAGCTGGTGCAAAAGCGCATCACGCGCGACGAGGTCTACATCGCCGACGAGGCCTTCTTCACCGGCACCGCCGCCGAAGTGACGCCCATCCGAGAGCTCGACCGCATCGAGATCGGCAACCGCGGCGACGGCGGCTCGCGCGGCCCCATCACCGAGAAAATCCAGTCTGCCTTCTTCGACATCGTGAACGGCAAGAATCCCAAGTACGCCCACTGGCTCACGAAAGTCTGAAACCCATGTCTACCAATGCAGTCGTCGAACTCCTGGCCAAGGAGCTCAATCATCAAGGCGGCGTGTTCTGCCCCAGCCCCAAGGCCGACATGAAGCTCTGGAACAACCACCCGAAGGTCTACCTCGACGTGGCGCGCACCGGTGAAGCCAAGTGCCCGTACTGCGGCACGGTGTACCGGCTGAAGGCCGGCGAAACGGTGTCGTCGCGGCACTGAGCCGGCCGCGCCCGCCCGGGCGCCGAAGGTCCTTCGGGCTGCTTCAGGTGGCTTGAAGGGCTGTGTCTTTCTTGCGGCGCAACGGCCACAGGTCGCGCCACGGATCCGGGTCCTGCCTCTCCTGCGCAAGCCGCAGGTAGATCATTGCGATCCACAGCAGCGCCAGGCCGATCTGCGCGTCGCGCAGCGCCGAGTTCACGCTCGAGGCGATCAGCGCGATCAGCGTGGCGGCCAGCGCATAGAGGCCCGCGATGTCGGGCCGTTTCCATGCCTGCCAGACGGCGCCGAGCATGATGACCAGCAGGCTCAGCACGGCCGGCAGGCCGCCCTGAGAGCCGACCCACAGGAAGTCGTTGTGCGGCATGTTCGAGTCGGCGAACATCGCCGGCCCGCGCTTGTGCCACTGATCGGTCCAGCCGCCGATGCCCCAGCCGGTGAGCGGCCGGTCGGCGATCATGCGGCCGGTGTCGCGGTACATGTAGTAGCGGATGACCCAGCTGCCCTTGAAGACGGCGCCGGCCTGCGCTTCCTCGAGTTCCTGCACGCCGGTCTCGACCTTGTGCTGGAGCTGCGGCAACTGGTAGAGCCCGGCCCCCAGCACCACGGTGCCCAGCACCAGCGCGCCCACCAGCATCTTCAGGTGATTGCGCCACTGGTGGATGCACACCATCGGCACCACCAGCAGCAGCGCGAGCACCGAGGTGCGCGAGGTGAGCGGCAGCGCCACCACCAGGCCCAGCCCGAGCATCAGCACGAAGGCCGGCACGGCCCGCAGCGGCCTGTGCGCGGCGATCTGCGCAATGCCCCACACGGCGGCCGTGGACGCCACCACGCTGAACAGCAACGCGTTGCTGATCGACTTGTTGCCCACCTCCATGACCACCGCGCGCAGCGGCGACCAGAGCGGAAAGCCGATGGCGTAATAGGCCACGATCAGCAGCACACCCAGCGCCGCCGCCAGCAGGAAGCCGCGCAGCGCCCAGATCGCCTCCTCGCGCGTGAGCGCCATCGCCATCAATACCGTGAGGCCGATGCGCACGCCGTGGAACAGGTTGGAGGGGGTTTCGGGGTAGTGCGGCCTAACGGCCAGCACCACGAGGGTCCAGGCCAGGTAGGCCATCACCGGCCACCACAGCGGGTTGGCACGCAGCCGCGCGATGCGCTCGCGGCCGTCGCCGGCCACCAGCAGGGTGAGCATCAGCAAGATGGCTGAAAGGTAGGTGACGCCGACCGGCATGAACACCACCAGCCCCCAGAACATGGCCGCGGGCCGAACGATGTGCGATCTCTGCATAGGGGCGGGATTTTAGGTGCGCCCCGCGGCACCAACCTGACCAGCCCCGCGGTAGCGAGGGTGGTGCGCTCAGTGCCCGCGCGCGGCGGCCGGAAGGCGAATGACGAAGCTCGCGCCGCCGCCCGGCCGGTCTTCGCAGCGCACCGTGCCGCCGTGCCGCTCGGCAATCGACTTCACCAGTGCCAGCCCCAGGCCGACGCCGCCGTTGCGTTCGCTGGCGCCGGGCAACCGGTAGAAGGGCTCGAAGATGCGCTCGCGCAAGGCGGGCGGTACGCCCGGGCCGCGATCGTTCACGCGCACCGTGGCATAGCCGTTGGCGCTGCCCAGCTCCACCGCGATTTCGCCGGCACCGTAGCGGCGCGCGTTCTCGAGCAGGTTGCGAATGGCCCGGCGCAGCAGGCGCGACACGCCCGGCACGGTGAGGTTGGCGTTGTCGGTGCCTTCGGCCAGGTCGAGCTCCGCATTCACCTGCGAGCATTCCTCGGCCGCCAGGCCGGTCAGGTCGACGGCCTCGATGGTGCCCATGTCGGCCTCGCTGGCGTCCAGCCGGCTGGCCAGCAGGATCTCGTCGATGAGTTGGTCGAGCTCGCCGATGTTGCGCGAGATTTCTTCGCGCGCCGACTGGCTCGGGCGCTCGCCCATCAGCTCCAGGCCCATGCGGATGCGCGTGAGCGGCGAGCGCAGCTCGTGCGAGGCGTTGGCCAGCAGCGACTTGTGCGAGCGCACCAGCTTCTCGATGCGTTCGGCCGATGCGTTGAATCGTTTGGAGAGATCGGTCACTTCGTCCTGCCCTTCTTCGGCGACGCGCACCGAGAGGTCGCCTTCGCCCCAGCGTTGCACGCCGCGCTGCAGCGACTCCAGCCGCTGTGTGATGCGCCGCACGATCGGGTAGACGCCCAGCGCCACCGCCACGCCCACCAGGGCGATCATCCAGCCCAGCCCGAAGGGCGTGCGCCATGGCGCGAAGCCGCCCGAGCCCGTGGGCCGCTCGCGCGGCGCCACGCGCAGCGTGATGGCCTTGCCGTCGCTGAGCGTCACGTCGAACTCCAGGCCCTGGCCCGGCACGCGCAGCGCGGTGCCTTCGCCTATGTGTTTGTCCTGCGCGTCCAGCACGATCACGTTGCGCGGCACCGGGGCCAGGCGCTCGCGCTCGGCCTCCGCGGCTTCGCGCACGATCCAGTTGGCCATCAGCGTGAGGATGACGACGCCGCCCACCACCGCGAGCCAGATGCGCACGTAGAGGTGCCGGGAGTAGAGACTGCGCAGCATCACGGGAAGAGGCGGCCGCCGCCGGGCCGCCCCAAGGCGAGCCGCGCCTCCCCCTCGGGGGGTGGCGAATTACACGGAGCGCAGCGAGTGAAAAGCCGGGGGGTCGACATTTTCTAGTCTTGTTGCTTGGCGAAGACGTAGCCCACGCCGCGCACTGTAAGGATGCGCTTGGGGTTCTTCGCGTCGACCTCGATGGCCGCGCGGATGCGGCCCATGTGCACGTCGATGGAGCGGTCGAAGGCCTCGAGCTCGCGCCCGCGCACGGCTTCCATGATCTGGTCGCGCGTGAGCACGCGGCCCGCGCGTTCGGCCATGGCCACCAGCAGGTCGAACTGGTAGGAGGTGAGGTCGGCCAGCGCGCCGGCCACCGACACGGTGCGTGCGTTTCGGTCGATCTCCAGGGTGCCGAAGCGCATCACGGTGGAGGCCTCGCTCTCGGTGGCGTTCTCGCTGCGCCGGCGCAGCACGGCGCGAATGCGCGCCAGCAGCTCGCGCGGCTCGAAAGGCTTGGGCAGGTAATCGTCGGCGCCGATCTCCAGGCCGATGATGCGGTCCATCGGGTCGCCCTTGGCCGTCAGCATCAGCACCGAGACCTTCGACATCGGACCCGGCAGCGCGCGGATGCGGCGGCAGACTTCGAGCCCGTCGGTGTCGGGCAGCATCAGGTCGAGGATCACCAGGTCGGGCGCGTGCTGCTGCAGCTGTTCGAGGCCGCTGGCGCCGTCACCGGCGTGGTTGAAGGCGAAGCCCGACTGCGTCAGGTACTCGCCCACCATCTGCGCCAGGCGGGCGTCGTCTTCGATCATCAGGAGTTGGGGGGTGCTCATGCGCTTCATGGTCGTCCACAGGGAGCAAGCAGGCTTGAACGCTCCGTAAAGTTGGGTAAACCTCAGGTGGCCATGTCAACCGGGTTCGCTGCGAAAAGCATAGCGCCCTGTCCAACGGCCACCGGAGGGAGGTCGAGATTCGCCGCAAGCAGCGCGGGCAGGTCGCCCGCGTCCACGTTCGCGTCGGCGGCGCGTGCCCGCGCGAGGATTTCGCCGGCCAGCTGCCGCAGCTGCACGGTCGAGGCGCGGATGCGCGCGCGGAAGGCGGCGTCGTCCAGCGTGTCCTTCAGGCTGCGGTTGAGCTCCGCGAACCACGGCATTGCCGCCTGGTCGAGCATGACGGCCGGGTTGGCCCGGTCGCTCGCGGCCGACCAGTGGCGCAGCAGCGCCTGCACCGCGACGTTCAGGCGCTGGCAGTGCTGCAGCTCGCCCTTCAGGCTGCCCAGCGCATGCAGGTCGGTCAGGCGCTGGTGGAAGAAGATCTGCGACAGTACGCCCCAGTAGTAGGCGTAGTCCCAGATCACCTTCACCGGCAGCACCTCGGGGTCGCCGAACAGCGGGTACTGGTCCTGGTAGAGCGCCAGCGTGCTTTCGTAGAACGAGTGGTAGAGCTGGTCGTACAGCTGTGCGCGTGCTTCCAGCGGGCGGCCGGCGCGGTCTTGCGCGACGAGGTCGGTGATGTAGGTGTTGCCGATGGCGATGAAGTCGCTGCCCGGCGAATAGAAGGGGTCGAGAAAGAGCCCCGCCTCGCCCGTCATGGCCCAGCGCTGGCGCCCCGAGAACACCTGCTTGCAGCCGTGCGAGAAGTGCTTGAGGAACGCGAAGTCCTGCAGCAGGTGGCGCTTGCCGTCCAGCGCCTCGTACAGGCGCGGCTGGTAGGTGGCGAACCACGCCATCGCCTTGTCGAAGGTGTCGATGGTGTCCAGCGGATGCAGCTTGGGGTCGGCCACGATGCCCACCGAATGCGAGCCCGAGGCCAGCGGAATCAGCCAGGCCCAGTAGCCCGCGCCCACCAGGTGGTTGGTCGACAGCCAGCGCGACTGCGGATTGCAGCGCTCGCGCCATTCGGTGTTGTCGCTCCATTCGTCGATGGCGATGCGCTCGCCGATGCGAAACCACACCGCGTTCACGTCGTGCGCGTTCGGTTCGGCCAGGCCCAGCTTGCGCTTGAGCATGCCGGCGCGCCCGCACGCGTCGATGAGCCATCGGGCCTGCGTGCGGTGGGTCTGCTCGCCGCGCGTCCATTCGATGTGGTGCGGCGTGGCGGCGTCCTCGGACAGGTCGATGCGGCGCACCAGCGCGCTGTCGACGAAATGCACGCCCAGCCGCGCGGCCTCTTCGGCCAGGAAGTTCTCGAAGATGCCGCGGTCGATTTGGTAGCTGGGCACCGACAGGTAGCGGCTCGCCCCGATCTCGGTCACGCCTTCGATGTCGCTGCGGCCTTCGCTGAAGAAGAAGCGAAAGCCGAACTTGCGCAGCTGCTTCTCGTCCATGTGGGCCTTCAGGCCGAGCACGGTGTCGAAGTAGTGCGCTCCGATTTCCACCGACGACTCGCCCACCTTGTGCGCCGCGTGCGGCACCGGGTGGGCGCGGCGCTCCAGCACCAGCACGCGCAGGTCGGCGAAGCGACGGCGCAGCTGCAGCGCCAGCGTGAGGCCGGCCAGGCCGCCGCCCATGATCACCGCGTCGAAGGAGTCTGTCGCAGTGTCTTTCATGGGGTCGGCTCCGGTGGGTGGTTCGAGAAACGGGTTGGCGGGCTAGGACAGGGGCTGGAGTTGCAGCCGCAGGGACAGCGAAGGCGACAGCGGCAGATCGACGGGCGCGGCTGTGTCGGCATCGAGGTGCGCCAGCGCCTCGAACAGCCCCAGCGCATCCGCCATCGGGTTCAGGCCGGCGAGCGACTTCGCAGCATCCGAGCGCGGCGCCGTGGCGGTGGTGGCCGCTTCGGCATCGCTGGCCAGCGACCATTGCAGCGCCGCTACTGTGCGCTCGGTGGGCGCGGGGGCCAGCACGAATGCCACCGCGAGCAGGCCGCGGCTGTCGGTGACGGAGGACAGCGCGCCCACCGTGGGCGTGTCGTAGCCCACCAGCAGCACCGGCTCCTGGTCGGCCGCGCACTGCACTGCCGCTTCGAGCAGGCCCGAGGCAAAGCTGTGGTCATAGGCCGACACGGCATTGCTGGCCGCCATGCAGCCGGTGCCGATGGTCCAGTAGCCCACGGCCGCGTTGTGCACCGAGTTGTGGAACTTGGTGGGCGACAGCATCTTCGGGTCGGAGGCGAGCGTGCTGCACATGTAGTCGTTGATCGACAGGTCGCCGTGCGCCGACGTGAACACGCAGGGCACCTCGGCGGCGTTGCGGCCCGAGGCGGCCATGGCGGCGGCGGCCACTTCGAGCGCCAGCGCCACGGTGTCGGGCGCGCGGCGGCGTTCGGCCGGGGCCAGCACCTGCGGCGCGGGGCGCTTGGCGGGCGGGTCGCTGAGCGGGCCTTCGCCGCGGAAGGCGGCGCGCGCGGCCTCCCAGCCGGGCAGGGTGGGGGTCCAGAAGGCGGGGCCTTCGATGTAGAGGGTCGGGGGCATCACGGGCTTGGCGTCGTTCGTGCTCATGCGGGGGCCTTGCCGAACACCAGCGAGCAGTTGTTGCCGCCGAAGCCGAAGGAATTGCTCAGCACGTAGCGCACCTCGCCGTGCACCGGCGCCAGCTGGATCTGCGGGCCGAAGCCTTCGTCCAGCGTGCGGGTGTTCACGGTGCCCGGCTTCAGGCCGCGCTCGATCGCCAGCAGGCTGATGACCGCCTCGACGATGCCCGCCGCGCCCAGCGTGTGGCCCATGAAGCCCTTGGTCGAGCTGGCGTGCGTGTGCGCGGGGAAGCGGCGTGCCACCAGCGCACCTTCGACTTCGTCGTTCTTCTGGCTCGAGGTGCCGTGCATGTTGATGTAGTCGATGTCGCCGGGGGCGAGGCCGGCGCGCGCCAGTGCCTCGTCGAGGGCACGTTCGGCGCCCAGGCCCTCGGGGTGCGGCGTGGACATGTGGTGCGCGTCGCTCGCCTCGCCGTAGCCCAGCAGGAGCAGCGGGGAGGCCGCGGCGCCGGTCTGCACGCGCTCGACCAGCGCAAAGCCGGCCGCCTCGCCCAGGCTGATGCCGTTGCGCCCGGCGTCGAAGGGGCGGCAAGGCTCGGTCGACACCAGCTCGAGCGAGTTGAAGCCGAACAGCACGCTGCCGCACAGCGTGTCGGCACCGCCCACCACGGCCGCGTCGGCCAGGCCCAGGCGGATCAGCCGCTCGGCCGAGGCGAACACCTTGGCGCTGGACGAACAGGCGGTCGAAATGGTTTCGCTCGGGCCGCTGATGCCCAGCAGTTCCTGCGTGAACATGGCCAGCGAATGGGGCGTGTGCACCGCAGGGCGGCGCTGGTTCGGGGGAAAGCTGCCTTCGGCGTCCAGCTGCGTGTAGGCCAGCTCGGTCTCGCCGATGCTCGCGGTCGAGGTGCCCAGGATCAGCGCGATGCGCGATGCGCCGTACTTCTCGCGTGCGGCGGCCACCGCCTCGATGAAGCCGTCGGCCTGCAGGCCCATGAACGCCAGCCGGTTGTTGCGGCAGTCCCACTGCGCGAGCGGCTCGGGCAGGCGCACCTCCTCGATGCCGTCGACGCGGCCGATCCAGGTCGGCAGCGGCGCGTCGCCGAAGTCATTGGCGCGCAGGCCGCTGCGCGACTGCGCCAGCGCGTCGGCCAGCGCTTCCTTGCCGATGCCGACCGCGGAGGTCGCCGTGAAGGCGCTGATTTGGAGGGGGGGAATTCGGGACGGCACGATCTTGTAGTGGGCTTGCTGACAACGAGGGCTCCAGAAGGGAGCGCAAGAAAAAAGGAAGCAGAAAGGAGCAAAAGTGAATGTATACGCGAACAGCCTACCAGTTGCAGGCTGCGCGGTACGTCGGTCGTGTCCTATAAGGCCGGACGCCTGGAGGCCGTTCGGGGGAGCGCTTGAACGCGGCTTCAGTGCGGCTTCAAAGCTGTCTCAAAGCCGTCTCATGGCCGGTCTGCGGGCCCGGCGACGGCGGTGAGCCGCGAGGCCAGCGCCACCAGCACCAGCACCGGCACGCCCAGCAGCGCGGTGGCGGTGAAGAAGGTGCTGTAGCCGTAGGCGTCGACGAAGACGCCCGAGTAGCCGGCAATGAACTTGGGCAGCAGCAGCATCAGCGAGCTGAACAGCGCGTACTGCGTGGCCGAGTAGCTGATGTTCGTCAGACTCGACAGGTAGGCGATGAAGGCCGCCGAGGCGACGCCGCCGGCCAGGTTGTCGGCCGAGACCACCGCGATCAGCGCCGTCAGGTCGTGCCCGCGCGAGGCCAGCCAGGCGAACAGCAGGTTGCTGGCCGCGCTGAGCACCGCGCCCAGCATCAGCACGCGCATCACGCCCAGGCGCATCGACAGCACGCCGCCCACGAAGGCGCCCGCCAGCGTCATGACCACGCCGTAGATCTTGCTGACCGTGGCCACCTCGTCCTTGGTGAAGCCCATGTCCACGTAGAACGGGTTGGCCATGATGCCCATCACCACGTCGCTGATGCGGTAGATGGCAATGAGCGAGAGGATCAGCACCGCCTGCCACTTGTAGCGGCGGATGAAGTCGGCAAAGGGCTCGACCAGCACGTTGCGCAGCCACTCCGCCGCGTTCTTCGCCGGGGGCAGCACGCGCCGCACCGGCTCGGGCGACAGCAGCACGGTGACGACGCCGACCGACATGGAGGCGGCCATGACCAGGTAGGCCGTCTTCCAGGCGCCGTTCTGGTAAGCCGCTGCACCCGTGGCCGCCACGGCCGGCGCCACCTCGGCCCAGGCCGCGACCCACAGCACGCCCGCGCCGGCCCAGATCATCGCGAGCCGGTAGCCCGTTTGATAGGCGGCGGCCAGCGCGGCCTGCTTGCGCGTCTCGGCCGATTCGATGCGAAAGGCGTCCAGCGCGATGTCCTGCGTGGCCGAGCCGAAGGCCACCAGCAGCGCGCACCAGATCAGCGGCTTGAGCCCCAGGCGCGGGTCGTTCATGGCCATGCCGACCAGCCCCACGATCACCACGCCCTGCGCCAGCAGCAGCCAGCCGCGCCGGCGCCCGAGCAGCGTGGTCAGCGGCGGCAGCGGCAGGCGGTCTACCAGCGGCGCCCAGACCCACTTGAAGCCGTAGGCCAGCCCGACCCAGCTCAGGTAGCCGATGGTGGTGCGGTCGATGCCCGCCTCGCGCAGGCGAAAGCTCAGCGTGCCCAGCACCAGCAGCAGCGGCAGGCCGGCGGAGAAACCCAGCGCCAGCATGCGCAGCGTGGCGGGCTCGAGATAGACCTTCAGCGCGTCGCGCCATGGCGGTTTGGGGGCAGTGGGGGTTTCGGCGGGCGTGGCGGACATGAGCTTCGGATTGTCCATGAGCGCCCGGGGTCATCGCGGAGCGCGTTTGTCTTCATTTGTTCCTATGATCCCGCCCCTATGTGCACACGATGCGACCGCTCCGAATTTGCCGCGCCCGCCGTGGCGTCGCCCTGGAACCCCCGGCGGGCCTTTTTGCTGGCCGCCGCCGGCGCGGCCCTGAGCGGCCCTGCCCTAGCGCAGGTCAACGTCGGCAACGCCTCGATGGCGCGCAACCTCGTGCCCGCCGACAAGATCGAGGCGGCCGGCGTGCAGCAGTACGGCCAGCTGCTCGAACAGGCGCGCGCCAAGGGCGCACTCGCGGGCGACGGCAACCCGCAGCTGCAGCGCCTGCGCACCATCGCCAACCGCCTGATTCCCTTCGCCATGCCGTGGAACTCGCGTGCCCGGGAATGGAAGTGGGAGGTCAACCTGATCGGCAGCAAGCAGGTCAACGCCTTCTGCATGCCCGGCGGCAAGATCGCCTTCTTCACCGGCATCCTCGACCAGCTCAAGCTGAGCGACGACGAGGTCGCCATGGTCATGGGCCACGAGATGGCCCACGCGCTGCGCGAGCATGCGCGCGCCCGCATGGCCAAGAGCGCGGGCACCGGGGCGGCGCTCTCCATCGGTGCGCAGCTGCTCGGGCTGGGGCAGGTGGGCGACATGGCGGCGCGCGCGGGCACGCAGCTCATCACGCTCAAGTTCAGTCGCAGCGACGAAACCGAGGCCGACCTGGTGGGCCTGGAGCTCGCGGCCCGCGCGGGCTATGACCCGAAGGCGTCGGTGTCGCTGTGGCAGAAGATGGCCACGGCGTCGAAGAACCAGGGCGGGCTGAGCTTCCTGTCGACGCACCCGAGCGGGCCGGACCGCATCGCAAAGCTGGAAGCGAACCTGCCGAAGGTGGAGAAGCTCTACCGGGACGCGAAGAAGAGCTGACCCTCTGTCTTGCTCCCTCCCCCGCTGGGGGAGGGCAGGGGTGGGGGCACGACGGCCTCTGAACAATAGCGGCGCCTGATCGAAGGCCTGCCCCCATCCCAGCCTTCCCCCGTAAGGGGAAGGACCAAATCCCCACTTGATCTGATCCACGCCGCGGCACGTTCCCGCTGGCACGCCGCTTGCATCTCAACTTGTACACATGTTTGGATGCCTGATGATGGTGCACGAAGAAAACGGATCTCCCGCCGCTGCCTGGATCGCGAAATTCGCCTCCCCCGTCGTGGACGCACGGGCCGGCGACACCCTCGGGTTCGCCCTGCCGCTCGCCGGGCTGCGCTTCGCGGTCMAGGACAACA
>NNBU01001001.1_pt1 | contig 23515 bp, 17 predicted proteins | sample 1173781 | NCBI WGS metagenome assembly NNBU01 (sample SAMN07173937, study PRJNA388173) | plant metagenome | biome: Plant school; feature: Soil; material: Symbiotic tissue of Blasia pusilla L.; isolation source: symbiotic tissue sample KVJ2 | host: Blasia pusilla | place: Norway: Troms, Kvaloya...
CGGGGTGTTCCTTCACGTGCGGATGGTCGGGCGCGCACTGGAAGGCGATGTCCAGCGCAATCTCCAGGCCGTGGTCGGCCGCACGGGCGAGCAACTGGCGAAAGTCTTGCGGGGTGCCGAGCGCGGGCAGGATGTCCTTGTGCCCGCCTTCGGCCGCGCCGATGGCCCAGGGGCTGCCCACGTCCTGCGGCCCGCTCACCAGCTTGTTGTTGGGGCCCTTGCGCTGCATGCGGCCCACGGGATGGATCGGCGGGAAGTACAGCACGTCGAAACCCATCGCGGCGATGGCCGGCAGGCGCGCCTCCACGTCCTTGAAGGTGCCGTGCACGCCGGGCTCGGTGCCGGCGGAGCGCGGGAACAGTTCGTACCAAGTGCTGAAGCGCGCGCGCTCGCGGTCGGCCACCAGCGGCAGCTCAATCGGGTAACGCGCCTCGTGGCGACGGTCGGGATGGCGGCGCGCGGTGTCGGCCAGTTCGTCGTCGAGCGCCAGCGCCTTCAGAGACACGGCGTCGGCACCTGGCGCGGCGGCCACGGCGTCGAGTTCGGTGGCCCAGCGCTGCAGCGCCGTCTTGTCGGCACCATCGGCTCGCCCGGCGGCGGCGGCAATCTCGAGCGCGCCCACCTGCGAGGCGATGCGCACGTCGTCGGGGTCAACGCGGCGCGCCATTTCGCTGCGCCACGACTCGAAGGGGTCGACCCAGGCGACGGCGGTGTACACGTAGCGACCGAGCGCGGGTGGCGAGAAGGCGGCCTCCCACACGTCGTTGCCCAGCGGCTTCATGGGCACTTCGCGGAACGCGGCCTGGTCGTGCGCGCGCCAGCACAGCTGCACGCGCAGCACGTCGTGGCCGTCGGTGAAGCAGTGCGCGCGCACACGCACGCGCTCGCCGGCCACGCATTTCACGGGGAAGCGGCCGTTGTCCACGGCGGGCAGCACGGCGTCGATCACCGCGCGCACGTTGCCGTGCGCGTCCGCGATGTCGCTCACCACAGGGGCTTGTCGGGTGGCAAAGATGTTCTTCATGGTGTGGTGCGTTGCTCCAGGATCAGCGTCGAAAGGGGCGGCAGCGTCAGGCTCACCGAGTGCATGCGGCCATGCGAGCGCACAGGGGCGGCTTCCACGCCGCCGAGGTTTCCCCAGCCCGCGCCGCCGAACTCGGCCGCGTCGGTGTTGACGACTTCGCGCCAGAAGCCACCGCCCAGAGCGCCGTCGATGCCGCCTGGCACGCCCAGCACATAGTTGGTTCGCGGCACCGGCGTCATGTTGCAGACCACCAGCAGCGGCGGGCTGCCGTCGGCAGACTTGCGCAAGAAGGCGAACACGCTTTTCTCTTCATCGTCCGCGGTGATCCACTCGAAGCCGGCTGCGGAGAAGTCGAGCTGGTGCAGCGCGGGCGCGTCGCGGTACACGCGGTTGAGCTGCGCCACCAGCCGTTGCAGGCCGCCGTGGCCGGTCTGCTCGGTCACCCACCATTCGAGCTCGCCGTCGTGCGTCCATTCGCGGCGCTGGCCGAACTCGCCGCCCATGAACAGCAGCTTCTTGCCCGGGTGCGCCCACATGAAGCCGAACAGCGCGCGCAGGTTGGCGAATTGCTGCCAGTTGTCGCCCGGCATCTTGTTGATGAGCGAGCCCTTGCCGTGCACCACCTCGTCGTGCGAGAGCGGCAGCACGAAGTTCTCGTTGAAGGCATACACCAGCGAGAAGGTCAGCTTGTGGTGGTGGTACTTGCGATTGACCGGGTCTTCCTTCATGTAGTCGAGCGTGTCGTGCATCCACCCCATGTTCCATTTCTCGCCGAAGCCCAGGCCGTCCATGTCGGTGGGGCGGGACACGCGCGGCCAGGCGGTCGACTCCTCGGCCACGGTGAGCGTGTCGGGGAACTCGCGGTACACGGCGCGGTTGAGCGTGCGCAGGAAGTCGATGGCTTCCAGGTTCTCGCGCCCGCCGTGGCGGTTGGGGATCCACTCGCCGTGCTTGCGCGCGTAGTCGAGGTAGAGCATCGAGGCCACCGCATCCACGCGCAGCCCGTCGAGGTGGTACAGGTCCAGCCAGAACAGCCCGGACGACACCAGGAAGCTGCGCACCTCGGGACGGCCGTAGTTGAAGATGCTCGAGCTCCACTCCGGATGGAAGCCCTGGCGCGGGTCGGCATGCTCGTAGAGGTGCGTGCCGTCGAAGTAGCCCAGGCCGTGCTCGTCCGTCGGGAAGTGCGAGGGCACCCAGTCCAGCAGCACGCCGATGCCCTGCTGGTGCAGGTGATCGACCATGTACATGAAGTCCTGCGGCGAGCCATAGCGCGCGGTGGGCGCGAAGTAGCCGGTGGTCTGGTAGCCCCACGAACCGTAGAACGGGTGCTCGGTCACGGGCATGAGCTCCACGTGGGTGAAGCCCATCTTCTTCACGTAGGCGCCCAGTTCGTGCGCCAGTTCGCGGTAGCCGAGGAACTGACCGTCATGCCGGCGCCACGAGCCGAGGTGCACCTCGTAGACGGACTGGGGCGCGTCCAGCGCGTTGTTCGCGCCGCGCGTGGCCATCCATTCGTCGTCGTTCCATTCGTACGAGAGTTCGCAGATGCGCGAGCCGGTGGCCGGCGGCAATTCGGCGCTGAAGGCCACGGGGTCGGCCTTGTCGACGGTGTAGCCGCCGAAGCGAGAACGAATGCGGTATTTGTAGGCCTGACCGAGCGCAGCCTGGGGCGCATGGCCCTGCCAGATGCCGGTGTTGTCGGGGCTGGGCGAGAGCGGGTCGGCTTCGCCGGACCAGTAGTTCCAGTCGCCGACCACCGACACCGATTCGGCGTTGGGCGCCCACACCGCGAAATTCACGCCGCCACCGGGCTGCGGGTGGGAACCCAGCAGGTCGTACAGGCGGGCGTGGGTTCCTTCGTGGAAAAGATAGGCGTCTCGCTCGCCCAGGAGTGAATGGTTCAGAGGCACCGGCGTTCCTTGATTGAGGGCCAGCGATACGCCTGTTCGAGGAACATTTGCGTTTTTCGTCTGGCGGAACCTCAATTTGCGGCGGTGCCGCATGCCGTGGCTACGGTCTGAACCTACTCGCCTTGTCGGAGAGTTGCCCGTATGCCGGTGCCTCGCCCGGCGCCCGCTCAGGCGTGCAGTGCGAAGTCGTCGAGGGTCAGCGTGATGGGGCTGCGCGGCGCGGCCCGGTAGCGTGCAATGGCCGCGGGCTCGATGATCTGGAAGTGCTTGCGGCACACCTCCAGCAGCCGCTCGCCGACGTCGCGCGTTCCGAACCCGTCATGCAGGGTGTGCTCGGAAATCTGCACGATGACGCGCGGGCCGCCCGGGCCTTCGGGGTACACGGCGAAGCGCACGCTCGCCGTGTCGAAGCAGTAGATGCCTTCGAAATTCATCTGTCTTGTCTCCTGTAATTCGGGGCAGATTGAGCGCGCACCTGCGGCCGTTGGAGAGTGGACATTGGCGCGTGCGCGTGCAGGAAAATTCCTACGCACGGCAAGGCGCGCGCTTGCACGCACAGGGCGTGTTGGCTTCGGTGGCGCGGCGCCAATGCGGCGAAGATCGGGCCTCCAGATTTCCGGAGACCCCGTCTCGATGACCGAACTGAAAACGCGGCACGTGCTGCTCTCCCGCTGCGCCACGGCGTCCGGCCTTGCGGCGCTGCTGTTGCTCGGCGCCTGCACCTCCGCCACCACCGAAGCGCAGCGGCAAGCCAGCGCCAGCAAGCCCCCGCCCAGCGACTGCACCGCATGGGTCGGCACCGACCGCAACGCCATGATGGGCGGCTACCTGCTGCCGCAGGGCAAGGGCTCCGGTGAAGGTGCCAATGGCACCAAGGTGTGCGTGCCTGTGCTCATGACGGCCAACCCCACGCCGGCCGACTACGCGGGCGGCGACTACCACGTCAGCGAGTTCACTGACGAGAAGCTCAAGGCCCGCTGGCGCGCCTGCAAGGAAGACGCGGCCTGCTTCAAGCGCATCGACGCGCAGATGCAGCGCTGGCTGCCGCCCAACAAGGAGCGCGCCACGCGCTCGACCGGCGTGGTCGACCCGTCGGGCAGGATCGACCCCGAAGGCCAGGTCGACCTGAAGGCCATCCGCCGCCCTGCCTTCTTCGCCAAGGCGCCCTACCGCGAAGGCATTGCCGAGGCCGATGCGCGAACCAGCATCGTCGAGTTCACGGTGCCGCGAGACGCCTTCGAGCGCATCGACCTGAAGATGACCGGCGACATCAAGCTGCGCGGCTGGTACATCGAAGGCGCGGGCGTGGACGCCGGCAAGGGCAAGAAGACGCGCGCGCTGGTCATCATGGCGCCGGGCGGCGGCGGCCAGCTCACGGCCATCCAGCATCCGGACGAGGTGGCCTACCGCATCGACCAGAAGACCGGCAAGACCACGCCCGTGAGCTTCCCCAACGCGACCACCGAGACCATGGGCCAGCGCTGGTGGCGCGAGAACCTGTACGCGCTGAACCAGGCGGGCTACGACGTGCTGGCCTACGACCGGCGCGGCGAGGGGCTGTCGGGCGGCTTCAGCGACACCAACACGCTGGAGCAAGGCGAGGACGTGTTCCGCGCGCTCACCGCGCTGGACACCGGGCGCGGGCTGCGCATCCTCACGCCCCAGGGCCAGCTGCTCGAAGGCGACGCCACGCGCGGGCGGCTGCTCGCGGGCATGCCGGCCAGCGAGATCCCGCTGGTGCTGGGCGGCTACTCGCGCGGCTCCATGTCCACCGCATGGGCCATGACGCGCAACTACGTGGCCCAGTGCAGCTTCGACATGCCCGAGCCCAACTGCACGCCGCCCAAGGGCATGCGCAACATCCGCGGCGCCATCCTGCTGTCGTCGTTTGCCAGCGGCCCGGGCTACGTGGGCGACTCGCCCGACCTGGCCGACCGCAACCTGTTCCTTGGCGGCATGGCGGCCGACCACCACATCGTGTTCTACCCGAACTCGTCCACGCTGGCGGGCATGGACCGCTGGCCCGCCGCCTTCTTCGGCAAGGGCCTGTGGGACCGCGCCGAGACGCTGGAGGGCACCGTGGCCGCCTACAACCGCATCCGCGGGCTGAAGGAGATCGTGTTGGCGCGCGGCCCGCATTCGATAGAGACCTGGCCCGAGTCCGACCGGGCCTACCTGCGCGAGCGCATGGTGGCGTATGCCAAGGCGGTGATCGTGGGCGGGCGCACCATTCCGGGCGCCAGGAAATGGAAGGACTTCAAGTCGCTGGTGGCGACCACGCCCGATTCGTGGGAGCCCTCGTCGCGGCCCAGGCCAGAAGGGAACACCGGCAAGGCGCCATGAACGAACGATGACCCTGCGCGGCCGCCCGTCGGCGGCTGCCTACACCACGACAGCGTGAATGCGCTGTCGCCGCACTTTCGGGGCTCCCTAGGATTTTCTTCAAGCGCAGCGCTTGTGCAGGCCGTTCTCCGGGCCGCGAGCCGCGCGCTCCCCCGGAGATCCCCCGATGAAGTTCGAAAACCATTCCCAAGGCGCGGACGACGCCGGCGCACGCGTCACGCGGCGCGCCGTGTTCCAGTCGGGCGCCGCCCTCGTCGGCGCCAACGCCACGATGCTCGCCGCCGCACAGGCCGCGCCTGTGGCCGCCCAGGCGGCCAACGCCGTGAGCCCCCAGGAACCCGCACCGCAGCGCATGCAGGTGCAGTTGCAGATCAACGGCCAGCCCCATCGCCTGGAGGTCGACACCCGCACCACCCTGCTCGACGCGCTGCGCGAGAACCTGCGCATGACCGGCACCAAGAAGGGCTGCGACCACGGCCAGTGCGGCGCGTGCACGGTGCTGGTGGAAGGCCGGCGCACCAATTCATGCCTGACGCTGGCGGTGATGCACGACGGCCAGTCGGTCACCACCATCGAAGGCATGGCGCAGGGCGATGCGCTGCACCCGCTGCAGCAGGCCTTTCTGGACCACGACGGCTTCCAGTGCGGCTACTGCACGCCGGGGCAGATCTGCTCGGCCGCGGGCATGCTGGCCGAGGCCCGTGCCGGCATGCCGAGCCATGTGACGCGCGAGCTCACCGGCCCTACGAGCAATGTGGGCGATGCGGGCGATGTGGGCGATGCGGGCGATGCGGGCGATGCGGCCACCGTGTCGCTCAGCGACGCAGAAATCCGCGAGCGCATGAGCGGCAATCTCTGTCGATGCAGCGCGTACCCCAACATCGTCGCGGCCATCCAGGTCGTGGCCAAGATCGCATCGGGAGCGCGCTCATGAAAGCCTTCAGCTACGAACGCGCCGCCACGCCCGAAGCGGCGGCCACCGCGGCCGCGCGGCCCGGCGCGCGGATGATCGCGGGCGGCACCAACCTGCTCGACCTGATGAAGCTGCAGGTCGAGACACCCGCGCACCTGGTGGACATCAACCGCCTGGGGCTGGACACCGTGGAGCCCACCGCCGAGGGTGGCCTGCGCATCGGCGCGATGGTGCGCAATGCCGAACTGGCGGCCGACGCGCGTGTGCGAAAGGACTACGCGGTGTTGAGCCGCGCACTGCTGGCCGGCGCCTCGGGCCAGTTGCGCAACAAGGCCACGACCGGCGGCAACCTGCTGCAGCGCACGCGCTGCTACTACTTCTACGACACCGCACGCGCCTGCAACAAGCGCGAGCCGGGCACGGGCTGCTCCGCGCTGCAGGGCTACAACCGCATGCACGCAGTGGTCGGCGCCAGCGAGCAGTGCATTGCCACGCACCCGTCGGACATGGCCGTGGCCATGCGCGTGCTCGACGCCAAGGTGGAAACCGTGTTGCCCGGCGGCATGCGCCGGGTGATTCCCATTGCCGACTTTCATCGCCTGCCGGGCGACACCCCGCAGATCGAGACCGACCTGCAGCCGGGCGAACTGATCACCGCCGTCACCCTGCCGCCCCCGGTGCCCGGCAATCACGTGTACCGCAAGGTGCGCGACCGGGCTTCGTATGCGTTCGCGCTGATCTCGGTGGCGGTGATCGTGGACGCCAGCGGCGGGCGCATCCGCTCCGCACGCATGGCCTTCGGCGGGCTGGCGCACAAGCCGTGGCGCGTGGAGGCGGCCGAGGCGCGCCTGGCCAACACCGTGCTGGACGACGCGGCGATCGATGCCGCCGCCGACACCGTGCTGGCCGGCGCCCGCGGGCGCGGCCACAACGACTTCAAGCTCCCGCTGGTGCGACGCACCCTGCAGGCCACCATCACCGAAGCCGCGCGTGCAGTGCGTGCCGCCTGAGGAAAGCACCCCATGGAAATGAACGCCCCCTCCGCCCGCAACCCGATCGACGAGAACCGCGGCGGGCTCATCGGCAAGCCCATCGCCCGCGTGGACGGCCGACTCAAGGTGACCGGCAAGGCGCCCTATGCCTACGAAGTGCAGGAGGCGCCGGGCGCACCCGCCTACGGGTTCATCGTGGAGGCCACCATCGCCAAGGGCCGCATCGCCGACATCGACGCCTCGGCCGCCGAAACGGCGCCCGGCGTGCTGATGGTCATGACCCACCGCAACGCCCCGAAGCAAGGCGCCTGGGGCCCCGTGGACGCCAAGGACCGCTTCGCGCGCTCGTCGCCGCAACTGGCGAGCGACCGCGTGCGTTACTACGGCGAGGCCGTGGCCTTCGTGGTGGCCGAGAGCTTTGAGGTGGCGCGCGCCGCCGCGAAGCTGGTGCGCGTTCGCTACGCCGTGGAGCCCGGCGAGTTCGACATGGCGGCCGCGCAGGGCAAGGCCGAGACACCGAAGGACGACGAGCAGCAAAAGGCCGACAGCCGCATCGGCGACTTCGAGCCGGCCTTTGCCGGCGCGCCCGTGCAGGTGGACGCCACCTACACCACGCCCACGCACATCCACGCGCAGATGGAGCCGCACGCCACCATTGCCTGGTGGACCGGCGACAAGCTGACGGTGCACTGCGCGGCGCAGTTGCTGGAGAGCGCGCAGAACGCCGTGGCCAACACCCTGCAGATACCGCCTTCGAAGGTGCGCATCGTGAGCCGCTACATCGGCGGCGGCTTCGGGGGCAAGCTGCCGATCTACGGCGACGTGATGCTCTCGGCCATGGCCGCGCGGCAGCTCAAGCGCCCGGTGAAGACCGCGCTCACGCGCCAGCAGATGTTTCACTTCACCACGCACCGCAGCCAGACCGTGCAGCGCGTGCGCCTGGGTGCCACGCCGGACGGCAAGCTCACCGCCATCGGGCACGACTCGCTGTCGCACAGCGCGCGTTTCGACAACTTCTATGAAACGGCCAGCACGCAGACGCGCACGCTCTACGCCGCGCCGAACCGGCTCACCACGCACCGCATGGTGAAGCTCGACCTGCCGATTTCGGACTCCACCCGCGCGCCGGGCGAGGCGGTCGGCATGCTGGCGCTGGAGCAGGCCATGGACGAGCTGGCCGAAAAGCTCGGGCTCGACCCCATCGAGCTGCGCCGGCGCAACGAGCCGGCCATGGACCCGGAGAAGAACATTCCCTTTTCGACCCGCCAGCTGCTGCGCTGCATGGACGAGGGCGCCGAGCGCTTCGGCTGGAACCGGCGCAATGCGGCGCCGGGCGCGGTGCGAGACGGCCGCTGGCAGATCGGCCTGGGTTTTGCCGCAGCCATTCGCAGCAACCTGCTGATGGACGCCAGGTGCGCGGTGTCGCTCGACCGCCAGGGCGTGCTCACGGCGCGCATGTCCATGACCGACATCGGCACCGGCAGCTACACCGTGTTCACGCAGATCGCAGCGGAAATGCTGGGGTTGCCGGTGGACAAGGTGCGCATCGAACTGGGCGACAGCGACTTCCCCGAAACGCCCGGCTCGGGCGGATCGTGGGGCGCGGCCAGCGCAGGCTCGGCCTTGTTCGACGCCTGCACCCAGCTGCGCGAGCAGATCGCGCGGCGCATGAACGCCAGGCCGGCCGACGTGGTGTTTGCCGACGGCCAGGCCACGGCCGCAGGCCGCAGCGAAACGCTGGGCGCACTGGCGGGCACCCTCGGCCTGCGCGCAGAGGGCCAGATCAAGAAGGGCGACATGGCAAGCAAGTTTTCGCAGCAGGCCTATGGGGCGCACTTTGCCGAAGTGGCGGTCGACATGGACACCGGCGAGATTCGGCTGCGCCGCATGCTGGGTGTCTTCGCGGCGGGCCGCATCCTGAACATGAAGACCGCCACCAGCCAGGCGACGGGCGCCATGATCTGGGGCGTGGGCTCCGCGCTGTTCGAGGACGCCGTGGTCGACACGCGCTTCGGCACTTTCGTGAACCACGACCTGGCCGAATACCACCTGCCCTCGCATGCGGACATTCCCGCCGTGGAGGCCGTGTTCCTCGACGAGGTGGACGACAAGACCAACCCGCTGAAGATCAAGGGCGTCGGCGAGCTGGGCATCTGCGGCGCGGGCGCGGCGGTGGCGAATGCGGTCTACAACGCGACCGGCGTGCGCATTCGCGACTACCCGCTGACGCTGGACAAGGTGCTGGGGCTGCAGGCGCCGCAGGGCTGAAGCCATGAGGCCCTGAAGCCTCTTTCGTCCAGGCAAAAAAGAACCCAGCGCCAAGCTGGGTTCAAGCCTCTTCGCTGCCAAGCGTCGAGGCCCTCGCAAAAGGAAGAAAAAAGCAGCTGCGAGTAACGGATGTCCGTCGCTTCCCAACGTAACGAGCGCAGCACGCCACGCTTCGAAGGGAATGCCGCCTGCGTCGGACGGACAAGACCTACGGCGCCGCACTGCGGGTGCGCCACATGTCGGCGCCGGACGACACGCCTGTGGGCTGTGTGTCCTCAAGATCGTCGCAACGAGGGCCTTACGGTGAAGCCTTCAGTTCGAAACCTCAACACTCTGGAGCACCCGACATGACGACGACCACCAACGACCAAAGCAAGCTCTGGGACCTGATCAAGGACACCCGCTTCGGCATGCTGACCCACCGCCACGACGACGGCCAGCTGCACAGCCACCCGCTGACCACGCAGAACAAGAATGGCGACGAGGCGGGCACGCTCTACTTCTTCGTGCCGAAGAACGGCGACATCGCGCGCCACGTGGCCACCGATCCGGTCGTGAACATCGCCTACGCCAACACCGACGACGACAGCTACGTGTCAGTGTCGGGCCATGCCGCGCTGCTCGAAGACCAGGCGAAGAAGGAAGCGCTCTTCACCAAGATGGCGCAGGCCTGGTTCCCCAACGGCCCGACCGACCCCAACCTGGGCCTGCTGGCCGTGACCGTGCGCGGCGCCGAGTACTGGGACGTGGACGACAGCAAGATGGTGCAGCTCTACAAGATGGCCAAGGCAGCCATCACCGGCGAGCCTCCCAAGAACCTGGGCGAACACAAGAAGGTCGTGGTCTGACATAAGGGCCACGGACGATGACGCAAGCGACGACCCTGCAGAACCACAAGGCCGCCGACACCCGAACCCTCGCCCCCATTCCGGCCACCCCCCACCGGTGGCAGTTCATCCGCGCAGGCGGCACCGACCAGGTGGTGTTTCGCACGGGCGAGGACATTGCCCGCGTCGGCGAGCTCGACCAGAAACTGTGGGTCGCGCTGGCCTGCCCCACACGGGGCATCGACTTCGATGGGCGCACGCTCGACCTGATCGACACCGACAAAGATGGGCGGGTGCGCCCGCCCGAAGTCGTTGCCGCGTGCCAGTGGGTATGCGCCCGCTTGCGCAACCCCGACGTGCTGCTGCAAGGCAGCGACGTGCTCACGCTGGACGAACTCGACGACAGCAACCCCGACGGCGCGCGCCTGCGAGACGAGGCCCGCCGCCTGCTGGAGATCCAGGGCAAGCCCGATGCGGCCACGCTCACCCTGGCCGATACTTCAGACCGCGGCGAACTGCTGGCGGCCATGCGCTTCAACGGCGACGGCATCGTCACGCCCGACACGGCGCATGACGACGCGGTGCGCTCGTCGGTCGCAGAAATCATGCGCACCCACGGCAGCGTGCCCGACCGCTACAAGGCGACGCCGGGCATCGACCGTGCGCGCGCGGAAGCCTTCTTTGCCGAAGTGCAGGTTGCGCGCGACTGGCATGCGCAGGCCGACACCGGCAACGCCACGCTGATGCCGCTGGGCGATCCCACGCTGGCCGCGGCCGATGCGGCCAACAAGGTGCAGGCCAAGCTCGACGACTTCTTCGCGCGCTGCCGCGTCGCGGCCTTCGACGTGCAGGCCGTGACCGCCCTCAACCCCTCCCCCAAGGCTTACGACGAACTGGGCGCGCACGCACTCGACCTGCAGGCCGAGCCCATCGCCGAACTGCCGCTGGCGCCCGTCACGCCGCGCTGCGTGCTGACGCTGCATGGCACCAGCCTGAACCCCGCCTGGGCCGAGGCCATCGCCGCCTTCGCCGAGCGCACCGTCGCGCCGCTGCTCGGTGCGCGCGATGAACTGGCCGAGGCCGACTGGCTGGCCGTCAAGCACAAGCTCGCGCCGCTGCAGGCTTTGATGGCCAAGCGTCCCGACAACTGGGCCGCCTCGCTGCCGCTGGACAAGCTCGAGGCGCTGCTGCAAACCCGCGAGCCCTTGCTCGCGCTCATCAAGGAAGACGAAGCGGCCGAAGAGCACAACGCGCTGCTGGTCGACCTGGAAAAGCTCATTCGGCTGCAACGCGACCTGGTGGTGCTGCTGAACAACTTCGTGTCGTTCAAGGCTTTCTACAGCCGCGAAGGCGCGATCTTCCAGGCCGGCACGCTGTACCTGGACGGGCGCAGCTGCGAGCTGACGGTGCAGGTGGAAAACACCGCCAAGCATGCGGTGCTGGCAGGCCTGGCCAAGACCTGCCTGGCCTACTGCGACTGCACGCGCCAGGGCGCGAAGATGAGCATCGTCGCGGCATTCACGGCGGGCGACATCGACTTTCTGTTCGTCGGGCGCAACGGCGTGTTCTACGACCGCCAGGGGCGCGACTGGGACGCCACCATCACCAAGCTGATCGAGAACCCGACCAGCGTGGCGCAGGCTTTCTTCGCGCCGTACAAGAAGTTCGTGCGCGTGATCGAAGAGCAGGTGGCCAAGCGCGCCGCCGCGCAGGAAGCCGTGGGCCAGGGCAGCCTGACCAGCTTTGCGACCCGGCTCACCACCGCCGACCAGACCGCCGCAGCCGACGCCGCCAAGGCACAGTCCGCCGGGGCCCGCGCAGCCGCCCGGGTGGACGTGGGCACGGTGGCCGCCATCGGCGTGGCACTGGGCAGCATCAGCGCGGTGCTGGTGGCCATCTTCGGCAAGTTCGTCGACCTGGGGCAATGGATACCGGTGGCGTTGCTGGGCATCGTGCTAGCCATCTCGGGCCCGAGCATGCTCATTGCCTGGCTCAAGCTGCGCCAGCGCAGCCTGGGCCCGATCCTGGACGCGAGCGGCTGGGCCATCAACGGGCGCATGAAGGTCAATGTGCGGCTGGGCGGCATGCTCTCTCAAACCGCGCACGTGCCGCCGGGCGCAAGGCGCATTGCGCGCGACCCCTACCGCGACAGCCATGCGGCCACGGGTTTCGCAGCGGCGGCGGTGCTGGTGCTCGCGGTGGTCGTGCTGGCCTGGCGCATGGACTGGCTCGACGACCGCCTGCCTGCGGCCTTGCAGCACGGCACGTCGGCTGCGGCCACGGGGCCGGCTGCCGCGCGCATCGGCTGATGGGTCGCGACTTCAGGCCTACAAGGCTTCAGCGCGTCAAGGCTGCGGGCGCTGCAGCCTGCGGCTCCGCATGAGCTCGGCCCGTCCGAGCGGGGTGATCTTTTTCACGACGGCCGGCAACTGCATGCCGTCGGGTTCTTGCCTCGCGGAGGGCGGCGGCACCGCGGCGTCCACCATGCCTGCAGCGACCAGCACCGCGACGCAGCGGATATCGCCCTCGTCGTCGACGATCAGCGGCAGGTCCAGATTTTCGATCTTGCGAAGGTAATCGAACGGCATACGGCCCTCGTTTGTTGGTGCTGCAACAGTTTCCGCCGTGCAGGTTACGCCCTTGCATCGGCCCGTCGGTGCGTTGCCGCACAGACTGCGCCGCTCAGGGGCGCTAGCTTGACGGCACCGCCCATGAAAGTCGGTGCAGATGAAGAACAACGCCCCGATGCACGCAGCCGCCCACGGGCCGGCCTGCCTGTTCCCGCAGCGGGCACCGCGGCAGCCTGAGCGAGTCGGCATCTCTTCCGACAGCGCCCGCGGCTGAAGGGCACTACATTTTTTCGGCGCTCCCCGGCGCAGGGTCTGTCGAAGGCCTGGGTGCCCGGGGAGCGCGCCACTCCTTCATCACGCACACCTTGCACATTCCGCGCATGAACACCTTCCGCTCGGCTTCGCTCCTGAGGCCTTCCGCTCCCCGCTCGCACCGCGCGCGCGCCGAGCCAAAGTCAAAGACAAGGACGACGGCCTCGCTCGATGCCGTCGCGCACTCGGAGCAACACCACGGCCGGTGGGAAATTCATTACCGGCTGGAACCGGCCCGCGAGAAGTTCGCCGGCACCGCGCAGATCCACTGCGACGGCCTGCCGCATTGCGAACTGTCGATCTTCGAGCCGCAGTCGAACGCGCTGGCCTCCATCGACCTGCTGCGCGAGCAGTGCCTGGCATGGATCGCACACCGCAGCGACACGCCTGCAGCACGGGCGCTCCCGGCCAACTGAACGCTTCGCGCGCCACCCTGCGGGCTTCAGGCGGCTTTGCGGGCGCACGTCGGAACGCACCGATTTCGCGTTGTGGCGCGATCCGTGGAGAATGCGCGATGACTCTCCCATCCCCCGCTTCCCTCACCCCGGACCATCTTGCCGTTCTGCGCGCGGTGGCCCGCATGGACCTGTCGCTCGGCATCGCCATCGGCCAGAGCCTGGGCAGACCGGTTTCCGACGACCTGGCCGCACTGCGCGCACAGGGCTACGTCCGGGAAGTTTCCAGCCCCCGGCACGATGGAACGCCGAGCCATCTGCACACGATCACCCCCCAGGGGCGCGAGGCGCTGCAGGCGCACGGCGAGCAAGGCGTGACCACCCCGCAGCCCACCGTAGGCCCCCGGCCTCCGCTGCGCCGCGAGACGTACACGGGCAGCGAAATGCTGCCTTTCACCGGGCGCGCGGGGTCGATGGACGCACTGAAGTACCCGAGCCGGGTGGGCAACCAGCTGCGTTACCGGGACGACGGGGCCGAGCCGGTGGTCAAGGACGCCACGCCGCCACCGCCGCCGCCGCCGCCGCGCAAGAAGTAGCCTGGGGCGCCCGCGCCGGGCTGTCGAAGCGGACGGACAATAGAGGCAAACAGCCTGGAGAAAACCTTGTCTACCGTCACCATCAGCCCCCAAGTCACCGTCAGCAACAGCGCCCCGTTCGTTCTCTTCGGCGGCGTCAACGTGCTGGAGTCCCGCAACCTGGCCCTGCGCAGCGCCGAAGAATACGTGCGCGTCACGCGCAAGCTGGGCATTCCCTACGTGTTCAAGGGCAGCTTCGACAAGGCCAACCGTTCGTCCATCCACTCGTACCGCGGCCCCGGGCTGGACGAGGGCCTGAAGATCCTCCAGGCCGTGAAGGACACCTTCGGCGTGCCGGTGCTCACCGATGTGCACGAAATCGCGCAGGCGGCTCCGGTGGCCGAGGTGGTCGACGTGCTGCAGCTGCCCGCCTTCCTGGCGCGGCAAACCGACCTGGTGGTGGCGCTGGCCAGGACGGGCCGGGTCATCAACATCAAGAAGCCCCAGTTCCTGAGCCCCTCGCAGATGCTCAACATCGTGGAGAAGTTCAAGGAAGCGGGCAACGACAAGCTCATTCTTTGCGACCGCGGCACCTGCTTCGGCTACGACAACCTGGTGGTGGACATGCTGGGCTTCGGCGTGATGAAGAAGATCACGCAGGACTTGCCGGTGATCTTCGACGTGACCCATGCGCTGCAGCAGCGCGAAGCCGGCGCCGCAGCGTCGGGCGGGCGCCGCGAACAGGTGGCCGACCTGGCGCGCGCCGGCATGGCGGTGGGCCTGGCCGGCCTGTTCCTGGAGGCGCACCCCGACCCCGCGCAAGCCAAGTGCGACGGCCCGAGCGCCCTGCCGCTGGACAAGCTGGAGCCGTTTCTCACGCAGCTGAAGGCGCTGGACGACCTGGTCAAGTCGTTCCCGGCCCTGAAGATCTAGCACGGCGATTCAAAAAAGAATGGCTTCGTACTAAAGATATCGCTGGACTTTCCGATAGATCACTCAGGCGCCTGAACCCGGAAAGAGTGGGTCACCGCCGAGGCCGCCTCCCGGCGCGGATGATCAACAAGGAAAGGTTCAGGATGAACCGCGAAGCTGCAACGCCAGTACATGACTTCTCGAGGTGGGCGCGCCTGACCGAGAGCTATGCCGAAGAAGTGGAGGCCCTGCGCCGCCACGAGCCCGGGGCGTCCATGCGGCTCATGCGGATCGCCCATGCCATGAAGCAAGACCCGTTCGGCCCGAACCCGCCGGACTCGGAGCACATGCCGCTTCCGCTGCGGCTCGCTCCCCCGCGGCCCCGCAGCCCGACCTGGCAGACCCAGGCGCGCAGGACGCTGCTCAGGCTGCGATTGCATCTTCGGGGGCTGGCGGCCCGCCGCGCGCAGGGCGACGCCACGGCACCGCTGGCTTGAAACCGGCCTCACAGTGAAGCCTGCGGGCTGGAGCCTCGGCGAACGCGCTTCGACGGCACGGTCATGGAGACCGTGCATACTCGCGCGCCCCCGAAATTTCCAGATACATCAAAGGACCTCATGTCAGGACACGGTTTTCACGTGCACGGCCCGCACGATCACGAACTCGAACACGCAGCCTCCGGAGGGCACGGCGACGGCCATGGCAGCGGCGCTGCGCATGGCACGGACGGCAAGGATGGCGGCATGAGCATGACCAGCAAGATCGCGGTGTGCACCGCGGTGATCGCCACCGTGGGCGCCATCTTTTCCTACATGGGCGGGGCCACCCAGGCCAACGCCGGCCTCTACAAGAACAACGCCGCCATCAAGAAGACAGAGGCGTCGAACCAGTGGAATTACTTCCAGTCGAAGAGCACCAAGCAGGCGCTGGCCGAGTTCGCACGCGACACCGCCACCGACGACAGCCGCCGCCAGGGCTGGCAGGTGAAGGTGGCGCGCTACGAACAGGAAAAGACCGACATCCAGACTGCCGCCCGCAAGCTCGAAGACGAGTCCAACAAGTGGGACGCACAGTCCGAAGAGCAAATGCACCAGCACCACCGCTGGGCGCAGGCCACCACCGTGCTGCAGGTGTCGATTGCACTGGCGGCCATTGCACTGCTCACCAAGAAGAAATGGCTGGAGCGCGGCATGTTCGGGGTGGCCGCGGCCGGGCTGGCCATCGGCGTTCTGGCGGCGCTGCACATCTAGCACCGGGGCGAGCCGGCGCGGCCGCCGCTACTTCTTCGGCACCGCGTCAGCGTCTTCCGGCCACTGCTGGGGCACGCGGCGCAAGTTGTCGACCGAGTAGCCCAGCGTTTTCAGCTGCGTGACGGCGGCCTGGTAGAGCGGCTCGGGAATGGTCGGCGTGCGCGCCATGATCCATGCGTAGTCGCGGTCGCTGCGGCCGATGATCGTGAGCTGGTAGTCGCGGTCGATGTCCACGATCACGTACTCCGCCTTGATGGGCCAGATGAACTGCATGCCCCACACCGCGTTGCTGGTGCCCGGCACCACGGTGCCGGTGGGGTTCATGGTTTTCAGCGGGCCGTCGAAGCCGCCTTCGCGGTAGCGAAAGCGCGTGTCGATGCTGCCGTCGGGCTTCAGGCTGTACGACTCCACGGCGTTGAACGCGTTGCGCTCCGGCCGCGTGGGGATGTTGCCGATGACGTACCAGTCGCCCATGAAGCGCTGCAGATCGACCTGCTTCACCGGCGCGATGGTGGGCGGCGACACCGCGCAGCCGGTCATCATGAACGCGGCCAACACGCCCAGGGCCATGTGCAGCGGCGGGCGGGCAAGGAGGTTTCGCAGGGTTCTTGGCATGGATCAGGCTCCGGTGTTGGATGCCGAACACTATCGCGCGCCCCCGCAGCCCCGCGTCGGACGGCACGCCTTCACCGCATCGCCGAGCGTTGGCGGCATCCCGCAGGCGCCGGGCTACGCGCGCAGCGCGTCGGGCATCGGCCGCATGGCCGGCAGCTCCGCCGACACCACATAACTGCCGCGTCCGTTCTGCTTGGCCTGGTACATGGCCTTGTCCGCTGCGGCGAGCAGGTCTTGCGGTGTTTCGTCACCGCCGCCGAGCGCGATGCCGATCGACACGCCGATGACGGTGCCCGAGTGACGCAGTTGCAAAGGCCGCACGATGGCGTCGATGCACCTTTGCGCCAGCGTCAGGGCGGCACTTTCCGCCGGCTCTTCGAAGTCGGCGGCCAGCAGCACGAATTCGTCGCCGCCCATGCGCGCCACCGTGTCGGTCTCGCGCACCAGGCCGAGCAGCCGGCGCGCAATTTCGCGCAGGGCTTCGTCGCCCGCCTCATGGCCCAGGGTGTCGTTGAGGTTCTTGAAGCCGTCCAGGTCGAGGTACAGCACGGCCACCTGGCTGGCGTTGCGCTTGGCACGCACCAGCGTTTGCTGCAGCCGGTCGTCCAGCAGCTTGCGGTTGGGCAGGCCCGTGAGGCTGTCGTGGTGCGCCAGGCGCGCCAGCGCCGCCTGGTTGTCGACCAGCTTGGCAAGCAGGCGGTTGAAGGCCTGCGTGAGATGGCCTATTTCATCGTTGCGCACCACCCGCAGCGGTGTCAACGGGAGTTCGCCGCGGGTCATGCGGTCGGCCTGGTCGGCGGCGCGCAGCAAGGGCCGCAGCAGCCAGACCAGGACAAACCCGATCACGATGAGCACACCCAGCACGGCGGGCGCGCGCTGCTGCAGGATGAAGCGCTGCATGCGCCCCACGGGTGCCAGCGCTTGTTCCACGGGCAGCCGTGCCACCACGAACCAGCCGCTGGTCGGCACCGAGGCAATGGCAGAGATTTCGTCGATGCCCTTGGCGTTGCGCGTCGTGCCGCTGCCGCGATAGCCCTCCATCGCGCGGTCGTGCAGCAGGTTCACGCCGACCGGCGGGGTGGGCGTGAGCGACATCGAGACGTCCGTCGAGGCGACGAAAAGCCGGTCGCGCGGCGACACCACCAGGATGCCGCCCGCCTGCCCCACGCGCCCGCGCTGCAGATGCTCGAGCAGGCCGTCGGCCGACAGGTCGGCGGTGGCCGCCAGCACCGCAACGACCTGCCCGGCCCCGTTGCGCACCGGCGTGGCCATGGGCAGCACCGAATGACCCGAAACGGGCATGGCCTGCGCGCGGCCCAGGCTGGACCGCCCCGCCAGGGCGCCAGTGAATTCCGCGCCGCCGACCGGAAGCTGTCCGACGCCGTCGAGCCGCTGGCCGGAGGCGTCCGCCACCGTCAGGCCGAGCGGGAACACGGGGCTCAGCGCGCTGCGTTCTTCCAGCCATGCACGCAGTTGCCCGGGTTGCGAAAGAAGGTCGGGCGGCAGGGTAGCCGCCAGGCGCTCGAGGAACAGCAGCCGCTCGCTCAGGTAGTTGTCGACGTCGCGGGCCACGTAGCCGGCCAGGGCCGTCTGCTGCGTCGCCACCGATTCGGTCAGGTCCTGACGCAGGAAGCGGCTGAGCTGGAAATAGCTGGCGGCAGTTCCCACGAGCGCCATCACCAAGCCCATCACAATCAGCCGCAAAACCAGGCTATTGACAGATTTTCTAGGTTTCACTCGGGTGACAGGTGATGGGGCGGAAGGTTCGCGACTGTAGCGCAAGCGCCCCTGGGCTCCCCGGGCAGGAACCGAGCCTGTTCGCGGCTGGACACCGAAAGGCACAGAGGATACAAACGCATACGGAAGTTCTAACACGAATTCAGCGACTGCGCCGGCGATTCGCAGTGCCGGCGATTGCCGTTTCGCTCCTGGCTGCGGCCTGCTCGTCGCTCGAGCCGCCAAACGAATTCAGCGAGGCGCTGGGCAAGAAGCTGCGTACCGAACAGCCCGCGGTGGTTGACCTTGCGACGGTGGTGGCGCGCCCGTGGGACGAGCTTTTCGTGTTCGGCCCCTACTCGGACCGCGAGCAGAACTGCAGGACGCTGCAGCTGCTGTGGTTCGACTGCCGCCGCACCTTCGCCTTCGACATGAACGAGAACGAGCTGGCGCTGGTCTTCAGAGTCGACGGCAAGGTCGTTCGCTCGGAGCGGCATTTGCGCATCAACGGAGACTTCCTCCGGCGCGCGTTCCCCCAACCGATCCAGCGCTCAGCGGCAAAGTTTGCGGTGATGCATGCACTTGGCGTGACCCCTGACGGCAGGCGATGGATCGACCTGGTGTACGAGAACTGACCTCGCAGTTCGCGTCACCGGCGGATCAGCGGTGACGGCCGGCTACCTGGAGGCAGACAGGGTGTTGGCGAACGCGTTGAACACACAGGCAAAGCGGAATATCCGATGTGTCGCCATGCTATACTCGCGGCTTCGCTCAAAGATCCTGAGCGTTGCCTGGCCAGGCAGCCGAATCTCATACCGGCGCGTCGAAGTCACTACGACGAGAAAAACAAAATTGACTTCATGCAAAAGAATTTGCCGTAGCGTGGACCGCGTAAGAGTTCACGACCACATTCCAAAGCCCGCCTAGCGCGGGCTTTTTCATGGGCGCCAGGCCCTGCTCTCCAGTTAGGCGCGGGGAGCACAAGCACCCGGCCGGACATGAGGGGCGTTGAGCATGCACAAGAAGGTGACAGCAGGCGCGGCATCGAGGCATTCCCTGAGCAGTTTTCTTATCCCTCCCTGGCCTCTACCAGCGCCGGCCTGCTGTCGAAAGCCAGTGTGCTCACGCGAAGTGAAGCCAGGGTGAAGTCCGCGCGCGGGTTCTGTGAAACAGGGCTCGACGCGCTCGGAACTCGACCCGTTCTTTCGACGCTTGCTTTGCTGACCGCTCGTCGCCGAAGGTGACTGACGCTCCGACCTTGCCGATGCCCGACCTCATCGCGCTCGATGTGCAGCCCAAAGCCTAGATGCCAGCCCGTGACACCCGCATCGAACTGAAGCGAGGCAGCGCCACCGCAGTGGTGCACTGGCCAGTGGTATCAGCCTCGTCGTGCGCAGCCTGGCTGCGCGAGCAGCTTCTCTCGACGCTCGCGAGCCGGCACCGCTGACCACGCCCACGTCGAATGAGATTCAGCCGTCGATGTTCAGCTTCCCCTTCTGCAACAAGTCATTGATGATGGTCCGGTTGTCCCACTGCCCGCCGTTTGTCAGATCCACGTTCTCCAGCACGATCCGTTGATCCACCCCCTCGGTGAGTCGGCCCCCGGTATTGATGTCGAGGACGGTGTCGTCGCCGTCCTTGTGGAAGTTCAAGTATTGGGCCAGGTTGCCATCGTTCTCGCCCCACAGGAGATCCCGCAGATCCAGCACGTCGCCGCCACCCGACCGGCTTTCCAGCGAGAAGTCCTTGATCGTGTCAAAAGCCGGCGCGGCGATAGTGCCTTCGTCTCTAGCCCCCCACTTGAAGGTGTCGGAACCGGCACCGCCAATCAATGTGTCGTTGCCCTTGCCGCCAACGAGGATGTCGTCGCCCTCGCCGCCGTCCAGATAATCGCCGCCGCCCCCGCCGAGCAATACGTCATCGCCCTTGCCGCCTTCCAGCCTGTCATTGCCGCCCAGTCCGAAAAGAATGTCGTCACCGGCACCGCCGAGAAGGGTATCGTTTCCGCCCCGGGTCGCGTCGCCTTCAAAAGCGGCATGGTTTTCCGCGATGAACTTGTGTACGTCGCGCACGCTCAGCTTCTCGAGGGGAGTGCCGGTCATTTGCGAGACTTTTTCTGCAAAGCCGTCATACCCCGCGCCACTCCCGCTCGAGGGGGTGATGCCGTCGCCGATCAGGATGTTATCGCCATGTACCATGACGCCGCCTTTGATCCTGTCATTGGCATGCTCAAGAATGGCCTTCGACAGTCCGAGTCCGGACACATCGACCTGCTGCGGTGCTCCCGCCGAGTCATAGGGGGCCAGCGCATTCACGCCGAGGTTTCCGCTGATGGCGTGAACCGCGGAAACGGCATTCAGCAGCCTGAACCCGTCCAGGCTGTTGGCGGCGATGTCGCCCACGGCGCTGCCTTGCCTGGAGAACTCGTAGGAGCCGTCGCCGGCGGCGCGCACCCTGTAATCCGGGAACACTTCCCTGTACCCGTCGGCCGAAGTCCATGATTGCACGCTGCCGTCCTCTCGGATCTGGAGCCAAACCTTATTGTTGTCAAACCACTTCACGAGCGCCGTTCCCAATGTGAAGGAAGTGCCCGCGATCATGTTGGCCAGAGTGACTTGGGGAGCTCCATGCAAAACCGCATCCCCTATCTGAGCCGTTCGATATACGGTCGGCGAGGATTCCGTCAGGAAGTAAGTCAGGTTCGTCGCGCCAGTGTTGGCGGTCGCCGGGGAACTCCTGAACCAGTTGGCTGTAGCCCTGAATGCGTCCTCGTAGTTGCTGCCGCCTCCGCTGGTCATGGAGTCGAAGACCGCCTTGATGCTGGTCATTGCGTTGGCGGCCTTCAGGTCCACGGAAACCGATCGATTGGCCTGGCTGTCGAAATCCTGGGCAAAGACATTGACCCGTCCCGTGATGGTTTTAGACAACGAATCCAGGGTGCGCGTCAGTGCATCGACGGCTTGTTGGAGCGAGGCCGCCGAGCGGCCCGCGGAGGTATCAACCACAAAGGCAATGTTGTAGTTGGGCCCGCTGGCCGTCGTCGCGGCAGGTGGTGGGTCGCCCAGGAGAATGTCGCGGTTGCGAATCATCGTCTCGATGCTGGAGCCCGACAGATTCCTCCCTTCCAGCCTGATGTTGACATCAGCGTTGGCAACGCCCCCGGCCCCGTTGAGCGCCCCTTCTGCGCTGATGCGAAGGGTCGATACGCCGCCCTCGGTGGTAAGCCGCAGGTAGTTGGAGAGCGTCTGGGGGGTGGCCTTGGACAACAGATCCCGCAGATCGATACGGTCGCCTTCGAGGCCGTTGAAATCCGTGATCACATCGTCGCCGACGTCACCATACTTCCAGACAAAGGCATCGGCCCCTCCGCCACCTGTCAGCGTGTCGTGCCCCACACCACCAAACAGGTAATCGTCGCCGTCGCCGCCCAGTAGCAGGTCGTTGCCGGCGCCGCCATACAGCCTGTCGTCGCCCGCGCCCCCCTCCAGCCTGTCGTTCCCGCCGAGCCCGAGGATGATGTTGTTACCCACCCCGCCTTTCAGGACGTCATCGGCGGCCATGCCGGGCACCCCCTCCAGCTGCGAATAGGCGTCGCCACCGAGGAAAGTGGCAGTGTCGCGCTGGTTGCGCTCTGTCAACCCGATCTTCTGGTTCATCATGTCCTTGGCCGCGCCAAGGTCGTTGCTGAAGGTGGCCAGGTCACCGAACAGGATGTCATTGCCATCGTTGCCGTGGACGATATCGTTACCTTCCAAGGCTTTTTGTGCGTGGTCGAGAATCGATTGGGCCAAGCCGACGGGTGTCACCTTGACCATTGGCGCGCCGTTGGTGTCGAAGGCCATCAGATCATTCGCCGTCACGCTGTCCTTTAGACCGATGGCCTGGATTTCCCCGACAACATTCTTGAGCAGTTCAAAGGCGCTCTTGGATTGCGCCAGTGAAACGGGGTCCGAGCCATTCCCAGGGCCCGACGTTGTGGAGTACTCGTAGGTGCCGTCACCTGCTGCTCTCACGCGGTACGTCGGATGGATATCTTTAAAGCCTTCACGGTCCTTCCATGATCGGACAGTGCCGTCCGCTCGTATCTCCATCCACACGCCATTGGGATTGGTGCCAATCGGAAACCACTTGCTGTAGGCCGTTCCCAGCTTGAACCCTGGATCCTTCGTCATCATCTGCAGCGTAATGTCGGGATTCTTGTAGAGGATGACGGCACCGTTCACCTCCCCTGACTGATAGTAGGTAGGCACGCCGTCCGTGATGAAGTAAGCCAGGTTGACCGCACCCGTGTTGCCGCTGGCCTGCGGCCCGTGAAACCAGTTGGTAGTGGTTTTGAACGCATCCTCGTAATTGGTAGCGCCCCCGTTGCTCATCCTGCCGAGCATCGCCTTGACGTCTGTCAGCGCGCTCGCATCGTTCAGGTTGACGGAAATGGATTCGCCTGCCCGACTATCAAAGTCGAGTATGAAGATGTTGACGTTGCCCGACATGGTCGAGGAGAGGCTTTTGACCACTTTGAGCAGAGAGTCGGCCGCTTGCGCGACGGATTCGACCCCCATGCTTCCAGAAGTGTCGAGAATGAAGGCAATGTTGAAGTTCGTCGCATCGGCCACGATGATTTCATTGGCCGCCGTGCCGGCTACGGTGTCATCGCCCGGCGTCCCTGTGGTGGTGCTGTAGATGCCAGGGGTGACGTCGACGGGAATCGTTGCCGTTTCGGTGGTGGTGTCGCCCTCTTTTTCCGTGGCAGTGGCGGTCACCGTCAGGTCGAACTTACCGACGTAGTAGTTGGGCGGCCGGATGCTTAGGCTGTTCAGGTCCCACTCCGTGACGTCCACTTCGCCGCTATTGGCTGTGGCGGTGAACGTGCGGCCGGTGGCATCTCTCAAC
>NNBU01000415.1_pt1 | contig 23465 bp, 19 predicted proteins | sample 1173781 | NCBI WGS metagenome assembly NNBU01 (sample SAMN07173937, study PRJNA388173) | plant metagenome | biome: Plant school; feature: Soil; material: Symbiotic tissue of Blasia pusilla L.; isolation source: symbiotic tissue sample KVJ2 | host: Blasia pusilla | place: Norway: Troms, Kvaloya...
TCGCGCTGGGATGAACTCGACACCGACAGCGACAACGGCGTCATCCGCTCGGTCGAAAAGCCCTTCTCCAAGGACGGCGGTCTCGCCGTGCTCTACGGCAACATCGCGCTCGACGGCTGCATCGTGAAGACGGCCGGTGTGGACGAATCCATCCTGAAATTCTCCGGCCCGGCCCGCGTCTTTGAAAGCCAGGACGCCTCGGTCAAGGCAATCCTGTCCAACGAAGTCAAGGCCGGCGACGTCGTCGTCATTCGTTACGAAGGCCCGAAGGGCGGCCCCGGCATGCAGGAAATGCTCTATCCGACGAGCTATCTGAAGTCGAAGGGCCTCGGCAAGGCCTGCGCCCTGATCACCGACGGCCGCTTCTCCGGCGGCACCTCCGGCCTCTCCATCGGCCACGCCTCGCCGGAAGCAGCCCAGGGCGGCGCGATCGGCCTGGTCAAAGAAGGCGACACGATTGAGATCGACATCCCGAACCGCACGATCAACTTGGTCGTCGATCCGGCCGAACTCGAACGCCGCCGCACCGAGCAGGACGCCAAGGGCTGGTTCCCCGCCGAAGAGCGCAAGCGCAACGTCACGACCGCGCTCAAGGCCTATGCCGCCTTCGCAGCCTCCGCCGACAAGGGCGCCGTGCGCATTCTGCCGGAATAAGGCCTGAACCGAACAAGCAGGAGGCGGTCCGCCGCCTCCTGACTTTCACTGCCCTTGGAAAGCGGCCATCAAGGCGCGGCGAAGACGACGCAGCCAAGACCACGCTGCCAAGACGGCAGCGGTCAACCGGCCCAAACGGTCGCCCAAACAATGTGCCGCACATCTGGAGCCGCCATGACCGTCCCCTTCAGCCTTGTCGGCATCGACCACGTCGTCTTCGTCGTCGACGACATGGAAAAGGCGCTCCGCTTCTATCACGAGGTTCTCGGATGCCGCCCCGGCTACACCTATCCGGCGCTCGGCATGGAGCAGGTCTGGTGCGGCGCGGCCCTGATCGTGCTCTGGGACATCACCCATCCCGGCGGCCACAAGGCCGCACCACCGGTATCAGGCGGCCGTAACGTCGATCACATCTGCATCGCCACCGGCCCCTTCGACCACGACGAGCTGCGCGCCCATCTTGCCCGCCACAACGTCACCATCGACCGCGAAGCCATGCACGGCGGCGCCCGTGGCATGGGCCATTCCTTCTACGTAAAGGACCCTTTCGGCAACACGATCGAGATCAAGGGCCCCGCCGAATATCCCGACGGTCGGGGATGAGGCGCGCGACCGGATACGGGTCAGCGCTTCCGCCGGAACCACTCCTGCTTCTGGGTTGCGCGCAGCCTCGCAAGATCGAAAGCGGCGAACACCAGACCAGCCTCGGGTGTGGCCATAGCGACGACATGACCCAACTCATCGACGGCCACGGAATGCCCGTCATCCTTGGGTAAGGGATAATTGGCCACCGCCATGCAGGTCACCGTCTGGTAAGCCGTGGCACGGATACCGGCCAGACGCACGTCTCCGATTTCGGGATCGTCAAGCAAGGCGCAACTGTTGGGAACGAGAATGATCTCGGCACCCGCACGCATCAGGTCTGTGGCCACATCCGGAAACTCCCGGTCCATGCAGATCATCAACCCGACAGTGACCGAGCCATGCGCAGCGACGAGGTCGGCCACATCGGACCGCTCCCCGGCAGCGCACGCGTCCTCCGGATTGTCGAAGAAGCAGATGTGGCGTTTGCGCTGCTGCAACACCGTCTTCCCCTGCCGGTCGATGAGAAGAGCGGTGTTGAACGGCTTTTCCGGTCCCCGCTCCAGCAGGGTCACGACAGCAGCAATCTGATTGCGCTGCGCCGCCTGACGGAACCGTTCGACAAAGGGTCCATCGACCGGCTCGGCCGCATCAACCCAGGCCGCGCGGCCAGACGGTGTCGCATCATGCCGGCCATATCCGTTCGAGAACATTTCCGGAAAGACGATGACGTCAGCACCTTCCGCCGCCGCCTGAGCGAAGAGCCCCTCAATGTCAGCGCCCGGCAGCACTTGTGCCAGCGCCACCTTGATCCGTTCGGTCTTCACCATTGCTGCCCCTCCATCCATTGCCGTGCAGCAATGCAGATAGGGGCGGCATGATGTTCGCGCAATGCGTGTCGACGATCCTTCTCGTCACAGCTGCGAAGAGGATTCGGCCGCCGCTGCTGGATCTCAATCCCGGTAACTCGGATCTTCCTTATCCAGGCACGACTTCAAATACGCAAAATGCTTTTCCGCCATGCCGCGATAGGGAATCCAGCCATCCGACGTGCCTTGGGCTATCTCGTCCGACAATACCGCCAGCGGCTTGCCGGTCGAGAGCGCCAGCACCATTGTCTGTGCAGCCTTTTCGAAGAAGTAGAGATCCTCGAAGGCATCCGCCACAGTCTCGCCGGCAACCGACACGCCGTGATTGCCCATGACCAGCACCGCCTTGCCACGGATCATCTCGGCCAGCCGCTCGCCTTCCTCGGCAGCGTCGGCAATGCCACCGAACTCGAGGTCATAGCCGATCCGCCCGAAGAAGCGCGCCGTGTTGTTGTCGAGCGGCAGAAGCGTCGGGTCCTTCAGGCACGAGAGCGCCACTGCATAGGGAGAGTGGCAATGCAGGATGACGCGCGCCTCCGGCAGCATCCGGTGCAGCGTGCCATGTACGGTCCAGGCCGAGGGATCGGGCGCATTCGGCCGGTTCATCACGTCTGGATCGTCTGCATCGAGCAGCAGCAGATCGCTCGCCTTCACCGTGGCAAAATGCTGCCAGCGCGGATTGAGCAGAAACTTCCGTCCATTGGCGGAAACCGCAGCACTGAAATGATTGCCGACCGACTCGCTCCAGCCGAAGCGATGGCAAAGCCGGAAGGCAGCGGCGAGATCCTGGCGCAGCGTGGTCAGCGCCGCATCGTCGAGCATGTCGTTGACAGAAGCCGCGATATTCATGCCTTGAACCGCCCTTCCGTCGTCAGCGCCCGATAGGTCGAGCGCATCTCCTCGCGATCGGCATAACAGCCGCGCAGATAACGATCACCGCTGGTCGCCGAATAGGCCATGCGCCCATGCACGATCCGGTGATTGTCGAACACCATGCACTCGCCCGCCTTCATCAGGAAGCGCATCATGAACTTGTCGTCCTGCAGCATTTTGCCGAAGCGGCAGAAGGCCGGATAATAGTCATCGAGCACGGTCTGCGGCAGGTCGAACAGATCGGCCATATGCTGGCTGATCGTCAGGCCTGAGACCTCGCCATATTTGTCGAGTTCGATCACCCTCTGCCGCGAGCGCATGTCATAGGTGTCGTGCTCGCAGAAGAACGGAATGTCGATTTCCGACAAGAGTTTGAACCCCTCGGGATCGATCTCCCGGAAGGCATTGGCCACCGCCACGCCGTCCGAATAGATGCTCATGCCGCCCTCGACCGTGTTGGCCCGGCAATGCAGGAACTGGATGCCCGGCGCATGCTCCTCCGCCGGTGTGTCGGTGTGCAGCTCCAGCGCCTTGGCGGTGTAGGCCGTATTGGTCGGGTTGATATGCGTCTTCACGTCGAAATATTCGCCGAAGAAGGTCGGCCGCACATGGCCCATCAGCTTGACCGTCTCGGTCAGCCCTTCGTTGCTGTCGGGCATGTCGGTGACGATCGTCAGCCCCTCGACGATCATGGCCTTCAGCCATTCAGCCACCTTGGCCGGATCACGCATCAGTTCAGGCTGCGAGAAGCGCGGGATCTCGGGATAGTGGTCGCTGAACCACGCCTTGCGCGGCAAGTCGGCCGGATCCGGCCGATGTTTGCCCTCGGTATAGAGCGCCAGCAGCGACAGTGGATAGCGCGACACATGGTTCTCGCCCGCCCAGCGGATCATGAGCGTCCCGTCCTCGATCTCGGCACTGGCAGCGCGCGGTGCAGCCGACAGATGGAAGATGTCGAAGCTGCGCTCGCGCGTCGTGCTGTCGAAAGAGGAGGGGCAATTGTCGCGCAGCCAGTAGTAATTGAAATAAGCCTGCCCACCCTCGGCAAGCGGCACGTGCAGCCCCTTCTCGGCACGCGTGACGGCCCCGGTCGCAACATGCATGTTCATCGCTCGTTTCCTTAAGTCTGGACAGCGGAAGAGAAGATCGGATTTGACGATCATCATCCGACTTTGCAGGCGAGACCAGAGCGATTATGCTTATGCTGAGTTAAGCTGGAGGTTAAGTTGAGCCGTCTGCCGCCCTTGCGTCTGCTGACCACATTCGAGGCCGTCGCCAGGCTCGGCTCGATGCGCGAGGCGGCAACTGCCCTGAATGTCACACAGCCGGCCGTGACACAGGCCCTGAAGGCGCTGGAGGACCATGTCGGCGCCGTCCTGATCGATCGGTCGACCCGGCCCGCAAGGCTCACCGAACCCGGCCAGCAGCTCGCCCGCGCCACCCGCGACGGCCTCGACCTGATTGCCGACACCATTGAGGAAATCCGCACCAGCATTGGCCTTGAGGACCAACGCCTGACGGTCGCCTGTACCATGGGCCTCGCCACCCACTGGCTGATGCCGCGCCTCAGCGATTTCTACACCCGCCATCCCGGCTTCTTCGTCAACGTCCAGGTCCCGCCCACCGACCTGCCGCAGATGTGGCCCGGCACCGACCTCGTCCTGCGCTACGGGCGCGGCACCTGGACCGACGGTGAGACGCTGCGCCTCTTCGACGAGACCGTTTGCCCCGTCGGCCGCCCGGCTCTGGTCGAAAACTTACTTGCAAAAGGCGAGGGGCTGGACGCGGCCCCGCTGATCCATGTCCGCACCGTCGAGGCGCGCCATTGGGAAGGCTGGACCGACTATCTGAGCCGTCGCGACCTGCCCAAGCCGCGCGGCCCGTCCCACATCTTCGACAACTACGTCCAGGCCGTCCAGGCAGCCCTCGACGGCCGCGGTCTGATGCTCGGCTGGCGATCCATCACCGACACCCTCGTCGCCGACGGCAGTCTGAAATCCTGGCCCGATGGCGCCCTCGACCTCGGCACCGCCTATTTTGCGACGGCGGCACCTGCGGCGGCAAAGCGCCCGGCGGTGAAGGCGTTTGTGGCCTGGTTGGGGGAGGGGACGGAGTGCGGCAAAGCAGAGTGTGCGGACTTGAAGTCCAGTTCGGCCGAGGCTTTCGCCACTTTCACGGAGTGGGAAAGCGAGGCCGACGACCTCGCCTTCAGAGACCTTTAAACACGGCCGCCCGACGAGTCGGAGAAAAACAAAAGCAGAAATATAGGTAATTAGGGCTTTACCGATGTATCGATGGGTGCAGAGTGGCCGAGTCCCTCACTTCGGCCGCTGCACGCCCTCATACACCGTCGCCAGTTGCGCCATGCGGGCCGTATAGGCTGCCGTCAGGCAGGCAACATCGCCCTTGCATTCGCCGCGCTGCGTCAGCCAGGCGATCTGCTGGTCCTGCAATTCGCCGCGTGCGCCCATGGCGAGAAGCCCGGACAAAAGCTCGAAGGTCGTGACCATCTTCACGTCCATGTCGTTCAGCGACAGCGTCTGGCAAATGGCGGTCTCGTCCTCGGCGAGATCGGGTTTCTGGCAGTCGAAACTTGCGGCCTGAGCGGGAAGGGCGCCCGCCAACACGGGGCCGGCCAGAAGCGCGAAAAGGATGGCGCGTGCGGCAGCGGCATGGGGATCAGTCATCATGGTGACCTCGCTTGATTTCACTTAAGCGGGCAACGTCCACAGCCACCGCATCGTTCCATGCAGCGCGCGCATGCCAGCCTCTCACGTTCAGGTGAAAATCGGTAAAAGCTCCTGTCATCGGCGGCCGTACTCCCTAACTTCAGCAGCATGAACCGAAGAACCCTGCTTGCGGCCGCCGCCGCCCTGCCGCTCCTTTCCGTCTGCCGCGCCTTCGCCCAGTCGGCAGCGCCCACGGCGTCGACGCCCCCCGCCAACCTCGACGCGCTCCGGCCGCGCATCGCAACTCTGCTGGAGGAAGCCGGCCGCTTCGACACGCTGGAAACGGTGATCGCCACCCGCAATGGTGAAACACTCGGCGAGCGGGCGTATGGCAGCAATTCGCTCACCGGTTCGACCAACATCAAGTCGGCCTCGAAATGCGTCATCTCGGCCCTGGTCGGCATCGCCATCGACAAGGGCCTGCTCGACGGCGTCGACCAGAAGATCGAAACCGTGCTGCGCTCCGAATTCCCGCAGGATCCCGATCCGCGCCTGTCGAAAATCACCATCGGCCATCTCCTGTCGATGCGGGCAGGCCTCGATCGCATGTCCGGCCCGAATTACGGCCGCTGGGTCGCCAGCCGCAACTGGACGCGGTTTGCGCTCGCGGCCGATTTCATCGACGAACCGGGCGGCGGCATGCTGTATTCGACCGCCTCCACACATCTCCTGTCGGTCATCCTCACCAAGGTGTCCGGCAAGCCGACACTGGCGCTTGCCCGTGAGTGGCTCGGGCCGCTCGAAGGTTTCCGCATCGGTTCCTGGGATCGCGATCCCCAGGGCTACTATCTGGGCGGCAATCAGATGGCCATGACGCCGCGGTCGCTCCATGCCTTCGGCGAACTCTATCGCCGAGGCGGGGTGACCGCGGACGGCACGCGGGTAATCTCGGAAAACTGGATCCGCGAGAGCTGGATCCGTCGCACCAATTCCGTCTTTAACGGTGACGGCTACGGCTATGCCTGGTTCCTGAAGGAAATGGCCGGCGAGCAGGTGAACTATGCCTGGGGTTATGGCGGCCAGATGCTTTACGTCACCCCGAGCCTCGGTCTCACCGTCGCCATGACCTCCAACGAAAGCGCGCCCTCGGCGCGCACAGGCTACCGTGACGAGCTGCACGGCCTGATGACACGCATCATCGAAACGGTCGGGACTTGAGCCGAAAGAGCGTTATCCCCATCTGCGATGGAACTTCCTTGCTTCTGCCTATTTCAGGACGCAGGAACCGGGACTAGAACGTCCATATCGCATGAAGGATTTTCGCATGCCGCGCTTAGACCGCCTCAAACCGATTGCCATGATTGCCGCTCTTTTGACGCCCTTGGCGGCGCCCGCCATGGCGCAGGACAAGGCCGTGCCACAGAGCCAGATCGAGATGCAGCTTTCCTTCGCGCCGCTGGTCAAGCAGACGCGCGGTGCCGTGGTCAACGTCTATGCCGAGCGGCTCGTCCAGCGGCGGCCGAACCTCTTTGCCGGCGATCCCTTCTTCGAACAATTCTTCGGCCAGCGCATGCCCAACCGCACCGAAAAACAGTCCTCGCTCGGCTCCGGTGTCATCGTCGAGGCCGATGGCGTGGTCGTCACCAACAACCATGTCATCGACGGTGCCGACGACATTAAGGTGGCCCTTGCCGACGGTCGCGAATTTCCGGTCAAGGTCGTGCTCAAGGACGACCGCCTCGATCTCGCAGTGCTGAAGTTCGAGACCAGCGAAGCCATGCCGACGCTGCCGATCGGCAATTCCGATGCGACCGAGGTCGGCGATCTCGTGCTCGCCATCGGCAACCCCTTCGGCGTCGGCCAGACTGTCACCTCAGGCATCGTCTCGGCGCTCGCCCGCAACCAGGTGACGGAGGGCGATTTCGGCTTCTTCATCCAGACCGATGCCGCGATCAATCCCGGCAATTCCGGCGGCGCGCTCGTCGACATGAAGGGCGAGCTGATCGGCATCAACACGGCCATCTTTTCCAAGGGCGGCGGCTCGAATGGCGTCGGATTCGCCATTCCCGCCAATCTCGTGCGTGTGTTCCTCGATGCCGCCGACCGCGGCGAGGCGAGCTTCGAGCGGCCTTATGTCGGCGCGAGCTTCGAGCCGGTCACTTCCGATGTCGCGGAAGCGCTGGGGCTCGACACCGTGCGCGGTGCGCTGGTCGTGAGCGTTGTCGAGGGCGGCCCGGCCGAGAAGGCGGGCCTGAAGCCGGGGCAGGTCATCACCGCCGTCAACGGCGTCGAAGTCGAGCACCCCGATGCACTCGGCTACCGCCTGACCACCGCCGGTCTCGGCAAGGCCGCCGAACTCACCGTCCAGAAGGATGGCGCGCAGGAAACCATCGCCTTGCAGCTCGCTGCAGCGCCGGAGACCCGGCCGCGTGATATCCAGCTCATCGAGGGCCGCAGCCCCTTTGCCGGCATCCGGGCCGGCAATCTCTCGCCGCGCCTTGCCTATGAACTCAAGATGGCTTCCGAGGTGACAGGCGTGGTGGTGACGGAAGTCCTGCGCGGCTCGCCTGCCGCCCGCCTCGGTTTCGCACCGCGCGACATCGTCGTTGCCGTCAATGGCGAGGACATCGCCTCGGTCGACGATCTGCAGAAGATCGCCGAAAGTGATCCGGGCTTCTGGCGCGTCGAGGTCGAGCGAGACGGCCAGCGTATCCGGCAGATCTTCCGATGAGTGATCTTTTCGCGCCGCAGATGTCGAAGGAAATGGCCGAGCGCCGCCCGCTCGCCGATCGTCTACGGCCGAAGAACCTTGCCGAAGTCACCGGCCAGGAACACCTGACCGGCGAGGACGGTGTGCTCGCCCGGATGATCGCCTCGGGCTCGCTCGGCTCGATGATCTTCTGGGGGCCGCCCGGAACCGGCAAGACCACCGTCGCTCGGCTGCTCTCGGGCGAGGCGGGCCTCGCCTTTGAGCAGATCTCTGCGATCTTCTCCGGTGTCGCGGATCTGAAGAAGGTCTTCGAAAGCGCCCGTCTTCGTCGCATGGAGGGGCGCCAGACGCTGCTTTTCGTCGACGAGATTCACCGCTTCAACCGCGCCCAGCAGGATAGCTTTCTACCCGTCATGGAGGACGGTACCGTCATCCTGGTCGGCGCCACCACGGAAAACCCGAGCTTCGAGTTGAACGCCGCTCTTTTGTCGCGGGCGAGGGTGCTGACCTTCAAGAGCCATGACGCCGAGAGCATCGAAACGCTGCTGAAACGCGCCGAGGAAACCGAAGCCAAGCCGCTGCCGCTCGATGCCGATGCGCGCGCAACCCTGATCCGCATGGCCGATGGCGATGGCCGCGCGTCGCTGACCTTGGCCGAGGAGGTCTGGCGCGCTGCCCGTCCGGGTGAGGTCTTCGATACCGAAGGCCTGGGAAAGATCGTCCAGCGCCGGGCACCGGTCTACGACAAGGGCCAGGACGGCCACTACAATCTGATCTCGGCGCTGCACAAGGCCGTGCGCGGCTCCGACCCGGATGCCGCCCTCTACTATCTCTGCCGTATGTTCGATGCCGGCGAGGATCCCCTCTATCTTGGCCGTCGCCTGGTGCGTATGGCGGTGGAGGATATCGGACTTGCCGACCCGCAGGCGCTTGTCGTCTGCAATGCCGCCAAGGACGCTTACGATTATCTGGGCTCACCGGAGGGTGAACTGGCGCTCGCCCAGGCCTGCGTCTATCTCGCCACCGCGCCGAAATCGAACGGCGTCTATGTCGCCTACAAGGCGGCGATGCGGGCGGCCAAGGAGCACGGCTCGCTGCTGCCGCCCAAGCATATCCTCAATGCTCCGACCAAGCTGATGAAGGCGGAGGGCTATAACGAGGGTTATCGCTACGACCACGACGAGCCGGACGCCTTTTCCGGACAGGACTATTTCCCCGAAAAGATGGGCCGGAAAACCTTCTACGATCCGCCGGAACGCGGCTTCGAGCGCGAGATCAGGAAGCGTCTCGACTGGTGGGCGAAGCTGAGGCGCGAACGCGGCGGGGCATGAACGGCATGTCTATCGTCATTTCAGTTTAAGTTCATTTTAAGCGCGCTGCACTAGTCTCCTATGACTTATTCCGTCGGGGACGAACCAATGCACGACAGCTATGAGTCGATTGAGCATCCGGCAGAGGCGACCGTGCGCCAGCGTTTCGGCCTGTCGGCGCTGATTGGAATGTTTTCGGCGATGCTGATCACGCTTTCGGCGCTCTCCCTGTTCTTCATCGGTGGCGTGGCCTCTCAAACCGCAGACAAGATCGCGATCGAGAAACAGTACGTTCTGTTCGACAACGCCCTTCGCGATCGGCAGAACATGATGGCTCGCGACCAGTTGGGCCTTGCCCGCTGGGACCGGTCGGTCAAATACATCACACTGAAGTTCCGGGAATCCTATGTCGAGGAAGAGCTCGTCTCCTCGCTCTGGCATGATTTTGGCCACGAGCGCAGCTTCCTGGTCGGTCCGGGCAGCCGGATCCTGATGTCGGCGTGGCAGGACGATGTCGACTTCACCCAGCGGGTGCTCCGACCTGGCGAAAGCCTGCACGCGCTGGTCGAACTTGCGATTGCCCGGCACAACACCAACCGCACCACGATCGAGGGCGGTTATGGTCAGCGCCCTGTTCAGGCAGCCCATGTCGATGAAATCGCCGCTTTTGGCTTTGTCGAGATCGACGGCGAGGTGATGATCGCCAGCGCCATGGCGATCGTTCCCGATGATGGCGAGGTGGCTCTGCCGGCCGGCCCGCCGGTCATCCTCGTCTCGGCCCGCCCGGTCAATGCGGGTTTCATCGACGACATCAATGCGCAGCTCAAGCTGACCAAGCTGGCCTTCAGCAGCAACCCCGATGGTCTGATCAAGGTGATGGATGTCGATGCCCATACCATCGGCAGCTTCAGCTGGGATCTGTACCTGCCGGGCAGGGACATCTGGCCCGTGGTCGTTCCCCTGACATTCGGCCTTTGTGGGGTTCTGCTTCTGGCGAGCTTCGTGCTCGGCCGCTATATCCGCAAACTTTCCCTGCGCCTGGAGGCAAGCGAGCGGCGCAACCGCGATCTGGCGATGCGCGATGCGCTGTCCGGCCTGGCCAACCGCCTATGCTTCGACGAGGCCTTGAATTCCGCCTCCGAGCGTCTGGCGCATGCGCCCTTTGCCGTGATCGCCAGCGATCTCGATCGCTTCAAGGCGGTCAACGACATCCATGGCCATGCCGCCGGCGACGAGGTGATCCGGGTGGTGGCCGAGCGCCTGCGCGAAGCGGTCGGTGATCACGGCCTGGTTGGCCGCACCGGCGGTGACGAATTCGTCATCCTGATGACCGCCTTCCGGGATCGGGCACGCCTGTCGCTGCTCGCCCAACAGATCATCGCCTCGATCTCGCGGCCGATCGTTGTGCCGGATGGGGCCGTTGTCGATGTCGGCATCAGTCTCGGCATTGCGATGGCGCCCGACCAGGGCATTTCCGGCCACGCTGTCATGGCGAGCGCCGACCGGGCCCTCTATGCTTCAAAGGAAGGGGGCCGCGGCCGTGCCTTCTTTGCCGAGGATCTTGAGGAGCCAGCTGACGACCTCGCCAAATCTGCCGCGGAGGCGGTGCATGCGGCCTGAGCTTTCGCGCCGCCAGTTGCTGGCACTCCTCGCAGCAACGACGCTCGCCGACCTTTCGCGGCCCGGTTTGGCAGCCGCTGCGGCCAAAGCATCCGTTGCCGCAAATCCTAAACCGAAGAGCCGGGGCAAGGGGACCAAGGTGCTCGTCATCGGCGCCGGGATGGCCGGTCTTGTCATGGCCGCACGGCTGGTGGAGGAGGGGGCTGAGGTCGTGGTGATCGAGGCCCGTAACCGCATCGGCGGGCGCATCTTCACCGACCGCAGCCTCGGCGTTCCGGTCGAACTCGGCGCCGGCCTGATCCAGGGCTACAACGGCAATCCGCTGGCCGATCTCCTCGATCAGGCCGGGGCCCGGCCCTTCTTCGTCGACGAGGACGAATCCGTGCTGCTCGACGAGGGCGGTGTGGAGCCGGAGGAATTCGAACTCGACGATCTCTGGGACGATGTCGACACGATCATCGAGGATGCCGCAGAAGAGGCCGATGGCGATCCGCAGATGTCGCTGGCAGAGGTCGTCGATATTCTTGATCCGGCGCTGGCAAAGGAGCCGATCGGCAGTTGGGCGCTCACCGACATGATCGAAAACGATGTCGGTGCGCCGCTCGACGCCATCTCTGCCCTGCACTTCGATGCCGACAAGGCGTTCGACGGGCCCGACATTCTGGTGAAGCAGGGTTACGATACCCTGCTCAAGCCGCTCGCCAAGGGTCTCGACATCAGGCTTGGTGAAACCGTCAGCCGCATTGTCACGGGCAAGGACGGCTTGACCGTCGAAACCGACAAGGGCCGACATCAGGCAGCCCATGTCGTGGTGACCGTGCCGCTCGGTGTGCTCAAGGCCGGTATCATCCGTTTCGAGCCGCCGCTGCCGCCGGCGCATATCGACGCGATCGCCGCCATCGGCTTCGGCAATCTCGGCAAGGTCTCGGTGCGGTTCGACCGCGCCTTCTGGCCGAACGAGGCTCATTACATCGGCTTCGTTGCGCGCACGCGCGGCCGCTATGCCGAAATCGTCAACCTGATGCCGAGCCAGGAGGCTGCCGTGCTGACATGTGTGGCGAGCGGCGCCTATGCTGCGACGCTGGATGCGATGGACGATCAGGCCGTGGCTGCCGACGTCACGCAGGCGCTGCGGGCCATGTTCGGCAAGGATAAGAGTCCGCCCAAGGCTCTGGTGCGCCATGTCTGGTCCAGCGATCCGCTTGCCCGCGGCACTTATTCCTTCACGGCGACCGGAACTCTGCCGCAACATTTCGAGGCGCTGGCAAAGCCCGCCGGGCCGGGGCTATGGCTGGCCGGCGAACACACGATCTTCGATTATCACGGCACGGTGCATGGCGCCTTCATGAGCGGCACGCGCGCAGCAGAGCAGATCCTGGCGAGCCTGGAGAAGTAGGGGAGGCGAGGCGGCCTTGACGGCGACCGCCGTCAGGAGGCCCGCTGCTTCGGCTGCACGGCCGGTGCCGCCGTCATCTTGACCTTGGAGTCCGCCAGCCCGTGATGGCCTTCCATGTCGACGATCAGGTGCCAGTGACCGCTTTCCGGGATGACGAGGTTGAGCGGCGATTTCTTCGCCACGCCACCGAGAAACTTGAAGTCGAGCGTTTCCTTGAAACGCTGGAAATTCGTCGGCGTCATCAGGCGCACATTGTTCACGGCCGACAGCGTCACCTCGATGATCGTGCCTGCGCGCTGTTCTTTCAGGTCGTAATGGGTGAAGCGGAAAGTCGGTTTGGACATTCTGCCTGGGTCTCCGTCCAGTCTTTCAATTGATCGGAATGTACCGCAAGGCTGTTAAAGAAGCGTTGGCCGGATGGGGCCGCCGGATCGGGCAGGGCGGACTTTTTTGGGACGCGGCGTTCATGGAAGTGAAAGGTTGGGGCGGACGAGGGGAGGGGCGTCGGTGCCCATCAGCCGCCGAGCGCCCGCTGAACCCTCGGCAGATCCTCGGGACAAAGCCCGAGGATGACGGCGTGTGGGGTTGGGCCGGGTGTACCCCTCATGCGTCTCAGCCAGTCGCGACGTCTGTGGAGGATGCTTTCCTCTCCGCGATCGTCATCCTCGGGCTTTGTCCCGAGGATCTGCCAGCCTGTCTGCGGCCTCAACGTGCGTGGCGGCCGGAATATTCGGACTGTCAAAAATCCCAAGCGTTGCCGCCGGTCGGGATCAACTCCCTCCGGTTCGCTCTCATGCTTGTCTCGGACGAGGCGCCAGAAGCAACCTGTCTAAGTAAATATGTGGCTCCTTCCGGCGCCCCGTTCGGCGATTTTTGTCCCGCTGCATGCGTCTCTCTGGCAAGGCGGCGACGGGCGTCGGGACCGAAGTCCGACGTTCGACCGGGCGCGGGTCCGGCTGCTGCGTCTCCTGATGGTGACGCTTCAGCCTGGCCGGTGGCCCGGGAGGTTCCCGCCGGATGGTGCACCATACCGACCGGACCCTCGCCCGGGGGATGCTGGTCTGGCCATTGCTGACCCGGCCATCATCCCCGCCGTTTTGTTCGCCCCGCTGTCTGGATGTTCGCGACAGCATTGGCGACTTGTCTGTGTGCCTCTGAGGCACGTCCTTCCGATCGGGGTATCCGGGTTTGGCGGCATCCGACCGCCAACCCCTCGTTCCAGCCCCACGTCCGGAGGGAGACCGTTGCAGCGGGCCGGGGTCTAACACCTGCGACAGTGCTTTACCCCGGCGCCGGCCCCGCCTCGCCTGACATCGCATCGTCAGGTGTATCCGAGGGCGGGACAGGGATGAGTCTACGAGAGGAAAAATGGGCGGGGATGAAAAAATGTGTCGGGGTTTGATTTTGTTGGGAAATCGCTCAGGTTCATCCCCCTGCGACTATCGGAATTCAGGGGTTTCGGCGCGGTTTCTCTTCTCCCCATCGGGGAGAAGGTGGCGCGAAGCGCCGGATGAGGGGGCTGCACACTGCTCCTTGGGCTGTTGTGACGTCAGGCGCAGCTGGGCTTGTGTTTGGATCCTCGGGTCAAGCCCGAGGATGACGAGATTGGGGATTCTGCTGGTATCCTCCACTGTCGTTCTCCTTGCCGAGGTATTGAGGAGAATACCGAGCTACTCCCCAAACTCTGTCATCCTCGGGCTTGACCTGAGGATCAAGACACAAGCAAACTGCACGCATGGCGGGATATGTTTACATCGTCACCAACCACAAACACGGTACCCTCTATATCGGCGTGACGTCCGATCTGGAGCGGCGGATCTATGAGCATCGCGAGGCGCTGACGCCGGGATTCGCGTCGAAGTATGGCTGCAGGCAACTGGTCTGGTACGAGGAGCATGACAGTATCGGCACAGCGATCCAGCGGGAGAAGTCGCTGAAGCGCTGGTATCGGCAATGGAAGATCGCGCTGATCGAGGGCTTCAATCCCGACTGGCGGGATTTGTATTACGAGTTGATGTGAGGCCATTTCGGTGCCGGTCGCTGCCGTTGAGGGGCTTGTGTCTGGATACTCGGATTTAACCCGAGGACGAGGATGACGACCGTTGGGGGTGCTTGAGGGTATTCTCCGCAGTCCTCGGGGGATGAAGACGGTAGCGGAGGATACCCGCAGCTTCCCCACCCACCGTCTTGGATGGCGGGATTTGGTGATGTTAGGGTTCCGGTGGCACTCGGTGCCGGCTGCTGCCGTTGAAGGGCTTGTGTCTGGATCCTCGGGTCATCCTCGGGTTAGACCCGAGGACGAGGATGACGACCTTTGGGGGTGGGGTGGGTATTCTGCTCAGGGCTCGTGCGATGAAGACGGCAAAGGAGGATACCAGCAGAATCCCCACCCTCCGTCATCCTCGGGCTTGACCCGAGGATCCAAACACAAGCCCTCGGGACGCGCTGTCACGGCCAAACCTCAGATTTCGCAAGAAGGGGCTCAGTGATGTCAGCGCCAACGAAACTGTGCCCCTCTCCGGGAAAATCTGAAGTTTAGGCGGCTTGCGCTGGCCTAAGTCTTCGATTTTCCGTCGTCCCCCGCTTGTGGGGAGGTGGGACTGTCTCCAATGAACTCGTCGTCTACGACGGATTTCGTATCGTCCTCAATATCCTTGATCTCAAGTTTCCTTAAAACGCCGCCGTGATGCATGAACGAAGCGAACTCGTTGGGCAGCAGTTCTGCTACCGAGAGGTCAAACACTGCCTTGTAAACCAAGCCTCCGATATCAGCTGCGCGCCAGGCAAGATTTGCTAAATCTCTGTAGGTGTTCTGAAAAAGAGATTGGTTGACGTGTGGCCCACCATGCAACCGATCTCCATCCAGATGTGCCGCGATTGATTGGAAAGAGGGATGGGTCCCGAACTCCGAGAAGAAGTCAAATCGATTGTTAAAGTAGGTGAAATGTTCCGGCGCTGCTGCGTTCTTTAACTGAGATCGTCCAAATGACCGGTAACGCTGTTTACCTTCTAGTCTCGCCCATTTGAGCAGATCATCCGGATTTCCAGCAAAATGAATAGCTAGCATCCCGATCTCAGCCATGTCTCGCCCGAATGCTGCCGCTTGAACGAAGTATCCCGCTTCAAGCAGTTTTATCGCTGCACCGATATCATTGACGAGACGAAATCCGAGTTGGGAGAGGGCAAGAAACCGAACCTGCCTCTCGGGATCTGGCCTTACAAAATTCTGCCGGAGAAGTGCCGCATCCACCAGAACTCCTGTAGCTTCCAAAGCCGCAGTATATTGAGAAAGCGAAGAGGCGAGCCTTCGATGGCCCGCCTCCACAGAACTTGTGTCAAAGATGCTCACTGACTGAGCGCCTCAACTACTCAGCTGCACCCGCTGGTCGCACCACACGTGTCGCACTTCTCGCACGTCCCATTCCGCACCATCGTAAAATTCTGGCATTCCGAGCACATGTTGCCGGTATAGCCTTGTGCGATGGAGCGCATGCGGCGGGTGGCTTCGAGCTGTTTGGCGTCGGCCTTCGCCTTGGCGGCTTCGTCGGCAGCCGTGTCGGAGAAGAGGCTTTCCTCGGCGATCTCCTCGGCCAGTTCCACGGCGCGTTCCTCGTAGTCGCGCTTGAAGGACACGACTTCGGAGGTGGCTATCGCGGTCGTCACTTCCAGCTTGCGGGCGGTGTTGCCGCTGGACGCAAAGGCGGTGACGGTTGAGGCCTTGGCGGGCATGGCGGTGGCCGCACCCTTGGGCTCGCTGCCTGCCGCTGCCGGCATGTGGCTGGAGACGAGCGTCGGCTTGTAGCCGCGGGTCAGGCCCTTGGAGACGACGTCCGCCTTGCCTTCCTTGACGCCACGGCCGAGTGCGGTCGTGGAGAAGTCGGAGGTGTCGACATGGGCGAGGTCGCTGCGACCGAGATAGGAGATCGCAAGCTCGCGGAAGACGTAGTCGAGGATCGACGTCGCATTCTTGATCGCGTCGTTGCCGGTGACCATGCCGGCCGGCTCGAACTTGGTGAAGGTGAAGGCGTCGACATATTCCTCGAGCGGCACGCCATACTGCAGGCCGAGCGAGACGGAGATGGCGAAGTTGTTGATGAAGGCGCGCAGAGCCGAGCCTTCCTTGTTCATATCAAGGAAGATTTCGCCGAGACGGCCGTCGTCATATTCGCCGGTGCGCAGGAAGATGGTGTGGCCACCGATCTTCGCCTTCTGGGTATAACCCTTGCGGCGGGCCGGCAGCTTTTCCTGTTCGCGCACGACCCGCTCGACGATGCGCTCGACGATGCGTTCCGTGATGGTGACGGCCTGGGCAGCAGCGGGCTGCTGCAACAGATCGTCAAGGGCGTCGTCATTGTCCTCGTCCTCGATGAGAGAGGCATTGAGCGGCTGGGAGAGCTTCGAGCCATCGCGGTAAAGCGCATTGGCCTTCAGTGCCAGCTTCCAGGACAGCATGTAGGCGGCGCCGCAGTCTTCGACGGTCGCTTCGTTCGGCATGTTGATCGTCTTGGAGATCGCACCCGAGATGAACGGCTGGGCGGCCGCCATCATGCGGATGTGGCTGTCGACCGAGAGGTAACGCTTGCCGATCTTGCCGCAGGGATTGGCGCAATCGAAGACCGGCAGATGTTCGGCCTTCAGGAAAGGCGCGCCTTCCAGCGTCATCGCACCGCAGACATGGATATTGGCGGCTTCGATGTCCTTCTTGGCGAAGCCCATGTGGTCGAGCAGGTTGAAGCTCATGTCGGTGAGCTGCTCGTCGGAGACCTTCAAGGTTTCCTTGAGGAAGTCAGCGCCGAGCGTCCACTGGTTGAAGACGAACTTGATGTCGAAGGCGGCCTTCAGCGCACCATTGACGGCTTCGATCTTCTCGTCGGTGAAGCCCTTGGCACGGAGCGTCGAGGGATTGATGCCCGGCGCCTGATTGAGATTGCCATGGCCGACGGCATAGGCGTCGATTTCGGCGATCTGGCTTTCCGAGTAGCCGAGCGTGCGCAGCGCTTCCGGAACGGCGGCGTTGATGATCTTGAAGTAACCGCCACCGGCGAGCTTCTTGAACTTGACCAGCGCGAAGTCGGGCTCGATGCCGGTCGTGTCGCAGTCCATGACGAGACCGATGGTGCCGGTCGGCGCGATGACCGAGACCTGGGCATTGCGATAGCCATGCTTTTCGCCGAGTTCCAGCGCCTTGTCCCAGGCAGCGGTTGCATGGGCAACGAGAGCGGGATCGGTGCATTCGGCGTGAACCAGCGGCACCGGATCGACCGACAGGCCTTCATAGCCGGAGGACAGACCATGGGCGGCGCGGCGATGGTTGCGGATGACGCGCAGCATGTTGTCGCGGTTCGGCGCAAAGCCCGGGAAGGGGCCGAGTTCCGAGGCCATTTCGGCAGATGTCGCATAGGAGACGCCGGTCATGATGGCGGTCAGCGCTCCGCAGATGGCGCGGCCTTCGGCCGAGTCATAGGGGATGCCGGAGGACATCAGGAGGCCGCCGATATTGGCATAGCCGAGGCCGAGCGTGCGGTATTCATAGGAGCGTTCGGCAATCTGGCGCGACGGGAACTGCGCCATCATGACGGAGACTTCGAGCACGACGGTCCACAGACGAACGGCATGTTCGTAATCCGCGATGTCGATCTTCTTGGTCTTGGCATCCTTGAACTGCAGCAGGTTCAGCGAGGCGAGGTTGCAGGCCGTGTCGTCGAGGAACATGTATTCCGAGCACGGGTTCGACGCGCGGATCGAGCCGGCGGCCGGGCAGGTGTGCCAGTCGTTCATCGTCGTGTTGAAGTGCAGGCCCGGATCGGCCGATGCCCAGGCGGCATAGGAGATCTTTTCCCAGAGGTCGCTGGCCTTCAGCGTCTTCATCACCTTGCCGTCCTTGCGGGCGGTCAGGTTCCAGTCGCCGTCATTTTCGACCGAGCGCAGGAAGTCGTCCTTCAGCGAAACCGAGTTGTTCGAGTTCTGGCCGGAGACGGTGAGATAGGCTTCCGAATCCCAGTCCGTGTCATAGGTCTTGAACTCGAGATCCTTGTAGCCCTGCTGGGCGAACTGGATGACGCGCTTGATATAGTTTTCCGGAACCTGGTCCTTCTTCGCGGCCTTGATTTCGCGCTTGAGGGCAGGGTTCTCGTTCGGGTCGAAGCAGGCGCCGTTGTCAGCCTCGCAATTGACGCAGGCCTTCATGATCGCCTTCAGGTGACGAGCGACGATCTTCGAGCCGGTAACGAGAGCGGCAACCTTCTGCTCTTCCTTCACCTTCCAGTCGATATAGGCTTCGATATCTGGATGGTCGATGTCGACGACGACCATCTTGGCCGCACGACGGGTGGTGCCGCCGGACTTGATGGCGCCCGCTGCGCGGTCGCCGATCTTGAGGAAGGACATGAGGCCGCTTGAGCGACCGCCGCCCGAGAGCTTTTCGCCTTCGCCGCGCAGATAGGAGAAGTTGGAGCCGGTGCCGGAGCCATACTTGAAGAGACGGGCTTCGCGGACCCAGAGGTCCATGATGCCGCCTTCATTGACCAGGTCGTCTTCGACGGACTGGATGAAGCAGGCATGCGGCTGCGGATGCTCGTAGGACGACTTCGACTTGACCAGCTTGGCCGTGAACGGGTCGATGTAGAAATGGCCCTGGCCGGGGCCGTCGATGCCATAGGCCCAGTGCAGGCCGGTGTTGAACCACTGCGGGGAATTCGGGGCGACGCGCTGGGTGGCGAGCATATAGGCAAGCTCGTCCTTGAAGGCGGATGCGTCTTCTTCCGAGGAGAAATACTTGCCCTTCCAGCCCCAATAGGTCCACGTGCCGGCCAGGCGATCGAAGACCTGGCGGGCATCGGTCTCCGAGCCGTAGCGTTCCTCGGCGGGCAGCGAGGCCATCGCCTTCTCGTCGGCGACCGAGCGCCAGAGGAAGGAAGGAACGTCGTTTTCCTCAACCTTCTTCAGGATCTTCGGCACGCCGGCCTTGCGGAAATATTTCTGGGCGAGAATGTCCGCCGCCACCTGGCTGAACTGGGCCGGGACGTCGATGTCGGCAAGACGAAATACGATTGAGCCGTCGGGGTTCTTGATCTCGCTGATGGCCTTACGGAACTCGATCTCCGCATAAGCGGACTGCCCCGGTTTGGTGAAGCGACGTTCAATGCGCATCTGCTTGTGTCCCTCGATCTGGAAGCGCCACTCAAGGCGCAAAAATTGCCGTCCGGCTGCTCGCGTCAAACCGCGCAGCCGGTGTTTTGTTCGTCCGTCAGGTGATTCATCCGAAGACTGGGCACCCTGTATCTTGTGGTGATGGTGGCTGCAAACGCTAAATATAGTATTAACAGATTATTGCCGCCAGACATAGACCCCCTGTATGGCGGTCAAAAATCGCACAGAAATCCTATCGGGAGCGACGTCGTCAAAACGCCATTCCACATCCAAGAAAGCCGCCACAATGTTTGATGAAACCCGGCCTCGTTAAAGCCCGGTCCAGTCGCCGCCGCAACAAGATCCATTAACATCGGTCCGACTGATTCCGTCAAGGGGTGGTCCGTGAAGGAAATGTTAACGCTATATGTTGTGGCTGCCTGCTGTGGATAACGGGCAAAAGGCAGAAGTCACGGGAATGACTGCGCTTTCCCCCGTCGGGATCGCAGGCGGAGCAGGCGCTCCCCGATGTCAAGCTTCCGTCACGAATAATTTTGCGTGTCGCCGTGGCACACAAGCCATAGTGTCCAGGGTGGGTGTCCACAGCTTGCTGGCCGATGTTTTGCGGGACTTTTGCCGACATAAAAGCTGGGGATGACGCAAGGTCGGCAGGCAGCCGGCGCTTGGCGGGCTGCGATGTGATCACGTTGTCTTTGTTGTCACAGTGCAGTGCAGCAGACCCTCGGATTTGACGGGACCATCGCAACCAAATCGCAAGATCTCTCACCTAATTTAGAGCTCGATTTGTGTGGAATGAACTCCATGCCCGGCCTGGATGGCCGCTTGCCAGGATGGCGAGTTTGTACGGAGCTTCATTCATGTCGATCGCCAATCTTTCCATTTTGAAGAAGGTCAGTCTCGTCGTTGTCCTGATGGGCATGGCTGCGGCTGCAATCGCCGCCGTGGGCGCCCAGGGCCTGTCGTCGCTCGGCGCAGCATTGAAGGACACCGGTGCTCGCGAGGAAGTCGCGCGCGAGGCCATGGACCTGCGCGTCGACATCATCGCCATCTCGCGCATGACCTACCAGCTTGCCATGGCGCCGGAAAAGGCCGCCGATTTTGCTGCCGAAACCGACAAACGCTCGAGCGAGATGCTCGCCCGCTTGCCGAAGATCGCCAAGACGGCCGATGCCACGGAAAACCAGCTGCTCGACAAGATCAAGGGTACGCTGGACGCATATTTCACCCAGATTCGCGCCATGGTCGCTGTTGCTGGTTCGGACGCCGGCAAGGATCCGGCCGTGATGAAGGCCGAACTGTCCAAGGCGCTCGACGCCCAGAAGGTGGTGACGTCGGCCGTTAAGGAATATTCGACGCTGTCGGCCACCACGCTGACGGCATCGCGCGACACGGCGCTGGCCGCCTCCAGCTTCACCATGCTGGTCCAGGTCGTCACCGCCGCCGTCTGTATTCTTGCCGGCGTCGCGATCAGCTTCCTGCTCGCTCGTCGCGGCATCGTCGATCCGATCCGCAGCCTGACCGCCGTGATGTCCGACATGGCCGCCGGTCGTCGTCCCGACAGCATCCGCGGCACGGACCGCAAGGATGAAATCGGCGAGATGGCCCGCGCACTGGAAATCTTCCGCGCCAATGAAGAACACATGCGCGCGCTTGAAGCACAGGAAGCGGCACTCACCGCCCAGAGCAAGGACCTGCAGTCCTCGATCAGCGTCATCGTGGCGGCTGCCGCTGCCGGCGATTTCTCGCAGCGGATCTCCAAGGCCTATGACGACGCCGACTTGCAGCGTTTTGCCGGCTCGGTCAACGAACTGGTCGAGAATGTCGATCGCGGCATCACAGAAGTGCGCCGCGTGATCGCAGCGCTCGCCGAAGCCGACCTGACCCACGAAATGCAGGGTCACTTCCAGGGCGCGTTCGCCGAACTCCAGGGCAACGTCAACCAGACCATGGCGGTGCTGCGCCAGACGATGCAGAACATCCTGGGCGCTGCCGGCACGATCACCGGCAATTCCGGCGAACTGTCCTCGGCCGCCAACCAGCTCGCCCGCCGCACCGAACAGCAGGCCGCCTCGCTCGAAGAGACGGCGGCAGCGCTTGAGGAAATCACCACGACGGTGAAGACCTCGACGATGCGCGCCAAGGAAGCCTCGCATATGGTGCAGGAAACCAAGAACAGCGCCGGCAAGTCGGGCGACATCGTCCGCAATGCCATCGACGCCATGGGCCGCATCGAGCAGTCGTCGAGCAAGATCAGCCAGATCATCTCCGTCATCGACGAGATCGCCTTCCAGACCAATCTGCTCGCGCTCAATGCCGGCGTTGAAGCAGCGCGCGCCGGTGAAGCCGGCCGTGGTTTCGCCGTCGTCGCCCAGGAAGTCCGCGAACTGGCGCAGCGTTCGGCCAATGCAGCCAAGGAGATCAAGACCCTGATCAACACCTCGGCCGAAGAGGTCAAGGGCGGCGTCTCGCTGGTTCTGTCGACCGGCGATGCGCTGCGCGAGATCGAAGACCTGGTCAACCGCGTCAACGACCACGTCGTGACCATTGCCCGTGCGGCCGAAGAGCAGTCGGCGGCGCTGGGTGAAATCAACACCTCGGTCAACCACATGGACCAGATGACCCAGCAGAATGCGGCGATGGTTGAAGAGACGACGGCAGCCAGCCAGGTGCTGGCCGGCGAGGCCCGCCAGCTCCAGGCACAGCTCGCCCGCTTCCAGCTGGAAGCGGGGCAGACGGGTTCGTCAGGCTACCGCACGGCGGCCTAAGGCGGTTCGGGAATTCGCTAATTTAAGAATTAAAGAGGGCGCTGCAGCGATGCGGCGCCCTTTGCGTTTAAGGGGCAGAACGGGCAGTGTGGCCAGACGCTCTGCTGCCACGCTGCCCAAAGGTGAGGCGAGGGGCGGATTTGCGCGGACATCGGATGAAGGAGCGGGGGCATGCATCTCTTGTTGTTGGGCGCGACCGGACTTGTCGGCCGTCATGTGCTGCGGCTGGCGCTCGCCGACCCGCGCATCACGGCCATCACCGCCCCGACTCGCCGGCCGCTGCCGGGAAACCCGCGCCTGTCTGCACCCACCGTCGATTTCGATCGATTGCCAGAGGACCCGTCGATCTGGGCCGCGGATGCCGTGATCTGCGCCCTCGGCACCACGCTCAAAATCGCCGGGTCGCGGGAGCGCTTCCACCGCATCGATCATGACTATGCAGTCGAGATCGCAAGGCTGGCAAAGGCGAACGGTGCGCGCGGCTTTGTCCTCAACTCGGCCAAGGGTGCCGATGTCAGATCGCTTTTTTTCTACAGCCGGGTCAAGGGCGAGACGGAGCGGGATATCCTGGCCTTGGGTTTCGAGCGCACGGTTCTGGTCCAGCCTGGTTTGATTGACGGACCGCGTCCGGAGCCGCGTCCGCTGGAGCAATGGGCAGGGCGGCTCCTGTCGCAGTTGAAGCCCGTCCTGCCGGGTTCCGCGCAGGTAAACAGCCCGGACGCGATCGACCGCGTGAAGTCGGTCGCCGCGCTGCCAACGCCGCCGAGCGTCTCCATCATCCCGTTCCAGGACCGGGTTCTTATACACATCTCCGAGTCCCCGCGATTAAGCTGCAGTCCCTATGACGGCCTCTTCTTGCAAAACTAAC
>NNBU01000097.1_pt1 | contig 23450 bp, 23 predicted proteins | sample 1173781 | NCBI WGS metagenome assembly NNBU01 (sample SAMN07173937, study PRJNA388173) | plant metagenome | biome: Plant school; feature: Soil; material: Symbiotic tissue of Blasia pusilla L.; isolation source: symbiotic tissue sample KVJ2 | host: Blasia pusilla | place: Norway: Troms, Kvaloya...
CGATGCAACCTATTCTAGATTAATAATGATGACATACAGCATTTTGCATTTAAATGAAGTACATCCTTTACCCCACCCTAACCGTCCCCTTGTAAAGGGGAGGGAACCAGATTTTTCTTGTTTCCCCCCTTGTAAAGGGGGGATTAAGGGCAATACTGCTCGGTTAAGCCCAAAAAAGCACTCCGAGGTAGGTTGGGTTGAGGAACGAAACCCAACATTTTCAGGGCTTTGTTGGGTTTCACGACCTTCAACCCAACCTACAAATCTTCTTAACCGAGCAGTATTGGGATTAAGGGGGGTAATAATGTAATTAAAATTACAGCCAACTATTTTTCAAACAACCTCTTAGCAATGGGTTGACTATGAGGCTTATATTAGTTGAGGATGAAGTAGATTTAGGTGCAGCAATCAAAGAAGTCCTGAGCCATGAGGCATATATAGTTGACTGGTTTCTAGATGGTAATCAGGCATGGCAATATCTAGAAACTGGCTGGACTGAGTATACACTGGCGATTTTTGATTGGATGCTGCCTGGAGTTTCGGGGATAGAGTTGTGTAAATGGTTGCGCGATCGCCAATTAACTCTGCCTGTATTGATGCTAACGGCCAAAGACCGGATGGAAGAAAAGATTATTGGTCTTGATAGCGGTGCGGATGATTATTTAGTTAAACCCTTTGATATGGCAGAACTGTTAGCAAGATTGCGAGCATTGCAACGGCGATCCTCTTACGTAGGAACAACGCTGACACCTCAAGTCCAACCTCGACGCTTACAAGTAGGTTGTCTGACGCTCAATTACAGCACTCATCAAGTTATTCGTGAGTATGTTCACGGCGAAAAGCAAGTATTTTCACTAACTACCAAAGAATTTCAATTATTGGAATATTTCATCAGGCATCCTAACCAAATTATCAGCCGCGACCAAATTATCAATCAACTTTGGGAAATTGGTGCAGAACCAGTTAGCAATGTAGTAGCAGCACAAATTCGCTTATTGAGACGCAAATTAGGAGAAGAAGACAGCGAATCTTTAATTGAAACTATTTATGGTGTGGGCTATCGCCTAAATATTCATGCTGCTGATTTTTGCTAACTTGACAGCAATACTTTCAGCAAGGGTTTAAAAATATGGAACGCAATCCCATTTTCCACCAAACTCGGTTGCGGCTTGCGGCTTGGTATACCCTTGTCATGGGCGGTATTTTAGGGCTATCTAGTTTGGGAGTTTATAGTGTGGTTGCCCATACCTACTATGAAACCATAGACCAGGGATTGCAATCAGTCGCAAATGCACTCCATAAAAGTATTGAACCAGCTTGGCAACAACCTGGACAATTACAACGCCTGAATAAAGAATTTTCTTTAGAATTATGTGTGGGTAAGACAAATTGTTTGCCTAAAACAACATCCATTAAAAAATCAATCACAGAAGCGGCGAATCCAGTTAATTACTATATCCGTTTATTGGATCGCTCAGGAAAACTTTTTGCTAGTGGAGGCATGGAATTTGACAAATTACCGATGACCTCAACATTAGATAATTGGCAGATATTAACAGATTCCTCCGGCACTCGATACCGCGAAATCACTTTACCTTTGTATACTCAAAAACAGGTTTCTGGTTATCTACAAGTGGCGCGTAGTATCACTGATTTAGACCAACATCTGGCTTATTTAAGATTAGTTTTGGTGTTGGGATTACCAATTTCCATGATTTTCGTTGGGTTGTCTAGTTGGTGGTTGGCAGGAAGAGCAATGCAACCTGTATATCTTTCCTACCAACAAATGCAACAATTTACTGCTGATGCTGCCCATGAGTTTCGCACACCTTTAGCAGCAATGTATTCTACTATTGAAGCTGCTATTAAGTTACAGCAAGAACCAAAATCCAATGGTGGAATTTTAGATGTACTCAAACGCCAAAATCGGCGACTATCACAACTAGTTGGAGATTTATTACTATTAACTAGGATAGACCAAAAACAACTAACAGGAGAATATCTGTCTTGCTGTTTGAATGATTTAATTAGCGATTTAACTGAGGAATTAGCATTTTTGGCAGTAGAAACTAAAGTCAATCTCTCTAAACAGGTGCAAGTCTCAGAAAAACTGTATGTGATGGGAAATGAAGAACAGCTTTATCGCTTAATTTCCAACTTAATTGCCAATGCAATTCAAGCCACATTTAGCGGTGGAAAAGTCACGGTGTTTTTGGAAAAAAGTGAGCTTTACGCCATGATTAAAATTCAAGATACAGGAATTGGTATTGCTGTTGAACATCAACAGCGAATTTTTGATCGCTTCTATCGAGTAGATCGCGACCGTTCTCGTACTTCTGGCGGTTCAGGTTTGGGATTAGCGATCGCGATCGCGATCGCCAGAGCGCATAAAGGCAATATTCACGTTCAAAGTCAACCTGGGCTAGGTAGTACATTTACAGTTCGACTTCCTCTTTGATCGTGATTTCTGGAAATAAATGTTGGTATCTAGTGCATTATTTATCTTGATAACGATATTCTATGCTAAAGCTTTTGTTTAAAATCCAGAATCTAAAATCATTTGATTTGGAGGAATTTTGATAAATAATATTCGCAATCGCTTTAGAATACTCCAAGTAAAAAAATGCCCAGTTGTCATTGCGAGCGAAGCGAAGCAATCTCAACTCCTGCGATTGCTTCGCTTCGCTCGCAATGACGGGTTTTGGATCATTTATTTTGTGGAACACTCTTAGGGGTTTTAAGCACAAAAGGGTTGAACCATCACAACTAAAACAGTTGGTACATGAATTGTTGTCAGAGTCTAGTCTCGACGCAACATATTTGATTTTGATTATTGGCTCATGTGCGTTAGCGTTCGCGCAGCGTTCCGCAGGAAAGCTCCTCCGAAGGAGATCGCTACATTTGGTCTACTTGCCAATAGCACTGCTGTAATTATCGGCGCAATGATTATCGCACCTCTAATGTTGTTTTTATGAAAACGAACAAAGCGATGTTTTCGTAGTCCTGATACCAATTCTGTATGAAGATGCACAGAATATTAAACGAACCGCCAAGTACGCCAAGAGCGCCAAGAATAGAGAGTTACTCATTTAGTGCAGCTTCACATTAAATTGGTATGAGATGAGTTAATGAATTAATTACGAATTATTTTGCCGCATTTGTTTCCTAATTCGCTAGGCTATGTATATCCTGGTTCTTCTGAAGCGTGCTATGGACTTTGAAAGTGAAGCCAATGCTCCAACTCCTACAGACAACATAGAATTTGCTCAACCAACTACCACTCGTAAGCCACTGGAATTGCTGCGAGATACCGAGGCTTTGCTACGTCGCCCAACTGTAGCAAAACTGTCGCCGATTTTGCCACCAAAACTGAGCAACAGATTCCAAGCAACCTCATCTTTGGCAGATGACTCCTTTGAGGAACTGGCAGAAATTGATTTAGACTCTATTAGTGATTTTGAACTGCGTCCTGCACGAATTCTTGTTGGCTTGAGCTTTGTTGGTTTTGGGGCACTTATGATATTGGTGCTATTGCTGTACTTAAATACATTGCGTCCAGAATTCAGTACAGTTGAGCAAATTCGACAATATTGGTATCAATATGTTTGGTTTGTGAGTTTAGGTATCACCGGGATGTTTGTCTTGGGTCGGGAAGCGATGCGTCCGATGCCAAAGCGACGGAAATAATTTGTAATGACGCTCGTCTCGCTTGCCCCTACGTGTACCTCACGTAAACGATAACCGCCATAACATAATTCGTAAGAGAATGTTTGAAAAGTTTTAAACTATAGTAAAAACCTAAGATGTAGACTCTATGCCTTTTTAGAGAGTAAAAATTCATGCAAAATTTGTCTAGTCATTGCGTTCGCGTAGCGTCTCGTAGAGAGCGGAGCGAAGCAATGACAAAAGAGAGATTTTTCACTCTCACAAAAATAGCATGAACCGAAAATCACCCAATACTGCTCGGTTAAGCCCAAAAAAGCACTCCGAGGTAGGTTGGGTTGAGGAACGAAACCCAACATTTTCAGGGCTTTGTTGGGTTTCACGACCTTCAACCCAACCTACAAATCTTCAAAACCTACGCAGTATTGGAAAATCACCAAATTTTATCAAAGTCAACACCCTACTAAAAACCCCTCTCTAAACCTCTCCTCGAAAGGTCGAGAGGCTTTGAATCTGTTCATAATTATTTAATTAATAAATCATAACTTTCAGGAATTAATACTTAAAAATATGCTTGTGTATTAAGTAGCGATTAGGAGATTTTATACATGAATCACGATGCCTTCATTGTTCCGCCAGGTTCAAAGATTTCTCTGAAAAAAAATTATGACCCAGCTTATAAAACTGATTTTCATGAAAAAACTGATGCTGCAATCAAATTACAGACAGATATTGAACGACTAGCTAATTACCAAAATATTCTCTATGCTCAAAACACATATTCCTTGTTGATTATTTTTCAAGCAATGGATGCTGCTGGCAAAGATAGTACTATTAAACACGTTACCTCTGGTGTGAATCCACAAGGATTCCAGGTATTTAGTTTTAAGGGGCCTAGTGCGGAAGAATTAGACCATGATTACCTGTGGCGAACAACAAAGGCTTTACCAGAAAGAGGGCGAATTGGGATATTTAACCGTTCATACTATGAAGAAACACTAGTAGTTCGTGTGCATCCAGAAATACTTAAGAAACAACAACTTCCCTATTTTCCTGAAGGGAAGAAGATATGGAAACAGCGCTTTGAAGAAATAAATAATTTTGAAAAATATTTGGTAAATAATGGTGTAATCATCCTGAAATTTTTTCTAAATGTCTCGAAGGCAGAGCAGAAAAAACGTTTTTTAGAACGAATTGAAAATCCAGAAAAAAATTGGAAGTTTTCAGATAGTGATGTCCGAGAACGAGCTTTTTGGGATGATTATATGAATGCTTATGAAGAAGTTTTTAACTATACTAGTACTAAATGGGCGCCCTGGTATATTATTCCTGCCGATCGCAAATGGTTTACACGCCTGACCGTTGCCAATATCATCTGCACAAAATTACAAGAATTAAACCTACAATACCCAACAGTTAGTGAGGAACATAAACAGCAACTTTTGCAAGCGAAACTTATTCTAGACCAAGAAGATTAAGTGATGAACTTGATAGGTAAAGGCAAAAATGTCTTAAGGTAGTTCAGATAAATTGTATAATTTAGTTAAAAAAGGATGGAAACTTGTAACTTGGTTAATGCTATTTGTAATTAAAGAAGTTACGCAGATAGTCATAGGCGCAAAATTATGATTCAGATGGCAGAAAATGCCAAAAATCATCCACCTCACTTTAATAATGCTGCCTTTGATATTGTGGCGATCGCAGCTTCGGCAGGTGGTTTGACTGCTATTGTTAAAGTGCTATCGGCTCTAAAAGCAGAATTTCCAGCTGCGATCGCCATTGTGCAACATCTCGCGCCCGAACATCCATCGTTCATGGCAGAAATTCTCAGTCGGCGCACGGCTCTTACCGTCAAACAGGCAGAAGAGGGAGATTACCTTACCCCAGGAACAGCTTACGTTGCTCCACCCAATCGTCACCTGCTGGTTAACGGTGACGGCACCCTTTCCTTATCACAGTCGGAATTAGTACATTTTTTACGTCCTTCGGCTGACTTGTTATTTGAATCAGTTGCAGCTACTTATAAAGAAAGAGCGATCGCTATTGTGCTAACTGGAACGGGTAGCGATGGCGCAATGGGAGTAGAAGCGATAAAAAAAATGGGCGGTACTGTCATTGTCCAAGACGTAGAAACCGCCGAATTTGCCGGGATGCCCTCCGCCGCAATTCAAACTGGCATCGTAGATTTTATTCTCCCCTTGGATGAAATATCCAGTACTCTCGTGACTTTGGTCATGGGAGAATGTAACTAAGCAGAGGGGTAGAAGAGATATCTTTATAGAATGCAGCTTAGTCTTAACATAGTTTAATTAGTTTTTAATACGCATTAACAAGGCTTAGAACTCCATCAATGAGTCTTTAATACTCGTTAATGAGGCTTAGAACTCCATTAATGAGGCTTTGATACTCATTAATGAGGCTCGAAACTCCATTAATGAGGCTTTGATACTCGTGGACGCAGATCAGAACTCTATTCCCCTGCCCCCTCCATACCTATGACATCCGCAGAAAAAGATCCCAAATTTGAAAATCTACTGGCTTATCTCAGACAAAGCCGGGGATTTGATTTTACAGGCTATAAACGCTCGACTTTGATGCGTAGGGTATACAAGCGGATGCAGTCATTGGCTATAGAAAGCTTTGAAGAGTATCAAGACTATCTAGAAGTTTATCCAGATGAATTCAATTATCTTTTTAACACTATTTTAATTAACGTCACCGCTTTTTTTCGAGATGTATTAGCTTGGGAATATCTAGCAGAGCAAATACTGCCTAATCTGATTAGGAATAAAAAAACTTCTGACCAAATCCGCATCTGGAGCGCTGGCTGTGCTTCTGGAGAAGAAGCTTATACCTTGGCAATGTTGATAGCTGAAATCCTGGGAGCAGAGGAATTTCGCCAACGAGTGAAAATCTACGCCACAGATGTAGATGAAGAGGCTCTCAATCAGGCCCGTCTTGCTCTGTATTCAGCAAAAGATGTCCAAGCGATGCCAGAAGAACTGCGACAAAAATACTTTGAAATTGTCGGGAATCGCTATGTTTTTCGCCAAGATTTGCGCCGCTCAGTAATTTTTGGTCGCCACGATCTGCTTCAAGATGCGCCCATTTCGCGCTTAGATTTGCTAGTCAGCCGCAATACATTAATGTATTTTAATTCGGAGACTCAAGCGCGAATTCTGGCCCGGTTTCATTTTGCATTAAATGATAATGGCTATCTGTTTTTGGGAAAAGCAGAGATGCTATTGATGCATTCTAATCTTTTTACACCACTGGACTTGAAAAATCGGATATTTACTAAAGTATCGACGGTGAATATACGCGATCGCCTCTTAGTTATGGCAAATTCGGTAGATGACGAATCTAGTAGCCGTTTGTCTCGAAACCTCCGCCTGCGAGAGATGGGTTTTGATACAGCCCCAATCGCCCAAGTAGTCATTGATATCAATGGCGCTCTCGTACTAGTAAACGAGCAGGCGCGGACTTTGTTCGCCCTTTCCCCCAAAGATTTAACTCGTCCCTTCCAGGATCTAGAACTTTCTTATCGACCAGTGGAACTGCGATCGCTAATTGAACGGGCTTATACTGAGCGCCGGCCGATCACTCTAACAAATATAGAACGCTATGTGTCTAACACAGAAACGCAATATCTAGATGTACGAATTACACCTTTGCAAGAAACAGATACCAGTTTCTTAGGAGTTAGCATTTCCTTTCATGATGTCAGTCGTTACATTAAACTCCAAGATGCTTTGCAACGCTCGCAACAGGAATTAGAAACCACCAACGAAGAACTACAATCTACCAATGAAGAATTAGAAACCACCAACGAAGAACTACAATCTACCAATGAAGAGTTAGAAACTACCAACGAAGAATTGCAATCTACTAATGAAGAATTGGAGACAATGAATGAAGAACTTCAATCTACTAATGAAGAATTACAGACAATTAATAACGAACTGAGCGAGCGCACCACAGAACTGAATCGCACAAATGTTTTCCTCGTCTCTATTCTCAAAAGTCTCCAAACGGGAATAGTGGTAATTGACAGCAGCTTTAACATTTCGATTTGGAATTACATGGTAGAAGATTTGTGGGGCTTACGGACTGATGAAGTATTAGGAAAGTCTCTCTTCAGCCTAGACATTGGGCTACCCCTTGAGCTGTTGCGATCGCCCATCCGCGACTCCCTATCCGGCAAAAAGCAGTTTCAAGAAATGATCCTGGATGCTACCAATCGTCGGGGTAGGCAAATTAAATGTTATTTGGCAATTACTCCGCTTCTTGGCATAGAAATGCAGGGAGCAGTTTTGATGATGGCAGATGTAGAGAGAGTCAATAGCATGATTTCTAGTCAAGAATTGGAGCAACGGCGGCAGCAGGAATAAAAAACTCAGCAGGGGGAGCAGGGGAAGCAGGGGGAGAAAAGAACTTGATTTTCTTAAGCTAAAAAACATCTAATTTGCATAATCCAATTAAATACAACTCTTGTGGGATGGGCATCTTGCCCGTCCAGTATATGCAATTTAAATGTGGAACAGCTTAGGATAAACCCCGCAAAGTTTCTTTGGTGGAGTATTAGTTTAAACTATGGAAAAATCCCAAATCTAAAATTTAAAATTGATTGACTCTGTGCTTACTCAGTTACCAACTATCAACGCTCTGAAACAGCCCACTAGCTCTGCTTGGGTTGAACAAGCGATCGCTAACTTAGACATTATCTTACTCGACCACTCCCACTGTGAACGCAAAGCAGCAGGCGTAGCCTTGAACATGATGTTTCGCTACCCTTCCAATACTAAAATGGTGCGGGAACTAACTGCGATCGCCCGTGAAGAACTAGAACACTTTGAGCTAGTTAACCAATGGTTAGAACGCCGGAATATTCCCCTAGCTCCCTTACCACCGCCTCCCTACGGCGCGGGTTTAAAAGCTCAAGTCCGCCCCAAAGAACCTGAGCGATTCCTAGATTCCTTACTAGTGACTGGTTTAATCGAAGCTCGCTCTCACGAACGCCTAGGACTATTAGCTGCTCATTGTCCTGAGCCAGAGTTAGCAAAATTTTATCGTGGGTTAATGGCATCCGAAGCGCGTCACTACGGTATATATTGGGTTTTAGCTGCTACTTATTTCGACAAAGAAATCGTCATGCAACGGCTTGATGAATTGGCAATTGTCGAAAGTGAGTTGCTGGCGACTTTGCACCCAGAACCTAGAATTCACAGTTAGTAGACTAACCCAACAGATATGAAGCTTCAGCTAACACACCTGAGACTGCTTGTCTCCAACTATAAAGATTCTTTTCTGTTCTACCGGGATCTGCTGAAATTTGATGTCGATTGGGGCGATGAAGATAGCGGATATGCTGAGTTTAATACCGGATATCTGAAGATGGGTTTGTTCAAAAAAGAATTAATGGCCGAAGTTGTCCCAAGAATCGAACAGCCTTCTTATGTTGTCAATCGAGATAAAGCTGTCTTAATTTTTGCAGTTGATAACGTGGATGAGGTCTATGAGTTAGTAAAAGGTCAGAATGCGATCGTTGTGACTGAACCACAAGATCGCCCAGACTGGGGAATTCGCACAGCTCATTTTCGCGATCCTGATGGCAATCTCATCGAAATCTACAGCAATTTAGGAATTGTCAGTTAAAAGTTCGCTGCCAACTATCCAATATCTTAAGCCAAGTCCGCCTCCGCAGACTAATACAAAATCAACGTCTTCAACCCACGCAGGTGGGTAAAGTCTCGTGTAGCCGCGACTTCTAGTCGCCAGTGTAATAATTTAGACTTTTCAAACAACCTCTAACACCAAGCGTAAATAAATTGGTGTAAATTCTGTTTTTTCAATATTTTGGCGAACACTTCCTTCGCAATAAAAGTAACAATTTTGATAATTTTGCTTGCATTGGGATGCTCTTGGAATTAAGAGCTATTGGTAAAAAAATTTGGGTTTTTGAGACGTGATAAATCGCCGTCTCTACAAGTACAAGACGCGATAAATCGCCGTCTCTACAATTCTTTTGGTTCTAACTGAATTGGATTGGTTTATATGGCCACAGGTTTTAGACAATGGTCTTATTTGAACTTAATATACATAAATTTGCTAAAAACAAGGCAAATTTTATATAAATTCATATTTTATTCACTAACCCTAAATTAAATAAAGCATTACCCAAACTTAATCAAAATCAAATATTTTTTCTTCAGCATTATTTTAAGTAACCAAACCATCCTCATGACATTCTCAAGACGTAAATTCTTTGCAATAGCAGGTACAACTGCTGTCGGCACTTTGATGGTGTCTCCTATGGAGGGTCTTCTTGCCAGAAAAGCTTTTGGTTCAGGGTATGGCATCGGATATGGGCCACTTGTACCAGATCCCGATGGCTTGTTAGATTTGCCAAATGGATTTCGGTATCAAGTTATATCTCGCACAGGGACTCCCATGAGCGATGGCAGTCTAGAGCCTAGTAATCATGATGGGATGGCAGCCTTCCGTGGGCCCAAAAACACAGTAATCCTGGTTCGCAATCACGAACTTAGCAACAATTCTGGTACAAAAGTACAAGTGCCCAATCCCTACGATCCCATTTGCAGAGGTGGTACTACAACCCTGATTGTTGGACGCGATCGCAAACTAATCAAAGAGTTCAGTTCTCTTGGCGGAACCATTCGTAACTGTGCGGGTGGTCTAACTCCTTGGGATTCATGGATTAGCTGCGAAGAAGATGTAACCATACCGACTGCAACTAATGGAGTCACTAAGCCACACGGTTATAACTTTGAGGTTCCAGCTAGCGCTACCTCTCCTGTTGAGGCAATACCTCTAGTTGAAATGGGACGGTTTAATCATGAGGCTGTAGCTGTAGATCCTAAAACTGGGATTGTTTATCAGACTGAAGATAATGGAAGTAGCCTCTTCTATCGTTTTATCCCGAAACAGTATGGCAATTTAAAAGCAGGAGGCACTCTCCAAGCTCTGAGGATTAAGGATAGACCTGAAGTTAACACCAATACCGGTTTCGTAGTCGGACAGAAATGGGATGTAGATTGGGTGACTATTCCTGAACCAAATCCCACGACTGTAGATAATGTCAGAGTCCAAGGTCGCAGTTTAGGTGCAGCCCGGTTTAACCGTGGGGAAGGCATTTGGTACGATGACAACAAGGGCAAGAAAGACAAAAAAGGCAAGGATGACAAGAAGAGCAAAGGTGAATTTTACTTCACTGCTACAAGTGGCGGCCCTGTAGGCGGTGGTCAAGTATGGCGCTACATTCCGGGTGAAGAGACAATTGAATTGTTTGTCGAGTCTCAATCTAAAAATGAACTCGATATGCCCGATAACCTAGTCGTAGCACCTTTTGGCGATCTTATCCTCTGTGAAGATGGAGGCGGTGACAATTTCTTGATAGGTATTACTCCCAGTGGTGAAATCTACAAATTTGCGCGTAATGCCCTCCAAACTGGTGAGTTTGCTGGAGCTTGCTTCTCACCCGATGGTGATACTTTGTTCGTTAACATTCAAAGCCCTGGTATTACTTTAGCTATCTGGGGCCCTTGGACAGGTTATAGAGGTTATAGAGACTAATATCAATGTCAGCGTAGGCGTAACCCGCCGCAGGCATTCGCTACTATATCGTTGAATTGTCTTTGGTAAAAAGTACTTGGGGAGGGGAAGGTAATTCCTCTCCCCAAGTCTTTTCATTGACACCTTGAGAGTATTGTCTGAAATTGACTCTGCAAGAATTGCTATTTGCTGAGTAAATTGGGATATAGAAACAGGAAAATTTTCTGTGTAAACTTGCCCAGCAAATGGTAATGAAAAACTATTATCGAGATTTTTTAATTCGTGATTGGGTGGAAAGCGATCGCACGAGAGCCGCCGAAGTCATCAGTTATGTATTATCGGAATACGGTCTAGGTTGGGAACCAAAGGGCGCTGACCGAGATGTGCTGCGAGTAGAGGAATATTATTTAGCTACTGGGGGAGAGTTTTGGGTAATTGAACACCAAAGCCAGCTAGTAGGTACTGGGGCATACTACCCCATACATCGAGGCAAAAAAGCTGTAGAAATCCGCAAAATGTATCTTTTACCCAGCATTAGGGGTTTGGGATTGGGGAAATATTTGTTACAACAGCTAGAAGCAGCGATCGCAGAGCGTGGTTTTCAACAAATTTGGATTGAAACCGCCAGTGTTTTGGTGGAAGCAGTCAAGCTGTATGAAAGCAACGGCTACACTTCGGCAACGGGAGTAGAAACAGCAAGGTGCGATCGCGTGTATGTTAAGTCATTGGTCAATGGTCATTAATCAATGGTCATTAGTCAAGAGTTACTAGCTAAGGACAAATCACAAATGAAAAAGAACAAATGACAAATGACAAAGGACAATTCTAAATGCACACTTGGATGAAAAATCTCACAGGCTTACTCAATCTTTTTCTCCAATCCCATTGCCCTTTGTGTCAACGTGCAACTTCCCAAGAATTCTGTCAGAATTGCACCAGACAACTGCAAAAATGTCAACGTAAAGACCCAATTTCTCTATGGAAAGAGCCAATACCAGTGTTTGGCTGGGGTGAGTATGGTGGCCCAGTGAAACGGGCGATCGCAGTGATGAAATACGAAAATAAACCCCAAATCGCTCGCCCTTTGGGTCAATGGTTAGGAGAAGCATGGTTGCTCAATTCACCAAGGCGAGATAGCCAGCCTGTAGTAGTTCCCATCCCACTCCACGCTAGCAAACAAAAGCAACGTAAATACAATCAAGCCGCGCTGATAGCACAAAGCTTCTGCGAAATAACTGGATTAAAATTAAAACTAAACGGTTTAGCAAGAGTGCGAGAAACGGAAGCGCAATTTGGTTTATCGGTATCTAAACGAGAAAAAAACTTGGCCGAAGCTTTTGCTGTTGGGCAAGAATTTCACCATCGTCCCCCAAATGTCCCAGTGCTGTTAGTAGATGACATTTATACTACTGGTGCTACTGCCAGGTCTGCTGTGCAAACACTTCGTCAGTATGGAATTGTGGTCTTAGGATTAGTAGCTGTAGCCACTGCCGTCAAAGATGGATAAATCCAGAATTAATGGGCAAGCTTTGGCTCAAAAGTGGATTAATTGACCAATTTACCTTATTTTTGTAGAAAAATTCCTTGAAGTGTATATGAATAAAGTTTTTGCGGCAGGTTTAAAACAACTCATCGTTATTCCTGCTACATTGCTGGCAATAGGCATAAGTACAAGTGCAGCTTTTGCTCAAAATAAATTGTATAGTCCAATACCTTTATCTAACAGCACTGAACTTGCCGATAGCCTCTCAGACAAAGACATTCCCACAGGTCAAGGTGGGTTTGCCCGTGATTACACAGTGAACTTACAGAAGGGCGATAATTTAGCAGTTGACCTTTCATCTGAAAGCTTTGACAGCATTATCACATTACTGGCACCTGATGGTTCGACTCTGGCAGAAAATGATGATGGCCCTGATGGTAGCAGCAATTCCCTACTATTTACTCGCATTGTAGAGACAGGGAGTTATGTTATTCGTGTCCGTTCTTTTGGGGAAACTGGGATTGGGGCTTTTAAACTCAAGGTGACAAAGTTGCAACCGATTAAATGAAGTAGTCATTGGTCATTTGTCATTTGTCATTAATCAAGAGTTTCTCTCCCCTGTCCCCTGCCCCCTCTCCCCTTGTCCCCTGCCCTCTCATTTTTTAAAAGGTGGTCAGCACACAGAGAAATAAGGCTTCAGTCCACTCGACGACTGCGCCGTAGGTATCTCCTGTGTGTCCACCTAGTTTGTGGTTGAACCATGCACCAGTTAAAGTGGCGATCGCACTTCCAGCAATTATCATTGCCAGTGCGAGAAATAGCTGCTGTTTATCTATCAACCAAAGTAAACCACTCAAACCAAACAACAACAACAATCCCGGTAACAAATCTTTGTAAGAACGAATGGCTTGTTTGTGAAATGCACCTTTGCCAGTTGGTTTCAAATAAGGGTATCGCGCGATCGCTACCTGTTGCCCCCAACGTCCCCAGCCACAAGCAGCCATCAGCAACAACCAACGGTTTTCTGGCATATCCGTCAAAGCTGCTATTTTTAGGATCACCAAGGCGATCGCTGCCATTGCTCCAAAGGCTCCTGTGGCGCTATCTACCATTACCTCCAATCGCCGATCTGGGTCGCCCACTGCTAAACCATCAGCAGTATCCATTGCCCCATCTAAGTGCAACCCTCCTGTGATGGCAATCCAAACACTTACTACCAAAGCACTACGAGTTAGCACGGGCATCCCAAGATAATCCATCCCCGTATCTAGTAACCCTAAAATTCCCCCAATTATCAATCCTACAAGCGAAGCAAGACGTGCCACTCCGCGAAAGTCTAATCCGTTCAAATACGGTAGTGGAATAACTGTGTAAAATATAATACTAGCTGCCAGCTTTAACAGCAGCTTTTTCCACCACTGTTGCTGTTTCGTCATCTAAATTACATTAATTTTTGGTAAATTGCTGGATAATAGTCTTGATATCGGTAAAACCAACATTAATAGACTTTAAAACTTTAGATAAGATTTACTTCTGTTAGACATTCTCCTTGAAAATTTTGTTATGCTGGTCTAAGTGGTAAGCGAGTAAGTTAGAGTAGTTTTTTATACGAAACAAAGATATTTTAGGAAGTTAAAATTCCATCAGGGAGCAAAATTTGTGTTTTGCATTCGTTAACTAAAAACTTACTCCAAATTATTAGACGATTGCCCCACAAAATTGATATTTTTTTAAATGTAGGGAGTAAACAAGCTATTCAATTATGACAGTTTAGCTATGTTGTCGCTCTCCTTAGCTCAATCGCTATTTTCCTATGAGTCACCATCTACCCGACACCAGGATACCAGCTCCGTGCATTATTAACACGGGCATCATTGTGAATAAGCTCGACATCCGGCGATTGCTGGCAGATTTAGGTCGAGTCCACTACATCTACACCCACGAAGATAAGGTACTGAGCGAGGGTGAAGGGGATGTGATGGAAGTTTTTGCTAATCCACAAAGGTCTACCTTAGTGGCTAACCACGCGCTATATTTGAATGTTTGTAGTTTTGATTACTTGGAACTAAAACAGTCACCGCAACAAGAAACCTACTTCGATTTGATGCAAGAAGGAGTGTGTCTGCGGTTGATTCCCCGCTCAACACCTTTACAAGAACGACGAGAGCGAAGCTTCAATGTCAGCGCCATAGAAGCGATGATGGAGCAAGTACTCTCAGCTAGGTGGGATGCAGAAATTGACGATGACTGTTCTGATTCTTTTTAAAATAGCGACTGTTATACAAAATTTATGTGAGGCTGCGCTTTATTGATGTAGGGGCAATTTATGAATTGCCCCTACATCGTATAGTTTTGTGTAAGTCCTATGGGCGCATCTTCAAAAATCTAAAATGGCATGAGTGCGAATTTTTCCTTTGAATGTCTTGCTTGCTGTAGTCAGACAAAAGCTAGAGCCGGAGTGTTTTTTACCCCTCATGGGATTGTAGAAACCCCCAGATTTATGCCAGTGGGAACGCTGGCAAATGTTAAAACTATTACCCCATCTCAGTTACGAGATACGGGGGCACAAATGATTTTATCTAATACTTATCATCTTCACCTACAACCAGGAGAAGCGATCGTGGCTGGAGGTGGTGGGTTGCACAAATTTATGGGGTGGAACGGCCCAATGCTCACTGATTCTGGTGGGTTTCAAGTCTTCAGCTTAAGCGAGATGCGAAAAATTACTGAAGAAGGTGTAACTTTCCGCTCACCCCATGATGGACGAATTATTAACTTGACACCAGAACGCTCCATCGAGATTCAAAATACTTTAGGGGCAGATGTGATCATGGCCTTTGATGAGTGTCCACCCTACCCAGCAACTCGCGAAGAGGTAGAAACCGCAACTGAGCGCACTTATCGCTGGTTAGAACGCTGCATAACGGCTCATCAACACAGTGAGCAAGCGTTGTTTGGGATTGTGCAAGGGGGCGTGTATTTGGATTTGCGTTGTCGCGCGGCTGAAGCTTTAGCTAAGTTAGATTTACCCGGATATGCCATTGGTGGCGTGAGTGTGGGAGAACCGCCAGAATTGATGGCTGAGATTGTCAAAGTGACAACACCGCTTCTACCTCCCGAAAAGCCGCGTTATTTGATGGGTGTGGGTACTTATCGGGAAATGGCGATCGCGATCGCATCTGGGATAGATTTATTTGATTGCGTAATTCCCACACGTTGGGCGAGACATGGGACGGCAATTGTCCAGGGCGGACGCTGGAATTTAAAAAATGCTAAGTTTCGTGAAGATTTTACGCCATTAGATGAAACTTGTCCTTGTTACACTTGTCAAAATTTCAGCCGTGCTTACATATCTCATTTAGTGCGATCGCAGGAAATTTTAGCTTATACCTTGTTGAGCATTCACAACATCACCGAACTAATTCGGTTTACCCAAAAGATTAGAGAAGCAATATTGAGCGATCGGTTTGCCACAGAATTTGGTCACTGGCTCGACTCATCTGAATCAGCACCAGATGAGGGAGAAATTACAAATGACTATTGACAAATGATCAAGACCCAAACCATGTTAAGATATCTCTCAATTATGAAAGCTGTGTTGGATAGGTGGATTTAAACAAACATGGAAGCAGCACTTTTATTAGCAAAACTGCCTGAAGCTTACCAAATCTTTGATCCTTTGGTGGACGTTCTCCCAGTCATCCCTGTATTCTTCTTGTTGCTTGCTTTTGTTTGGCAAGCAGCCGTTGGATTTAGGTAGGTCAATCTATTTTTCAATTTATAGGACAGGTACTCTACCTGTCCTATTTTTTTGTGGCGTCATGTTTAATCAAGTTAATATTTATTAATATTTTGTAATGAATTAATATAATAAATAAGATGTGAATGAAGCCATGTCAATATGAAGCCTTGAAAGCCAAGCTTAGAGTCAAGGAGGAATTAGTTATGGGTAATATCAAATTCGTGAAAGAAAATAAAGAAGTAGTGGCTGCGGATGGTGCAAATCTCCGACTCAAAGCTATGCAAAATGACATTGATATATATACATTCATTGGCAAGATGACGAATTGCGGTGGTAATGGTCAATGTGGTACTTGCATTGTCGAGATAGTAGAAGGACTAGAAAATCTTTCCCCCCGCACAGATGTAGAAAACCGGAAATTCAAGAAAAAGCCGGAAAATTACCGCCTTGCCTGTCAAACTTTAGTGAATGGCTCAGTCAGTGTAGTCACCAAGCCTTAAGTTTTTTGGGATTAACCGTGGTTAGCGTTTGAGAAAGTAAAAAATTTGGGCTAACTCTGTCATCGATGATGCTATCCTAATGTTGTTGACTGGAAATTTAAGAGAGGCTTTCTTGCCATGCAAGTTAATGACCTGGGGTTTGTAGCGAGCATTTTGTTCGTACTAGTCCCCACCGTGTTTTTACTAATTCTGTACATCCAAACTGCTAGCCGCGAAGGTGGAAAAGATAGCTAAGAGCTTGTGTATAAAATAAATAACCCCTACACTATTAGTGCGGGGGTTTTTATTTATCAACCGCTAACTGAGTACTGAGTGTTATAAAAAAAAATTTGCTTCTTTACTATCCTATTACAACAATTTTGATACTCAGCACTCTTTACATTAAGCAATTTTCCGCGCCAACAATACCGGACAAGTTGCATTAACTCGAACATAGTCAGATAAGGAAGACCCGACAAGTCGGTCTATATCAACAAAACTCTTAGCGATGGATGGACGACGGTCTGGAGAACCGAGCAATAATAAGTCTATATTCAACTCCTCTGCCAACCGACAAATTTCTTCGCCAGGTTTACCACTGCTGATATAAGAACGAGATTTAATGCCCTGTTTTTCAGCTTCTGCAACTGCGGCTGCTAAAACTGGAATTTTGTCTGAATTAATCTCGGTTATTTCCGATTTTTTACCACCTAAATCGGTAGTAACGTTTGCTAATATTAATTGGCCGCCCTGAATATCCCGCAACAAGAATAGAGCCAATTTTAAGCAGTTTTGTGCTGAATCAGAGTTATCTATTGCCACCATAATCCGCTTAATTCTTTTGACATAAATGTCATCTTTTACCAGCAACATGGGGCGAGAAGATAGTTGAAAAACATACTGACTGACTGAGTTCGATAAAATCGATTGCAGCCGCTTTAATCCGCGTGAACCCATAATAATCAAGTCAGCGTCGATTTCGTCAGCTACTTGGCAAACTACATCTTTGGGATCGCCTTCACGCAAAATTGAAGAAACTTGGCTAGGATCTAAGTTCAAAGTTTGAATGGCATTCGCCAAAATTTTACCACCATTTTCCCATTTGACTGTCATGGTAGCAGCAGTACTTTGTGCAGGAACAACATGCAAAATTGTAACTTTTGCAGATTGAATTGAAGGGATTTCTTTAAGGGTTTTGAGCATTTCTTCTGCGTGCCCCAATCCCGATACAGCCAGCAAAATTCTTCTTATCATCTTACGCAACTTTTGTTAAGTTTACTTTTGTTTTCGCTGTTATTAATTGGCTTAGGTCGGATTTTCACCGCCTTGCTTGATAACCTAGTTAGTAAGTTGGCACAAATAAACTTTGTTTTTTAGTATTTAACACTCCATCAAATAAATGACAAACTACAAAAAACGCAACAAACCTTGAAGTTTATTTGCACCTACTTACTTAAATTCTTAACTAGACTTCAATTATTAAGCATACTTTCAATTTAGCCTGACTAACTTAATAATTTATGATGTTAGTTATCATTTTTAATCTATATTCACTTTTTTTAATTAGAGCTTAGTTAAGTATTGCAAAGAAATGCCAAAATAACTCTTCAATAAAATTACTTTAGTATAGACTTTAACAGCGATCACTTCAGGCTCGAGTAGTCTACACTATTCCTAAATTTCGCATATTATCCATCTTTTTTATCAGATTTTACACCCAGAACTGTCACAATTGGTTATTAATAAAGTAAACACATCAGTAATTTTTTATTTGCCATCTACCATTGTTGGTGAATATCTGCATTATAAAAATATTTATGTGTATATTTTTATTTCAATATGAATAATTATTATTTCTTGGCGTGATGAATACTTAGTATAAGCAGCTTTAATACAGTTCGACTAGCTTGTTTATTACACCTTTATTACGCCAATATTCCCCCAACGTTTTTTAAAAAAGCCTGCTCTTTTTTTCCTCTAACCCCTTAAAAAGGTGGTCGCCAGAGGTAGAAGGATATTATCCGAAACATATTCAAAGCAGCTTCCGAAATAGACAAATTAAGAGTTGTATTTAAATTATATAGCCTCAGCTAATCCAAACAGGCTACATAAATTGTAACTTCGGTATTTTCAGAGATTTATGTTAAAAATAAAACTTTTGTTTACCTGAATTTGTGCAATTAGTCTGTAGTATTCACCCTTTGTGTGACACTCTTACATTGCTAAGACACTTTTTGTATGCCTTTTAACCTCTGTACCACATTGGTTCACTAAATTTACACAGATAATTTTGTAAAAATGGCTGGTACATATTCCAACTCACATTAACTTCACAAAAAAGCATTATTTTATACAATAAGATACTTCCTATGATTGCCATAACAAAGACATTAGTAAAAACAGTAGCTGAATCAAAACAGTTAGATAATATTGACTTACAGAACTCGAAGCGAGCTGATTTTTTACAAGAAGTTATTGAAGGCTTAGAAGACGGAATATTAATTTTAAGCCAAACTGGTGAAGTCGTTCATGCGAATACATCTGTTCATCGCCTTTTTTGTCAATTTAATCAAGGCGATTCCAAGCAGAACTTTGTACCACCAGTCATCTGGAATCTTTGTGAATCGTTACTTAATAATCAGTATTTGTTTTCTGAGAAACTCATCATTCTATCGGATGAGATTGTGCTTGACAAGTCAAATATTTTTCAGATTAGGGTAAGACTGCTAGATTTAGATGGGTTTGAGATCCCTTGCTTATTAGTAACCATAGAAAATCGATATGAGTCTCTAAAAAATGTAGCAATCACCGAAGTTAAAAAATTCGACCTGACTCCGCGAGAAGCTGAAATTTGGTTTCTTTATAGAAGCAACTACAGCTACAAAGAAATTGCTACTAAACTTTACATCACCATAAACACAGTGAAGAAGCACATGAAAAATATTCACACTAAGCGACAAGCAAACCTGTCTGATAATTGAATGATAGGATAGAATCGCATTGAATAAGAATTCAGAAGCGGAGCCGGAGACGCTCCGTTTCCGATCAGAATCAACACGCTCTCTACGTTCGCGCAGCGCGTCGCAGACAGATGCTACGCATAGCAAGATCCCCGTAGGGATACGCGGACTCGAAGGAACTGCGCTATCCGCTTTTTCGTTCAAAATTCATTCTAAATTTTGGCTTCTGGCTCCTGACTCCTGAATTCTGTTTCGATAAAAATTGATTACTAAAATACAATAGATTATTAGTCATTAATTTATTATCCACATACAAGTATTCTATGAATCAATACTTGCAGGGTTTTGTAGAAAAGCAATACTAGCCCTCGCTTTCATGCGGGGGTAGCTATTTTAAAGGTGATCCTTCCTAATTTGGATACAAGTTTTAACTACGGAGAATCAGGAGTTTGTTGCAGGCGTAATAAGGTATTGTAAACCTGCCGTTTTAACATATTGTTATTTTGTAGTTCTATAGTAATTTTGTTGAACTGATCAATGCTCAAACCATTATCCTCGACAATCTTTTGAGAGCGAGTACAGTAATTAACTGCAATATCCTGAGCCTTTCTGGGAAGACCATTTATGCTGTTAGAATCATTACAAACAATCTTGGGAATTTCTCCATTGCCAATAAGTTTTTTAATTTCTTCAAAGGCATTTTGACGAGCTGGTTCCATTGCTAACACTGCTTGAGCGTAGCTGTTAATTTCAGTATTGTTAACTATTGGTGGTGGAGTTTGAGCATCAGCCTTTGAACTTAATGAAAAAGCGTTGGAAATCACACTCGCAGTGGCGATAAGACCGAAAAGGAAAGATTGAGAAAGGATTCGCTTTCGGCTAGATCGGGACAATAAATTAGAAATTTTCTTCATATAGTGTGTGACACAAAACTACATCAGGGATATTATAAGGACTTTGAATTATTTTCGGAGTTGGAAGTTCCAGCAACTGTTCAATACATCAAGTTTTTATATTTGATTGTCAATTTCCTCGGCATACTTGGCAAAGTTCGATTATTTTAGTCTGGAGTGTTGACATTTCTGATGCTCCTTGCTTGAGACTGACTTCTAACTCCAATAGCATGGGTAAGCAAGAAATTAACTGTTGTACAGAAAGCAGCCTGATTTCTTGCTGTAAAAAGTAGATCCGTTTGGGATTACCGATATCAGCAGCCATAGCGATCGCTTGTTGATTGCGTTCACCACTTTCTATCATAATCTTGACCCATAGCCAGGTGCGAAATTGTCCAATCAATGTTGCAACTATCCGTAATCCCGGCTCGGAAGCATTGCTCAAATCTGCCAAGGTTGTCAAAGCTTTCGCTGTATCTCCTGTTCTGATTGCTGCTGCTAATTGTAAGCTATTTTGAGTAGTATTTCTTACTAACTTAGTAACGGTATCTATGTCTAAAGGCTTGTTGCTACCTTGGGCATATAACCGCAATTTTTCTATCTCATTATAGAGCAATCGTGTATCATTTCCTACAGATTCTGCTAACAACTGGGCAGTATTGGCAGTCAGTTTCACTCCTACAGTCTGAGCTGCTTGATTAACAGATTGCACCAATAATTCTGTTTTCCAAGGGGGAATTAGCGGAAACTCTCGGAACTCGGTGGCAAACTGTTTTAACAATTTCGTGGATTTGAGGCGTTCATCTGGCTTGTTCCGAGTAGTGAGCAATAAAAATGAGTTTTCGGGAATGACAGATAGCGATCGCGCCAATTCTGCTAATACATTCTCTGGACAGTGCTGACACAGGGTAGTATTCATCAGCCATACCAAGCGCCCGCCAGCGCCAAAAGTGGGCGTCATGACTTGATTTAACCCCTGGATAGCAGCATCTCCTTGATCAGGGGAGAATGCAGTGTAATTAAAACTTGTCCATTGGGGATCGAGGACGCGATCGCGCAAAAGGGCGATCGCCTTTTCCATAGTAAAATCATCCTCACCCCAGTAAACATAGATTGGCATAGACTAACCTCGTAGTAGATTGGGCATCCCTTCGCCTTATCTCGACTTCGCTCGGCACGAGTCGCTCAGGGCAAGTGGATATTGGGCATTGGAATGGGAAGAGACAAGGAAGAACTTGTTCAATAATTCTCCCTTGTTCCCCTTGTCCCCCTTGTCTTCCTCATCTCCCTCATCTACCGTCACTCCCCATTCCCCATTCCCAAAAATTAAATACTTTTGAAATCATTCTGTTAATCGGGGGAATTTTCCCTAAAATCTATCAAGTGAGAGCGTGAGGCTATGAAGATTGGACGACAACTATCAAACTTACTTAAATCGGTTAGCACGACTGACGCTGCCAGAAGCCTACAGATCGCAAGTTCAGCATATTCAGGAATCTTCTAAATTTCAGCCACATTCTGGGTTGAGACAAGCAGCGTCCTTTCCTGGCTATACACTAATCACCCCGCCTGCGGCAGAAGAAGAATCACAAAATTCTGATTTCTATGCCAAATTACAGACTTACCAACAGGAACTTTTGGAGCTGCCTGTAAACCGTAATTTGATTGTACCTTTACCTCCTGCTAGCTTCCATCTGACTTTAGCGGATTTAATTTGGGACAATGCTTATCTTGACGCCTACGAAAAAAATCCCAAATTTGACGAGGAATTACACTCTTGTTTAGCCGAAATGTTTCAGCAATATCAACAATTGATGACAAATAGGAGTCATCCGATTAAATGGCAAATGCTGGGACTGATACTGATGCCAAGAGCTGTAGCTGTTTGTTTAGTACCTCAAGATGAACGCTGCTATGAGGAAATTATTAAATTTCGTCGAACAATTTATCAAAATCCCAAGTTAATTGCTTTGGGTATTGAGCAGCATTATCATTTCACAGCCCATGTTACATTAGCTTATTTTGGGGAGGTAGCATCTGACTTAGACCGCACAGGCTTCAGCACAATGCTTTCTCAATTGAATGAAAAATGGCTGTTTAATTTGCCAGAATTTTTGATCAATCGTGTCGAATTGCGAAAGTTTGACGACATGACACACTATTATCGTGAACCAGACTGGCCGATTTTAGATTTTTAAGTAGTTAGTTAGTAGTTAGTTGTTAGTAGTTTCCACTCACTGACAACTGACTACTGATTATTAGTTATCCCTGCCTGAATTTAACAAAGCTCAAGCGCAATAATTTCACTTAATTGATATCAGTGATGACAAACGTATTAAAAAAGGACATCATTCTTCGTTTTACAAATAGGAAATAAGCTATAGGACTCCTATTTGATTTCTGAACAAGACTGCGAAATAATACGTAAATATATACAAGTCTAATAAGCAACGATGATAAGTCCGCATTTACCAACTGGGACACTTCCAGCAGGAGTATCCCGGCAACAGTCAGCAGAGCAAATAGCACTTTATGCGATCGCGGAACTACAAGATTTTATAACTCTGCGTCCAGATGCGCGTGAAGTAAGGAAAGCTTTGGCAGTAAAGTTGGTTTATCAAGGTTACTTGTACGATCAGATTCAAACAATTCTAGACG
>NNBU01000827.1_pt1 | contig 23310 bp, 20 predicted proteins | sample 1173781 | NCBI WGS metagenome assembly NNBU01 (sample SAMN07173937, study PRJNA388173) | plant metagenome | biome: Plant school; feature: Soil; material: Symbiotic tissue of Blasia pusilla L.; isolation source: symbiotic tissue sample KVJ2 | host: Blasia pusilla | place: Norway: Troms, Kvaloya...
AGGATGTGTATAAGAGACGGGCTGCKATCYGCGCTCGSGTGGCCTGTGAGCAGGATCCGGCAAGGATCATCGCCTTGCCTTCCGGGGCCTGGAAGCCGATCGAGCCGCCTGTCAAAGCGAGGGCGCCGCTTCGACGAAAATTATCCGGAAGACCAAGCGCAATCCCGGATCCCCCCGTGATGAGCGCGAGCTCGACTGAGGCCTCGCCGATGACCCGCAGATCCGCGTTCGTCAAGGCATCGACCACCAGCGCCTGGATGCCGCCTGCACTCGCCTCAGTGAAGGCATCAGCGACTGCCTGGGCGCCGCGCGCCACAATGTCGTGCGGCACCAATCCAACCTTCAGGCTCGATTGCCCCGCCATCAGCCGGATCAGAGAACTGTCGGTCATCGGTGTCAGCGGATGGTTGCGCATCGGGCTGTCGCAGAGCAGCTGATCGCCGACGAAGAGATGCCCCTTGTAGATCGTGCGGCCATTGGCCGGAAAGGCCGGACAAATGATCGTCAGATCCGTCTGCAGGGCCTGCATCAGGGCCTCAGTCACGGGGCCGATATTGCCGGCCGGACTGGAATCGAATGTCGAGCAATATTTGAACAGGATCTGGCGCGCGCCAGCGGCTTGCAGAAAACGCAGCGCATCGAGCGACGCGGCCACGGCTTCGTTGGCCGGGTTCGTGCGCGATTTCAAGGCGACTACAACGGCATCGACATCGGACAGATCAAGGTCTTTCGACGGAACACCGATGGTCTGGATCGTGCGCATTCCCTCACGCGACAGCGTCAATGCGAGGTCGGTTGCACCGGTCAGGTCGTCGGCAATGGCCCCAAGCAACATGCAAGTCTCCGATTGGACTGGATACGCGATCAGGCCGTCGCACCCTCGATGATGGAAAATCCCGTGTTGATGATCTCGGCCTGACCCGGGCGGACCGGATTGGCCAGCAGGGATTCGACCGCCGTCTTGCCGATCAGGAACCGGTTGGACAGCACGGTCGACAGTGGTTTTGGCAGGGCCTGGCCAATTTCGAGCCCGTTGAAGCCGAAAAGGGCGAGGCGCTCGGGAACCGATATCCCGACCGAGAGACAGTGCATGAAGCCACCGACGGCCATGTCATCATTGGAAAAGGCAACGGCATCGACCGCGGCACCATCTGCCAACAAGGCTGAGAGCGTATCGCGCCCTGCAATCGTCGAACTGCCGCCGTCGTGGCGCTTCTCGGCGGCAAGCGACAGGCCCCGCGCCTGCAGACCTTCGCACAGGCCCTCATAGCGGGCACGGGCGCGGCGGTCCGCGACCCAGTCGTGGCCAATATAACCAATACGGGTATAGCCGCGCTCCGCCAGATGCTCAGCCGTCGCGCGACCTGCCGCGCGATGCGACAGGCCAACCGCCAGATCGATCGGCGCGCTGTCGATATCCATAAGCTCGGCAATCCGGATACGGCTGTTTTCCAGCATGCGCCGGGCGGCATCGGTATGCTCGAACCCGGTGGTGATGAGCGCCGTCGGTTGCCAAGCGAGCAAGGACGACACCAGTTGCTGCTCCTTTTCAGGGTCGTAATCGGTGACCCCGATCATCGGCTGGTAGGGCGTATCTTCAAGACCTGCGTGAATGCCGCGCAGCACTTCGGGAAAGACGATGTTCGACAGCGACGGCAGGATGACGCCGATGATCAGCGAGGCGGAGGACGCAAGAGAGCCGGCGGCGCGGTTCGGCACATAACCCAGCGCATCGATGGCATCGAGGACCCGCTTGCGGGTTTCCTCCGCAATCGAGCCCTTGTTGCGGATCACCCGCGACACGGTATTCTCGCTGACATTTGCCAGACGAGCTACATGGGTCAGCGTCGGTGTCTCAGCCTGCATTGCGCCCCCTCCTTCCGAAATCCGCTTTTGAGTTGCGGCGCTCATGGTGGCACGCCCCCGTTCAAAACGGCATCGCAAACTTTATCTCAGCGCTAACATATTTCTCTTGATCATGGCTAGGGGATGTGCTTAAAAAATGATGTTAGCGCTGAGATTAGCGCTTACTGGGAGATTACCACTTCGGGAGGAGTTCACCGTGAGAACCTTTAAAAAGGCCGCGCTCGCAGCGTCGGCCGCGATGCTCTGCGCCTTCAGTTTCACCTCGGTCGTCCGCGCCGACGACACCTATCGCCCCGAGTGCTTCTCGGCAGCACCCGACAATACCAAAGTGATCAAGTACGAAAAGCGCGACGGTCCCTACAAGGTCGCCTTCGTCAACGGCTTTGCCGGCAATGACTGGCGCGTGACCGCCATCCAGGGCGCCAAAGCCTGGGCTGCGCGTCCGGAAAACAAGGCGAAGCTGTCCGAATTCACCGTCGTCTCCGTCGGCAATGACAGTGCTGCCCAGATCGCCGCGATCGACAACTTCATCGCCGCCGGCTACGACGCGATCAGCTTCATCGCCGTCAACCCGACCGCATTCTCGTCGGTCATCAAGCGTGCCGAACAGGCCGGCACCGTGCTCGTGCCCTTCGACAACGTGCTCGACACCGATGCCATCGTGCAGGTCAATGAAAACCAGTTCGAGCTCGGCGCGATGAAGGCGGAAGCCGTTGTGCGCGAAATCGAAAAGGCCAAGGGCAAGGTCGAAGGCAGCGTCCTGGAAGTCTCCGGCCTGCCGGGTAATGCGACCGATCGTGACAATCATCTCGGCATGCGCTCCGTCCTCGACAAGCATCCGGGCCTCAAGGTCGTGCAGGTGGTCGGCAATTGGGATGCCGGCACCGTACAGAAGGTCACGGCCGACGCGATTGCCACCAACGGCAACTTCGACGGCGTGATGGTCCAGGAAGGTACGATCGGTGCGCTGAATGCGATGAAGAATGCCGGCCATCCGGTCGTTCCGATCGGTGGCGATGCCGGCAATGGCGCCCGCAAGCTGATCGCCGAGGGCAAGTATCCGGGCGTGACTGCAGCCCAGGCGCCTGTGATGTCGGCCGTAGCCCTTGAAGCCGCCGTCTCGCTGCTTGAGGGCAATGCCCTGCCGCAGAAGGTATACCTGCCGATCCCGAACAAGGACAATGGGGATCTCAAGGAAGGCACCGACTACTTCCCGAACCTGCCGGACACCTTCTACACGACGACGGGTTATGCGAACTGCTTCCCGGTCTTCACGCCGGAAGAACTGCTCGGCCAGACGCCGGACAATACCTGATCCTCCCGGCCGGACGGCGGTGCCCGATACCTCATGGGCGCCGCCGCCCGCCTCCTACCTGGATATGCCAAATGACGTCAGCTCCGCTCATCGAGCTATCAGGGATTTCAAAGTCCTACGGGCCGATACAAGCCCTGAGAACAATCGATTTTTCCGCCCGCCCAGGCTCTGTGCACGCCATCCTTGGCGAAAACGGCGCCGGCAAATCAACCCTGATGAAGCTGCTGTCCGGAGCCATTCAGCCGACGACCGGCGAGATCCGCCTCGAGGGGCGCCCAGTCCGGTTTTCCGGAACGCGGCAGGCCTCTGCTGCCGGTATCGTCTGCATGTTCCAGGAACTTTCGCTCCTGCCGACCCTCTCTGTCGGCGACAACATCACGCTCGCCCGCCCCCAGACACGGCTCGGCTTCATGCTGGCCAAGGCTTATGAGGAAGCGCGTGCGGCCCTCGACCTGATCGGGGCTGAGAGCATTTCCCTCGATACCCCTGTCGACGAACTGTCGCTCGCCGACCGCCAGCGGGTGGAAATCGCCAAGGCGCTCTACCAGAAACCGCGCCTGCTGATTCTCGACGAGGCGACATCGGCGCTTGGCGCGTCGGCCGTCGAAAAGGTGTTCACCGTCATCCGCAAGCTGCGCGACGAGGGGTGCTGCATCCTGTTCATTTCCCACCGCTTTCACGAGGTGGAAGCGCTGGCCGACACGATCTCGGTTTTCCGCGCCGGTCAGCATGTCCGCACCTTCCCGGCGGGCACGATCGACAACCAGAGCATCGTGTCGCTGATGATCGGCGAAACGATGGATCGCCTTTTCCCACAGCCGCGTCCGGCCGTTCCGGCAAGTGTCGCGCCGCTTCTTTCCGTCAGGGACCTTTCCTTTGCCGGAGAACTGTTCGATGTCGGCTTCACCGTCCGCCCGGGCGAGATCTACGGTCTCGGCGGCCTCGAAGGCCAGGGCCAGCAGCGTGTTCTCGAAGCAATCTTCGGTACGCTTTCTGGAGTCGGTGGATCGATCGAACTTGCTGGCCGACCTTACGACCGCCGCTCGCCGCATCGGTCGAAGTCACCGGAGATCGGCATTGCGCTGGTGCCCGAGGATCGCAAGACCGAAGGCATGATTCAGCCCCTCTCGATATCCGACAATCTGCGGCTTGCAGGCATCGGACTTCAGCCCGACAGCAAAGCGCTGGATGCCCGCTGCCTCGCCCTGCTTGAGCGGCTGGAGCTGACCTATGGTCAGCTATCCGATCCCGTCATGTCGTTGTCGGGTGGCAACCAACAAAAGGTTCTGCTCGCCAAGTGGCTGGCGCTCGGCCCGCGTTGCCTGCTGCTTCTCGATCCCACCCGTGGCATCGACGTCAAGACCAAGGCGCAGATCTACCGCCTGCTCACCGACCTCACCGGACAGGGCATCGCAATCGTCATGCAGTCGACGGATTACGAAGAGCTCGTGCATCTCTGCGACCGGGTCGCAGTCTTCTATCGTGGCCGCATCGCGCGAGAACTCAGCGGTGACACACTGACGCCTGAAAACCTGATTTCAGCCGCCATGGGCCTCAGCACTGCCACACCAGCGCCGGAGACCGTGCAATGACCGCGCTCTACATCCGACGCAATCTGCGCGTCATCATCCCGACCATCGCCTTCGTCGCCCTCTTCGTGCTCTACATCGCCACCCATCCGCGGGGGCTCTCCACCTATGTGCTGACGATCTGGTCCAACCAGTCGGCGCTCTTGGTATTTGCTGCCTTTGCCCAGTTCTTCGTGGTGTTGGTCCGTGGCATTGACCTTTCGGTCGGTGCGGTCGTGGCACTCACCAATGTCACCGCTTCTTTCGTACTCGCCGGCGATGGCGGATCGCTTGTCTTCGGAATGGCCGCCGTGCTGCTGGTCGGCATGGCCTGCGGGCTCTTTACCGGCCTATTTGTCTGCTTCGGCAATGTGCCGCCGATCGTGGCGACGCTGGCCACCGGCGCAATCTATTCCGGCATCGCACTCTCTCTCAGGCCCACACCAGGCGGCGGGGTTAATTCCGAGCTCTCCGACGCATTCACCTATGCAATCGGCCCGATCCCGACCTCGCTTCTGCTGATCATTGCCACCGTGCTCATCATCACCGTCGTCCTGCGCAAGACGAGTTTCGGCATGGCGCTGAAGGCGCTGGGAGCCAACGAGCATTCCGCCCAGCTCACCGGCATCAACACGACTTCCATGCGTATCGCGGCCCATGTGCTGGGCGGGCTGATGGCCGGCATGGCGGGGCTCTATGTTTCCATGGTCACGATGACCGGTGACGCCGGCATAGGCCCGACCTACACGCTGAACTCGATTGCCGCGATCGTGCTCGGCGGCGTGTCGCTTGCCGGCGGCATCGGCACCGCGGTTGGCGTAGCCGTCGGTGCCATGCTGTTGAAGACCGTCGCATCGCTGATGTTTTTCTCCGGCCTTCCTCCCCTCGCCCAGCCCTTCTTCGAGGGCCTCATCCTTGCGCTGGCAATTGCCTTTGGCTCCATCGGCGTGCTGCGCGTCCGCAACAAACTGAAGTTGTTCGCCCAATGACCGACCGTGCGATATCAAGGCCGTCGAGGCCGAGCCTTCCCGTCGATCCCGCCGTTTTGGTCGTTGCCATCGGCTGCGGCCTGCTGCTGGCAGCCGGCGGGACGATCCTGCCGACGTTTCTGACAGCAGGTTATTTGCTGCAGCAACTGCAGATCGCCGCCTTCCTCGGCATCATTGCGGCCGGGGCCACGCTCGTCATCCTGCTTGGCCATATCGATCTCTCGGTGCCGGCTGCAATCACCGCGATTGCCATTGTCATCACGACAGTTGCCGGCTCGCAGGATCCGACACTTGCCGCGCTCGCCATCCCGATCGGGCTTCTGACCGGCGCCCTGATCGGCCTGATCAACGGGATCGGCGTCGCCTTCCTGCGCCTGCCATCCATGGTCTGGACGCTGGCGATGAATTCGATACTGGTCGGGTCCGTAGTCTTCTTTACCGGTGGCTTCAAGCCGCGCGGTTTGGCACCGCCGCTGTCCATCACCCTGTCGCTGGAGCGCAGTTTCGGAATCCCTAATGCCTTCCTGTTCTGGCTCGTGGTGATGGGGGCCATGGCCTATCTGCTGCATCGAACTGTCTACGGCAAATACCTGATCGCCATGGGCAATTCGGAAAAGGCCGTCTACCTCTGCGGCATACGCGTGCGTCTCGTCACCACACTCACCTTCGTCGTCGCCGGCGTCTTCACGGCAATCGGGGCGATCCTGCTCGCCGGTTATGCCAACCAGGCCTATCAGGGCATGGGCGACCCCTATATGCTGCCGGTCATTACCGCCGTGGTTATCGGGGGAACCTCGATCATGGGCGGTCAGGGCGGCTATGGCGGCACGATCGTCGGTGCCATCTTCATAACGTTACTATCCTCGATCCTCTCGGTCTTGCAGATGCCGGAAGCCTTTCGGCAGATCGTCTTCGGTGTCATCATTCTGGCCATGCTTTTGATCCGTGGCTACAAAAGGAGCTTCCGCTGATGTCTGATCCTTCGTCCGTCGCCGTTATCGGCCTCGGCTCCATGGGCCTCGGCATGGCCCGCTCGCTACTTCGGGCCGGACATGCCGTGCGAGGTTTTGACATCAGCGCCGATGCCCTGAAAGCGCTTGAAGCAGCCAGTGGCAGCGCTGCCAGCAATCCGGGCGATGCGGCAAGCGTTGCCAATGTCGCCGTCATTGTGGTGGTCAACGCGGCACAGACGGAGACCGTGCTCTTCGGCGAAAACGGCGTCGTCGCCGCGATGAAACCCGGTGGTGTCGTGATTGCCTGCGCAACGATCTCGCCGGCTGAAGCCAAGCGCTTTGCCGCGCGTGTCGAAGAGGCAGGCCTGCTCTATGTCGACGGTCCAATCAGCGGCGGCTCGAAGAAGGCAGACGCCGGCCAGCTGACCTTCATGGCCTCCGGTTCATCTGCAGCCTTTGCCGCCGCTCGCACGGCGCTCGATGCCATGTCGGGCACGGTCTACGAACTCGGCGACCAGCCGGGCATCGGCTCCTCCTTCAAGATCGTCAACCAATTGCTGGCGGGCGTCCATATCGCGGCTGCCTGCGAGGCGATCACCTTCGCCAAGAGCATGGACCTCGACATTTCCCGCGTCTTCGACGTGATCACCAAATCGGCCGGCAACAGCTGGATGTTCGAAAACCGGATCCCGCATGTGCTGGAAGGCGACTACACGCCCCATAGCGCTGTCGCCATCTTCACCAAGGATCTCGGTATCGTCTCCGATATCGGCCGCCAGTCGAAGTTCCCCTTACCGATCGCGAGCGCTGCCCTTCAGCTCTTCATCATGACGGAGGCCGCCGGCATGGGTCGTGACGACGACAGCTCGGTTGCGCGCCTGCTGGCAAAGATCGCCGGCCTTAAGCTGCCGGGTATGGAGGACGAGGACTGAGATGCCGAAATTTGCCGCCAACCTGTCGATGATGTTCAATGAGATGCCCTTCCTTGATCGCTTCGCGGCCGCAGCCGACTGTGGCTTTACGGCGGTGGAATACCTCTTCCCTTATGACCACCCGGCCGAAGTCGTCGCCGAAGGTCTGCAGGCGGCGGGCCTCGCCCAGGCACTGTTCAACATGCCGCCCGGCAACTGGGCGGCCGGTGAGCGCGGCATCGCCTCATTGCCCGGACGCGAGGCGGATTTTGCCGCAGCCCTGGATATGGCGATCGCCTATGCCAAGGTCATCGGCACACCGCTGCTGCACATGATGGCGGGCCTTGCGCCGGCCACCGATCCGGCAGCCATCTCAACCTACCGCCAGAACCTCAAGCGCGCCACAGACCGCACCGGCGAGGCCGACATCGGCCTTGTCATCGAGCCGATCAATGGCCGCGACATGCCGGGTTATTTCCTCAACGACTTCAACCGTGCGGTCGATTTCGTCGACGAAACGAATGCCGCGCATGTGAAGCTGCAATTCGACGTCTATCACCGGCAGATCCTGCACGGCGATGTCATCATGGCGCTGAGGCAAATGGCGCCCGTCATCGGCCATATCCAGATCGCCTCGGTGCCAGATCGTCACGAACCCATGACCGGCGAACTCGAAGATCGCAGGATCTTTGCCGAGATCGACGCCATCGGCTACGAAGGTTATGTCGGCTGCGAATATCGCCCGGCCGGACGCACTGAGGACGGCCTTGGATGGTTGCAACAGGTCTAGCCAGCAGGAGATCGGCATGCGTTTTACGGAATGGTTTGAGGTCATCGATCCCGCCTTCAAGTCGCTGATCCTGCCGAATGTCCATGTGGATATGCTTTATACCGGCGGGCGTTGGCTAGAAGGCCCCGTTTATGTGCCGGCCGCACGGCATCTGCTCGTCTCGGACATCCCCAACAATCGCGTGCTGCGTTACGATGAAGTGGCTGGCACCGTCGCGGTGTTCGACGCCCCTTCCAACTTTGCCAATGGCCACAGCCTCGACCCGGAGGGGCGCCTTCTGACCTGCGAGCACCTGACGCGTCGCGTCACCCGCCGCGAACATGACGGCTCCTTGACGGTCATTGCGGATGCCTTTGATGGCCAGAAACTAAACTCGCCGAATGACGTGATCGCCGACAGTGGGGGGGCCGTCTGGTTCACAGATCCGACCTACGGGATATCGACACCCTATGAGGGAAGCCTTAAGGCCAGCGAAATCGGTAGCCAGAATGTCTACCGCCGTGATCCTGACGGGCGTGTCCATGCCGTGATCACAGACCTCGTACAGCCGAACGGGCTGGCGCTGTCCCGCGACGAAAAGATCCTCTACGTCGTGGACAGCGGGACGTCTCCCGCCCGCATTCTGGCCTACCCGCTGGCCTCATCGACAGACCTGCCGCTCAAGGGCCAGTTGTTCAGCGAATGCCCGCAGGGCATGTATGATGGATTGAGGATGGGTGTAACCGGCCATATCTGGACGAGTGCCGGTGATGGCGTGCATTGCCTGGATGGTGGTGGCAAACTGATCGGAAAGATCCTGATCCCCGAGACTGTCAGTAATCTCTGTTTCGGCGGCCCGTCGCGCAACCGGCTCTATATTACGGCGACACGTTCGCTCTACGCGGTCTATGTCAACACGACGGGTTGACTGACCGCCTCTTGCGGCCTGCCGCTTGCGTCGATCAGGACGTCACGACTTCGGTTCCATCGACAGGTCGAGCACACGGCCTTCGAACAAGCGGTCGCGTGATCCTTCGAGATGCTTCAGCATGGCCTCGCGAGCATCTTCCGCCCGGCCCTCTGCAATGGCAAGGTAGATTGCATTGTGCTCTTCATAGACCTGTTCAAGGCCGAGCTTCGGCCCGAGCAGCGACAATCCGTGGAGATGCATGCCAACTGCGATATGCGCCTTCAGCGCCTCGAGCGAAGCGGTATAATAGTGGTTGTTCGCGGCTTCCGTCACGGCCCGGTGAAAGACAAAATCGGCGTCGGTCCGGTGCAGTTGGTGGCTGGTCGCCTCGCGCAGTTCCGCAAGCGCGGACGCAATCTTCTGGATCGCTGTCTCGTCCCGGCGCTTCGCGGCAAAATAGGCGGCCGCCGGTTCGATCGTCAGGCGGAATTCGTAGCAACGCTGGATGTCCGCGATCGTCTTGACAGGAGAATAGGATAGCTGGGCCGTTGGAGACCCATGCGCGCTCACAAACGTGCCGGCGCCCTGTCGGGCATAGACGATGCCCTGCTCGCGCAGTTTGGCAAGCGCATCGCGCACAACCGGCCGCGATACACCGAGCATGGACGACAATTCGTGTTCACCGGGCAGACGTGAGTCCGGCGGATAGTTTCCTGCACGGATCCGCTCAAGCAATTGGTCAAGGACGCGGTCCACGAGCTTAACGGCCTTGCCGCGTTCCGGTTTGGCTGGCCCCACCTCAGATTGTGGCATCGCACTGCCTGCCTCAGCCAATGGCATTCTCCTTGTTACGCATGTCTTCACTGTCCCTGAGCGGCGGCACCATGGACAGAAGATTGTCCTCGGAGCCGAAACCACCCGATTTGACGGCAGCCCGGAAGTGTGGGCCATCGGTCCTGATCACGTCGAACCAGGGCACACCCGCCACGATCTCGCCCCGCGGATGCAGGACATCTATGCCGACTGCCTCCAGCACCGCAAGCGCCGTATCGCCGCCGCCCATGATCAGGACCCGAGCCTCGGCGGCCGAGATCATGTCCCGAACGCCCAAGGCGAAACGCTGTGCCACGATATCGGCTGGTTCCGCCAGCACGCCACTGCAACAGGCAAGGGCTGGCAGGGGAATGCGTCCCCCGATGGACAACCAGCCACCTGGCGCTTCCAGCACCCTGCGGACTGCTCCCTCACGAATCAGCCGATGGATCTGGCGCTCGGTGATCGGATCACGCGAACCAAAGGCAAACAAAGTGGCTTCGTCAGGCGAAAAACGCGCAGGTCCTTCGCCCCTCCCCGGCTCCAGCCGCGCAAGATGCCGGGCAAGGGCGGCACCCAGACCCCGTGCACCAACGATCAGGTTGCAGTCGAGCGCAGCCGTCGCGACGACAGCATCAAGATCGCCATCGGTTTCCGCATCGCGCACATCGATTGGCAGATCGCCGAAGGCAGGTCTGATCGCAAGAGCGGTGTCAATGCCACGGCCGATGACACAGCCATTTCGAATCAGTCTTTCCTGATCGGGAATAGCTGGCGCGACGATGATGCCGGTAAATCCGAAAATCCGGGCGATGGCGGCCGTCTCGGTCGCGATATTGCCCTTCAGTCTGGAATCAATCTTTTTCATGACGATCTGCGGCGCGGCCTTCATCAGGCGCTCCGCAACGGCTATGGAACGTCGCGCTGCATCCGCCGGCGACAGCGCCCGGGACGCCGTATTCACGACAAGCACGTCCGGGTCAGTTCCAAGCGCTGCCTCGACGCCGTCACGGGTCACGGCAACTGCGACCTTGAATCCGGCCGAGACGAAGGGCGTGCCGGTGTCGAGCGCACCCGTCAAGTCGTCGGCAATGATGGCAGCCCTCAGTGTCATGCCCTTGCTTCCGTGACTGCGTGGCAGGCGACCTTGTGTCCGGGGAGCACCTCGCGCCAGGCAGGGACCACTGTCCGGCAGATATCCATTGCGACAGGGCAGCGGGTGTGGAACCGGCAACCGGCCGGCGGATCGAGCGGACTGGGCACGTCGCCTTGCAGGACTTGCCGCTGACGGCCGCGCTCGTGCTCGGGATCCGTCTCGGGCACGGCCGAAAGCAGCGCCTTGGTATAGGGATGCAAAGGATTGGAAAACAGAGCGTCGCGTGGCGCAAGCTCCGCCAGTCGGCCGAGATACATCACGCCCACCCGGGTGCTGATGTGGCGCACGACCGCCAGGTCATGGGCGATGAACAGATAGGTGAGCTTATACTTGTCCTGCAGGTCGAGCAGCAGGTTGATGATCTGCGCCTGGATCGACACATCGAGCGCCGAAATCGCCTCGTCGCAGACGATGAATTTCGGCTGGCAGGCGAGTGCGCGGGCGATTGCCACGCGCTGCCGCTGACCGCCCGAGAGCTCATGCGGATAACGCTGGGCAAATCGCGCCGGCAGACCGACATCCGAGAGCAGAGACGCGACCTTGTCACGCAGATCGAACTTGGTCGCCAGCTTGTGAAAGAGGATGGGTTCGCCGACCGCCTCACCGATCGTCATGCGCGGATTGAGCGTCGAATAGGGATCCTGGAAAACGATCTGCAGATCGCGGCGAAACGGCCGCATCTGGTTTTCGTCCAGCTTGGTGAGATCCTGGCCCTTGTAGAGGATACGCCCGCTCGTTGCCCGGTAGAGATTGAGGATGGTGAAGCCCGTCGTCGACTTGCCGCAGCCAGATTCACCGACCAGGCTCAGGGTTTCGCCTTCCATGATGTCGAGGTCGATGTCGTCCAGTGCATGCACGACGGCCGCCCGTTCGCCAAACGCACCGAGCCGCACATGGAAATGCTTGACGAGGTTCTCGATCCTGAGAAGCGGTGCAGCACCCATCACGCAGCCTCCTTCTGGTTTTCGACGACAAAACAGGCAACGCGGTGGTTCGAGCCGTCGGCCGTACCCAGAAGGCTCGGCACGCGTTCGTGACAGATCGGCTGAGCAAGGCTGCAGCGCGGGGCGAAAGGACAGCCCTTGGGTCGCCGGCCAGGCTCCGGCGGAGTGCCACCGATCGAGCTGAGGCGGCTCGCCGGGGCGTCGCTCAGCTGGGGGATCGAAGCGAGCAGTCCGCGGGTATAGGGATGAAGCGGGTTCTTGTAGAGTGCGTCGACGGGTGCATCCTCGACAACCGTTCCGGCATAGAGCACGACGACGCGATCGGCGAGGCCGGCAACCAGAGCCAGATCATGGGTGATCCAGACGATCGACATGCCGAGTTTCCTGCGCAGGCCCTTCACCAGATCGACGATCTGCGCCTGAATCGTCACGTCGAGCGCCGTCGTCGGCTCGTCGGCGATCAGCAGTTTCGGACTGCAGGCAAGCCCGATCGCGATCATCACACGCTGGCGCATACCGCCGGAGAGCTCGTGCGGATAGGCATCGAGCCGCTGTTCAGGGCCCGGAATGCCGACGAGACGCAGCAGTTCGATCGCCCGGATCCGCGCGTCCGCCTTGCTCATCCCGCGATGGTAGATCAGTGGTTCGGCGATCTGCGGGCCGATCCGCATGACCGGATTGAGCGATGTCATCGGGTCCTGAAAGACAAAGCCGATATCGCCACCGCGCACCTGCCGAAGCTGCTTGTTGGACATGGTCTGCAGGTCATGCCCGTCAAAATGGGCGCTGCCTTTGGTCACTTTGATCTTGTTGGGCAAAAGCCGCATCAGCGAGAGCATGGTGAGGCTCTTGCCACACCCGGATTCACCGACCACGCCAAGCGTTTCGCCGCGGTTCACGTGGAGATCAATGCCGTCGACCACGGTCGCCGGACCGGAGCGCCCGTCGATCTCGACGGTCAACCCGCGCACATCGAGCAAAGGGGCATCATTGCGGGTCAGGGTCATTTGCTGCCTCGCGGATTGAGAGCGTCGTTCAGGCCGTCGCCGAGAAAACTGAAGGCGACGGAGGCGAGGCCGAGCACGGCGGCGGGTGCGGCCAGCAGATGCGGATAATGCTGCCAGACACGTAAGCCGTCGGAAATCATGTTGCCCCAACTCGGCGTCGGCGGATTGACCCCGACCCCGAGGAAGGAAAATGCGCTTTCAAGCACCATGGCCGTTCCGAGCCCTGCACTGACCGACACGATCAGAGGACCAAGCGAATTGGGCACGATGTAGCGTCGGATGATGATCCAATTGGTGAGGCCGAGTGCCATGGCGGCGGTAACATAGGGGCGCGAGCGGATCGACAGGACCTGAGCCCGCACCAGTCTCGCATAAGGCGGCCAGGAGATCAGGGCCATGGAACCGAAAACGAGGAGGAAGTCGACCCAGACGGTCTCCCGGTAGATCGGATTGAGTGTCGCCATGTAGCGCGCCTCCATCCAGGTCGAGATGGGTGTCTTCAGCGAGGCATTGATAACCACAACAAGCAGAAGGTTCGGCACCGACATGGTCATGTCGGTGAGCCACATGATGCCCTTGTCCCAGGCCCCGCCGAAGAAGCCGGCAATGGCTCCAAGCGTCACGCCGATCAAAACCGCGATCGCGGTCACGACGACCGCGACGAGAAAGGCCGTACGGGTGCCGTAGACAACCCGGCTGAACACGTCTCGTCCGAGATCGTCGGTCCCGAACAGATTGGTGAGCGAGGGTGCGAGATTACGCGCCTCCAGGCTCTGGCTCAGATAGTCATAAGGGGTCAGCATAGGACCGAAGAGCGCGGTGAAGGCGAGCAGAACGACGATTGCAAGGCCAAAGACCGCAAGCCGGTTGCGTTTCAGCCTGGACCACGCGTCCCGCCACAGGCTGACGGGCGGTTCCTCGATGGCAGGCGCAGACGGCAGGGCTGAGGAGATGGACATGTCAGCGGCTCCTCTGGGCATCATGGGCGCGCGGATCCAGCAGGGGATAAAGCACGTCAACGAGAAGGTTGGAGATCATCACGAGGAAGGACCCGATCAACGTGATCGCCAGGATCACCGGATAGTCGGAATTGGTCAGCGCCTGGACGGTGAGGCGCCCAAGGCCCGGCAGGCCGAAGACAAGCTCCACAAAGATCGCGCCGTTGACGATGGTGATCATGATCAGACCAAGCTGGGTGACGACGGGGGTCAGCACCGGCCGCAGGATATGGCGGAATGCGACGACCAGTTCGGGCACCCCCTTGGCGCGGGCGGTGCGGACGAAATCTTCCGATAGGACCTCGATGACGGCAGCACGCGTCTGGCGCACGATGAGTGCAATCGGCTGGAAAGAGAGAACCAGCAATGGCAGGATGATCCGCACATCGAAGACCCCGCCCCAGCCATAGGGTATATTGGCGTCTGGGATCAGCACGATGAGCCCGACCATCAACAGGGGACCTGCGACATAGGCGGGGATGGCCCAGAGAAACAGCGCCGTTCCGAGTATCAGGTAATCGAGCCGCGTGTTTTGCTTCAGGGCTGCGATCATGCCGAGCGGAATGGCGACGACAGCCGTCAGCACGATGGAACAGAGAGCGAGCTGGAAGGAGACGGGTGCGGCAGCCTTGACCATGGCCCAGACAGAACGTCCTGAGGTCAGGGAATTGCCGAACTTGCCTTGCAGAAGATTGAGGACATAACTCGCAAACTGTTCGAGGAAGGGACGGTTGAGGCCCGCACTTTCACGGATCGCCTCGATCTTGGCCGGGTTGTAGGCGACATCGCCCGGGGCCCGAAGGAAGATCAGCTTGATCGGATCGCCAGCGCCATAAAAGGCGAGTGCGTAAACGGCGAGCATCACCAAGAGCACCGAGGGGATCCAGATGGCAAACCGCGTGAAAACGTAGCGAAGCAAGCGCGCCTCCCATGATGTCCGGGATGTCGGCCCGCCTGCGCGCTGGCCGATGATCCCTCATTCCTCAAGACCGCATCGGGGCCACAATGGCCCCGATGGACGTTTTCGGGAAGGCCTGATCGCGACCCATCTCGGCCAGGGATCGGGCAACCGGCGGATCAACTGCGGTCCACCGGACCGGTCAACCGATGGAAATCTCCCAGGGCGCGAAAACCTGCCAGTCGAGGTTCTTGTCGATGCCCTTGACCTCCTTGACGGCCCAGCGCGACATCGTCTGGGCGTACCAGGGAATGAAGACCCAGTCCTCGCGGAAAGCCTTCTGGGCCTCCTGAGCGAGCGCCACGCGCTGCGGATCGTCAGCGGCTTTCAAAGCGGCTTCGGCGAGCAGGCTGTCGACCTTGTCGTTCTTGTATCCACCCATCTTATTCTGGGCGTTGGACGAGGTCGAAGCGATGGAGCCGGCCAGGTAGGAGACGGCATCCGGCACACGCGTACCGACGTCGTCGCGGAAAATCTGTACCGCATTCTGGTCGGGTCCGGCATAAGCATCCTGCTGCGGCTTCATGTCGACGGCGGTGATACCGAGGTTCTGACGCCACTGCTCGGCGATATACTGGGCCGCCGCCTCGATCGCTGGACCGGAGACACCGACGAACAACAGCTTCGGCAGCCGTTCCGGACCGCCATAGCTTGATTCCGACAGAAGTTTCTTGGCGGCTTCCGGATCATAGGGGAAAGGCTCGAACCCGGAATTGTCGGCACCGGGCACCGAATTGAGCACCTGGTCGGTCTTCTTGTGGGGACCATCGGGATAGGATGCCTTGATCAGGCCTTCACGGTCGATCGCCATGATCAGCGCCTGGCGCACCTTCGGGTCATCCATCGGCGCGCGCGCCGTGTTGAACCAAAAATGCTGGCTGGTCGGGATCGTCGGACCCGAGGAGAAGTCTGCCCCCAGATCCTTGACGATCGTCGAGGTGACCAGCTCGGTATGCGCGTTGAATTCACCGGAATTCAAAAGCGATGTCGCGGTGACATTGTCCTCGATTGCGGAGATCTCGATGCGCGAGAGTTTTGGCTTCGGACCGAAGAAACTTTCATTCGGCTCGAAGGCAAGCTTGCCGGAATCGATATCAATCTCAATCAGCTTGAAGGGGCCCGAATAGACCGCGCCACCGTCCGGCGTATGCCAGTCGGCCACTTCCTCGCCGTCTTCGCCGCGCACCTGCGATGCCTTGGCAATCGGGATGATGTGGTTGGCAAGCCGCATGAAGAAGATCGGGTCGACGTCGGACAGGGTGACGACGACCGTTCCCTCGTCCGGCGTTGCAATGCCGGAGATTTCCTTGGCGCTGCCGCCTGTCACCTCGGCGAAACCGGCAATCTTCGAGACAACCTGGTCGGCGCGCTGGTTCTTGGTGTTGGGCATGGCCGCCACGTTCCAGGAGGCCTGGACGTCGGCGGATGTAATCTTGCTGCCGTCAGAGAAAGTCGCCTTCGGGTCCAGCTTGAAGGTCCAGACCTTGTTGTCGGCCGATTCCCAGCTGGTAAAGACATAAGGATTGATCTTGCCGTCGGCGTCGAAATACATCGGCGACGCCCACCACAGGGAATTCCAGCGGAACGGCGGCCCGCCTCCACGAAGCGGCGACCAGTCCTGGCTGAAGGCCGGATGCGCGATCTTGAGCACCTGTTCGCCTGCCGCCATCACGATCTTTGCACTGGTGCCGAAGAGCGTGAAGCTCACGCCAGCCGCCAGTCCGAATTTCAATGCCTCGCGACGGGACAGGCCCGCGCCGAGTGCTCCAACGTTGCCGTCAGTCATTCCGTCTCCTCCCTTTCTCCTCCGCCGCCGGACGCCTCCTCCTGAGACGGATGGACGCTTGAGCCCATTCCTGCGGTTCACAAACACTGCGACGCGATTGTAAACATGTCAACAGATAATTGATATTCAGCTGAGGATCCAATTTCAACTCCGAAATTTATATTTACTTTCATGTGCTTAGTTTTCGTAGAGGGCACTTTTGCAGAAAACAGCATTGACAAATTTGTCAACCAAACGCTTTTTGTCTGCAGGTCTCACACGGTGTGGCCGAGGTTTTCGCCGGAGGAGGGCGAGATGGCATCCCACAAGATCACCGGCGTCTACTGCGCGGCAGCCACCCCGATCACCGAGCAGGGTGCGCCTGACACCGAGCGCTTCAGCCGCCATTGCCGCCGGCTGTTGGACGATGGCTGCCACGGCGTTGCTCTGCTCGGCACAACCGGCGAAGCCAATGCGTTCTCCTTGAAGGAACGCTTCGCGATCCTTGAAGCGGCGCTCAAATCAGGCATTCCAGCAGAGGCTCTGATGCCAGGCACCGGCCTCGTCGCAATCCCCGACACGGTCGAACTCACGAAGCATGCGCTGTCGAACGGCGTGCGCAAGGTCGTCATGCTGCCACCCTTCTACTACAAGGGCGTCACCGATGACGGCCTCTATTCAGCCTATGCCCGCATCCTCGATGGCATCGGCAATCCCGACCTTCAGGTGGTGCTCTACCATATCCCCCAGGTTTCCGGCGTGCCGCTCGGCCATGAGCTGATCGGCCGCCTGATCGAGGCCTTTCCGGACCAGATTGTCGGGATCAAGGATTCGGCTGGTGACTTCGCCAACATGCAGGCGCTGGTCGAACGCTTCCCGGACTTTTCGGTCCTGGCGGGCGCGGACCCGCTGATGCTGCCGCTCTTGAAAGCCGGGGGTGCTGGCTGCATCACCGCGACCTCCAATCTCGTGGGCGGTGCGCTGCGCAGCATTTACGATCATGTCAGCGATCCCGAAAAATCAGACGTGGTCGATGCAGCGCAAGCACGCATCAACGCCTACAGGACCCTCTCCAATTCCTATGTGCAAATCCCGACCATCAAAGCGATGATTGAATTGCGCACGGGCGACGCCGGCTGGCGACGCACACGACCGCCACTGATGCCGCTGTCGGCTGCCGACTTTGCAACGCTCTCCGGTCAATTCGCGGAGTTGCCCCAATGACCGCAACGATGCTTCCCTGGACAGCACTTTCTCCCGAAGATGTGCCGCCACGCATGACAGGCGTTGTGGCTCAGGGTCCCCGAGGTACGGGCTGGAGGCAGGCTTTTCTGCCGTCCCCTTGCATCCAGAACCACGCGGCCAATCTCGCCTTTCTCGCAGACGGCACACTGACCTGTGTCTGGTTTGGCGGCACGATGGAAGGCATGGGCGACATCTCCATCTATCTGTCCAGCCTCGCGCCAGGCGCCGACCGCTGGTCCGAACCGGCAAAGATGAGCGAGGACCCGACCCGCTCCGAACAGAACCCGTTGATCTTCAGCGCACCCGATGGCCGCGTCTGGCTACTCTACACCTCGCAGGTTTCGGGCAATCAGGACGGAGCGATCATCAAATGCCGGATCTCTGAAGATGGTGGCCAAAGCTTCGGCGCGCCGAGCATCCTATGCGACCTACCCGGGATCTTTGTGCGCCAGCCGATCGTCGTCAATGGTCGTGGTGACTGGCTGCTGCCCGTCTTCCTGTGTCGGGCGCTGCCCGGCGAGCGCTGGAGCGGCGACGCGGACAAGGCAGGCGTGCTGATGTCACGCGACGGCGGCGACACCTGGCTGCTGGCCGAAGTGCCGGGCAGCCTCGGCGCAGTCCACATGAACATCGTGCCCCTTGATGACGGTCGCATGGTCGCCTTCTTCCGCAATCGGTTCGCAACCCGGGTCCTCGTCAGCCGATCCTCTGACGACGGGATGAGCTGGACAGCGCCTGAGGAGACGAGCCTGCCGAACAACAATTCGTCGATCCAGGCGGTCCATCTCGGCAGTGGCCGGATCGCGATCGTCTACAACCATGCAAATGCCGAGAGTTCGGGCGAGCGACGGGTGTCGCTTTATGACGAAATCGAACAGGACGAGCAACACAAGCAACCGGCGCCTGCCGTCAACCACCCAGGTCCTCGCGCCGTCTGGGGTGTGCCACGTGCGCCACTGTCTCTTGCCGTAACGACGGATGCCGGCCAAAGCTTCGAGCGGCGCATCGATCTCGACACGGGTGATGGATATTGCCTCAGCAACAACTCTCAGCAGGCGCTCAATCGGGAATTTTCCTACCCATCTATCGCCGTGGGTGACGATGGCAGCATCCATGTCGCCTACACCTATTTTCGCCGGGCGATCAAATATGTCCACATCCCACCTGGCACCCTGGACTGAGGCGCAAGCCCCTGCCTGGTAAAACACGTCTATACCTGCGGCACCGTTGCCAAAGGTCACATGAGGGAAAGAGCCGATGGTCAATCTTGAAGCACCGATCACCATCCTTCGTCCACATCGGATCGAATTCGGTGTCGGGACCGCCATGCGGCTTGGAGCCTGGGCTGCGGAGCGGGGCATCACGCGAACGCTGGTGATCTCCGACGCATTCAACGCGTCGCGCATCGGACAGCTTGCTTTGCCCGGTCATATCGCCGTCTTCGCAGAGGTCAAGCCAGAACCGGATTCCGACAATCTCGACAGGGTGCTGGACGCGGCGAACGCGGCGAACGCTGAGCTGATTGTCGGTTTTGGCGGAGGCAGCGCCATGGACCTCGCAAAGCTCGCCGCCGTGCTGGTGGGCTCGCCACAGACCCTCCACGAGGTCGTGGGAGCAGGCAAGGTGACCGGCCCGCGCAAAGTGGCGCTTGCCCAGGTCCCGACAACGGCCGGCACCGGCAGCGAGGCCGGGATCCGTGCCCTGGTGACCGATCCCGCCACCAAGGCGAAGCTTGCCGTGGAAAGCACCCACATGCTGGCCGACATCGCGGTCGTCGATCCGAGCTTTACCTTTACCGTGCCGCCCCAGGTGACGGCCGCGACCGGGATCGATGCCATGGCCCATTGCGTCGAGGCCTATACAAACCGAAAGGCGCATCCGACGATCGACCTGTATGCGCTGGAAGGGACCCGTCTGGTCGGCAAATATCTGGCGCGTGCCGTCCAAGACAGCTCCGATGCGGAAGCCCGTTCCGGCCTGGCCCTTGCCTCCCTATACGGCGGATTCTGCCTCGGCCCGGTCAATACAGCTGGCGGCCATGCCCTCGCCTACCCGCTCGGCACCCGCTGGAAGGTCCCACATGGCGCAGCCAATGCACTGATCTTTCCGCATGTGCTGGCCTTCAACACGCCTGCGGTCCCGGAAAAGACGACGACAATCATGCAGGCGCTGGGCTATTCCACAAACCGGGAGATTGCCTCAGTCTTCGATGCTGCCTACCACTTCTGCGCGGCGCTCGGCATCGAGATGCGCCTGTCCGGCCTCGGCGTCGACCGGAACGACCTCGACATCATGGCGGGCGATGCCTTTGCCATAAGACGCCTTCTTGACAACAATCCCCGCGACCTTGCGCGTGACGACATCCGCGCCATCTACGAAGCCGCATACTGAACGTAAGAAAAGGACGATCACATGACCCGCAACCCGAAAGTGGCGATCACGCTGGGCGATCCGGCCGGCGTCGGACCTGAGGTCATCGTGAAGGCGCTCGCCAGCATAGCGCCGAAGGAGCGCCGGGATTTTATTGTCGTCGGCAGCATCGAAGCCCTGGAGCGCGCCGATCGCATCGTCGGTGCTGGGCTGACCTACAGCACGGATCTAGGTCGTGCCGAAAGTATTACAGTCGACGAAGTCGTGCTCGACAATCCCCTGCCCGAAATCGGCAAGGTCAGTCCCGCCGCCGGTGAAGCCTCCGTGCGCTACATCACCCGGGCGGTCGCGCTTGCGACATCGGGCGAGGCCGACGTGATCGTGACGGCACCGATCAACAAGGAGGCCATGAACCTGGCAGGCCATCACCACGACGGCCATACCGGGCTCCTTGCACATCTGACCGGATCGAAAAGCTCCTTCATGCTGCTTGCCTCCGAGCGGCTGAATACCATTCATGTCTCGACGCATATTTCGCTGAAAGGCGCGATCGAGCGTGCAAAGACACAACGTGTGCTCGCGACGATCGAGGCGGGGCACCGACATTTCCAGCGGCTCGGCACGACGCCGCGCATCGCGGTTGCCGGCCTCAACCCCCATTGCGGCGAAAACGGCCTGTTTGGCACGGAAGACGCCGAGTTCTTGCTTCCCGCCGTCGAGCAGGCCCGGGCCCAGGGCATTGACGTTGTCGGGCCCATTTCTGCCGACACGGTCTTTGCCCGTGCCTATAACGGCGCCTTCGACCTGGTGATCGCCCAATATCACGACCAGGGCCACATCCCAATCAAGCTCGTTGCCTTCGAGACCGCCGTCAATGTCTCGCTCGGCCTGCCGATTGACCGCGTCTCGGTCGATCACGGCACGGCCTTCGATATCGCCGGGACGGGAAAGGCCCACCACGCCAACATGTTGTCGGCGATAGCTTATGCGCAACGCATGGCGCGGGCCCACCAGAAGGCATAGCGCAGACGGCGGCGGTCAAGCGGCAGATCCACACAGCAGTCTGGGGAAGCCCGTCGCGCTCGCCTCACCTCGCCGCGGTAATCAACACTGTCTGGATTGGCAAACACGACCGTTACCACGGCAAAGGACCGCTCACACGAGAGGGCGGGTTCACGGTCTTCGGGAATTTTACGGGCAGTTACAATGTAAACCGTTTACGCCTGTGCGCTAGCAAAGATCCGGAATTCACGAATTCTGCGATTTTGCCTATCCAGCTCAGTGTCCAAAAACATGAACGGCGCCTCTTTTTTCCTGGTGGTCAATTTTCTGGTGGCCATGTCTTTCAGCACGGTTTTTGTGGTTGTCGCCCGCAGCAGCCGGTCGCGGAATGCCGCCCTCTGGATTGGGGCAGGATTTGGCGTCGCATCGCTGTCAGCGCTTTGCGAACTTCTGGTTGCCTATACGACCCTGCCCAGGCTCTGGGCCCTTTGCGCCTTTGCCAGCGTGCTCTTCGGCATGGTCATGATGCATATCGGTATCGTCGAACTTTACAGGCGGCGCTTCGATCGCAGACTGATCGTGCTGTTCACGGCAGCAAGCCTCGTTCTGTCCTATTTCATTTACGATCTGCGCCGGGGAACGCCAACACATGCGTTCCTCTATCAGGCTCCCTTCGCCATAGTCGTCCTGACGAGCGCCTATATGGTGCTCTCGTCGCGGCGACGCTTGACGCTCGATCGCTTCCTTGGCGTTCTTATCGCAATCACCGGTCTGCACTTCCTGGCAAAGGCAGGCCTGGCGGTTGCGGTGGGATCGGGTGGCGAGGCCAAGGACTATATCTATACGAACTACGCGCTCGTTTCGCAAAGTTCGACCGCCGTCCTGATGGTTGGCGTCGGCCTGACCCTGCTCGCCGCGCTGATCCTTGAGATCATGAGGGATCACAGAACCGAATCGGAGAGGGATACGCTTTCCGGTCTAGCCAACCGGCGGGGATTCGATCGGGGTGTACGCATGCTGCTCGAGCACTCCCCCGGTACGACGCACGCGATTGTGCTCTGCGATCTCGATCACTTCAAACGCATCAACGACACTTTCGGTCATGCCATCGGCGACCGCGTCATCGAGGGCTTTGGAGACCGTTTGCGCACCTATCTCCCCACGGACGCCGTCGTCGGACGGATCGGTGGCGAAGAATTTGCAATCTTCCTGCCCGCGACGCCATTGGAATCCGCCCTTCAGTTTGCCGACGCGCTGCGTGTCGAATGCGCATTAATTGGGGGCCTGCCCGAGACATTGAAGGTTACGGCAAGCTTCGGAGTCTCGTCCCTCTCGCCCGGGGACGACCTGGCTGTCGCGTTCAGCCAGGCGGATCGGGCGCTTTACGCCGCCAAGAACGCCGGTCGCAATCGGGTCATGATGGCCGAGATCGACCGCTGACGGGTATCGTCGAGCTCGGAGACGTACGGGGAACAGGTTTCTGGATCGGCGTCGGACGCTAGAGTTTCCGGTGAAAACAAAGCCACCTTCAATGCTCTATTTCGCTGTTTTCACGCAATTCCGGACGCAGAACGGCCTCGCACTTTTGCTGGAATTGCTTCAATTCAGCCGTTTGCCCGTTCCCGGATCGAATATGTGCAGATCGCGCATCTCCACATCCAAGCCCAGCACCTCACCATCCTGCACCACAGTCGATGCCGGCAAGGCAACACTGATCTCGTGTCGTTCGTTGCGCACACTGACCAGCCTGGTTTCGCCATGAAACTCGTTG
>NNBU01000085.1_pt1 | contig 23266 bp, 22 predicted proteins | sample 1173781 | NCBI WGS metagenome assembly NNBU01 (sample SAMN07173937, study PRJNA388173) | plant metagenome | biome: Plant school; feature: Soil; material: Symbiotic tissue of Blasia pusilla L.; isolation source: symbiotic tissue sample KVJ2 | host: Blasia pusilla | place: Norway: Troms, Kvaloya...
ACCTTTGGGAATTCGACTTGTTAGCTTTTCGGTTAGCCTTTGAATTTGGATTTCTAGCTTACGACGGCGTTTAGCAAATTTTTCTGGATCTTCTTCTTTTTCATTGAGTTTGCAGCCATTTTTTAGCAAATAGCTGATGGCGCTACGGCTGAGTATATCGTCAGTTTCTTGGTAAGTGCCAAATAATTTATGAGATAAGCTTTGATCGGGATTGGAAGCGGATAATTTTTTGGATTTTTTAGTCTTTCTTCTTTTAGTTGAAGGAGCATTAGATTCAGATTCTGGCGTAACCATTGCCAAAATTTCAGCAGCTTTGGTACGAATTACCTCTAAGCTACAATCGCTCATTTCTACTAATTCAGTATCGCTGTTGAGCATTTCTAGCCAGCGTATCTTGCCATCTAGCTGTTGCTGTAGACGTTTCTGAATCGCTAACCAAGATTTGTATATGTAATCTACAACATGAATTGCTGATAGATAAAAGCGGCTGGGCTGACCTGTAAAGCTAGGGTCAGTTTTCAGGGGTTGGCAAAGTTGACTAACAACAGTTGACGGCAGTTTGCCATTTTTTCGCCATTTCTCAAAATCTTGGTGTTTACTAAGCTGTTGAAGTAGTTCGTTAATCAGGGGTGTGTTTAATTCTGCCATTAACTTCCAGAGTTTTTGGCGGGTAGATTCACTGGCAATTAGGCGGCATTGAATAGTAATTTGGCTCATAAAAATAAAATATCATAAAAACACATTATGTTCTACAAAAATATAGTGTGTTTTAAGAAATGCTTCTATAGGATGATTCTTATGGAAGGAAAGTTTTACACAAGCACAGAAGCAGCAGAAATTACTCATTGCTCTCGCCGCCAGTTGCAGTATTGGCGGGAGAAGGGAGTTATAGTACCTACGGTTAACAGTACTGGCAAAGGTCGTAATGTTTACTATTCCAAAGCTGACCTGTTGGTGTTAACAGTAATGGAGCAGTTGCTGTCAATTGGGTTAAACTTTGAGGTTTGCCATGCAGCCTTGGAAACACTGCGCGAACAGGAACCTTGGTTATTTAATGAGTCTGTCCCCGAAGAAAAGATGAAGCGACTAATGTTATTAACCACGCGATCGCCTGAACAATCTTTGCAATTGGCAGAGTTTGACAAGCAAGTAGCGCTAGAAGCTCTTTGTCAGGGGCAGACTGTAATTCCTTTTTGGTGCGATCGCATTCATCAACAATTAAGGGACAATCTTAAAAGCTTTAGTAGCTAATTTGACGTTGAATATTTAGGTTTTGTCGTTGCCACATAATCACAATGCTAGTCTCATACTTAACAACAGACAAATTCAAGGTGTAGAATTATACTATACATCCTCTTAACCGAAAGCCTACCCTTTTATGTCAGAAGCAATTGACAAGAAATCTTTGAGTGAACGTGATATTTGTACAAAGTACATTACACCTGCTCTAACTAATCGGGCATGGGATATCAACACTCAGATTCGTGAGGAAGTGACGCTGACAAAAGGTAGGGTGATTGTTAGGGGTAAGCTTGCTAGTCGAGGTGAGCAGAAACGCGCTGATTATGTGCTGTATCACAAACCCGGTGTACCACTTGCTGTAATTGAAGCTAAAGATAATAATCACAGTGTCAGTGCGGGAATGCAACAAGCGATCGCAACTGGTGAACTAATTGATGTACCATTCATCTTTAGCTCTAATGGCGACGCTTTTATGATGTGCGATCGCACGATTACGGAAGGACAGCGAGAGCGAGAAATCCCCCTTGAGCAGTTTCCGACACCGCAGGAACTTTGGCAAAAATACTGTGATTGGAAGGGAATTGACTCGGAGATTCAGCCGATTGTTTCTCAAGATTACTATCCTAGTCCTGATAAAAAACAGCCACGCTATTATCAACAGATTGCCATTAACCGCACAATTGAGGCGATCGTAAAAGGACAAAATCGCATTCTGTTAGTGATGGCAACAGGTACAGGTAAGACTTTCACCGCTTTTCAGATTATCTGGCGCTTGTGGAAATCGGGGGCGAAAAAGCGTATCCTGTTTTTGGCAGATCGGAATATTTTGGTTGACCAAACTAGAGTCAATGACTTTAAACCCTTTGGCTCAAGAATGACCAAAATTCAGAAGCGACAGATAGATAAATCTTATGAAATTTATCTATGCCTCTATCAGGCAGTAACGGGAAATGAAGAGGCGAAAAACATTTATCGCCAATTTTCGCCAGATTTTTTTGACTTAATTATCATAGATGAGTGCCATAGAGGAAGTGCTGCTGAGGATTCCGCATGGCGAGAGATTTTGGAATATTTTAGAAATGCTACACAGATTGGCTTAACAGCTACCCCAAGGGAGACAGAAGAAGCTTCTAACATCAATTATTTTGGTGAGTCACTTTTTACCTATTCCCTCAAACAAGGGATTGAAGATGGTTTTTTAGCTCCTTACAAAGTGATTCGGATTGATTTAGATAAAGACTTGAGTGGATGGAAACCAAAGCCAGGTCAACGGGATAAGTATGGTAAACAAATTCCCGACCAAGTGTATAATCAACGAGATTTTGATAGAACTCTGGTGCTAGAGAAACGCACTGAGTTAGTTGCACGGATTATTTCTGATTATCTTAAATCAAGCGATCGCTTTGCCAAAACTATCATTTTTTGTGAGACGACTGACCACGCAGAACGGATGCGGGTGGCGTTGGTAAATGAGAATGCTGATTTGGTGGCGGGGAATGGCCGCTATATTATGCGAATTACTGGGGATGATGCTCAGGGTAAGGCAGAATTGGATAATTTCATCGATCCAGAAAGTAAATATCCCACGATTGTTACTACCTCTGAGTTGCTGACGACGGGTGTTGATGCTAAAACCTGCAAGTTGATTGTTTTAGATCAGCGCATCCTGTCAATGACCAAATTTAAGCAAATTATTGGTCGCGGGACTCGCATTGATGAAGACTATGGGAAAATGTTCTTCACAATTATAGATTTTAAAAAAGCGACAGAGTTATTTGCTGACCCTGATTTTGATGGCGATCCTGTACAAATTTATCAGCCTAAGCCAGTTGATCCAATTGTTCCGCCTGATGCTGGAGACGATGAGGTAGTTGTAGATGATGGCGAGATTAGCCGCAAGCAAACGCGGGATAGGTATGTAATTGCAGACGAAGAGGTGTCTATTGCTTTTATTCGAGAGCAATATTACGGCAAGGACGGTAAGCTGATTACGGAATCGATTAAAGACTATACTCGCAAAACAGTTAGTCAGGAGTATGTTTCATTAGATGCTTTCTTGAAGAAATGGCACTCTACGGAGCAGAAGCAGGCTATTATCCAAGAGTTACAAGACTTGGGAGTGCTGCTAGAAGCTTTGGAAAACGAGGTAGGAAAGGAGTTTGACCCATTTGATTTAATTTGCCATGTAGTCTTTGCTCAAGCACCACTGACTCGTCGGGAACGTGCAAATAATGTGCGGAAACGCGACTATTTTAGCAAGTATAGTGAACAGGCTCGTAAGGTAATAGATGCGCTTTTGGATAAATATGCGGATGAAGGGATTGAAGATATTGAAAATTTGGATGTGCTGAAGGTTCATCCTTTTGATAAAGTGGGTACACCAATGGAAATTATTCAGCTTTTTGGCAGCAGAAAAGAATATCTTAATGTACTTCATCTGCTAAAAACGCAACTTTATGAGATAGCCTAGTTGATCATCTCTAAATTTATTTTGTATGGACGATCCAATAAAATACATTGACTTATCTATTAAAGGTTTACAAGATAAGCTATCTACATCTTTAGATATTGAAGTACAGGAAGAACTTTCTCATATTTTATCTATCTACCGACGATTAAAAAGTGCTTTTTCCCTTGCCAAGATTCAAGCTAACAAAAATAAGCTAGAGCAGATTGAAGCAATAGTACCTAATCTTGAATTAGCAATTTGTGCATTACAAGTAAATCATAACAAGGTTTTGGCGAGGAATATTAGGCGGGATGCAGAATACTTCATACGGAGAATTGAAAATCCTTTCACTGCATTTATCGTCAATAATTTCTTTAAATTTCTTTATTCTACGGAAACTCATACAAAAGTAGTTCTTGGTCTGTTTTTAGCTTTACCTATTCATCTATTAGCACCGATTGTTTTAGCATATATACTTAGTACATCTAATCTTTATTTAAAACCTTTATTTAAAGAACAATCAACAAAGCCCATAACTTCAGAAAATGTAGTAGAAGCACAAAAGCCAGAAGTAAAAGCTCAAATAAAGTTGACAGAATATGAGTTTTATGAAGCATCCGTGCTGCTGGTATTATCAGCAATGTCAGGAGCGACTGGTAGTGTTGTAAGTATTATGTTGAGGCTTGATCAATATGGCAATCCACGGTATAAAGAAACCTTACTTCCTATATTTGTAGGAGCATTCAAGCCAGCCATTGGAGCCTTTTTAGGTATTTTTGTTTTTGCTCTCATCAATTCTACGCTTCTGCCCATAACAATTTCTAAAGATGAGGACAAGCCAATTAATAGGTGGCTGGCGTTTTTAGCAATTACTTTTGTTGTGGGCTTTAGTGAAAGACTAGCAAATGATGTTGTTAGTCAAGCAGAAAGAATTGTACCTGGGAGAGGTGCTTCACAGGAAAAAAACGAAACTTCTGCATCACAATTATCTGCACCTACAGAAGAAGATAAACAAAACGATAAGAATTGAGTAAGCAATGTCAATCAGCACTACAATTAAGACTATTCAAGATATCATGCGGAAGGATGCGGGCGTTGATGGTGACGCGCAACGCATTAACCAGTTAGTTTGGATGATTTTCCTTAAAGTTTTTGATGCCCGTGAAGAAGAATATGAACTACTAGAAGATAATTATCAATCTCCGATTCCTGAAGGGTTGCGTTGGCGGAATTGGGCAGCAGATTCCGAAGGCATTACTGGAGATGCTTTACTAGATTTTGTAGATAATGCTTTATTTAAAACTCTCAAAGAACTGAGAACTAAGGCAACTGATGCGCGTGGGCAGATGATTGGTAAGGTGTTTGAGGATGCCTACAACTATATGAAAAATGGCACTCTCATCCGCCAAGTAATTAATAAGCTCAATGAAGTTGATTTTAATAAAAAAGACCAGAAAAAACAGTTTAGCGAAATTTACGAGAAGATTCTCAAAGATTTACAGAGTGCGGGGAATGCCGGAGAATATTATACTCCCCGTGCGGTGACAAAGTTTATTGTAGATAGAATCAAGCCGCAATTAGGCGAAATTGTATTTGACCCAGCTTGCGGTACAGGTGGCTTTTTAACGGCAGCAATTGATTACATTCGCCAACATTTTCAAAGTGCTGATGTCCCAGAAATTCTGCAACGGACGATTCGCGGAACTGAGAAAAAGCCGTTACCTTTTAACCTTTGTGTAACGAATTTGATTTTACATGGTATTGATGTGCCGGAAGCAGAACATGATAATACTTTGGCACGACCATTGCGCGATTACAGTCCTCAAGAACGGGTGGATGTAATTATCACTAACCCGCCTTTTGGTGGAATGGAAGAAGATGGAATTGAGAACAATTTTCCCGCTAACTTCCGCACACGAGAAACAGCAGATTTATTTCTGGTGCTGATTGCTCATTTACTCAAAGAAGGCGGTAGAGGCGCAATAGTTCTGCCAGATGGTACGCTGTTTGGGGAAGGTGTAAAAACGCGCATTAAAGAAAAACTGCTGCAAGATTGCAATCTGCATACAATTGTTCGCTTACCAAATGGCGTATTTAATCCCTACACAGGTATTAAAACTAATCTGCTATTTTTCACGAAAGGAGAACCAACAGAAACGATTTGGTATTATGAACACCCTTACCCAGCAGGTTATAAGTCATACTCGAAAACTAAGCCGATTCGTTTTGAGGAGTTTGCACCGGAGCAAGAATGGTGGGATAACCGCGAGGAAAATGAATTTGCTTGGCAGGTTTCAATTGCAGATTTGAAAGCGAATAATTACAACCTAGATATTAAAAATCCTCACAAGGTTGATGTAGAACACGCAGATTTAGATGAGATGTTAGCAGAGCATCAAAAACTCATGACGGAGTTGGGTGATGTGCGGAGTAAGTTGAAATTTGAATTAATGGAAGCGTTGGAACGAGATGAAGCTTGAAACTTTTTTTGAGAATTTTGAATTATTGACTGATGCGCCAAATGCAATTGCCAAGCTACGAGAAATTATCCTTGGTATTGCTTATTCTGGAAAGCTAACTACAAAATGGCGTTCTGCAAATTCAAATGATGAATCAGGATCTGCTTTACTCAAACAGATAAAAAGTGAACGCTCACACTGGATTGAAAAAGAAAGTAAACAAGGTAATTCTGAAGCAAAAATATTAGCTAATAAACTGACTAAGCATTATCCTTTATTTCATAATGAATATCAAATACCAGAAAATTGGGCTTGGGCAAGCCTTTTACAAGCGTGTTGGTTAGTTGTAGATTGTCATAATAAAACTGCCACATATATTTCACAAGGGATTCCTCTTGTACGGACTTCAGATATTAGGGATGGCAAATTATCACTTAACAATGTGAAATTTATTTCGCAAGAAACATACGAATTTTGGTCTCGGCGTTGTCCACCAGAACCAGGTGATATTCTCTTTACAAGAGAAGCTCCGATGGGAGAAGCTGCTATTATTCCAGAAAAAGCAAAAATTTGTATGGGGCAACGTATGATGCTCCTACGTCCATTTCATCACTTATTTTTGAAAGAATATTTATTATTTGCACTAATTGAACCTTCTTTTAAAGAGAGGATGGTAAAAAGTGCAGTTGGTATGACTGTTAAACATTTACGAGTTGGCGATGTTGAATCTCTTATAATTCCAGTTCCACCACTTACAGAACAAAAACGGATTGTGGAGAAGTGCGATCGCCTGCTTTCCATCTGCGACGAAATCGAAAAACGCCAGCAGCAAAGGCAAGAGAACATTGTGAGGATGAATGAGAGTGCGATCGCTCAACTCCTCTCCTCCCAAAATCCCGATGATTTCCGCCAACACTGGCAGCGTATTTGTAACAATTTTGACTTACTCTATAGCATCCCTGAAACAATTCATAAACTGCGTCAGGCGATTTTGCAGTTAGCTGTGCAGGGTAAATTAACTAATCAAGCTAGTAGAGAATTCAGAAAAATTTCAGATACTCACAAAGTATCTGATTATCTTACCATCTTAAATGGTTATGCGTTCAAAAGTACTTGGTTCATCAATGATGGGATTCGTCTTTTGCGGAATGCAAACGTTGGTCATGGTGACTTAAGATGGGACGATGTAGCCACAATATCTGAAGAAAGAGCGCAAGAATTTCAGAGATTCAAGCTAGATATAGATGATATAGTTATATCCCTTGATCGTCCTATTATTTCGACCGGATTAAAAGTTGCGAGAATTACTAAGAATGATCTTCCATGTCTTCTTTTACAGCGTGTTGGGAAATTCGAGTTTAAAACCGATGAAGTTATACCTGAATTTTTCTTCCTGTGGCTAAAGTCTCCAATTTTTATAAATGCAATAGATCCAGGCAGAAGTAATGGAGTCCCACATATTTCATCCAAAAGTATAGAGGCGATTCCCTTCAATCCCCCTTCCAGAGAAGAACAAAAACGGATTGTGGAGAAGTGCGATCGCCTGATGTCCCTCTGCAATACCCTAGAAGCCAAATTGAAACAAGGGCAAGACAGCAGCGAGAAGCTGATGGAAGTTGCAGCAAAGCATGTGCTAACAGCTTAATAGCAAGTTTTACGAGAGTTAGAGTATATTTGTACTTTGTATCTAAAATTATGAGATTTAGGATCACCCCGTGTCCTTTGTTGCTAACACTTCACTGACAATCACGCTCAAAGTCCCAACCCTCAACGATGACAAAGCAGATTTTATTTGGATGTTTGGACTTTGGCAGCAAATCAGAGGAATCGATATACCAAAAGTTATCTTTGATTTTTCAGGTTGTCGCTTTCTTCGCCCAAACGCTGTCGCTTTTTTAGGTGGTTTAGCTCGCCTCATTGAAGCTCGTGGTGGTCAAGCTACCTTTGCCTGGGATACACTTCAAAGTGATATTAAAGGTAATCTTACTCAAAACGGCTTTCTATATGCCTTTGGAGAAAATCAGCAAGGGTGGAAAGGAAATTCCGTTGCTTACAGGGAAGATCCTAGTGATGACCTTGAAAGCATTCTGAGTTACCTTGATGAGCAATGGCTTGGGCGTGGTTGGGTAGACATTAACCAAAATCTCAAGGATGAAATTATCCAGAACGCTCTTGAAATCTATAGCAATGCTTTTGAACACGGGCTATCGGATATCGGTGTATTCACTTGTGGACAGCGTTATCCTAACTTAAATAAACTAAAGCTGACTGTGATTGACTTTGGCGTTGGCATTCCAGCTAATGTTCGCCACTTCCTTCAAGACAGTCAGAAATTAGCTGAAGAAACTCTAAGTTGGGCGTTTAAACCTGGTAAGACAACCCGACCCGGTAGAATATGCGGAGGTACTGGGCTTGATTCATTAAAAAAATTTGTAAAGAGTAAACAGGGTAAAATAGAGGTGTACAGCCATGACGCTTATGGTTTAATTGACGAAAATCAGGAAATCTACCAGAGCGCACCAACTTTCTTTGAGGGAACTTTAATAAATATCACTATTAAATGCGATGTAAATCACTACAACTTTACAGAAAATGAATTATTCTTATAGTACAAAGGTTCTAATAGAGGTTTTAGAGCCATGAAATACAAAGTCTACGAACTGATTGGCGAAAATTGTATTAGCCGAAATGCTGGGCAGCAAATCTATGATCGAATTCATCCTCAACTCCAAGCAGGAAAGTCTGTAGAGCTAGACTTTGCTGGCGTAAGAAGATTTTTGACCGTGTTTTTCAACATTGCCATTGGTCAGCTATTGCGCGATATCAGAGCTGAAGACCTGGATCAGCTTCTAGTTGTATCTAACCTCAGTCCTCTTGGTCAACAAACCTACGATAATGTGATTGAGTATGCAAAGCCTTATTACTCAGATGAGCAATATCGTGAAGCCGTAGATGAGATGGTTCTTGAACAATCTGCCTGTTAGTCATGTCAGTTAAGTACAGCGTAAAGGCAGATGTTATTGATATCACAACTGATTCCCCCCAAAAAGGGGATATTTTTTTGGTTGATACGAATGTTTGGTACTGGCTGACATATCCCCCCGCCAGCTTGCCCTCTGGTTCATATCAGAACAGCTATTCAAACTACATAGAAGCTAGCGTTGCGGTAGAGGCTACTCTTTGCTGCTCTGGCTTATCTCTCGCTGAGTTAGCTCATCGTATTGAAACTGAAGAACATAAATTATCGCCCTATGGCTCGATCACAGGCCCAGACTACCGTAAGAGGGCGAAGGAATACCGTCATAACTACATCCCGCAACGAGCCAGGGTTGTCTCCAAAGTACAAGCCGCGTGGAATCAGGTTGAGGGTCTTTCTGTCCAAATTGATTTAAAACTCGATAAAGCCACTGTAGATGCTGCTGTCACTCGCTTCAGAACTCAGTGCCTAGATGGCTATGACTTATTTATCCTTGAATCCATGAAACAGGAGTCATTGACTAAGATTATCACCGATGATGGCGATTATGTGAATGTACCTGGAATTCAGATGTTTACTGCTAATCCAGGAGTAATCAAAGCAGCAAGGAAAAAGGGAAAGTTGATAACTAGGTGAGCTTGGGGCAATTATTATTTGACAGATGAGGAATCTTTTAATAAACCAACTTTGTGCATCTTCAAATCCCATTAGGTATAGATATAGATGCGATCGCTTCGTTAACAAATTACGATTTTGGTGGAATTTTCCCGTCATTCTGAGCTTGTTTAATCGCTCGTTTCACAATTAACACCGCCATTTGAGACAAAGAACGCTCCTCTGCATCAGCCAAAAATTGCAGTGCTTCTTTGTCTTCTTCTTCCATATAAAGAGTTACAGTTACTTTTCCCATTTCATCATCATAAGCGATTTAGTGTGCTTTTAGTTTAAACACATTAAAACACACTAGTTAACACAGAAACACTTTATTTTAGCGTATAATTACTGATAAGTCAAAAGCCAGCCATCAACTTTCTCAGGGCGGATGCTGGCTTTTGGCCCCCATATCACAGGAGACATTTTCCATGTTAAAGCCTGTTAGCTACAAAACAGATCAACACAGAGCTTATCAACAAGCTTTAGATGATTTCGGCATCACAGAATTACTGGCAAAGCTCAACAACTACTCTGATGCTGACTTTGATAGTGCCTGGATACAACTCCAGCAGCAAGAAATAGAAAGTCTAGCTGCAATTCTGATTTCTCAATTAACTTACAGCCTCAATGGTAAGTTGATTGCCGCTTATCTCAATCTCATCCGGCACAGTAACCAAGATATAGTCCCAAGCTTGATTAACCTCAAATGCCCAGATGCATCTATTGAGCTTCCCGCTAACTTTCCCGATGTAGCAAAGACACCCAGATTTTTATATGGCGATCGCTTGCGTTGGCTCTCTACTGAAAGCAATACTGACTGGGGTATTGTCATTGGTCGATTTTATAGCTTTGCTTGCGATCGCTGCTGCTGGAGTTGGTGCTACCTGATTTGGTTGAGCAAAGATTGCCCCAGTGCTGCTTGGACATCTGCCGATATTGCTTGGGAAGAAGATTTAGAACCAATCAGCGAGGAAACAGACTTATGAATCCTCATCCGCTCAAGCAGCGAGAACAAGATTTGATGCAACTCTACACTTACTGTCAATTGGGTATGACTCCCAAACAGTTTTACGCCAAATGGCAGGTGAACTACGAACAAATGGCTCAGATTTGCGATCGTTCCCTTTCCACCGTTCGGCGCTGGTTTGCTAGAGGTAAAAACTACCGCCGCCCCATGCCAGCCGATTTACGCCACCTGGGACTGATGAACTTTTTGCTCGAACATTTTGAGGATATCCCCGAAGAAGTGTTGCAGAAGCTTTGTTTTCCAGACAAGAGTGAGTAGGAATTGAATCTAATTTCAATATCAATTTGATATTTCTTGCCAGCCACCATCACAGTAGGCTGGCTTTTGTCTTGGAAATTACAGATTTTACCAGGAGAATTCGATGACCTACCTTGAAAAGCTCAGTCCTTGGTGTATAGTCCGACTTAAACCTAATATGCAGAACCAGATTGTAGCTCGTTTTCGTCGCCGCAGTGATGCAGAAGCTCATCTACAAGTTTTATGCCGACTCATCCCCAGCGTAAGTTTTACACTAATTTTCAATGTGGTGTTAGAGCAACAAGACTTGAATACTGTAAAGTAAGTTGCGATGCCTGCGGCGGGCTACGACAACGCATTTTACTGTTATCTGACATTCTCACGCAGAGGGAAACTTGCTCTGCCACATCCTTAATCGCCGAAACAGCAATTGCGAACCCCGAAATAACAAATGCGAACCTCGAAATAACAGATGCGAGCGCTGAATTAACAAATGCGAACGCAAAATCAATATTGTCTGTTCACAAGTAAAAAACACTCATCCACGAGGTTCTTTCATTGTCAGAAATACATCATTTATGATGAAATTGTACGTTTTTCTGGAATTTAGGGCGTTGGTGTTGAATTTATCTCATCATAAAATTACTTCTCACGCTCTTACCCATGAACGAACAGCGTCAGCAAGACTATTTCAACCTCATTCAAAGCCTGTTGAATTGCCCCAGTGGTCAAGAATCAGAGATTTTGGCAGCAAACCAAGAATTAGTCGATATTGGCTTCTTGCAGACGCTAGAAGCAATGAGGGCGATGTTTTTCCAGCAGGGAGATGAGAATACAGCCAATTGGTTGCAAGGTTTCGCTGAATATATTGCTGAGTATCTCGGTCAATCGTCATCAACCCCTACTGATGAGAAATATTTGTATTTTTTGCGAGAGGTATTGCTAGCAGTCATTAACAGCAATGGCGACCCGACAATAGTACATCCCATATTACAAGCAAATCTGGATAAATTAAATTTGCATTTGGCTGAGGTGCTAAAAGTTTGGGCAACAGAACAATTAGCAGAAGCACAACCGGAGCTATCACTGTCTATAGGAATAAATATTTTTACTTTCTGTAATTTGCTCCTAGATTTTCGTTTAGGGAATCATGCTGACAATATCGAAATTATTATCGCTGGTTATAAAATCGCATTAACAACTTTTAATCGCCAAGACTTTCCTGAACTTTGGGGAAATGTGCAAACCTATCTTGGCAATGCCTACAAAAGTCGTACTTCTGGAGATATTGCTGAGAACTTGGAAATTGCGATCGCCTATTCTCAAGAAGCACTGACAGAATGTAATCGCGAGCGTTTTCCCCAAATATGGGCTTTGTCACAACATCATCTTGGTAATGCTTATTATGAGCGCATCCGTGGGGAAAGAGCCGAGAATATAGAAATAGCCATTGTCTGTTATCAAGAAGCATTAAAAGAATATATCCACAACGCCAATCCTTATAGATGGATTGTGATACTTAAGGATATGGGTGCTGCCTACAGCGATCGCATCTTTGGAGAACGAGCTGACAGTTTAGAAACAGCAATTTCCTGTTATCAAGAATCATTAAAAGAATGTACTCGCGAGCGCTTTCCCCTAGATTGGGCAGCAACTCAAATTAATCTTGGTAATGCCTACAGTAACCGCATCCGTGGGGAAAGAGCCGAAAATATAGAAAAAGCAATTGACTGCTATCAAGAAGCATTGAAAGAATGTACTCGCGATCGCGACCCTGTGTTTTGGGGTTGGATACACATGAGCCTTGCAAAAACCTATGATGACCGGATACGCGGGGAACTAGCTGACAACTTGGAAAAAGCCATTGCCTGCGGTAGAGAAGCCTTAAAAGAATTTACTTGCGAGCGTTTTCCCAGACAATGGGCAACGATACAAAATAATCTTGGCATTGCCTACAGTAATCGTATTTTTGGGGACAAAGCCGAGAATATAGAAAAAGCCCTGATTTGCTATCAAAAATCTCTAGAAAAACGCACCCCTGAGAGTTTGCCTTATGATTGGGCAAGGACGCAAAATAGTCTTGGCAACACCTACAGTAAACGAATTCGTGGGGAACAAGCGGAGAATTTGGAGTTTGCTATTGCCTGTCATCAGCAAGCATTGCAAGAATTCTCTCGCGATCGCTTACCCGAACAATGGGCTTTAACTCAAATTAATCTCGCTAATGCCTACAGTAATCGTATTTTTGGGGAACAAGCGAAGAATTTGGAGATGGCTATTGCCTGTTATGAGGAAGCCTTAACAGAATTTTCCCGCGATCGCTTTCCACAACGTTGGGCAGAAACGCTATCTAATCTTGGTGGTGCTTATTTGTTTGATGACGGTGCAGGCAAAGCCAACAGTTTAGAAAAAGCTCTTGCTTGCTTTCAGAATGTATTACAAGAAATTACCCGTGAAAGTTTTCCCAAGCAATGGGCAACAACACAGAATTATCTTGGCATTTGCTATAGAAAGCGAATTTTTGGGGAGCGAACTGAAAATTTGGAGAAATCTATTGCTTATTATCAGCAAGCATTAAAGGTAGACACCTACGAAAGCTTCCCGGAAGATTATGCGGATACATTATTTAATCTAGGTTTAGCTTACCAAGATACCGAGAGATTACAGGAAGCATACAATACTTTTCAAGATGCTATTCAAACCGTAGATGAGATACGTGGAGAAATTATTTCTGGGGATGAAAGTAAACGCAAACAAGCAGAAAAATGGAACCGGCTTTATCTTGGCATAGTAGAAACTTGCCTGAAACTAGGTAATATTAACACAGCGATTGAATATATAGAGCGTAGTAAAACCCGCAATTTAGTTGAGCTTATTCTCGAACGCGATTCTAAAATTATTTTCCCGTCAGATGTTTTCGCAAAATTAGAAAAACTGCGAGATGATATCGCTTTTGGTCAAAATAAAATTCAAAATGGCACAGCCGAAAATATTAAAAATTTATCCCAAAATCTGCGAAAAATACGACGGCAGCGCAACGAAATTCAAGATAAATATTTACCCGTTGCTTCTGGCTTTAATTTCGACAAATTCCGAGAAAATTTAGATATAAAAACTGTCATTATCGAATGGTTTATTACAGATAAAAGTTTAGAGACTTTTATCATAAATCGAAAAAATATCCATCAGTTACAAACATCAAAAAATACTGGCAATAAATCAAAGTTGCTTGATTTTAATTATGAATATATGATGGTATATTACAACAACCAAACCGAGTGGAGAGAGAATTTAGATTCTCATCTTACAAATCTTTCAGAAATATTACAAATAAAAGAAATTCTCAAACTAATACCCAAAAATTGCACCCGTATTATTCTTATCCCCCATCGGATTTTACACCTATTTCCCCTCCATGCACTACCCCTAAATAACGGTAAATTATTAGACGAATTTCCCGATGGTGTAAGCTATGCTCCTAGTTTACAAATTTTGCAACAGGTACAAAAGCGTGATCGCCCTAATTTTGAATCCCTCTTTGCCATCCAAAACCCCACAGGCGATTTAAACTATACTGACTTAGAAGTACAAGTTATTCAAAGCTACTTTAGTACTGCCAACGTCCTGAAAAAATCAGCCGCTACACTCACAGCAATTAATAATTCTGACTTAAATACTTACGATTGCGCCCACTTTAGCTGCCACGGCTATTTTAACTTAGAAAAACCCGGTCAATCAGCCCTAATTTTGGCAAATGCACCCATCGCAGACACACAAACAAACCCAGATTCCGAACGCTATCTAAATTTGCGAGAAGGAGAAACCCACGATTTAGACAAATGCCTTACCCTAGATAAAATCTTCACTCTCAAATTAGAAAAATGTCGCCTTGTCACCCTTTCCGCGTGCGAAACTGGATTAATTGATTTTCAAAATACCAGTGACGAATATATTGGTTTACCTAGCGGTTTTCTATTAGCAGGTAGTCCCAGTGTCGTTAGTTCTCTATGGAAAGTAGATGACCTTTCCACCAGCTTTTTGATGATTAAATTCTACGAAAACTTAGCAAAACTTGATAACCTCGAAGCAGGAGATGTTGCCATAGCTCTGAAGGAAGCTCAAACATGGCTACGAAATCTGACTGTTGAAGAATTAGTCAGGTTTTGGGAAGATAAAAAAGTGCTTGCCCAATTGAGAAGAGGACAAGTATCAATATTTGAGGAATCTTTGAAACTCGCCAAGCAACGTCAACCGCTACCTTTTGCAAATCCCTACTACTGGGCTGGATTTACAGCTTCTGGACTTTAATCGCCAGATCCGGTGACTTTGCAAAACTTTTTCGCACTCAGTTTAAACACACAAATACTGAGTGCAGTTGCTATACCAGGAGGAATGGAAATACCAATAGCGATCGCTTCTATAGCTGGAGCAAGCAATCCAGATTCCAAGGCTTCTCTAACTTCTTCCTGACAGACAAATTGGCGGGATTTTTCCAACCAATCATTTAATCCTCTATCTGCTTCCTGTGCAGTTTCCCGCATAACCAGCAGTGGAACGGCATCGTCTAAATAACCTTCACACTCTTCGATAGTATCCAAAGCTACTAAAGCCTGGGGATTATCTGCCAATTCACGGCGAAACTGACTAATTTCCTCTGGTGTAACAGTAATCATCTAGTTTTAACCAGTAAATAAATACACAAAAATCTTGAGTAATTATACATCTAACGCCGAATCCAGAGATGTGGTGCTGACACGATATCAATAGTAGAAGTAATTTTGGAGTGTGATGTCTACGACGGGCTACGCCTACGCCCATTTTCGACAACCAGAAAAATTCACCTAGATACTTGGTTAATTCACACATTTTTCTGGTGTTATCATTAACCCTTCTGTTACTTTGCCATTTCCGCAAACAGAGTCCTACATCTATGACAACACCCATCCTCCCACAGCGCAGGCATTTTAAAAGGTGCTTGACAATTTGGACACTTTGCTAAAATCTTGAGTTGATGGCGATCGCACTTCCACACCGACTTATACTGCCACTCAATTTGGTGACAAGGCGCTTCAGCATAACAAGCCCCACACAAGCGAATTGGCTCATGCTGCATTCCCACTCCAGCAGGTGGTAACATCTGGGCTAACCTTTGGGCATCCACTTCTACTACAGATGCGATCGCTTCCAATTCTTGCTGAGTAGGGCGAGGATTAAAATGAAATCTTTCCCAACGTGCCACTACAGCACCAATTCCTGCCAAACTACCCAACCCACTCGGAGATAAATGGTTAGCACGTCTGAACCTACCAAGAAAGTGGCTCAGGCTCTCTCCTTCATAGGGTTCAATCAAGAATAGCCAAGGCTTAACATTTGGTGCTTCTATCATTTGTACTCCTTAGCTACTTCCTGTAAAACTGTCTTGTCAATCTTCTTGAATCCCCTTGATAGGGAACGAATTGCAGCTTCCCTAAGAATTTCATCAAGGCGACCAATGTAGCCTTCAGTTGCTGACGTGAGAATCCGTAGCATCTCCTTGCTCGTTAGATTAGAAGATACTGGCAGTTTCAAAACCATTTGTTCCCACATTTCTACGGTGTTCTTAAAATCCTCTCCCGACAATTTACCAAAGCGAAGATGCGCCCGAAAGCGTTCGAGAACCTGCTCATCCCGCTTAATTACCGCATCCAAACGGTCTGTTCCTACCAGTACCACAGCAATTCCTAAATCTTCGGCAATATCTCGCACATCAGCAAAAGTTTCAGGCTTGAGACGGTCAGCTTCATCAATAATTAGCATCTCTACGCCACAACCCTTGAGTACTTCTATCGTCCTATCTCGAAAATCAGATACAGTCCCTTTTGTTACCCGATACTTGAGGTACTCAGTAATCTTTTTAAACAAATCCTTGGGGCCACATTTTTGGTGAGGTCGAATATAAACGACAGGCACAGTTGGAGGTCGTCCAGCTTCCTGCTGAGGTTTGTGCCTGTATCTGTAGGCATCACAAGCAACTGTCTTGCCAGTTCTCGATTCCCCAACTACTCGGCAAGATTTTCTTGCCTTGCGCTTGCCATCTAACCAATCATGGAGAGTTTTTACCTGCTGTAAAGGCACAATGCTCTTACCCTTGAGACGAGCAATTTCAGCTTGTAACCACTCATCATCCGGTTTTACCCCACCCAACTGCTTGGCGATCGCTTGAGCTTCTGTCATTATTTAAAACCCGTATTCTTCACGAAGTTGTTCATAGTCCCACACCTCAATGTCTTCGTATTGAGAGTTAATCTCAGCAGTAGATTCCACTTCATCTGGTTCAACTACTTGGGAAGACAAGGATTCAGTTTTACTTTCATCAACTCCAGCAGATCGCAAAACCGCCTGTTCCAATTTTTGACGCTCCTTACGGCTTTTCTTGGTAGCGACAAGAGCATCGCGGTCAACAACTTCTTGCAATAATGATTGGTTACTGATAGTTTTCCCTGCGGTACGGAGTCTGCGACTTGCTGCCTCAGCCTCATCTAATGCCAGTTGCTCTGTCTCCAAACCTTGAGCGTGAGCGCGGGTCAGAAATACTTCCTGATTGTTTTCCTGGCGATAAACCAAAATTGTTGTAATGTCTCTGGGGTCAAACCTTAAGTTGACAGTTTCCCCTGCATAACCTGCCAAATATTCCCCCCGATACATTAAATTCTGAAACTGCAAACAACCACCTCTTTGCACAGTGCGCCGTGACTGTTTCATTAAACAAATATCCAAATCTCGTTCTGGTATTGGTACTGGCACTGTAGGCAAACCTGCTTCCCAACGCTCAAAGCGAGTTTGGTCGCCCATCCGCGCATCAATACTTTGGTTGTAACGATCTACGATGTAACGTACAAGTAACTGTTCTAGTTCTCGTAAAGTAAGTCTTGCGTCTTTCTCCGCATCTTCTGGGCGTTCCTGCACATTAGATCCTGTGTATCCAGGAAGCGTGGAAAATAGTTGGTCATTTAATGTTTTGAAAGGACGTTCCACTACTCCACCTTCAGAAGGGCGATCGCGTAAATGACAGACAAACCCTAATTGCGCCCCAATCTGACTCAAGTGGTTAGACCGAAAGTCTTTACCGCCATCAGTATAAAAGTGTTCTGGTTTTCCATAGGTTCCCCACTCACAATGGAGTTTGTACTCGAAACCGTACTGTTTGGGTAGAATTGCATGGCGTAACGCTAATGCTACTACCCCAGAACTGGGTGCATCAAAGCCCAAGTTGATACCCATAATGCAACGAGAGTAAGTATCAATTACTGTTGTCAGCCAGGGACGACTTAGCAATTCACCATGTTGATCCACCAGCAACACATCCACACGGGTATGGTCACATTGCCAAACATGGTTACTGTAATCAACCGATAAATCTTTCCCTTCACGGGTTTTAACTGAAAGCGTAGTTCCTCTCCATCCAGGGCTACGAATACTCTTGGCTTTTTCTTGCTTTTCTAATATGGGTGCTAATACCCGTAACACAGTTCTGTAATTGGGCGGCTTAGAGTCCTCCAACTCACGGGCTTTAGCCTGGACTCTGAGAGCAACTTGTTTAGGGGTCATACGTTTACTACCCTTGTTCCCCTCCTTGTAAGTTTTAGTAATGAATTTTTCCCAAAACTCACCAATGCGATGTGTTCCTTTATCAGCCCTACCTGTTTGAGCGAGTCCGACTAAACCATCTTGTTCCCACTTTTTCACCAATCTTTGTACCGTTCGCAACGATACACCTAGTTTCTCTGCTGCTTCCCGCAACTTTTGCCCATAAGTTGTGCGATCGCAGGGTTCCAGTAAACTTTGGATTACCTCTAGCTTTACTTGGCCTTCCTCTGATAGTTGTGTGGTAATTACATTCTTCTCAAAAGTTGTAGTACTTTCTCCTAGTAAGCCTTCCATAGGAATTGCCGAGGGATGAACAGCTAAATCAGGATTTTGCTGACTGTTCATAATACAAATCTTTTTTATAAAAACATATTGTTATTTTAACTATACACAAAGCGACAGTCAATTTGTCATTATGAAAATACACAAAAGCTTTTTTCCTCTAATCAAGCGACAGCTAATTTGTCACTATTACAGAAATTGACAGCTAATCTGTCACTGACAAGATGTTATTCTAATACTGTTAAATCGCTATAACCTATACTGTGCAAGATTTTCATAAATGACATTAATTTGTCACAACGACATTTAATTAGTCACTGTACATCAAGATTGACGTAGGGGTATAGACACGGATTTGTTTGTTGTTAGATATTGCGTTATTGAGTAAAACTGCGATCGCAGTTTTACTCAGAAATAATTCTGTGTCCACCCTCTTGCGCTAAAGTTGCATAAGAACGTGCATCTAAAGCCAAGAGGAAAAAGTTGTGAAAGCAGTTTTGATGGCAACAGCTGGCAGTCCCGAAGTTCTGCAAATACAGGAAGTGCCAAACCCTGCTGTTCCAGTAGGTAATACAGAACTTTTAGTACGTTTGGTAGCGGCTGGTATTAACCCCATTGACACTAAACTTCGTAGTCGAGGCACTTTCTACCCCGATCGCACACCGACAATTTTAGGGTGTGATGGTGCCGGTGTAGTCGAAGCTGTGGGTGCTAGCGTCCAGCGTTTTCACTCAGGTGATGAGGTATATTTTTGCTATGGTGGCTTGGGCGCACATCAAGGTAATTATGCTGAATATACCGTTGTGGATGAGCGGTTTGTGGCACGTAAACCTGCTTCGATCTCCTTTGCCGAAGCAGCAGCAGTACCTTTAGCATTAATCACTGCCTGGGAAGCTTTATATGAACGGGGACGATTGTCACCTGGGGAACGGGTTTTAATTCATGCGGGTGCTGGTGGTGTTGGTCATTTAGCAATTCAATTGGCGAAACTCAAAGGTGCTACTGTTTCCACCACAGTAAGTTCTGAAGAAAAGGCTAATTTTGTCAAAGAACTTGGTGCTGACGAAGTAATTTTTTATAAACAAACAGACTTTGTACAAGCGGTATTGGATTGGACAGGTGGCGAAGGTGTAGACTTGGCTTTTGATACCGTAGGCGGCGAAACCTTTCAGAAAACTTTCCCCGCAGTGCGCGTGTATGGCGATATTGTGACGATTCTCGAGCCAGATGCCAATACTGTTTGGAAAACTGCTAGACTACGTAATCTCCGCATTGGTTTAGAATTAATGCTGACACCAGCGTTGCTAGGATTGGAGGCAAGTCTCCAGCATCATGCAGAAATTCTCGAACAATCTGCCACTTGGATCGATGAAGGCAAATTAAAAATCCATGTTAGTCACAAATTTCCCTTAAAAGAAGCGGCTAAAGCCCACCAATTAATTGAAAGTGGGTCTGTGACGGGTAAAATTGTTCTGCTGATTAGCGATGAATGATCGAACAATTTGCATAATTTATTTTTTAAACGCAGACGCACGCAGAGGTTAAACGCAAAAGTACGCAAAAGAATTTCTCTGCGCGCCTCTGCGCTTCCCTTTGCGTTCCTTTGCGTTTTACTTCTCCTCTTCCTCCCCCTACCTGCTTGGGCCGCACAAACACAACCAGAACGCACACCCTTAACTCTGGAATTATTACAAGAACGACTACGCACACCCATACTTCGCGAAGGAAATCTGACCGTAGATTTGCAGAAGATGGTGATTGATTTGCGCCCAGAAAACGCTAGCTTTCGTGATGCTTTTTACCAATTGCTGCGAAAAGAATTGGGTACAAAACCTCTGGGTTTAGACCTCAGTTATGCTTTGATTTTCGGAGATTTTGTGGGTAGCGACTTGGGTTTAAGAACACCCTTGTATGCAAAAGCCATTGCTCCTATTTTCACTGCTACTGAACAAAAAGAACTAGAACGTCTACGCTTCGTTTGTCTTGAGTCACTGGCGATCGCTTTACCCAACTCTAAAGATTGTCGATCGCTTTTAGGAACAGACTCAACTCCATCGAGTGAAATCGCCGTCTTTCGTGGTGTTTTAACACTGGTACAAACTCGTTTCAATGGCGAAGTTAAGTTCTCTAATACATTTTTTCTTCAGTCTGTGGATGCCCAAGGTGCAACTTTTCTTCAACCCACTAACTGGACTGAAACTAGATTCGCTCGTCCCGTTAGTTTCACCAGTGCTAACTTCCAGCAACCAAGCAATTTTCAGAGCAGTATTTTTTTTGAAAAAGCTAATTTTAAAAAAATAAAATTTCAGGAAACTGCTGATTTTCAAGGTAGTATCTTTGAAAAAACTGCCAACTTCAACCAAGCAACTTTTAAACAGTTGGCTAAATTCAATAGTGTGCAGTGGCAAGGAAATGCTGATTTTTCTGATGTGCACTTTGCCAATCAAGTACAGTTTACTAAAGCGGATTTTAATCAGTTCTTCCTTTTAACAGAAGCGACTTTTGATCAAGCTGTGAGCTTCCGAGAAGCAGAGTTTAACCAATCGGTAAATCTGCAAGGTGCGAGTATTCTTAACCAAGCAGATTTTAGTGATGCGAGGTTTAGTATAGAAGCTTGTTTAAGCGTATCTGGTTTAACTTTTAACTCCAATCAAGCGAAAATTTTAGGTAATCCCGGTCAGATTGGTAAGATGTTCTGCATTCCAACATTGCAAGGTAATCAAAATATCTTGCGGAATTTGGGGCAAAATTTTCGTCAGCAACAGCAAATTGCTGATGCTAATGAACTGGAATATACAAAACAACGACTACGATTAATAGAGTTTGGGCGTCGTCTAACGGCTACAAATATTAATAGTGCAAGTGTTGCAAGTTTGATTAACCTGGGTTTTTCTGCAACTCAAGCCGAAGCGATCGCGCAACGTCGTTTGGTAAAATCTTTTCGCAACAGTAGTGAGTTACTCACTTTACCAGACATCGGGTTAGAAAAATATACTCAATTGAGCGATCGCTTAATTGTTGGCGAAACCCTTTCTATAGTTGGGTGGTTGCTGCAAGCTTGGAGTTGGTTGGCGTTAAGTGTACTGCTGTTGTTGAGTGGCTATGGGACGAATTTTTGGTTAGTCTTTGGCGTGGGAGGATTAGCGATCGCTTATTTCGGCTTACTATTTTGGCTAGTGGATCGCTATCGTCGCCTACATCCCGTACCAATTATTCCCACATCCTACGAAACCATTTCGATATTAGTCAGTTTTAGCGTTTTAGAATTTTTCAGCTTACTAGCGATTTTTCGCAATGCTGAACAACCTTGGCTGACATTGGGGTGTATTTTAATAATTATTGTCCCCGTCCCAATGGCTTTATTGATTAGACTTTACCAACAAGGTCGTTATCATGACTTAATGAACGTTTCTTACTTCACAGAAGACGGCACATTTCGTCAGCTACGATTATTGATTGGTCGTTTGCCAGTGATCCCAAGAAATCAGACATTTCGGGAACGATATATGCCGTTGTTGGGCGATCGCCGTTGGAACTGGCTCAACTACTATGATTTTAGTCTCAACAACCTAGTTAAATTAGGATTTAATGATATTCGCCTGCGAGACGAACACTTACCAGGGATTATCTCTGCACTTGCTTGGTATCAATGGAGTTTAGGTTTAATTTACATCACCCTAGTTTTGTGGACACTTTCGCGTACAATTCCGGGGTTGAATTTGCTGATTTATCTAAAGTAGCTGATTATGTGATTAGATAGCAGCAATAAATTCATTAACTGTAAGTCCAGCAGTACGGATGAGACTACGCAATGTTCCTTTTGCCACCTCACGATGATCTGGAACAGATAAAGTTACTGTTTCGCCTTTTTTAACCAGGATGATGTGACTAGCACTTTGACGGGCAAACTCCCAACCGAATGATTCAAACACACGGACAACTTCACGCCCATTGAGAACTGGAAGGGCAGATGCCATGATTACGCTGTAACCTCTACTTGATGAGTCTCTACAGTGAGTGGTAAACCAAGTTCTGCACGAACTTCAAGGCAAGCTGCGATCGCGTCTTTAATATTTTCGAGGGCTTCTTCTCTTGTCTGACCTTGACTAACACAACCAGGTATACTGGGGCACTCGACAATCCAAACCCCATCTTCATCGCGGTCAAGTATTACATTGAACTTCATACACTGTTGTCGGCAAGAAAGTTGTAGTTATTTATTATAGGACTAGCCCTTTCAAGGTGGGTAAAAATTTTGGTCAAGAAACTCCTCTTTAATCTCTTTACTCTGTGTTCTCTGCGCCTCTGTGGTT
>NNBU01000340.1_pt1 | contig 23173 bp, 22 predicted proteins | sample 1173781 | NCBI WGS metagenome assembly NNBU01 (sample SAMN07173937, study PRJNA388173) | plant metagenome | biome: Plant school; feature: Soil; material: Symbiotic tissue of Blasia pusilla L.; isolation source: symbiotic tissue sample KVJ2 | host: Blasia pusilla | place: Norway: Troms, Kvaloya...
GGCAAGACCACCACGCTGCAGATGATTGCGGGCTTCGAGGCCGTGAGCAGCGGGCGCATCGAGCTCGCGGGCAAGGACATCACGCACGCCAAGGCCAACACGCGCGGGCTGGGCATCGTGTTCCAGACCTATGCGCTGTTCCCGCACATGACGGTGGCCGACAACGTGAGCTTCGGCCTCGAGATGCGCAAGATGCCCAAGGCCGAGCGCAGCGAGCGCGTGAAGCAGGCGCTGGCGCTGGTGCACCTCGAAGCGCACGCCACGCGCTATCCGCGCGAGCTCTCGGGCGGCCAGCGGCAGCGCGTGGCGCTGGCCCGCGCGCTCGTCATCGAGCCGCCGGTGCTGCTGCTGGACGAGCCGCTCTCCAACCTGGACGCCAAGCTGCGCGAGGAGATGCAGTTCGAGCTGCGCCAGATCCAGCGCAAGGTCGGCACCACCACGGTGATGGTCACGCACGACCAGAGCGAGGCCATGTCCATCAGCGACCGCGTGGTGGTGATGGAAGGCGGCTGCGCCACGCAGATCGACCATCCGCAGCGCGTGTACGAGCACCCGAGCACGCGCTTCATCTCCACCTTCGTGGGCAAGGCCAACCTGCTGGACTGCCGCGTCTCCAGCAGCGGCGCCACGCGCACCTGCGTGGAAGTCGGTGCGCTCTCGCTCGACGTGGACGACACGGGCTTCAGCGTCGACGCCGCGGCGCTGCTGAGCGTGCGGCCCGAAAAGCTGCAGCTGGTGTCGCCGGGGCAGGGCCGGCTCGACGGCGAGGTGCAGGAGCGCTTCTTCCTCGGCAGCCAGTGGCTCTACCGCGTGGCCACGGCCGTGGGCGACCTCACGGTGCTCAGCCCCAACGACGGGCGCGAGGCGCTCGAGGAAGGCGCCCGCACCGGCCTCGACTGGCCGGCGCACTGCATGCGGCTGCTGCCGGCGGAGAAAGCGGTCGCCGCATGAGCACCGCGCTGAAACACAAGGCCACCCCGTGGTGGCTCAGCGCCCCCGCGCTGCTGCTGTTCACCGCACTGCTGCTGGTGCCGCTGGGGCTCACGGCCGTGCTGTCGTTCAACGTATACGACCCGGCCACGGGACCGAAGTCCGGCGAGTTCACGTTCGCGCACTACGCGCTGGTGTTCTCCGACTCGTACTACCTGGGCATCTTCTGGCGCACCTTCTGGGTGTCGGGCCTGGTCACGCTGATCTGCGTGGTCATCGGCGCGCCCGAGGCCTATGTGCTCAGCCGCATGCGCAACCCGTGGCGCTCGATTCTTCTGCTGGTGGTGCTGGCGCCGCTGCTGGTGTCGGTGGTGGTGCGAGCCTTCGGCTGGAGCATGCTGCTCGGACCCGAGGGCGCGGTCAACGGCCTGCTGGGGCTGCTGGGCATCGGCCCGGTGAAGATCCTGTACACCAGCACCGCCGTGGTCATTGCGCTGGTGCACGTGATGCTGCCGTTCATGGTGATCCCCGTGTGGACCTCGCTGCAGAAGCTGGACCCGGGCGTGGAGAACGCGGCCCTGTCGCTGAACGCCACGCCCTTCACCACGCTGCGGCGCATCGTGCTGCCGCAGGTGATGCCGGGCATTCTGTCGGGCAGCCTGATCGTGTTCGGCCTGGCAGCGAGTTCGTTCGCCATTCCGGGGTTGCTGGGCGGGCGGCGCCTGAAGATGGTCGCGACCATCGTCTACGACGAGTACCTGAGCGAACTCAACTGGCCACTCGGTGCCGCCGTAGCACTCGTGCTCCTGGTGGCCAACCTGGTCGTCATGCTCAGCTACAACCGTTTGGTCGAAGGCCGCTACAAGAAAGCGCTGGGCTGAGCGATGAACAAGAACGGCCCCATCGCCCTCGCGTTCAACGCGCTCGTCATCACCTTCATGCTGGCACCGCTGGTGGTGGTGTGCATCGTGGCGTTCACGCCCGAGAACACGCTGACCATTCCGACCACGCACTTCTCGCTGCGCTGGTTCCGCGCGGTGTTCGCACACCCCGACTTCATGCAGTCGTTCTGGAACAGCCTGTGGCTCGCGCTGAGCTCGGCCACCATCGCCACGCTGCTGGCGGTGCCGGCCGGCATGGCGATCACGCGCTACGCGTTTCCGGGGCGCAACTTCCTCAACGGCCTGTTCCTGTCGCCGCTGATCGTGCCGCACCTGGTGCTGGGCGTGGCGCTGCTGCGGCTGTTCTCGCTGGTCGGCGGCACGGGCAGCTTCGCCTGGCTGGTGATGGCGCATGCGCTCATCGTCACGCCCTACACGCTGCGCCTGGTGGTGGCGGCGCTGGTGGGCTTCGACCGCAGCGCCGAGCAGGCCGCGCTGTCGCTGGGCGCGAGCCAGGCCACGGTGTTCCGCCGCATCACGCTGCCGATGATCCTGCCGGGCGTCACGGGCGGCTGGATGCTGTCGTTCATCAACAGCTTCGACGAAGTGACGATGTCCATCTTCGTCACCTCGCCCAGCACGGTGACGCTGCCGGTGCGCATGTACATGTACGCCACCGAGTCGATCGACCCGCTGATGGCGGCGGTGTCGGCGCTGATGGTGGCCGTCACGGCCTTCGCGATGGTGCTGCTGGACCGCATCTACGGCCTGGACCGCGTGCTGGTGGGACGCAGCAAATGACGATCGCTTCCCATGCATTGCTGCACCGCGTGGCCGAGACCACCGGCCGCGAGGCCGTGGCCTTCACGCTCGACGGCGTGCCGGCGAGCGCACTCGCCGGCGACACCGTGCTGACCGCCGTGCTCACGCAAGGCGCCCAGCTGCGGCGCAACGAGTTCAGCGGCCTGCCGCGCGCGGGCTTCTGCATGATGGGCGCCTGCCAGGACTGCTGGATCGCCACCGGCGAAGGCGAGCGGCTGCGCGCGTGCTCGACCTTCATCGCGCCCGGCATGGCGCTGGTCACGGGAAAGAACGGCGCATGACGAGCTCAGGCGACATCCGCCCCGTGATCGTCGGCGCCGGGCCGGCCGGCGTGCGCGCGGCGCAGACGCTGGTGGCCTACGGCCTGCGGCCCGTGGTGATCGACGAGGCCTCGCGCGCCGGCGGCCAGATCTACCGCCGCCCGCCCGCCAGCCTGGCGCAGCGCAGCACGCAAACGCTCTACGGCCTGGAGTCGAAGCGCGCCGAGGGCGTGCATGCCTCCTTCGACGCGCTGCAGGGCCGCATCGAGCACCGGCGCGACAGCCTGGTGTGGAACGCGCAGGACCGGCTGCTCGACGTGATGCACGGCCCCACGCACACCAACCACCGCGTGCCCTACAGCCACCTGATCGTGGCCACGGGCGCCACCGACCGCGTGCTGCCGGTGCCGGGCTGGACGCTGCCGGGCGTGTACACGCTGGGCGGCGCCCAGGTGGCGCTCAAGTTCCAGGGCTGCGCCATCGGGCAGCGCGTGGTGTTCATGGGCACCGGACCGCTGCTGTACCTGGTGGCGTACCAATATGCGAAGGCCGGCGTGAAGGTGGCCGCGGTGCTGGACACCGCGCGGCTGGCCGACCAGCTGGCCGCCACCCCCGCCATGCTCACCCAGCCCGCGGTGTTCGCCAAGGGCGTGTACTACGTCGGCTGGCTGCGCGCGCACGGCGTGGCGCTGCACAGCGGCGTGCGCCCGCTGCGCGTGCTCGGCGACGACACGCAAGGCCGCGTGACCGGCGTCACCTGGCAGGACGGCCACGAGGAACGCACGCTGGCCTGCGACGCGGTGGGCTTCGGCTACGCGCTGCGCTCCGAAACGCAGTTGCCCGACCTGCTGGGCTGCCGCTTCGACTACGCGCCCATGCACCGCGCGCACCTGCCGGTGTGCGACGCGGCGGGCCGCTCCAGCGTGCAGGGCGTCTACCTCGCGGGCGACGGCGCCGGCATCATGGGTGCGGATGCGGCCGAGTGGGCCGGCGAACGCGCGGCGCTCGCGGTGCTCGCGGACCACGGCGTGTCCGTGGACACGGCGCGTGCATCGGCGCTGGAACGCAAGCTGGGCAAGCTCATGGGCTTTCGCCGGGGCCTGGAGCGCGCCTTCCCCGTGCCGCAGGACTGGGCCGCGCACGCCAGCGACGACCTGGTGGTCTGCCGCTGCGAGAACATCACGGCCGGCACGTTGCGCCAGACCGTCGCGATCAACGGCGCCGACGAAATGAACCGCCTGAAGGCCCTGTCGCGCGTCGGCATGGGCCGCTGCCAGGGCCGCATGTGCGGCGTGGCCGCGGCAGAAATCCTGGCGCACGCCACGCAGCAACCGCTGCAGCAGGTCGGGCGGCTGCGCGGGCAGGCACCGATCAAGCCGATTCCGCTGCGGCTCGTGCCCGCCGACGCGATCGCCGAAACGACCGACGAAGGAACCGGCGAATGAGCGGCATCACTCCCCTGAAGACCGACGTCGCCATCGTCGGCGGCGGCATCGTCGGTGCGTCGGCCGCCCTCGCCTTGCGCCGCATGGGCCTGGGCGTGGTGCTGCTGGAGCGCGACCTGTGCGGCTCGCGCTCGAGCGGCGTGAACTTCGGCGGCGTGCGCCGCCAGGGCCGCCCGCTGAGCCAGCTTCCGCTGACGCAGCGCGCGCACCGCATCTGGGGCCAGCTGCCCGCGCTGCTGGGCACCGACGGCGAATACATCCGCTCGGGCCATTTCAAGATCGCGCGCAGCGAGGCCGACATGGCCTCGCTGGAGCGCTACCGCGCCATGAGCAGCGACTTCGACCTGGGCCTGGAGCTGATCTCCGCCGCGCGCCTGCGCACGCAATGCCCCTGGCTCGGCACGCGCGCCATGGGCGGCTCGCTGTGCCCGGAAGACGGGCAGGCCAACCCGCGCCTGGTGTCGCCGGCCTTCGCGCTGGCGGCGCGGCGCGCGGGCGCGCAGGTGCTGGAGCGCCACAAGGTGGACGAGGTGGCGCATGACGGCGCCCTGTTCATGGTGCGCGCGACGCATGCCGAAGGCACGCGCGAAGTGCAGGCCCCGGTGCTGCTGAACTGCGCCGGCGCCTGGGCCGGCGCCATTGCCGCCCAGTTCGGCGAGACGCCGCCCTTGCGCGCACGCAGCCCCGTGATGGCGGTGACCGAGCCGGTGCCGCACTTCATGACATGGAGCCTGGGCGTGGAAGGCGGCGGCATCTACTGCCGGCAGGTCGCGCGCGGCAACCTCGTGATGGGCGGCGGCACCGGCATCACGCTCAGTGCAGACCGCGCGCGCGCGGACCACGACGCCATCGCCATGCTCGCGATGCAGGCCGTCGAGCTGCTGCCCGCGTTGCGCCACACCCATTTCATCCGCACCTGGGGCGGCACCGAGGGCTACCTGCCCGACCGTGAACCGGTGCTCGGCCCGAGCCGCACCACGCCCGGCCTGTTCCACGGCTTCGGCTTCTCGGGCGCGGGCTTCCAGATCGGCCCGGCCGCCGGCGAGGTGCTCGCCGAACTGGCGCGCGACGGGCGCACCGACACACCCATCGACGCCTTCGCCATCGAGCGCTTCGACGAAGAACCCGTTTCCGCTTCCGTTTCCCACGCCTGACCCCTTGCCTGAATTCCCAACCTGAACTTGATTGGAGAGCACACCATGTCCCGCACCGCCAAGTCCCCTTCCCTGCTTTGTGCCGTCGCCTTCGCGGCGCTGCTCGCCGCCGCCGGCACCGCCAGCGCGCAGAACAAGACGATCTACATCGGCATGAACGGCGGCACCATGGAGAAGGCGTACACGCAGTACGTGTTCCCCGCCTTCGAGAAGGCCTACGGCGCCAAGGTAGTGGTGGTGCCCGGCACCTCCTCCGACATCCTGGCCAAGGCGCAGGCCAACAAGGACAGGCCGCAGATGCACGTGATGTTCCTGGACGACGGCATCATGGTGCGCGCCATCGGCATGGGGCTGTGCCAGAAGCAGAAGCCCAACCCCTCGCTGGCAGAGATCTACCCCGCCGCACGCTTCAAGGACGACATGGCCAGCGGCGTGAGCCTGGGCATGACGGGCCTGGCCTACAACGCGAAGATGTTCAAGGAAAAGGGCTGGGCGCCGCCCACCTCGTGGATGGACCTGGCCGACCCCAAGTTCAAGGGCAAGGTGGTGTTCCAGTCGATGTCGTCCTCGTCCTTCGGGCTGCACGGCTTCCTGATGTTCAACCGCATCCAGGGCGGCAACGACAAGAACGTGGAGCCCGGCTTCAAGGCCTGGCCCACCACCGTCGGCCCGAACGTGCTGGAGTACATCCCGAGTTCGGCCAAGCTGTCGGAGATGGTGCAGACCAATGAAGCGGCCATCTTCCCGCTGACGCCCACGGCCGTGGCCGCGCTCAAGACCAAGGGCATTCCGGTGGAGTACGCGCCGCCCAAGGAAGGCGCTGTGGTGCTCATGGTGGGCCAGTGCGTGATCGCCAACAACAGCGAGCCCGAGCTGTCGCAAAAGCTCGCCGAGTTCCTGCTGAGCCCGGTGGCGCAGGCCAACGTGCTGCAGTACGGCGCGCAGATTCCGACCAACCCCAAGGCGCCGGCCGAGGGCGAAGGCGCCGCGCAGGTGGCGGACATCAACAAGTGGATGAAGACGGCCGTCACCATCGACTGGGAAAGCATCAACGCGAACCGGCCCGCGTGGAACGCGCGCTGGAACAAGACGATAGAGAAGTGATCCGTCAGCCCTGCGCGCCGGTTCTTCCGGTTTTGCGCAGCAGCACCGGCAGGCACAGCAGATAGAGCGACGCACCCGCCAGCCACACGATGCCCGGAAAGCGCGTGCGGAACGCGAAGTAGAGCGGGCTGATGAGCAGCGGGCCGAACACCGCCGCCAGGCTGGTGATGCTCGCGAGCACGCCCTGCAGCCGCCCCTGCTGCGCCTCGCCCACGCGCGCCGAGAGCGTCGCCTGCAGCGCCGGGGCGCAGACGCCGCCCATGCACAGGAGCGGCAGCATCGCGATGGCCATCCAGCCCTGCGTGGCGAAGGCAATCAGCGCATAGCCCGTGCCGTCGGCGATGGTGCCGATGGCGATGGCCGCGCGCTCGCCCCAGCGCTCGACCACCGGGCCGGCGACGAAGCCCTGCACCAGCGCATGCAGCAGGCCAAAGACCGCGAGCGAGAGGCCGACCATGGTGCCGTTCCAGGCGTAGCGGTCCTGGCCGTAGATCACCCAGGTCGTGCCGGCGACCTCGCCCACCAGCACCAGCAGCAGGAACACGCCGAGCAAGGGCAGCAACGCCGGAAAGCTGTTGGCCCAGCGCAGCGGCGCGAGTGGATGCAGCACGCCGCGATCGAAGGGTTTCGTGGCGAGCGCCGGCGGGCGCGACTCGCGCAGCACCCGCACGCCGACGAGAAAGGTCACGCCGTTGAGCACCGCCGCCGCGATGAACGGCAGCCGCACGCCGTGGTCGCCGAGCACGCCGCCGATGGCTGGCCCGGCAATGAAGCCCAGCCCGAAGCAGGCGCCCATGCGGCCGAACCATCGCGCGCGCTGGTGCTCGGGCGTGAGGTCGGCAATGGCGGCGGAGGCCACGGCGGTGCTCGCGCCCGTCATGCCTGCGATCGCGCGGCCCACGAAGAGCATCCACAGCGAGGGCGCGAAGGCCATGAAGAGCGCGTCGATGGCTGCGCCCGCCACCGAGATGAGCAGCACCGGCCGGCGCGGCTGGGCGTGCAGCAGCCGGCGCTGTACTGGCATTTCAAGAACAAGCGCGCGCTGCTCGACGCGATGAACAGCGAACTGCTGCGCCGCGCCCACCAGCGGCAGTTGCCGCTGCCCGACGAATCGTGGGAAACCTTCCTGCGCGAGAACGCACGCAGCTTCCGGCGCGCGCTGCTGGCACGGCGCGACGGCGCCCGGCTGCACGCCGGCACCGAGCCCGACCCGGGCGACCTGGAAATGGTGGAGGCCCAACTGGCGGCCGTGGTCGATCGCGGCGTGCCGGCAACGCAGGCCATGACGCTGCTGATTGCGCTGGGCCGCTACACGGTGGGCTGCGTGCTGGAGGAACAGGCGGCACCGCCCGACGCCGAGGCGCGGCAGCAGGCGCTCGATGCCTCCGCGGCCTCGCGCCCGCTGCTGGCCGAAGCCTTCGCGAGCTACCGCGAGGCCGGGCCGGATGCGATGTTCGACATTGGCGTGGACCTGATGCTCGAAGGCGCGAAGGCGCGCCTGGCGGGCGGCCCGCCTGCGGACCTCGCGAACACCGCCGCCCCCGGCCCGGCCGCAAAGCGCGGCGGCCGCGCGCCGCGCCGCTGAAGTCGGCTCAGCGCGCGGCGTCTTCCAGGATCCAGCCCGCCGCCTTCTCGGCCATCATCAAGGTCGGGCTGTTGGTGTTGCCGCTGGTGATGGTGGGCATCGCGCCCGCATCGACCACGCGCAGGCCCTGCACGCCGCGCACGCGCAGGCGCGCATCGAGCACGGCCATCGGGTCGCCGTCGGCGCCCATCTTCGTGGTGCCCACGGGGTGGAAGATGGTGGTGGCGATGTCGCCGGCCAGCCGCGCCAGGTCTTCGTCGGTCTGGTACTGCACGCCGGGCTTCCACTCCTGCGGCTTGTATTTGGCCAGCGCGGGCTGCTGGGCGATACGGCGCGTCACGCGCAGCGACTCGGCCGCCACCTGGCGGTCTTCGTCGGTGCTCAGGTAGTTGGGCGCAATGGCCGGCGCGTCCTCGAAGCGCTTGCTCTTGATGCGCACCGAGCCCCGGCTCGTCGGGTTGAGATTGCACACGCTCGCGGTGAAGGCCGGAAAGCTGTGCAGCGGATCGCCGAAGGCGTCCAGCGACAGCGGCTGCACGTGGTACTGCAGGTTGGGCCATTCGCGCTCGGGCGAACTGCGCGTGAAGGCGCCGAGCTGCGACGGCGCCATGCTCATGGGGCCGCTGCGCTTCATCAGGTATTCGAGGCCGATCTTGGCCTTGCCGACCATCGAGGAAGCCATCACGTTGAGCGTGGGCGCACCGTCGATCTTGTAGACCGCGCGAATCTGCAGGTGGTCCTGCAGGTTGGCGCCGACGCCGGGCGCGTCGAGCACCACGTCGATGCCGTGCTGGCGCAGCAGGTCGGCCGGGCCGATGCCCGAGAGCTGCAGGATCTGCGGCGAGCCGATGGCGCCGGCGCTCAGCACCACCTCGCGCTCGGCGTACGCGGTGGCCATCTCGGTGCCGTTCCACACCTCGGCGCCGGTGCAGCGGCGCGTGCCGTCGGGCTGCGTCTCGAACAGCAGGCGCGAGACCTGCGCGCCGGTCCACAGCTCGAAGTTGGGCCGGCCGTAGCAGGTGGGGCGCAGGAAGGCCTTGGCGGTGTTCCAGCGCCAGCCGTTCTTCTGGTTGACCTGGAAGTAGCCCACGCCTTCGTTGCTGCCGCGGTTGAAGTCGGTGGAGTGCGGCACGCCGGCCTGTTCGGCGGCGGCGGCGAAGGCGTCGAGGATGTCCCAGCGCAGGCGCTGCTTTTCCACGCGCCATTCGCCGCCCGCGCCGTGCATCTCGTCGGCGCCCAGGTAGTGGTCTTCGTGCTTCTTGAAGGCCGGCAGCACGTTCTGCCAGCGCCAGCCGTCGTCCCCGGTGAGGTCGGCCCAGTGCTCGTAGTCGCGCGACTGGCCGCGCATGTAGATCATGCCGTTGATGCTGGAGCTGCCGCCCAGCGTCTTGCCGCGCGGGTAGCGCAGCACGCGGCCGTTGAGGCCGGCGTCGGGCTCGGTGCTGTAGAGCCAGTCGGTGCGCGGGTTGCCGATGCAGTACAGGTAGCCCACCGGAATGTGGATCCAGTGGTAGTCGTCCTTGCGGCCGGCCTCGATGAGCAGCACGCGCTTGCGCTTGTCGGCGCTCAGCCGGTTGGCCATGAGCGAGCCCGCGGTGCCCGCGCCGATGATGATGTAGTCGAAGGTGTGGTCGTTGTCTCTCATGGTCTTTTTTGTTCCGTCTTCTTGCCGGGTGGCGTGCTGCGAGCGCAGGGTTACGGCCCCTGCGTTCGCGCGCGCCGCTGGACGCATTTAACGCGAGCTTTGCCTTCGATGCCTTTTGCGCCCGGCCGCGCTCCCTCTCGCGGCCGGCCCGGCGCGGCCTCCTTACTTGGCCGTGGGCATCACGAACTCGGCGCCCTTGCCGATGCTTTCCGGCCAGCGCTGCATGACCGACTTCTGCTTGGTGTAGAAGCGCACGCCCTCTTCGCCGTAGGCATGCATGTCGCCGAACAGCGAGCGCTTCCAGCCGCCGAAGCCGTGCCAGGCCATGGGCACCGGGATCGGCACGTTGATGCCGACCATGCCCACCTGGATGCGGCGGCTGAATTCGCGCGCCACGTTGCCGTCGCGGGTGAAGCAGCTCACGCCGTTGCCGAATTCGTGCGCGTTGACCAGGTCGACCGCGTCCTTGAAGTTGGCCACGCGCACGCAGCTGAGCACCGGGCCGAAGATCTCTTCCTTGTAGATGCGCATCTCGGGCGTGACGTGGTCGAACAGCGTGCCGCCCATCCAGAAACCGTCGCCGCAGCCGTCGCCGGCCTTGCTGCCGTCGAAGCCGCGGCCGTCGACCAGCAGCTTGGCGCCTTCCTTCTCGCCCAGGTCGATGTAGCCGGTGATGCGCTCGTGCGCGGCACGCGTGACGATCGGGCCCATCTCGGCGGCGAGGTTGGTGCCGTTGAGCACCTGCAGGGTCTTGGTGCGCTCGATGAGCTTGGGAATGATCTTGTCGGCCACGTCGCCCACCAGCACCGCCACGCTGATGGCCATGCAGCGTTCGCCGGCCGAGCCGTAGCCCGCGCCGATCAGCGCATCCACCGTCTGGTCGATGTCGGCATCGGGCATGACCACCATGTGGTTCTTGGCGCCGCCCAGCGCTTGCACGCGCTTGCCGTGGTGCGCGCCGGTTTCGTAGATGTAGTTGGCGATGGGCGTGGAGCCCACGAAGCTGATGGCCTTGACGTCGGGGTGCTCGAGCAGCGCGTCGACGGCGACCTTGTCGCCCTGCACCACGTTGAACACGCCGTCGGGCAGGCCGGCTTCCTTCAGCAGCTCGGCCATGCGCAGCGAGGCGCTCGGATCGGTCGGGCTGGGCTTGAGCACGAAGGTGTTGCCCGCGGCGATGGCCACCGGGAACATCCACATCGGCACCATCACCGGGAAGTTGAAGGGCGTGATGCCCGCGACCACGCCCAGGGGCTGGCGCAGGGTCCAGTTGTCGATGCCGGTGCTCACCTGGTCGGTGAAGTCGCCCTTGAGCAGCTGCGGAATGCCGCAGGCGAACTCGACGATGTCGATGCCGCGGCTGACTTCGCCCTGCGCGTCGGTGAAGACCTTGCCGTGCTCGGCGGTGATGAGGTGGGCCAGCTCGTCCTTGTGCTCGTTGAGCAGCTGCAGGAACTTGAACATGACGCGCGCGCGGCGAATGGGCGGGGTGTCGGACCAGGCCGGGAAGGCGGCCTGCGCGGCGGCCACGGCCGCCGCGACCTGGGCCGTGTCGGCCAGGCCGACCTTGCCGGTGACGGCGCCGGTGGCGGGGTTGGTCACGTCCTGCGTGCGGCCGGAGGTGTTGGCGGCGGGCTTGCCGGCGATGTAGTGGTCGAGGGAAGTGGTCATGGAGAAGGCTTTGCTGTCGGGGAGGATGCAGGCAGTTTAGGCAGCGCCGTGTTCCGCGCCTAGCCACGAGGCTTGAACTTATTGTTCACTCTGCTGAACAATGCAACCATGAAACCCCAAAATATCGAGGCGCTCTGGACGCACCTGCACTGGCTCACGGTGCTGGCGCAACAGGGCAGCTTCACGGCCGCGGCGCTGCGCCTGGGCGTGAGCAAGGCGGCCATGAGCCAGCGCATCGCCGAGCTGGAGCGCGCGGCCGGCGCCCCCCTGGTGCAGCGCACCACGCGCAGCGTGCGGCTCACGGAGGCGGGCCAGCGGCTGGTGGAGGACATGCGCGGGCCTTTCGAGCAGATCGCGCACAGCTTCGCGGGCGTGCGCGACCTGGCCGGCGTGCCGCGCGGGCTGGTGCGGGTGACGGCGCCGGTGGCCTTTGCGCGCCAGCAGCTGGTGCCGCGGCTGGCCGAGTTCCTGCGCGCGCAGCCGGAGGTGCGCATCGAGCTGGACCTGTCGGACCGGCTCAGTTCGCTGGCGATGGAAGGCTTCGACCTGGCCATTCGCCACACGGCCGCGCCGCCCGACACGCACGTGGCCTGGACGCTGTGCGAGACCCGCTCGCTGCTGGTGGCCAGCCGCGCCTACCTGCGCCGCCGCGGCACGCCGCGCGAACCGCAGGCGCTGGCCGGCCACGACTGCCTGCACTACCCGCGCGCGCAGGACACGCCGACCTGGCATTTCGAGGCCCGAAAGCAGCTCAAGGGCAAGGCCGCGGCGCCGCGCATCACGGTGCCGGTCTCGGGGCCGCTGGTCGCGAACAACAGCGAAGCCTTGCGCGACGCGGCGCTGACCGGGCTGGGCATTGCGCTGGTGCCGGACTTCAGCGCGCAGTCGGCGCTGCAGGCGGGCAAGCTGGTGGAGGTGCTGCCGCAGTGGCGCTCGGTGGGCGCCTTCGGCGAGCGGCTGTATGCGATACGGCCGTACGCCACGCATGTGCCGCAGGCGGTGACGGCGTTCGTGGGCTGGCTGCGGGCGGCGTTGGCGGAAGGGTTTGCGGCGTGAGCGCGCCCTGAACGGCGTAACCGAACCTGAAGAAAACCTGAACAAACGGCGTCGTGCCCTACGCAAACGAAGGGTCTGTGACATACAGCACACGGATGCACGCGGTTACGATGCGCCCTTCCCCCGCTTTTTGTCTACTTTCCCCCTCATTCGCCCTATGTCCCCTGCCACTTCGCCTGCCGACGCTTCAGCCGCCGACAGCGCGTGGCCCCGCGTAGCGCAGCAGGCGCAGGAGGGGCGTCAGTGGACGGTGGCCAGCGGCCGCTGGACCGCGCTGGGCATGTCGTCCAAGCCGGCCTGGCTGGGCCTGTCCAAGAGCCTGGAGGCCGCCCCGCCCGCCGACGACCGCGCCTGGGACCTGCGCCCGGTCCAGCAGCTCGACCACATCGGCGCGCAACTGCTGTGGGACCACTGGCGCCACGAATGGCCCGCCACGCTCGAGATGGCGCCGCAGCACAAGGCGGTGCTCGACCAGGTGGCGCGCTACACCGTCGCCACGCCCGAGGAGCCCCCGCCCACGCTGACCGACCGCATCCGCGCGTTCGCGCACAACGGGCCGCGCGCCATGGTCGTGATGCGCGACTTCACCGGGCTGATCGGCCAGCTCGCGATCGACCTGGGGCGCCTGATTCGCGCGCCGCACCGCGGGCCGTGGCGCGACTTCTCGGGGCACCTGTACCAGTTCGGCGCCACGGCGCTGCACATCACGGCGCTGGTCGGGCTGCTGATCGGCGTGGTGCTGGCGTACCTCATTTCTCAGCAGCTGCGCCAGTACGGCGCCGAGAGCTTCGTGGTCAACATCCTCGGGCTGTCGCTGGTGCGCGAACTGGGGCCGGTGCTGGCGGCGGTGCTCATCGCAGGCCGCTCGGGCTCGGCCATCACGGCGCAGATCGGCGTGATGCGCGTCACGGAAGAACTCGACGCGATGCGCGTCATGGGCATTGCACACGGCTTCCGGCTGGTGATGCCGCGGGTGCTGGCACTGGCCATCGCAATGCCGCTGATCAGCCTGTGGACCTCGATGGCGGCGCTGGCCGGCGGCATGCTGGCGGCCGACGCGGCGCTCGACATTTCGCCGGCGTACTTCCTGTCGGCGCTGCCGCGCGCTGTGCCCATTTCGAACCTGTGGCTGGCCATGGCCAAGTCGGCGGTGTTCGGCGTGCTCATTGCGCTGATCGGCTGCTACTTCGGCATGAAGGTCAAGCCCAACACCGAGAGCCTGGGGCGCGGCACCACCTCGTCGGTGGTGACCTCCATCACCGCGGTGATCCTGGTGGACGCGCTGTTCGCCGTGCTCTTCAAGGGCATCGGGTTCCGGGGATGACGCGATGAGCATGCCCGTGCGCCCCGACACCGACACCACCGTGGTGGACATCCGCAACCTGTGGACGGTGTTCAAGAACACCGACGGCGACCAGGTGGTGCACCGCGACCTGCAACTGCACATCGACCGCGGCGAGGTGCTCTCCCTGGTCGGCGGCTCGGGCACCGGCAAGACGGTGCTGCTGCGCCAGATCCTCGGGCTGGAGAAGCCCACGCGCGGCACGGTCGAGGTGCTGGGGCAGGAGCCCGGCGAGCTCAGCGCCTCGGGCGCGGCCAACGTGGGCATGCTGTTCCAGCACGGCGCGCTGTTCTCGGCCTTCAGCGTGCTGGAGAACATCGCCTTTCCGCTGCGCGAGCTGAAGCTGCTGCCCGACGAGCTGATCCGCCACGCGGCGCTGGTGAAGCTGCAGATGGTGGGGCTGGAGCCGCAGCACGCCAACAAGAGCCCGTCGGACCTGTCGGGCGGCATGATCAAGCGGGTGGCGCTGGCGCGCGCGCTCATCATGGACCCGCCGCTGCTGCTGCTGGACGAGCCCACGGCCGGCCTGGACCCCGAGGCGTCGGACAGTTTCTGCAACCTGCTGCGCGGCCTGCACCGCGAGCTGGGCCTCACGGTGGTGATGGTCACGCACGACCTGGACACGCTGTTCGACCTGAGCACCCGCATCGCGGTGCTGGCCGACCAGAAGGTGATCGTCACCGGCGCGGCGCGCGACGTCATTGCGTACCCGCATCCCTTCATCCACGAATACTTTCTCGGCGGGCGCGGCCAGCGTGCCCTGGAAGCCCTGCATGACAAACCCGCCGAAGCATCCCCATCGCAGCCCGCCGCGCAGGCGGGCCGCTGAAAGGTAGGTAGCCCCCATGGAAAACAAGGCCCATGCCCTCGCCGCCGGCGCCTTCGTGCTCGGCCTCATTGCCGCGCTCGTCGCGCTGGTGATCTGGTTCACGCGCGACAACACCGTGCGCAACGTCTACGAACTGTCCACGCGCGAGGCCGTCAGCGGCCTGCAGCCGCAGGCCATGGTGCGCTACCGCGGCATCGCGGTGGGCAAGGTGACGTCGATCGACTTCGACCCCAAGGTGAAGGGCAACGTGCGCGTGCGCATCACGGTCGACGAGCGCGTGCCGCTCACCACCTCGAGCTATGCCACGCTGAGCTACCAGGGCGTGACCGGCCTGGCCTTCATCGCGCTGGACGACAAGGCCGGCTCCAACGTGGCGCTCAAGCCCAACGATGACGACCCGCCGCGCATTCCGCTCAAGCCCTCGATGCTGGCGCAGTTGCAGGACCGCGGCGAAGCCATCATCAACCAGGTCGAAGAGGTGACCCAGCGCGCCAACAAGCTGCTGAGCGACCCCAACCAGAAGCGCGCGGCCGATGCGCTGGAGAACATCGCCGCTGCCTCCGCGAGCGCCAACACGCTGCTCAAGACGCTGGACAACACGGTCAAGACCGGGCTGAACCCGGCCCTCGTCAAGCTGCCCGACACCATGGCCTCGGTGAAGAAGGCGGCCGGCGACGTCTCGCGCGTGGCCAACAACTTCAACACCACCGTGGGCCGGCTGAACGCGCCCGACGGTCCGGTCGAACGCCTGAGCGACGGCACCAAGGCGCTGGCGCAGGCGGTCGATTCGTTCAACGCGGCCACGCTGCCGCGCGTGAACCGCGTGGCCGACGACACCTCGCACGCCGTGCGCCGGCTGGGCCGCGCGGCGGACAGCATCAACGACAACCCGCAATCGCTGCTGTTCGGCAACGGCGGTGCGGCCGCCGGCCCGGGCGAGCCGGGTTTCAGCGCGCCGGCCGCGGCGCGGCCTTGATGACACAGGCCGCAAGAAGAGGTCGCGCGAACAGGCGCACAGGAGCACCGACCATGAACACCATCCGATCCCTGACCACCCCGCTGGCCCTCGGCCTCGTGCTGCTGGCCGCCGGCTGCGGTGCGCTGCCCGACAAGCCGGCGCGCGCCACGCTCTACGACTTCGGCCCGGGCATGACGGCCCCGGCCGCCGCGCCTGCAGTGGCCAGCCTGCCCACGCTGGCGCTGGCCGAGTTCGAGAGCAACTCCCGGCTCGACGGCACGCAGATCCTGTACCGCCTGGGCTACGCGGACGCCAACGAGCTGCGCCCCTACGGCCAGTCGCGCTGGAGCCAGCCGCCCGCGCAACTGCTGCGCCAGCGCCTGCGCGACGCGCTGGCCGCGCGCCGCATGGTGCTCGGCCCGGAAGAAAACGCGACCATCGCGCGCGGCAAGGGCGAAGTGCCCGATACGCTGCGCATCTCGCTGGACGAGTTCAGCCACTACTTCGATTCGGCCAGCGCCAGCGTGGGCCTGGTGCGCCTGCGCGCCACGCTGATCCGCGGCACCGCCGGCGGCGACCGCGTGCTGGGCCAGCGCACCTTCACCGTGCGCAGCCCCGCGAACAGCGCCGACGCGCCCGGCGGCGTGAAGGCGCTGATCGCGGCCAGCGACAAGGCTTCGGCCGAGCTGGTGCAGTGGGTGGACGAGCTGCAGCAGCGCACGCCGCGGCAGTAAGCTGGCACTCCCTACTTCGCACGAAGGAACGCTCCCATGAACGCGACACGCATCGTCGGCATCCTGTTGATCGTGGCCGGCATCGCGGCCATCGGCCTGGGCAGCTTCAGCTTCACCAAGGAAACCCACCAGGCCAAGCTGGGCCCGCTGGAGTTCTCGGTGAAGGAACAGCAGACCGTCAACATCCCCGCCTGGGCCGGCGTGGCCGCGATCGTGGTGGGCGGGGCGCTGCTCCTGCTGGGCGGCAGGAAGGGCTGAGCCTTCAGCCCAGGCCGGCCAGCAGCTGCGGCAACAACGCTTCGGCCGGGCCGCGCAGCACCACCGTGGCGGCATCGTCCAGGTGCGGCAACGGCTCCAGGTTGAGCGTGACCAGCCGCGCACCGTGCGCCAGCGCGGTCTGCGGCAGCTCGGCGGCCGGGTAGACGATGGTCGTGCTGCCGACCACCATGAACAGATCGCACTCCTGCGCCGCCACCTGGGCGTCGAGCAGAACGCCCGCATTCAGCATCTCGCCGAACATCACCACGTCGGGCCGCGCGTGGGAGCCGCAGCGCAGGCAGCGGTGGAAGGGCCACGGCCCGCTGCGGTTGCCGCAGTGGTCGCAGCGCCAGCGGCGCAGCGAGCCGTGCAGTTCGAGCACGTCCTGCCCGCCCGCCAGCGTGAGCAGGCCGTCGACGTTCTGCGTGACCAGCCGCGTGGCCGGGCGCAGCCGCTGCAGTTGCGCCAGCGCGGCGTGGCCCGGGTTGGGCGACGCCGATTCGATCAACGACAGGCGCTGTGCCCAGAACCTGGTGAAGCCCGACGGGTCGCGCTCCAGGTCTTCGGCATGGGAAAACTGCAGCGCGCTCTGGCTCTTCCACAGGCCGTCGGCATCGCGGTAGGTCGGAATGCCGGAAGCGCGGGACAGGCCGGCGCCGGAGAAGACGACGATGCGCCGGGCGTTGGCCAGCAGTTCGGCGGCGGCGTGGACAGAAGAAGAGATATCGGGTGCGGCAGGCGTCATCGCTCGGGTCGGGGGGAATTCGCTGCGGGCGGCGCGACGCTGGCGCCCAGGCGTTGCGACACGGTGTCCGCGCAGGCCTTGAGCGCGCGGGCAATCTCGCCGTCCCACGCGGTATTGAAGATGCCGGCCGGGCCGATGGCGGTCACGGCCAGCACGATGGCGCCGGTGTGGTCGAACACCGGCGCGGCCATGGCGCTCACGCCCTCGATGACCTCGCCGTCGGAGCGGCTGATGCCGTGCTCGCGCACCTCCTGCAGCTGGCGCTCGAAGTCGCTCCACGAGGGCAAGGGCTGCACCGCCGGCATGCCGGCCGGCAGGGGCGGCTCGGCGCCCTTGCGCTGCTTCTGGCGCTGGCGCTCGTCGTCGAGCAGCTGGCGCACCACCACGGCGTCGAGGTAGGTGGCGAACACGCGGCCCGAGGCGGTGTGGGTCAGCGAGAACACCGTGCCGTGGCGCATGTTCACATGCACCGGAGAAGGCGACTCGGCCGTGCGCACGATGGTCGCGCCGCGCGCGCCCCACACGGCCAGCGCCACGGTGTGGCCGAGCTGCTGGGCCAGCTGGGCGATCAGCGGGGTGGCGATGTGCACCGGGTCGGCCTGCTGCAGGCTGATGAGCCCCAGTTGCAAGGCGAGCGGGCCGAGCAGATAGTGGCCGCTGGCGCGGTCCTGCTCGATCAGGCCCAGCCGCCCGAAGCTGACCATGTACGGATGCGCCTTGGCGGGCGTCATGTCGGCCTCGCGCGCCAGGTCTTTCAGCGCCATCGGCCGGCCGTGGTGCACCAGCGCGCGCAGCAGCTGTCCGCCGACTTCGATGCTCTGGATGCCGCGCTGGGCGCGGTCGGTGTCATTGGCTGCCATGGCCCGCCGATCGTTCGTTCATGAAGAAGGGATTAGACATTAACTGATCCGACGCTTACACTGCCAAAATTCGTTCACAGCAAATTCGTTCGCCTTAGACGAATTTCAAGATCCACCCCACCGACGGAGACAACACGATGAGCCAAGCCAAGAAGTTCGCCAGCCAGGCCGACATGGAAGAGAAGAAGATCACCTTCAGCCAGATCTCGGAGCACGCCTGGGCCTACACCGCCGAGGGCGACCCCAACACCGGCATCGTCATCGGCGACGACTGCGTGCTGGTGGCCGACACCCAGGCCACGCCCGCCATGGCCGCCGACGTGGTGCGCCGCATCCGCGAAGTGACCGACAAGCCCATCAAGTACGTGGTGCTCACGCACTACCACGCGGTGCGCGTGCTGGGCGCGGCCGGCTACTTCGACAAGGGCGCCGGCCACATCCTGGCCAGCCAGGACACGCGCGACCTGATCGTGGAGCGCGGCGAGGAAGACAAGGCCAGCGAAATCGGCCGCTTCCCGCGCCTGTTTCAGAACGTCGAAACGGTGCCCCCGGGCCTGACCTGGCCCACCATGACCTTCACCGGCAAGATGACGCTGTGGCTGGGCAAGCTCGAGGTGCAGCTCATCCAGTTGGGCCGCGGCCACACCAAGGGCGACACCGTGGTGTGGCTGCCGCAGGAGCGCACGCTGCTGTCGGGTGACCTGGTCGAGTTCGGCGCCACGCCGTACGCGGGCGACGCCTACTTCAAGGACTGGCCGCAGACGCTGGACAACATCGCCGCGCTGAAGCCCGCCGCGCTGGTGCCGGGCCGCGGCGCCGCGCTCACCACGCCCGAAGCCGTGGCCGAGGGCCTGACGGGCACGCGCAACTTCATCTCCGACGTGTATGCCAGCGTGCAGGAGGGCGTGAAGGCCGGGCGCGACCTGAACGCGGTCTACAAGGACACCTACGCCAAGCTCAAGCCCAAGTACAGCCAGTGGGTGATCTTCGACCACTGCATGCCCTTCGACGTGAGCCGCGCGTACGACGAGGCCTCGGGCCATGCGGACCCGCGCGTGTGGACGGCGCAGCGCGACATCGACATGTGGAAGGCCCTGGAAGGCTGATCCCGCATTGCTCCCTCCCCCGCTGGGGGAGGGCTGGGGCGGGGGCAGGCAGAGCGCCAGTTTCGAGCGCCGTCGAGCCCCCATCCCGACCTTCCCCCGGAAGGGGAAGGAGCAAGACAAAGACAAAAGACACGGAGACAAGTACGTGATCGACTATCAGAGCCTGCGCTTCGACTACAAACGCCACGCCGACCAGGACGCCCCCGCCTCCACGCCTGCCCGCCACCCCGTCGTGATCGTCGGCGCCGGCCCCGTGGGCCTCACGCTGGCCATCGACCTCGCGCTGCGCCAGGTCCCGGTCGTGCTGCTGGACAACGACAACACGCTGTCCAGCGGCTCGCGCGCCATCTGCTTCGCCAAGCGCACGCTGGAGGTGTTCGACCGCCTCGGCTGCGGCGACCGCATGGTCGACAAGGGCGTGTCGTGGAACGTGGGCAAGGTGTTCTTCCACGACGAGCAGGTCTACCGCTTCGACCTGCTGCCCGAGCCCGGCCACGAGCGCCCGGCCTTCATCAACCTGCAGCAGTACTACGTCGAGGGCTACCTGGTGGAACGCGCCGCGGCGCTGCCGCTGATCGACCTGCGCTGGAACCACAAGGTGACGGGCATCGAGCCACGCGACGACGGCGCCGTGCTCACCGTCGAGACGCCCGACGGCAGCCACACGCTGCAGGCCGGCTACGTGGCCGCCTGCGACGGCTCGCGCTCCAACCTGCGCCAGTTGCTGGGGCAGGAGGCCAAGGGCCGCACCTTTCGCGACCGCTTCCTGATCGCCGACATCACCATGGACGCGCAGTTGCCGACCGAGCGCCGCTTCTGGTTCGACCCCTCGTTCCACCCCGGCCAGAGCGTGCTGCTGCACAAGCAGGCCGACGGCATGTGGCGCATCGACTTCCAGCTCGGCTGGGACGCCGACCCGGTGGAAGAGCGCAAGCCCGAGAACATCACGCCGCGCGTGCGCGCGCTGCTCGACAGCATCGGCTTCGCCGACGTGCAGTTCCAGATCGGCTGGGCCAGCGTCTACACCTTCGCCTGCCAGCGCATGGAGCGCTTTCGCCACGGCCGCGTGCTGTTCGCGGGCGACTCGGCGCACGGCGTGTCGCCCTTCGGCGCGCGCGGCGCGAACTCGGGCGTGCAGGACGCGGACAACCTCGCCTGGAAGCTCGCGGCGGTGGTGCAGGGCCAAGCGCCCGACGCCCTGCTCGACAGCTACGCCAGCGAGCGCGAATTCGCGGCCGACGAGAACATCCGCAACTCCACCCGCGCAACCGACTTCATCACGCCCAAGAGCGAGGTGAGCCGCTTGTTCCGCGACGCGGTGCTGGAGTTGACCAAGCGCCACGCCTTTGCGCGCACGCTGGTCAATAGCGGGCGGTTGTCGGTGGCCACGGTGCTGCGCGACTCGCCGCTGAACACGGCCGATGCCGACAGCTTCGCGGGTGCGATGGTGCCGGGTGCTGCTGCGGCCGACGCGCCCGTGGTGCGTGCCGACGGCGGCACCGGCTGGCTGCTGCGCGAGTGCCATGTCGAACGCTTCACCGCGCTCGTCTTCGGCCAGGGCGAAGCCGCCGAGCGCAGCCTGCAGGCGCTGAAGGCCGCCGACTTGCCACTGCACGTCGTGCGCATCGCGGGCGAAGGCACCGACGCGGAACTCGCCACACAGCGCTACGACGCGCAACCCGGTACCGTCTACCTGCTGCGGCCCGACCAGCACGTGTGCGCGCGCTGGCGTCAACCCACGGCGACGAACATCCGCGCGGCGCTGGCCCGCGCACTGGCCAAGGCATGAACACGATGCAACTGATCACCACGCCCCACCTCGACGCGCCCGACGATTTCTACGAGGCGCTCATCGAGGCGCACCAGGGCCTTTCCACCGACGAGAGCCACGCTTTCAACGCGCGCCTCGTGCTGGTGCTGGCCAACCATGTCGGCTCGCTGGCCGTGCTGCGCGAGGCCTTCGACGCGGCGCGCGCCGGCTGAGCCCGTCCGCAGATTCTTCAGATTCCAACCTCATCGCGATTTTCGAAAGAGAAAGCACATGACCCAAGCACCCCCCGCCTCCGAGCGGCGCTACCAGAGCGGCTTCGGCAACGAGTACGCCTCCGAGGCCGTGCCCGGCGCCCTGCCCCAGGGCCGCAACAACCCGCAGCGCGGGCCGCTCGACCTGTACACCGAGCTGATCTCGGGCACCGCCTTCACCGCGCCGCGCCACGAGAACCGCCGCACCTGGCTGTACCGCCGCCAGCCCTCGGTGGTGTCGGGCCGCTACCAGCCCTATGCGCAGGCGCACTGGACCACCGGCGCCGACCGCGAGATCGCGCTGCCGCCCGAGCCCCTGCGCTGGCACCCGCAGCCGCTGGACGGCGCGGGCGAGCTCGACTTCATCGACGGCATGCACACCATCGCGGCCAACGGCGATGCCGAGTCGCAGGTCGGCATCGGCTCGCTGATGTACCTGGCCGGCCGCTCGATGGAACGCCGCGCCTTCGTCAACGCCGACGGCGAGATGCTGGTGGTGCCTCAGCAGGGCCGCCTGGTGATCACCACCGAGCTCGGCGTGCTCGACGTGAAGCCCGGCGAAATCGCGCTGCTGCCGCGCGGCATGGCCTTCAAGGTGGCATTGCCCGACGGCCTTTCGCGCGGCTACGTCTGCGAGAACTACGGCGCGCATTTCCGCCTGCCCGAGCTGGGCCCGATCGGCTCGAACGGCCTGGCCAATGCGCGCGACTTCCAGGCGCCGGTGGCGGCTTTCGAATCGGAAGAAGGCGCCTACGAGATCGTCAAGAAATTCGGCGGCCGTTTCTGGCAGGCGCCGATGAAGCAGTCGCCCTTCAACGTGGTCGCCTGGCACGGCAACCTGTCGCCCGTGAAGTACGACACGGCGCATTTCATGGTGATCGGCTCGATCAGCTTCGACCACCCCGACCCGTCGATCTTCACCGTGCTGACCGCGCCCAGCGACACGCCGGGCACCGCCAACTGCGACTTCGTGATCTTCCCGCCGCGCTGGATGGTCATGGAAAACACCTTCCGCCCGCCATGGTTCCACCGCAACCTCATGAGCGAGTTCATGGGCCTGGTGCTGGGCGAGTACGACGCCAAGCCGGGCGGCTTCAAGCCCGGCGGCGCGAGCCTGCACAACTGCATGGTGCCGCACGGGCCGGACGAGGAAGCCTTCGACAAGGCGACGAACGCCGACCTGAAGCCGCACAAGCTGGACAACACGCTGGCCTTCATGTTCGAGAGCCGCTACCGCTTCATTCCCACCAACTTTGCGCTGAAAAGCAGCGCACTCGACACCGACTACGCCGACTGCTGGGCCGGCCTCAAGGATCAATTCAAAGCATGAAGAGAACATTCACCCTGACCCGCCGTGCAGCGGCCGTCGCCCTGCTGGCCGCGCCCTTCTTCGCGCACGCGGCCGACTTTCCGACCAAGCCCATCCGCTTCGTCGTGCCCTACTCGCCCGGCGGCACCACCGACCTGGTGGCGCGCACGGTGGGCCAGAAGGTGTCGGAGAAGCTGGGCCAGCCGGTGCTGATCGACAACCGCGGCGGCGCGGGCGGCAACATCGGCATGGACGCCGTGGCCAAGGCCGCGCCCGACGGCTACACCATCGGCTTCGGTGCCATCTCGACCAATGCGCTGAACCCGCACATCTACAAGTCGATGGCCTTCGATCCGCGCAAGGACTTCACCGCCATCAGCCTGCTGGGCACCTCGACCATCGTGCTCGAAGTGCCCGCGGTGTCGCCGATCAAGTCGGTGCCCGAGCTGATCGCCGC
>NNBU01000886.1_pt1 | contig 23136 bp, 27 predicted proteins | sample 1173781 | NCBI WGS metagenome assembly NNBU01 (sample SAMN07173937, study PRJNA388173) | plant metagenome | biome: Plant school; feature: Soil; material: Symbiotic tissue of Blasia pusilla L.; isolation source: symbiotic tissue sample KVJ2 | host: Blasia pusilla | place: Norway: Troms, Kvaloya...
GTTCCGGCCCTTTGGGCCCCTGATTTCGCTGGAATTTCGATGGACAAACTTCTGATTCGCGGCGGGCGAGAGCTCCGCGGCGAAGTACTCATTTCCGGCGCCAAGAACGCCTCGCTGCCCGCGCTGTGCGCGGCGTTGCTGACCGATCAGCCCGTGACGCTGCACAACGTGCCGCGCCTGCAGGACGTGTCGACCATGCTCAAGCTCGTGCGCAACATGGGCGTGACAGCCGAGCGCGACGACAACGGCACCGTGCAACTCAACGCAGGCGACCTGGGCAACCCCGAGGCGCCCTACGAACTGGTCAAGACCATGCGCGCCTCCGTGCTGGCGCTGGGCCCGCTGCTGGCGCGCTTCGGCCATGCCAAGGTGTCGCTGCCCGGCGGCTGCGCGATCGGTTCGCGGCCGGTCGACCAGCACATCAAGGGCCTGCAGGCCATGGGCGCGGAAATCGTGGTCGACCACGGCTACATGCTCGCGCGGCTGCCCGAGGGCCGCACCCGCCTGAAGGGTGCGCGCATCCTGACCGACATGGTCACCGTCACCGGCACCGAGAACTTCCTGATGGCGGCCGCGCTGGCCGAGGGCGAAACCCTGCTCGAGAACGCCGCGCAGGAGCCCGAGATCGTCGACCTGGCCGAGATGCTGATCCGCATGGGCGCGAAGATCGAAGGCCACGGCACCAGCCACATCCGCATCCAGGGCGTGGAAAAGTTGCACGGCTGCGAACACGCCGTGGTGGCCGACCGCATCGAGGCCGGCACCTTCCTGTGCGCCGTCGCGGCCACGGGCGGCGAGGCCTTCCTGCGCCATGCGCGCGGCGACCACATGGACGCCGTGATCGACAAGCTGCGCGATGCGGGCTGCACCGTCGCCTGCGAAAAGGACGGCGTGCGCATCGCCTCGAAGGGCCCGGCGCACCAGACCCTGAAGGCGCAGAGCTTCAGCACCACCGAATACCCGGGCTTTCCGACCGACATGCAGGCCCAGTTCATGGCCCTGAACGTCATTGCGCGCGGCGCCTCGATGGTCACCGAAACCATCTTCGAGAACCGCTTCATGCACGTGAACGAGATGGTGCGCCTGGGCGCGCGCATCCACGTCGAGGGCAAGGTGGCGATGGTCGAGGGCGTGCAGCAGCTCTCCGGCGCCACCGTGATGGCCACCGACCTGCGCGCGTCCGCCAGCCTCGTCATCGCCGGCCTCGTGGCCGAGGGCGAGACGCTGGTCGACCGCATCTACCACCTGGACCGGGGCTACGACCGCATGGAAGCCAAGCTGCGCGGCCTCGGCGCCGACATCGAACGTGTGACAGGAGCCGCCGCATGATCACCCTGGCTCTTTCCAAAGGCCGCATCTTCGAAGAGACGATGCCCCTGCTGGCCGCCGCCGGCATCGAGGTCACGGAAGACCCCGAGAAATCGCGCAAGCTCATTCTCGACACCACCCGCCCCGACGTGCGCGTGGTGCTGGTGCGCGCCTCCGACGTGCCCACCTATGTGCAGTACGGCGGCGCCGACCTCGGCGTGACGGGTTCCGACGTGCTGCTCGAGCATGGCAACCAGGGCCTGTACCAGCCGCTGGACCTGCGCATCGCGGCCTGCCGCCTGAGCGTGGCCGTGCGCAACGACTACGACTACGCCTCGGCCGTGAAGCAGGGCTCGCGCCTGCGCGTGGCGACCAAGTACGTGGGCCTGGCGCGCGACTTCTTCGCCAGCAAGGGCGTGCACGTCGACCTGATCAAGCTCTACGGCAGCATGGAGCTGGCGCCGCTCACGGGCCTGGCCGACGCCATCGTCGACCTGGTCTCGACCGGCAACACGCTCAAGGCCAACCACCTCGTCGAGGTGGAGCGCATCATGGACATCAGCGCGCGCCTGGTGGTGAACCAGGCCGCGCTCAAGCTCAAGCGCGAGCCCATCCGCCGCATCATCGACGCATTCGCGTCGGCCATTCCCTCCGTCTGACTTCCGCCTGAACCTCATGACTCTGAAAGCAGCCCCCGCCCGACTCACCACGACTTCAGCCAGCTTCGATGCTGAATTCAAGGCGCGGCTGCATTGGTCCGCGGACGCGGACGCGGCCATCGAGAAGGTGGTGGCGGACATCCTGGCCGATGTGCAAAAGCGCGGCGACGAGGCGGTGCTGGAGTACACACGCCGCTTCGACGGGCTCGGCGCCACAGCCGTGTCGGAACTCGAACTGACGCAGGCCGATTTCAAGGAAGCCTTCGATTCGTTGCCTGAAGACCAGCGCGCTGCGCTGCAAGCCGCGGCCGACCGCGTTCGCAGCTATCACGAGGCGCAGAAGAAGGCCAGCGGCGAAAGCTGGAGCTACCGTGACGCGGACGGCACGCTGCTCGGCCAGAAAGTCACGCCGCTCGACCGCGTCGGCATCTACGTGCCAGGCGGCAAGGCGGCCTATCCGTCCAGCTTGCTGATGAACGCGATCCCGGCGCATGTGGCCGGCGTTGGTGAAATCATCATGGTCGTGCCGACGCCTGCGAAGGGCAGCGTTGCGACGGGCGGCGCCGGTGGCCAATCGTCGACGAAGGGCGAACGCAACGTGCTGGTGCTGGCTGCCGCCTATGTGGCGGGCGTTACCCGCGCGTTCACCATCGGCGGCGCACAAGCCGTGGCCGCGCTGGCGTACGGCACCGCCACCATCCCCGCGGTCGACAAGATCACCGGCCCCGGCAACGCCTACGTGGCCGCCGCCAAGCGCCGCGTGTTCGGCACCGTGGGCATCGACATGATCGCGGGGCCGAGCGAAATCCTGGTGCTGGCCGACGGCAGCACGCCGCCCGACTGGGTGGCCATGGACCTGTTCAGCCAGGCCGAGCACGACGAGCTGGCCCAGAGCATCCTGCTGTGCCCCGACGCCGCCTACATCGAGCGCGTGCAGGCCGAGATCGACCGCCTGCTGCCCACCATGCCGCGCGCCGAAATCATCGCCGCCTCGCTCAACGGCCGCGGTGCGCTGATCCACACGAAGAGCATGGAAGAGGCCTGCGAAATCAGCAACCGCATCGCCCCCGAGCACCTCGAAGTGAGCAGCAGCGAGCCCAACCGCTGGGAGCCGCTGCTGCGCCATGCCGGCGCGATCTTCCTGGGTGCCTTCACCAGCGAGAGCCTGGGCGACTACTGCGCCGGCCCGAACCACGTGCTGCCCACCAGCGGCACGGCGCGCTTTTCGAGCCCGCTGGGCGTGTACGACTTCCAGAAGCGCTCCAGCCTGATCGAGGTCAGCGAGGCCGGCGCCCAGGTGTTGGGCCCCATCGCCGTCACGCTGGCCGAAGGTGAAGGCCTGCAGGCGCACGCCGAAGCCGCCCGCATGCGGCTGCGTAAGATCTGAGCACCCATGACAAGCCTCCGGGAGGAGCAAGCAAGATGATTGACCGTCTCTGTCGTTCGCGTCTGTTCAGATTCGCCACGGGGCTCGTCGCGGGCGCCGCCTTGCTGGCTGCCTGCAGCCAGATGCCGCGGCAAGTGATCAGCGAGCCGCCGGCCACCAACGCAACCCCCAGCGCCGCACCCGCGCCGCAGCTCGGCACGCAGTGGGGCGAGGGCCGCGAGTCGAAGACGCAGGCGGTCGTCACCAGGCGCCTGTCCGCACAGCCGGACGACGTGGCTTCGCTCGGCTACAACGAAGCATCGGCCGTGCGCCGCGCGGTGGGCAACAACCCGGAACGCCGACTGAGCCTGATGCTGGCCGACGGCGACATCGAATGGTCGGTGCTCGACGAAGACGGCCAGCCCCTGCCGCTGCAGCGCGCGCGCCGTGGCGCAGGCGCAGAAGACATATTCCGCCTGGCCGGCGTCCAGGGCTCGCGCTACACCTTGCGCTTTCGCAACCTTGGCGAGCGCAGCTACGAGGTCATCGCCACGGTCGACGGGCTCGACGTGCTGAACGGCAAGCCCGGCAGCCTGCGCAACGGCGGCTACGTGCTGCGTCCGTTGCAGGCCTTGACCATCGAGGGTTTCCGCAAGAGCCAGAACGAAGTCGCAGCCTTCCGCTTCGCTGCGCCGGGCCGTGCCTATGCCGCGAACACCGACGCCGGCGACGTGCGCAACATCGGCGTGATCGGCGCCGCGCTGTTCGAGCTCGAGGAAAAAGACGCTCCCCGCCGCCAGCGCCGTGACGCCACGCCGTCGCAGCCCAGCGCCTTTCCGGCCGACGGCGCCTATGCGCCGGCGCCGCGCTACCGCAAATGATGCCGATGAAACGGGCCGCTTTCCTGCTTCTCGCGCTGGTGGCCGCCGCCGGCGCGCAGGCCATGAGCATCCGCGAACTGCGCACGCTCGAAGCCAGCGAGAAGGACGGCAAGGCCTACGCCAGCTACTACCTGGTCGGCGTGCTCGAAGGCCTGCGCGAAGGCGTCGAGGCTTCGCAGCGCAACGGGAAGACGCCCGTGTTCTGCGTCGAGGGCCGCCGCCTCGAACCCGCCATGGCCCGTTCGCTCTACCAGACCGAGCTGAGCCGCAACGCCGACAGCTACGAAGCCGACATGCCCGTTCAACTGGTCATGGCCGGCGCCCTGAAAAACAGCTACCGCTGCACCCGATGACCGCTCCCGAATCCGCCCGCTCCCCGCTCGACCGCATCCGCAACGACGTGCGGGCCATGCATGCCTATGCGGTCCAGGACGCCAGCGGCTTCATCAAGCTCGACGCGATGGAGAACCCCTTCGGCCTGCCGCCCGCGCTGCAGGCGGAGCTGGGCGCGCGGCTCGGCGCGCTGGCGCTCAACCGTTATCCGGGCGAACGCGGCGCCCACCTGCAGCGTGCGCTCGCCGCCCATGCGCAGATGCCCGAAGGCTTCTCCCTGATGCTGGGCAACGGCTCCGACGAGCTGATTTCGCTGCTCGACATCGCCTGCGACCAGCCTGGCGCCACGGTGCTGGCGCCGCTGCCCGGCTTCGTGATGTATGCCATGAGCGCGCAGCTGCAGGGCCTGAAGTTCGTCGGCGTGCCGCTCACGGCCGATTTCGAGCTCGACGAGGCCGCCATGCTGGCCGCGATCGCGCGCGAGAAGCCCGCCATCGTCTACCTGGCCTACCCGAACAACCCGACCGCCAACCTCTGGGACGACGCCGTCATCGAGAAGATCGTCCAGGCCCAGGGCGCGCAGGGCGGCCTGGTGGTGATCGATGAGGCCTACCAGCCGTTCGCCGCCAGGAGCTACATCGACCGGCTCGCGACGCACGGCCATGTGCTGCTGATGCGCACGCTCAGCAAGTTCGGCCTGGCCGGCATCCGCCTGGGCTACCTGATGGGGCCGGCCGCGCTGATCGCCGAGATCGACAAGGTGCGCCCGCCCTACAACATCAGCGTGCTCAACTGCGAGTGCGCGCTGTTTGCGCTGGAACACGCCGAGGTGTTCGAGGCCCAGGCCCGGCAGATCCGCGAGGAGCGCGAGCGACTGATGACCGGGCTCGGCCGCCTGCCCGGCGTGAAGACCTGGCCCAGCGACGCCAACATGATCCTTTTGCGCGTGCCCGATGCCACCAGGACCTTCGAGGGCATGAAGGCGCGCGGGGTGCTGGTGAAGAACGTTTCTAAAATGCACGAACTGCTCGCCAACTGCCTGCGCCTCACCGTCGGAACCGCCGACGAGAATGCGCGCATGCTCGCGGCACTCGAAGCCTCACTATGACCACCCCCACCTCCCAGGACAGCGGCGAGCGCATCGCGTCTGTCACCCGCAACACCGCGGAAACCAAGATCACCGTCAGCGTCAACCTCGACGGCACCGGCAAGGCCAAGCTCTCGACCGGCATCGGTTTCTTCGACCACATGCTCGACCAGATCGCCCGCCACGGGCTGATCGACCTCGACATCGATTGCCAGGGCGACCTGCACATCGACGGCCACCACACGGTGGAGGACGTGGGCATCACCTTCGGCCAGGCCGTGGCCAAGGCCATTGGCGACAAGAAGGGCATCCGCCGCTACGGCCATGCCTACGTGCCGCTGGACGAAGCGCTGAGCCGCGTGGTCATTGACTTCTCGGGCCGCCCCGGCCTCGTGATGCACGTACCCTTCACCAGCGGGATGATCGGCACCTTCGACAGCCAGCTCACCTACGAGTTCTTCCAGGGCTTCGTGAACCACGCCTTCGTCACGCTGCACATCGACAACCTCAAGGGCGTCAATGCGCACCACCAGTGCGAGACCGTGTTCAAGGCCTTCGCGCGCGCCATGCGCGGCGCGCTCGAGCTCGATCCGCGTTCCGTCGGCGTCATTCCCTCGACCAAGGGCTCGCTCTGAACGCGTTTGTCCATCAGCTATGAAATCTGTAGCAAATACCGTTGCCGTCGTCGACTACGGCATGGGCAACCTGCATTCCGTGTCGCAGGCTGTGCGCCATGCGGCCGACCAGGTGGGCGTGGAAGTGTTCGTCACCTCCGACCCCGACGTGGTCCGCAAGGCCACCCGCGTGGTGCTGCCGGGGCAGGGCGCCATGCCCGACTGCATGCGCGAACTGCGCGAGTCCGGCCTGCAGGAGTCGGTGCTCGAGGCGGCCGCCAGCAAGCCGCTGTTCGGCGTGTGCGTGGGCATGCAGATGATGCTGTCGCGCAGCCACGAAGGCCCGACCGACGGCCTGGGCCTCATTCCGGGCGAGGTCGTCAAGTTCGACCTGGCCGGTCGCCTGCAGCCCGACGGCAGCCGCTTCAAGGTGCCGCAGATGGGCTGGAACCAGGTACGCCAGGCCCAGCCGCACGCCGTGTGGGCGGGCGTGCCCGACGACAGCTATTTCTACTTCGTGCACAGCTTCTACGCCTGCCCGGTCGACCCGAAGCACAGCGTGGGCGAAGCGGATTACGGCGCGAGCTTTACCGCAGCCATTGCACGCGATAATATTTTTGCCACCCAGTTCCACCCGGAGAAGAGTGCGGACCATGGGTTGCAGCTCTATCGCAACTTCCTCCACTGGAACCCCTGAACGTTTTTTTCCTGTCCGGGCCGAACCTCCCACAGCCCGGACTCCGCACACTCGCGTCACTTCCATGCTCCTCATTCCCGCCATTGATCTCAAGGACGGCCACTGCGTTCGCCTCAAGCAGGGCGACATGGACCAGTCCACCGTCTTCAGCGAAGACCCCGCCGCCATGGCCCGCAAGTGGGTCACGGCCGGCGCGCGCCGGCTGCACCTGGTCGACCTGAACGGGGCCTTCGCCGGCAAGCCGCAGAACCACGCAGCCATCAAGGCGATCCTGCAAGAGGTCGGCGACGACATCCCGGTGCAACTGGGCGGCGGCATTCGCGACCTCGACACCATCGAGCGCTACATCGACGACGGCCTGCGCTACGTGATCATCGGCACCGCGGCGGTCAAGAACCCGGGCTTCCTGAAGGACGCCTGCAGCGCCTTCGGCGGCCACATCATCGTGGGCCTGGACGCCAAGGACGGCAAGGTCGCCACCGACGGCTGGAGCAAGCTCACGGGCCATGAGGTGGCCGACCTGGGCAAGAAGTTCGAGGACTACGGCGTCGAGTCGATCATCTACACCGACATCGGCCGCGACGGCATGCTCTCGGGCATCAACATCGAAGCCACCGTCAGGCTGGCGCGGGCGCTGACCATTCCGGTGATCGCCTCGGGCGGGCTGTCGAACATGCTGGACATCGACAACCTTTGCGCCGTCGAGTCCGACGGCATCGAGGGCGTCATCTGCGGCCGCGCCATCTATTCGGGCGACCTCGATTTCGCCGCGGCGCAAGCCCGCGCGGACGAACTGGCGGCCTGACGCCTTAACCGCGCAGCGCGTGCTCTCCGCGCTCGCCATTGCCAACTACCGCTCGCTGCGCCAGCTGACGGTGCCGCTGGGCCGGCTCACGGTGGTGACCGGGGCCAACGGCAGCGGCAAGTCGAGCGTGTACCGGGCGATGCGGCTGCTGGCCGACATTGCCAATGGCGGCGTGATCCGCTCGCTGGTGCGCGAAGGCGGCCTGTCTTCCACGCTGTGGGCCGGGCCCGAGCGGTTCTCGGCGGCCATGCTGCGCGGCGAGGTGCCCGTGCAAGGCACCACACGCAGCGAGCCGGTGGCGCTGAAGCTGGGCTTCGCCGGTGTCGAGAGTGAAGATTTCGGCTACGCCATCGACATCGGCCTGCCGGCGCCGACGCCGTCGACGGCTTTTTCGCGCGACCCGCAGATCAAGCACGAGGCCATCTGGAGCGGCCCGCTGCTGCGCCCCTCCACGCAGCTGGTCGACCGCAAGGGTGCTGCGCTGCGCCTGCGCGACGGCAGGGGCTGGCAGGCCGTTGGCCGGCCGATTCCCGCCTTCGCCAGCATGATGACCGAGCACGCCGACCCGCGCGACGCGCCCGAGATGCTCACGCTGCGCGAGCAGATGCGCTCCTGGCGCTTCTACGACCATTTCCGTTCCGATGCCCAGGCGCCCGCGCGCCAGCCGCAGCTGGGCACCTACACGCCCGTGCTGGCCGACGACGGCGCCGACCTGGCCGCGGTGCTGCAGACCATCCGCGAGATCGGCGACGGCGAAGCGCTGGACCGTGCCGTGGACGACGCCTTTCCGGGAGCCCGCGTCGAAGTCGAGGTGGCCGGCGACCGCTTCGAGACGCTGATGCACCAGCACGGCCTGCTGCGCCCCCTGACCGCCGCCGAGCTGTCCGACGGCACCCTGCGCTACCTGTTGTGGATCGCGGCCCTGCTCACGCCCCGCGCGCCCGCGCTCCTGGTGCTCAACGAGCCCGAGACCAGCCTGCACCCCGACCTGCTGCCCGCGCTCGGCCGCCTCATCGCGCAGGCGGCGCGCCAGTCGCAGGTGATCGTGGTGTCGCACGCCGCGCGGCTCATCGCGGCGCTGGAAGACAGCGACGACCTGAAATCGGTGGTGCTCGACAAGCAGTTCGGCGAAACGCGTATCGCCAACCTGGACATGAGCGAGATCCCGCGCTGGGAGTGGCCCGCGCGCTAGCCAGGGGCCACGAGCCACAAGCTCCTGGCCGCCTACTCGGCCTTCACCGACATCGTCTGGATGATCGTTTCCAGCTGCGCGCTCATCGGCAGGTTGAGGCTCTCCCCCGAGGGCAGCTTGCGCAGGAACCAGCGCTTGTACTGCCGCTCGATCTCGCCGTCTTCCGCCAGCACCTGGAAGGCGTCGATGACCAGCTTGTTGAGTTGCGCGTCGTCCTTGCGGTACATGATCCCGTAGGGGTCGTAGGAGAGAAAGTCGCCGACCACCTCGTAGTTCGCCTTGGCGGCGTCCTGGGCGATCAGGCCGTAGAGCAGCACGTCGTCGGTGGCGAAGGCGTCGGCCTGGCCGCTCTTCACCACCCCGAAGGACTCCGCATGGTCGGGCGTCACGATCAGGTTGATGCCGAGCTTGAACTTCTCCGACAGGTCGCGCAGCGTCTTCTCGTTGGTGGTGCCGGCCGTCACGGCCACCTTCTTGCCGGCCAGGTCGCGGAACGACTTGATCGGCGAGCCCTTCTTCACCAGCACCTTGGTGCCCGAGACGAACATGGTGGGCGAGAAGCTCACGCGCTTCTGCCGCTCGAGGTTGTTGGTGGTGGAGCCGCACTCCAGGTCGACCTTGCCGCTGGCGACCGCGTCGATGCGCGAGTCCGAGGTCACGGGCACCCACTTGATGGTGAGGCTCTTGTTCACCGCGTCCTCGATGGAACTCACCAGCGAGCGGCAGAGCTCGATGGAGTAGCCGATGGGTTCCTTGCGCGCATTGAGGTACGAGAAGGGCACCGACGACTCGCGGTAGCCGAGGGTGATGGCGCCTGTGGAGCGCGCCTTGGCCAGCGTGCCGGTGAGCTCCTGCGCCTGAACGGGAACCGCCAGCACCAGGGCCGCGAGCAACGCGGCGCCGGCGGATGCAAGGGGACCGATGCGCTTCATGGCGTGCCTGCTCACGCGTGCGCCGGGTGGGCGAGGGTGGCGTTGGCTTCCTCGTCGATGGACCGGGCATTGACCTCGGCGTCGCTCTCGGAGAGCAACTCGCCTTCCCACTTGGCGACCACCGCGGTGGCGATGGAGTTGCCCACCGCATTGGTGGCCGAGCGGCCCATGTCGAGAAAGGTGTCCACACCCAGGATCAGCAGCAGGCCGGCCTCGGGAATGTCGAAGTGATTCAGCGTGGCGGCAATCACCACCAGCGAGGCGCGCGGCACGCCGGCCATGCCCTTGGAGGTGAGCATCAGGATCAGCAGCATCGTGACCTGCGTGCTGATCGGCATGTGGATGTTGTAGGCCTGCGCGATGAACAGCACGGCGAAGGTGCAATACATCATGGAGCCGTCCAGGTTGAACGAGTAGCCCATGGGCATCACGAAGCTGGAGATCTTGCGCTTCACGCCGAAACGGTCGAGTGCCTGCAGGATCTTCGGATACGCGGCTTCCGAACTGGCCGTGGCAAAGGACAGCAGGAAGGCCTCCTTGATGAGCACCAGCAGCTTGAACACGCGCGGCCCCAGGAACAGGAAGCCCGCCAGCACCAGCACGCTCCACAGCACGAACAGGCCGAGATAGAAGTCGCCCATGAACACCGCGAACTTCAGCAGGATGCCCAGCCCGTTGACGGCCACCGTGGCGGCCATGGCGGCCAGTACCGCGAGCGGCGCGAGCTTCATCACGTAGCCCGTGATCTTGAGCATGGCGTGCGAAAGCTCCTCGATGGCCGCCACCAGCGTCTTGGCCTTGTCGCCCAGCGAGGCGAGCGCCACGCCGAAGAACATCGAGAACACCACGATCTGCAGGATCTCGTTGTTGGCCATGGCTTCCACGAACGACTTGGGCACCGTGTGGCTCACGAAGTCTTTCAGCGTGAACTTGGAGGTGGCCAGGTTGGCCGAGGCGCCGATGTCGGGCAGCGGCAGGCCGAGGTTCTCGCCGGGCTTGAGCAGGTTGGCCATGATCAGGCCGATGACCAGCGAGATCAGCGAGGCGGTCAGGAACCAGCCGATGGCCTTGCCGAACACGCGGCCGACCGACTTGGCGTCGCCCATGTGCGCGATGCCCACCACCAGCGTGGAGAACACCAGCGGGCCGATCAGCATCTTGATCAGGCGCAGGAACACGTCCGAGACGATGGAGACGTAGTCCGCGATCTCCTTGGCGGCTTTCTTGTCCGGGAAGCTCGTGAAGATCATGTAGCCCACGATGATGCCGAGCACCATGGCGATCAGGATCCAGGCGGCCATCGGCAGCTTTTTCTTCATGCGTATCCCCTTTTGTCGTGTGAGAGTGATTTTTTCGAGCACGGGACTGAAGCGGTCACAGGGTATCCAAGAAGGCCCCGTGCACGCAATGGCCCGAGACGCCAGTTCCGTGCCACGGCGCGGGCGCTGCCTACAATTCTCGCCATGGAAATCACCCCGATCGAGTTTCGCGGCCAGCCCGCACTGCGCGCCACAGGCCCCGACGAAAGCACCCTCACCGTCGCCTTGCATGGCGCGCAAGTGCTCTCCTGGACAGCGGGCGACGGGGTGGAAAGGCTTTACCTGAGCCCTTCGGCGGTGTTCGACGGGCAAACGGCCATCCGCGGCGGGGTGCCTGTTTGCTGCCCCCAGTTCAACCAGCGCGGCATGTTGCCCAAGCATGGATTCATGCGCAATTTGCCTTGGACGCACGAGCCGTCGGACGCGCCCGACACGCTGCGGCTGACGCTGCGCGACGCCGAAGCCACCCGCAAGCTCTGGCCGCACGCTTTCGAGGCACGGCTCGAGGCCACCCTGTCGCGCGGCCAGCTGCGTACGGCGCTCACGCTGGTCAACATCGATCGCGCCCCCTGGACCTTTGCTGCGGCACTGCACACCTACCTGCGTGTGGACGACATCGCCAATGTGCGGCTGGAAGGCCTGCAGGGTGCCAACCGCTGGGATTCGCTGCGCGACGACCGCCACGTGGAAACCGCGGCGGCGTTGCATTTCGATGCAGAGTTCGACAGCGTGTATGCCGCACCCGCTCAGCCGCTGCGGCTGGTGCAGCCGGGCGGCAAGCTCGAAATCTCGCAAAGCGCGAGCTGCAGCGAAACGGTGGTGTGGAACCCTGGCGCTGTGCTCGGTGCGAAACTCGCCGACATGCCCGCGGACGGGTTCCGCCACATGCTGTGCGTGGAGGCTGCCCGCATCGACGAGCCCGTGCTGCTCGCGCCCGGCGCCCAATGGCAGGGCTGGCAACAGCTGCGCGTTCTCTGATTCTTTCTCTGCTTCCTTCCTGGTCTACCCCATGCTTGCCAAACGCATCATTCCCTGCCTCGACGTCACCGGCGGCCGTGTCGTCAAGGGCGTCAACTTCCTCGAACTGCGCGACGCGGGCGATCCGGTCGAGATCGCCGCACGCTACAACGCGCAGGGCGCCGACGAGCTCACCTTCCTCGACATCACCGCCACCAGCGACGGTCGCGACCTGATCCTGCCGATCATCGAAGCGGTGGCTTCGCAGGTCTTCATTCCGCTGACCGTGGGCGGCGGCGTACGCACCGTGGCCGACGTGCGCCGGCTGCTCAACGCGGGCGCCGACAAGACCAGCTTCAACTCCGCCGCCATCGCCGACCCGAACGTGATCGACGACGCCTCGCAGAAGTACGGCTCGCAATGCATCGTGGTCGCCATCGACGCCAAGCGCCGCAGCCCCGAAGAGGCCGCCACGCGCGGCGCGGGCTGGGACGTGTACAGCCACGGCGGGCGCAAGAACACCGGCCTGGATGCCGTCGAGTGGGCCACCGAGATGGCGCGCCGCGGCGCCGGCGAGATCCTGCTGACCAGCATGGACCGCGACGGCACCAAGAGCGGCTTCGACCTGGAGCTGACCCGCGCGGTGAGCAACGCCGTCAGCGTGCCGGTGATCGCCTCGGGCGGCGTGGGCAGCCTGGACGACCTGGCCGACGGCATCCAGACCGGCGGCGCCGATGCGGTGCTGGCGGCCAGCATCTTCCACTACGGCGAGCACACGGTGGGCGAGGCCAAGGCCCGCATGGCCGCGCGGGGCATTCCCGTGCGGATCGACCGCTGAGCGAGCGCCCGCCGGGGGCCGTTCGAACGCCCCTCAAGGGTCTTTTTCTATCCCTGACAATACCGCGATGAAATGGCTCGATGAAGTGAAGTGGGACGCGAACGGTCTGGTGCCGGTCATCGCGCAGGAACAGGGCAGCAACGACGTGCTGATGTTCGCCTGGATGAACCGCGAGGCGCTCGAAAAGACCGCCGAGCTGGGCCGTGCGGTGTATTTCAGCCGCTCGCGCAACAAGCTGTGGTTCAAGGGCGAGGAGTCGGGCCATGTGCAGACCGTGCACGAGATCCGGCTGGACTGCGACAACGACGTGGTGCTGCTCAAGGTCACCCAGCTCGGCCACGAGCCCGGCATCGCCTGCCACACCGGGCGCCACAGCTGCTTCTTCAGCAAGTACGACAAGGGCCAGTGGACGGTGGTCGAACCTGTCTTGAAAGACCCGGAATCGATCTACAAATGACGGCCACGGTGAACACCCCCAGCCCCTCCTCGTCGGTCGACGCCCTGGCACGCCTGGCCGCCGTCATTGAAAGCCGCCTGCCCGCGAACGGCGGCGACCCCGAAAAAAGCTACGCCGCCCGGCTGCTGCACAAGGGCCCCGACGCCTTCCTCAAGAAAATCGGCGAGGAAGCCACTGAGGTCGTGATGGCCGCCAAGGACGCCGACCACGGCGGCGACCGTTCGAAAATAGTGAACGAAGTGGCCGACCTGTGGTTCCACACCATGGTGGCGCTGGCGCACTACGGTTTTTCGCCCGCCGACGTCACCGCGGAGCTCGAGCGCCGCGAGGGCACCAGCGGCATCGAGGAAAAGGCGCTGCGCAAGGTGCAGGCCCGCGAAGCTGGCAACGGTTAACGGTTGAAAGGACATCCCTCATGGCCAACGACATCGTGAACGTGGAACCCGACGACTCCCTCAAGACCTGGGGCTGGGTCAGCTACATCCTGCACCTGATCGTGGCCATCGGCGCCGTCGTGCCGGGGGCGCAGGCGTCGGTGCTGCTCCTGCTGATCGCGCTGGTGATAGATTTCGTCAAGCGCGACGACGCGGCAGGCACCTGGCAGGCGTCGCATTTCAGCTGGCGCATCCGCTCGGTGCTGTGGGCCGGGTTGCTCTACATCGTGACCTCGTGGCTCTGGCTGCTCTTTTTCGTTCCGGGCTGGATCGCCTGGAGCCTGATTTCGCTGTGGTTCCTGTACCGGATCGTGAAAGGCATGATCCGGATGAACGACAGCCGCCCCATGGAACCCAAAGATGTCATCTGACCCGAACTGCGTCTTCTGCAAGATCGTCGAAGGCAAGATCCCCTCGCGCAAGGTCTACGAAGACGACGACCTGTTCGCCTTTCACGACATCGCGCCGTGGGCGCCGGTGCATTTCATGATGGTGCCCAAGAAGCACATCGCGTCGATGGCGCAACTCACGCCCGACGACGCGGCGCTCATGGGCAAGATCATGACCCTGGCGCCCCAGCTGGCGCTGGAGCAGGGCTGCAAGCCCTATCCGGAGGGCGGTTTCCGGGTGGTCGTCAATACCGGCAACGAGGGCGGGCAGGAGGTACACCATCTCCATGTCCATGTCATGGGCGGTCCCCGGCCATGGCTTCGCGGCTGAGTACGCTTAAGCCAAACTGTCACATTTCGCCCGACTAAAATCGGACACATTCTTAGGAGTTCTCCATGGGTTCTTTTTCCATCTGGCACTGGCTGATCGTGCTGCTCGTCGTGGTCATGATCTTCGGCACCAAGAAGCTGCGCAACATGGGCTCCGACCTTGGCGGCGCCGTCAAGGGCTTCAAGGACGGCATGAAGGACGGCAGCGCCGATGCGCCCGCCGGCACTTCGGCACCCGCCCAGCAAGTGACCGGCCAGCCGGTCAACGACAAGTCGACCATCGACGTCGAAGCGCGTCAGAAGTCCTGAGCGCGGACCGCACGTGTTCGACCTCGGTATCGAGAAGCTGGCGCTGATCGGCGTCGTGGCGCTGATCGTCATCGGTCCGGAAAAGCTGCCGCGCGTGGCACGCACCGTGGGCACCCTGCTCGGCAAGGCGCAGCGCTACGTGAACGACGTCAAGTCCGAAGTCAACCGCTCGATGGAGCTCGACGAGCTCCGCAAGATGAAGACCACCGTGGAGGATGCGGCGCGCGACGTCGAGCACAGCATCCACACCGGTGCGAGCGACTTCGAAAAGCAGTTCAGCGGTTCGGGTGAAACACTCTCGGCGCTGGCCGAACCCGAGCCGCCACCGCCGCCGGAGTACCGGCACCCGCGCAAGAACTGGCGCCTGAAGCAGGGCGCCACACCGCAGTGGTACAAGTCGCGCAACGGCGTGCGCACCAAGGCGCTGTCGGGTGCGGCACGGGTCGCCCGCTTCCGCCCCCACACGATCAACAAGATCAACTAGCGCACCCCCACCACCGCGTTCCCCGAGCGCCGCACGCCGGCCGACGTCACGCTATCTTCTTTTCCAATGGCCGATTCCGACAACAAGAACAACGACAAAGAAGACGAGCTGGCGGGCACCGAACAGCCGTTCGTGGCTCACCTGGTCGAGCTGCGCGACCGCCTGCTCTATTGCGTCTACGGCTTGGTCATCGCGGGCATCCTGCTGTCCATCTGGCCGGGGCCCGGCGGGCTGATCGACATCATCGCGATGCCGATCAAGGCGCACATGCCGCACGACGCCAAGCTGATCGCCATCGGCGTGTTTTCGCCGTTCTTCGTGCCGCTCAAGGTGCTGATGATGGCCGCCGTGCTGCTGGCACTGCCCTGGCTCATGTACCAGGCGTGGATGTTCGTGGCGCCCGGGCTCTACAGCCATGAGCGCAAGTTCGCGCTGCCGTTGATCTTCTTCGGCAGCCTGCTGGCCTACGGCGGCATCGCCTTCGTGCAGCTGTTCGTGCTGGACAAGATGTTCAGCTTCATCCAGCGCTTTGCGCCAGCCGCAGTGCAGGCGACGCCCGACATTTCCTCGTACGTCGAGGCCATCCTGTCGCTGTACATCGCCTTCGGCGTGGCCTTCCAGGTGCCGATCGTGGTGATGCTGCTGGTGCGCTTCGAGATGGTGACCATCGAGAAGCTGAAGTCCTTCCGCGGCTACTTCATCGTGGTCGCGTTCGTCGTGGCCGCCGTGCTGACGCCGCCCGACGTGGTGTCGCAGCTGGCGCTGGCGGTGCCGATGTGCCTGCTGTACGAGGTGGGCATCCTCGGTGCCAAGTACTTCGCCAGCTCGGGCAAGAAGCCGGAAGAAGAGGAAAGCGCCGACTCGGCGTCCAGCTGAGTTCCAGCGCGCGAAGCCCGAGGGCGGGCCTCATTCGGGCTGGTTGGGCACTTGCCTGACGGGGCTCTTCGGTCGCAGCCCCGGCGTCACATCCAGCTCCATCTTGTCGCTGCCGCGCTGCAGCGCGAACCGTGAGCTGCTGCCGGGCTTCAGGCCCGCCACCGCGGTCAGCAACGCCTGCACGCTGTCCGTCTTCTTCTCGCCCACCGCGATGATCACGTCGCCGGGGCGAATGCCGGCCTTGGCGGCCGGGCCGTTCTGCAGCACGCCGGTGATGATCACCCCCGTATCCGCCTTCACGCCGAAGGTCTCGGCCAGTTCGGGCGACAGTTCGTTCGGCTCCACGCCGATCCAGCCGCGGCGCACCTGGCCTTCCTTGACGATCCCCTCGAGCACGATCTTGGCCATCGACACTGGAATGGCGAAGCCGATGCCCATGCTGCCGCCCGAGCGCGAGTAGATCGCGGTGTTGATGCCCTGCAGGTTGCCGTTGACGTCGATCAGCGCACCGCCCGAGTTGCCGGGGTTGATGGCCGCGTCGGTCTGGATGAAGTTCTCGAAATTGTTGATGCCGAGCTGGTTGCGCCCCAACGCCGAGACGATGCCGCTGGTCACGGTCTGACCCACGCCGAAGGGGTTGCCGATGGCCAGCACCTGGTCGCCCACCTGCAGCGCGTCGGAGTCGCCCAGCACGATCACGGGCAGCTTGTCGAGCTCGATCTTCAACACGGCCAGGTCGGTGTCGGGGTCTGTGCCGATCACCTTGCCGCGCGCGTGGCGGCTGTCGTTCAGTGTCACCTCGATCTCGTCGGCGCCCTCGACCACGTGGTTGTTGGTGAGGATGTAGCCGTCGGGGCTGACGATCACGCCGCTGCCCAGGCCCACCTGGGGCTGGTCGTCCTGGTCACCGAAGAAGAAGCGGAACCAGGGGTCGTTGCTGCGCGGGTGGCGCTGAGCGGCCTTGCTGGTGTTGATGCTTACCACCGCGGGCGAGGCCTTCTTGGCCGGCACGCTCAGGCTGCCGGGTGCCGAGATGGCCGCGCCGCCCGCCGGCGCCTCCACGATGGACACCACGCCGCCCAGCGATGTCGAGCGCTTGTTGATCCACTCGGGCTTGAGCGTCGCAACGACGAAGTAGGCCGCCAGCAGGACGGTCACGGCTTGGGCAAAGAGCAGCCAGGTGCGTTTCATGAAAGATTGGAGAGAAGACGGTGGAAGGCTGCCTGGGGATGCAGCAATGTTGTCAATTGTCTACCAATCGCATGGGACAGAGACCGCGCTGCCCGGTCGAGATTCGGGCGGCCCGGCTGCGGAAACAAGGGTTAACACTTAGCATCGCCCGTCGGCCCGAACCGGGCCGCGCTCTCAGGCCTCCCGTGGCGCCCACCCGGCGAACGCGGCCAGGCATTTCGTCCACGCGCCATTGTTCCGTTTCTCATCCGCTCTACGGGCGGGCGCGCGGCCACGACCTCCTTGCCAGCCATGACTTCACAAGCAACCCTCCCGGACGGCACCCAGCCGCAACCGGCCCGCACGCTCGGCGCGAGCGACTACAAGACCCTGGCCCTGTCCGCCCTCGGCGGCACGCTGGAGTTCTACGACTTCGTCATCTACGTGTTCTTTGCCACCGTGCTGGGCGCGCTGTTCTTCCCGGTGGACATGCCCGACTGGCTGCGCCAGCTGCAGACCTTCGGCATTTTCGCTGCCGGCTACCTGGCGCGCCCGGTGGGCGGCATCGTCATCGCGCATTTCGGCGACGTGTTCGGGCGCAAGCGCATGTTCACGCTGTCGATCTTCCTGATGGCGGCGCCCACGCTGGTCATCGGCCTGCTGCCCACTTACGCGAGCATCGGTATCGCGGCGCCGTTGCTGCTGCTGGCCATGCGCGTGCTTCAGGGCGCGGCCATCGGCGGCGAAATGCCCGGCGCCTGGGTGTTCGTGGGCGAGCACGTGCCCGCGCGGCGCTACGGCTTCGGCATCGGCATGCTGACCTCGGGCATCACCGGCGGCATCCTGCTGGGTTCGCTGATTGCCGTGGCCATCAACCGCCACTACTCGCCGGAGCAGGTGAGCGACTTTGCCTGGCGCATTCCGTTCATCCTGGGCGGCGTGTTCGGGCTGGTGTCGGTCTACCTGCGCCGCTTTCTGCATGAAACGCCGGTGTTCAAGGAGCTGGCCGGCCGCCGCACCGTGGCGCGCGAGCTGCCGCTGCGCACCGTGCTGCGCGAACACCGGCTGGCCTGCGTGTATGTCGCACTGCTGACCTGGGTGCTGTCGGCCGCCATCGTGGTGGTGGTGCTGTACACGCCCACCTACCTGCAGAAGGTGCACCACATTCCCGCCGCGTTGGCGCTGGAGGCCAACGCGCTGGCCACACTGACCCTCACGCTGGGCTGCATGCTGACCGGCTGGGCCAGCGACCGCTTCGGCACACGCGCGGTGATGCTGGTCGGCTGGGGCGGCCTGTTCGCCACGGCGTACCTGTTCTACAGCGGACTGCCCGGCACGCCGGCCACGCTGTTCTGGCACTACGGCCTGGTGGGCCTGTTCGTGGGCACCATCGCCACGGTGCCGATCGCCGGGGTGCGCGCCTTTCCGGCGCCGGTGCGCTTCACAGGGCTTTCGTTCGCCTACAACATGTCGTACGCGGTGTTCGGCGGGCTGACGCCGGTGATCCTCACGCTCTGGCTGCAGCACGACACGATGGCGCCCGCGCACTACGTGGCGGTGCTTGCGGGCCTGGGCTTCTTGCTGGCGTTCCTGCCGCTGGCCGCGCGCGGCCATGCCATGCGCGACGGCACGGCAGGTAAGGGCGGCGCGACAATGTCGCGATGAGCACCACCCGCCACGAACTGCTTCACGCATTCGACCTGCTGCTGGCCCCCGGCCGCTTCAAGGACTACGGACCCAACGGCCTGCAGGTCGAGGGCCGCACCGTGGTCCGCAAGATCGTCTCGGGCGTTACCGCCAGCCGCGCACTGATCGAGGCCGCGATCCACGCCGAGGCCGACGCCATCTTTGTTCACCACGGCCTGTTCTGGCGCGGCCAGGACGGCTGCGTCACCGGCTGGATGAAGCAGCGCCTGGGCCTGCTGCTGGGCGCCGACGTCAACCTGTTTGCCTACCACCTGCCACTGGACGCGCACCCCGAGCTCGGCAACAACGCACAGCTGGGGCTGCAGCTGGGGCTCGTGGCGCATGCCGGCGCCGGCGGGCGCTTCGGCGAACAGGAACTGGGCTTTCTCGGCGCACGGGAAAGCGGCGCCAGCTTTGCCGATGCCCGAACGCTCGCCGCGCACGTCGAATCGGTGCTGAAAAGGCCGGTAACGCTGGTGGATGCTTCGCATCGCGCTATTAAAAACATAGCGTGGTGCACGGGCGGCGCGCAAGGCTACTTCGAGGCCGCCATCGCATCCGGGGCCGACGCCTTCATCACCGGCGAGATCTCCGAGCCGCAGGCCCATTACGCGCGCGAGATGGGCGTTGCCTACCTGGCCTGCGGGCACCACGCCACGGAGCGCTATGGCGCGCAGGCGGTGGCCGGGCAGGTGGCGACGCAGCTCGGCCTGGTGCACGAATTCATCGACATCGACAACCCCGCATGAACGACGCCATCGCCATCACCCTGGGGGACCCGGCGGGCATCGGCCCCGAGATCATCGTCAAGGCCTTCCGCGATGCGCCGGAGGCCGCCCGCGGCGCCTTCGTCGCGGGCGACGTCGGCACCGTGCGCCAGGCCTCGCAGGCGCTGGCCGCGCCGGGGCACCCGGCCTGGCCGGTGCTGGAGATCGAATCGGTCGCCGAGGCCGCCACCGTGCCGCCGCGCTGCATTCCCGTGCTGCAGGTGATCGCTGCGCCGTCGCACATCGAACAGGGGCGCATCAGCGCCGAGGCCGGCCGCGTGGCGGGCGAATGCGTGGTGTGGGCCGCGCGGGCCGCGCTGCGCGGCGAGATCGGCGCCATCGTCACCGCGCCGCTGCACAAGGAGGCGCTGTCGGCCGCCGGCTTTCCGTACCCCGGCCATACCGAGCTGCTGCAGGCCGAGGCGGCCGCGCACCTGGGGCGCACCGTGGCCGAGGTGCCGGTGCGCATGATGCTGGCCAACGACGAGCTGCGCACCGTGCTCGTGAGCATCCACATGTCGCTGCGCAACGCCATCGACGCCGTGCGCTTCGAGGGCGTTCTCGACACGCTGCGCATCACGCACCGGGCGCTGACCCATGCGCTGGGCCGCGCGCCGCGCATCGGCGTGGCGGGCCTGAACCCGCATGCGGGGGAGGGCGGCCTGTTCGGCTCGGAAGAGCGCGAGATCATTGCGCCGGCCATCGAGGCCGCGCGCGCCGAAGGCATCGACGCCCGCGGGCCCTACGCGCCCGACACGGTTTTCATGCGCGCGCGCGCCAAGGCAGGTGTGCCGGCCAGCGGCGAGTTCGATGTGGTGGTGGCGATGTACCACGACCAGGGCCTGATCCCGGTCAAGTACCTGGGCGTGGAGAAGGGCGTGAACGTGACGCTGGGCCTGCCGCTGGTGCGCACCAGCCCCGATCACGGCACCGCGTTCGACATTGCGGGAACAGGGCGGGCCGATGCGGCCAGCCTTGTCGAGGCACTGCGCATGGCCAGGGTGCTCAAGGGCGCGTGAGCGGCACCCGGCTTGCTTGATGAAGGGAAGGTGCCTGAACGGCACCCGGCTTGCTTGAAGGTAAGGTGCCTGAACGGCACCTTCGTGCTCAAGGGCGTTGCTTGAGGCTGTCGCGAATCTCGCGCAGCAGCACCACGTCTTCGGGCGTGGCGGGTGCTGGCACCGGTGCCGGCTCGTCGTTGCGCTTCATGCGGTTGATCTGCTTGACCATCATGAAGATGATGAAAGCCAGGATCACGAAGTTGACCGCGATGGTGATGAAGTTGCCATACGCCAGCACCGGCACGCCGGCCTTCTTCAGGTCTGCCAGCGTGTGCGCCACGCCGGGCGGTGCGGTGCCCAGCACCACGAAGAGGTTCGAAAAGTCGAGCTTGCCGAACACCAGGCCGGCGACCGGCATGATGATGTCGGCCACGAGCGAGTCGACGATCTTGCCGAACGCGGCCCCGATGATCACGCCCACCGCGAGGTCGATCACATTGCCCTTGACGGCAAATTCCTTGAATTCACTGAGGATGCTCATGATTCAAATGGCTGCTTGAGCTTTGCTTGTTGAGGGAGGCGCTAGTATGCCTGCGGAACCATCGCGCGCATGCGCATCTCACTGTGGGGTTTGCCTCTCCCGCCCCCGTTCTCCCTCCGTCTCCTGACCTCACCCATGCACAGTTTCTGGCAGGCCTTCACCTGGTTCGGTGACAGCGGCTTCTTGCTGCCCACGGCGCTGCTCATTGCGCTCTGGCTTTTCGTGGACACCGGCTCGCGCGCAGCCGCTGCGCAATGGGTGCTGCTGTTTGGCGCCTGCGGCCTTGTCGTCATGGTGTCGAAGATTGCCTTCATGGGATGGGGCATTGGCAGCGCCACCCTCAACTTCACCGGCTTCAGTGGCCACACCGCGCTGGCGACCAGCGTGTGGCCGGTGTTGCTGTGGGCGACCGCGTCACGCTTTTCCGTGCGCGTGCGGCTCATGGCCGCGGCCTTCGGGTGGTGCCTGGCCATGGCCATTGGGGTGTCGCGGCTGGCGCTCGAGGTGCACTCGAACTCCGAAGTCGTGGCTGGCGCACTGCTGGGCACGCTCGCGAGCGCGGTGTTCCTGGCGCTGCAGCGGCATGCGCCTGCGCGGCCGTGGGGCGCGCGCTGGATGCTCCTTGGTGTGGCAGTGCTCATGGCCGTTCTCATGCATGGACGCGCAGCGCCGACCCAGGGGGCGCTCGAGATCATCGCCGCCCGGCTCGCCAATCTGGAGCGACCTTTCACCCGGGCCGACCTCCTGCGAAGAAGTTGATCGAGTGCTACGTAACGTGCTCCGCCACATGCTTCGTAACAGTGACGCGAAACAGCGTCCACCTACCGCTTTCCGCAGGCCGGGATTTCACCGATTACTTCGGTATTCCCCAATGAAATCAACGTGATCGGCCTGAAGACGGGGCTCCACGCATCCAGGTGTTTCGGGGCGGGCATCGTTCCTGCAACGTCTGATACGAAAGTGAACATTTCTAGTTCCCGGAGCTGTCGCCATGAGTCTCGTATTCCACCCCTCTTCTTCGTTGCCGATGCTGGCGCCCGGAGCGCCCAAGGCTTCTTACGGCGCTGCCTTCCGGGGCGTGCTGGTCGTGGAGCAGGACCTCGCCATGGGCGAGCGCATGCGGCGCATCGTGAGCGGGCTCGCGCCGGGCCGCCGCGTGGTGATTGCGTCCACCCGCGCCGAGGCCTGCAACCTGCTGGCGGCGCTGCCTTACGAACTGGTGCTGATAGACATGCGACTGCCCGACCGCGACGGCGTGGCGCTCATCAAGCACGTTCGCCAGACCTACCCGTGGATCGAGAGCGTTGCGATGTCGGCCGCCGACGACCACGAACTGGTCGACGCCGCCATTGCCGCGGGGGCGGTGGGCTACCTGCTGACCGAGGCGGACGATGCCGAGCTGGCCTTCCTGCTGAGATCGATCGAGCGCGGCGGTGCGCCGATGGACTCGCGCGTGGCGCGCCGCCTGCTGAGCGTGATCGCGGCGTCGTCCAGGCCGCAGGGCATCGCGCCGGTCATGACGCGGCCGTCGATGCCGTCGGCGTCTTCCGCGCAAGCCCGTCCGGCGCCCAGCCCGCTGTCGCCGCGGGAGCTCAAGGTGMTGCGGCTCATTGCGCAGGGCTGGAGCAATCGCGAGATTGCCGAGGCGGTCTGTCTCTCGGTCAACACGGTCGAGTTCCACGCCAAGAGCATCTATCGCAAGCT
>NNBU01000500.1_pt1 | contig 23061 bp, 18 predicted proteins | sample 1173781 | NCBI WGS metagenome assembly NNBU01 (sample SAMN07173937, study PRJNA388173) | plant metagenome | biome: Plant school; feature: Soil; material: Symbiotic tissue of Blasia pusilla L.; isolation source: symbiotic tissue sample KVJ2 | host: Blasia pusilla | place: Norway: Troms, Kvaloya...
GTTTGACAGTATGGCGCTGCTCGGCCGCTCGGTCGTGCGCCAACGGTTGAAGGTGGCGATCCAGGTGCTGACCGCGATGGCGGGTGCGCAGAACTGAGGGAAAGCCCCTCCCCCTTGTGGGGAGGGGTTGGGGAGGGGTATTTGCCCCGAGCAAGACGCCTCCCCTCCCCGTCGCTTCGCYCCMACCCTCCCCACAAGGGGGAGGGGCTTTCCCTCAGTTCTGCGCACCCGCCATCGCGGTCAGCACCTGGATCGCCACCTTCAACCGTTGGCGCACGACCGAGCGGCCGAGCAGCGCCATACTGTCAAACAGTGGCAGCGAACGCTGGCTTCCCGACACGGCGACGAAGAGGGGCGGGGTGACGACGCGGAGCTTCTTGCCCAGACGGTCGGAAATCGCGCGCAGCTCTTCCTCGATGGTCGTGACATTCCATTCGAGGATCTTTTCGAGATCCGCCTGAACGGTGGTGACGATGTCGAGCGTCTCGGCCGGGCTGGTCTTCAAGCCGCCGAAGGAGGCGGGCGTCAGGCCGACATCATTGGCGAGCAGGAAGCCCGCAAGCGGCGGGACTTCGCCGAGCTTGGTGACGCGGCTCTGGGCGAGCTTCAGGCCTTCGACCAGACGGTCGTTCTCCATCGACCAGTCGAGCACGCGGGCGACGAAATCATCAGGGGTCAGCTTCTCGCGCAGCCAGCGGCCGTTCAGCCAGTCGAGCTTCTGGATGTCGAAGATCGCGCCGGCTTTGGAGAGGTTGTCCGGATCGAACTTTGCGATCAGCTCTTCCATCGACAGAAGCTCTTCGCCTTCTGCGATCTGGATGAAGAACAGGCCGAGGAAGTTCATCAGCGCTTCCGGCAGGTAGCCGAGGGCCGAGTAATAGGAGATCGAGGTCGGGTTCTTGCGCTTCGACAGCTTCGACTTGTCGTGATTGCGCATCAGCGACAGGTGCATGAACTTGGGCGGTTCAAGGCCGAGATGTTTGTAGATCAGGATGTGCTTCGGCACCGAGGCCAGCCACTCCTCGCCGCGGGCGACGTGAGTGATCTTCATCATGTGGTCGTCGACGACGTTCGCCATGTGATAGGTCGGCATGCCGTCGCCCTTGAGCAACACCTGCATGTCGACGCTTTCCCACGGGATCGAGACATCACCATAGACGCCGTCGTGGAAATCGCAGGAGCCTTCGGTCGGTACCTTGAGGCGCACGACATGCGGCTCGCCGGCTTCAACGCGGGCGGTCACTTCCTCGGCCTTGATATGCAGGCAGAGGCCGTCATAACCCGGCGGCTTGCCGGCAGCACGCTGGGCTTCGCGCATGCTTTCCAGTCGCTCGGGCGTGCAGAAACAGCGGAAGGCGCCGCCATTGGCGAGCATCTTGTCGACGTAGGGACGGTAGAGATCCTTGCGCTCGGACTGGCGATAGGGACCGTAGGGGCCGCCGACGTCAGGGCCTTCCGACCAAGTGAGGCCGGTCCATTTCAGCGCGTCCAGTACCTTCTGTTCGAACTCGGCGGTCGAACGGGTCGCGTCGGTATCCTCGATGCGCAGAATGAACTCACCGTCGAATTTCTTCGCGAAGAGGTAGTTGAACAGCGCGATATAGGCGGTGCCAACATGGGGCTCGCCGGTCGGGGAGGGTGCGATGCGGACGCGGACGCCGGACTTGGTCATGGGTAAAGCTCGTGGTGCGTGCGGATGATCCGCGCTTGAGCGCCGGATCGGACAATGTGCGAAATCAGTGTGGCGGCTCACCGAAAACAGGCGAGGAAGCGTGCCTGCGCAAGCCGTTTCCACCGGCTGGCCTTAGGCCATATTCAGGCCCTTGCGTCAAGAAAAACCACGGAAACGGCACCCTCGCGTGCGGGCGAAAAAATAATCTTCAATTTTTCCATTCGTTGCTGGAACCGGAAGGCGTGGCCGGCGTTCTTATGACAGAGCGCAGGCCGTGCCAAACGGACGCGACGGATCAAGGGAAACACGGGAGTATTTCCGGTTTCTTTCCGTGGCCAACGAAATGGCAGGCGAGCCCCTTAACCGTCCGGCCTGCGTTCGTCCCCCAAGTCCCCGCCCCAAAGGAAAACCTGCGTCCGCCGACGCAGGTTTTTCTTTGCGTGGTTTTTTCGGGGCCGTCTACTGGATCGGCCAGACGGTGAGAAGGGCTGGAACGGCCACCACCACCACCAGGATCGACAGCGGCAGGCCCAGTTTCGGATAGTCCGAGAACTTGTAGCCACCCGGTCCCATGACCAGCGTGTTGCACTGATGGCCGATGGGGGTGAGGAAATCACAGCCGGCGCCGATCGCGACTGCCATCAGAAAAGCCTCCGGCCTGTAGCCGAGGCCGGCTGCGAAACTCGCGGCGATCGGTGCCATCACCAGAACGGTTGCCGCATTGTTGAGGAAGGGCGTGACGGCCATGGCCGTCAACAGGATTACCGTGACCGTTGCCCAGGCAGGAAGCCCCCCGGCCATGGCGTTCAGCCAACCGGCGATGACATCGCTGCCGCCAGAGGTGCGCAGCGTGTCGGCAACCGGGATCAGGGCCGCCAGCATGACGAGGATCGGACCATCGACCGCGCGGTAGACCTCGCTCACCGGAATTACGCCAAAGGCGACCATGGCGAGTGCTGCGGCAAAGAAGGCCATGGCGACGGGCGCATAGCCAAGGGCCGTCGCACCCATGGCAATTGCCAGGATGGCGAGCGGCATGATGATGTTGCGCCGGGTGCCGAGCAGGATCTCTCGTTCAGCCAGCGGCAGGCAGCCGAGCTCGGTCAGGATCGCGGGCATTTGCTGGCGCAATCCCTGCAACAAAACGACGTCGCCGGACCGCAGCGTCATCTGGCCGAGCCGCTCGCGAATGCGCTTGCCCTGGCGGCTCACGGCAAGAAGGTTGACGCCGTAAGTGTGCACCAGCGACAGGTCGCGGGCAGTCTGACCGATCAGGGGAGAGCCGCGTCCGACAACCGCCTCGACGGAGGATAGGTCACCGGTCTTGGCCGTGGCCTCCTCAGGTTTGCGGGCAAGGCTGAGGCCACCTTGCGAGACGATCCGGTCAAGGGCTTCGGAGGCGCCCTCAAGGAGCAGGAGGTCGCCATCCTTCAAGGAAATATCGGGAAACGGAGAGAGCCGCGTCTCACCGCGCAGGATTGCTGTCGCGATAACGTCGCCATCGGCGGTCTTCAGCAACTGGTTGAGCGGTTTGCCGATGAAGGTCGACTGGCGGGTGATTGTCGCCTCGGTGGCGAAGCTTGAGCTTTCGAGTGCTTCCTGAAGCGATGGGTTCTGGTTTTCGCGGCGCGGCACCAGCCAGTAGAAGAAGATTAGAAAAATGACGCCGGCCACGGCCAGAATGCCGCCGACCGGCGTGAAGTCGAACATTGTGAAGGGCTCGCCGGTGATTTCCTGGCGCAGCCGGGAGACGGCGATGTTCGGTGACGTACCGATCTGCGTCATCAGGCCGCCGAGCAGCGCTGCGAACGCCATGGGCATCAGGAACATGGAGACGGATATGTTGGACCGGCGCGCGAACTGAAACGCTACCGGCATCATGATGGCGAGCGCGCCGATGTTCTTGATGAAGGCGGACAGGATAGCCACCGTGAGCAGGAGCAACAGCATCTGTGCACGCACGGAGGAAAGTGCAGGGAAGAAGCGCTTGATGGCAAGATCGACCACGCCCGAGCGCGCGACACCGGCGCTGACGACCAGCGCACTGCCGACGATGATCACCAGGTCATCCGAAAAGCCGGCAAAGGCATCGGACGGAGGCAGCAGCCCCAGGACGACGGCTGCCACCAGAGCAACGCAGGCGACGACGTCGTAGCGGAATTTTTCCCAAAGGAATGCCGCCATCATCACGGCGATCAGGCCGAAGGCAAGAATTTGCTCGTAGGTCATGTGGCTCCGGCCGGCGAGGCATGCGGAAGAAAAGGGGGCCGGTTACCGCTGCAACCCGTCGACGGTCGATCGGTTCCCTCGAATGCAAATCCCGTCCGAAGCTTTTGAAAGCCAGCCTCGGACGGGAATGGGGTCAAGCGCGATCAGGCTCAGTGAAGCTTCTTCTTCGCCTCTCGATCCCGCACATGCTTGCGCCGCGCAAACATGTTGAGCACCTCGACGAGTGCCGAGAACGCCATGGCGGCGTAGATATAGCCCTTTGGCACATGGAAGCCCATGCCTTCGGCGATCAGGGTCGTGCCGATCATCATCAGGAAGCCGAGGGCCAGCATGACGACGGTCGGGTTCTTGGCGATGAAGTTGGCAAGCGGGGTGGCTGCGACCAGCATGACGGTGACGGCGGCGATGACGGCGATCACCATGATCGGCAGATGCGGGGTCATGCCGACTGCGGTGATGATGCTGTCGATCGAGAAGACGAGGTCGAGCAGGAGGATCTGGCCGATGGCGCTGGCAAAGGTCGTCGTCGCCGAAGAGGCGATGAAATCCTCTTCCTGGTCGACCGGATCGACACTGTGATGAATTTCCTTGGTGGCCTTCCAGACGAGGAATAGACCACCGGCGATCAGAATCATGTCTTTCCAGGAGAAGCCGTGGCCGAAAAGCTCGAAGATCGGGGTGGTGAGCTGGACGATCCAGGCGACGGTTCCAAGCAGGGCCAGACGCATGATCAGTGCAAGACCGATGCCGATGCGGCGCGCCCGCTCACGCATCTCTTCCGGGAGCTTGTTGGTCAGGATTGAGATGAAGATCAGGTTGTCGATCCCGAGGACGACCTCCATCACCACGAGCGTGACCAGCGCGACCCAAGCGGTCGGGTCCTGAAGAAGCGGGAGATAGTCCTGCATGAATGGTTCCTTGTTACCGGGATTTGCCCGTGGATGTGGGGCAAAACCGCGCAGTTGACAAGGTCTAGGGCGACGATGAGGTCAGCCTGGATCCGATCCCGGCTCCGGCTTGCGTCGATAGGCGGCCAGAAACACCTTAAGCCCGCTCTCGATCACCCGATTGATTTCGTCGGGCGAGATCTTTTCGGGGATCTCGTTGAACAGGCGCCCTCTCAGGAAAATGCCAGCGGTCAATTCGATAAACTGCTTTGCGGCCAGTGAGGTGTCTGCGATGTCCAGAGTTCCGCTCTGGACATGGGTATCGAGGAAGCTCTTCAGGACGCCGCGTGCATTGCTCGGCGATTCGGCGAAATAGCGCTGACAGAGCAAGGGCATACGATCGATGACGCCGAGAAGAATCCGCATTGAGGGGATCATGTCGGAGTTGAAGATGCGTTGGCTGAAGGCCAGACCGAAGCGCCGCAAGCCATCTTCGGCATCGACGCTATTGGCCAACTGCTCGCGAACAGTCTCGGTGAACAGTTCCTTGGCGCGATCGATCAGCGCCGCAAACAGTTCTTCCTTGCTCTGGAAGTAGACATAGATTGTGCCTTTGGAAACGCCGGCCTCTCGCGTCACGTCGTTCATGCTGGCCGCGTCATAGCCCATCTTCATGAAAACACGCTTGGCGCCGTCCAGAATCTGGCCGCGCTTGACTGGGTCTTCGCCCGCCGCAAACCGTCCCAATGCCGTGACAGGCGAGGGGCTGTCGTGCTTGTCGTCCTGTTCCTGCGTGGTCTCTTTCGGCATCACACATCCAAAAATTAACAATACTCGGTCTGACTCCGGAAAAGCCATGTTCCGAGCCCTTGATATGCGGCAGAAAACGCTATATGTCAATCGAACCGAACGGTTCAGTTCGAAAGATTCAACCCAATCCCTGGTCCCAAGTCATGTCTGCGACGCAAAGATCCACCGCCCTTCTTTCCGCCTCCAGTCCCCTCGACAGGAATGAAGCTGCGCCCGAGACCCACCCGGAACCAGGGACCCCTTCAGCCGAAGCTGCTGTCGCTCCTTCCGTCGCCCCCGCGGCGGCTGTTCCGCCGAAGCCGCGCCGCAGCCTTGTGCTGCCAACCGTTCTGCTCGCCATTCTCGGCGGCGCTGCCTGGTATGGTTATGAGTGGTGGACCAATGGCCGTTTCCTGGTCTCGACCGAGGACGCCTATATCGAAGGTGACATCGCGATCATTTCGCCGAAGATTTCCGGCTATGTCGAGAAGGTCAATGTCGACAGCAACCAGATCGTCCATGCCGGCGACCCGCTGGTGACGTTGGATGGTGGCGACTACCAGATCGCGCTGGAGCAGGCGCAGGCAAACAAGACGAGTGCGGAACTCGCAGTCAAGCGGATCGATGCGCAGATCATCGGCGGCCAGGCCAGTATCGCCCAGGCCAAGGCGCAGCTCGGCGCGCTTCAGGCATCGGTTCGGGGCGCACAGATCACCGAAAAGCGGGCGACCGACCTTGCCGCAAAGTCTGTCGGCACGACCGCCGATCTCGACAATGCCAAGGTCGCTCTCGACCAGGCCAACGCAAATCTCATTGCCGGTGAAGCGGCTGTCGCTTCTGCCGATGCCAATCTCACCCTTTTGAAGGCGCAACGCGACGAAGCGCTGTCGACCGTCCGGCTGCAGGACCTGGCCATCGCCAAGGCCCAGCGCGACCTCGATTTCACTGTGCTCAAGGCGCCCTATGACGGTGTCGTCGGCAATCTCGCGGTGCAGGCCGGTGACCTCGTCTCGGCTGGCAAGCGGCTGGCGGCCCTGGTGCCCACCCGCGAGCTTTACATCGAGGCGAATTTCAAGGAAACGCAGATCGCCCATCTGGTGCCGGGCTCCAAGGTGTCGATCCATGTCGATGCCTATGGCGAACAGCCGCTCGAAGGCACTGTGACCTCGATCGCGCCCGCATCCGGTGCGATCTTCTCGATGCTGCCAGCGGAAAATGCGACCGGCAACTTCACCAAGGTCGTGCAGCGAGTGCCGGTGCGGATCGCCTTGCCGCAGGACGCACTGGATGGTGGCCATCTGCGTGCGGGTCTGAGCGTCATCGTCGATGTCGACACCCGCACGGCGCCGGACAAGCAGGCCGTCGCCGCCAATCAGTAAGCAACGTTCGGGTCTCGTCTCGGAAAGGGCCAATCATGGCCACGGTCACATCTCCGGCTTCAGGCATCGGTGCTCAGGGGCGCGTCGAAGAGCGCATGGATCCGCGGCGCCTCTTCGCGTTCCTCGCCATGGTCTTCGGCATGTTCATGTCGATCCTCGACATTCAGATCGTTTCGGCCTCGCTGGCCGAAATCCAGGCCGGTCTTGGCGCCGGCTCCGACGAAGTTGCCTGGGTCCAGACATCCTATCTGATCGCCGAAGTCATCATGATCCCGCTGTCGGGAATCCTGGCACGCATCCTGTCGACGCGTGTTCTGTTCACGATGTGCGCGACCGGCTTCACGCTCGCAAGCGCGCTTTGCGCGACCGCGACAAACATCGAGCAGATGATCGTCTATCGCGCGATCCAGGGTTTTATCGGCGGCGGCATGATCCCGTCGGTCTTTGCCGCAGCCTTCACCATCTTCCCGCCGTCGAAGCGCAACATCGTCTCGCCGATGGTGGGCCTGGTGGCGACGCTCGCGCCGACCATCGGCCCGACGATCGGCGGCTATATCAGCCATGCGATGTCCTGGCACTGGCTGTTCCTGATCAATGTCATTCCCGGCATGCTGGTTGCCGCCGCCGCCTGGAGCCTGATCGATTTCGATGAACCGGACCACAAGCTGTTCAAGAAGTTCGACTGGTGGGGATTGATCTCCATGGCCGTCTTCCTTGGCTCGCTGGAATATGTGCTGGAAGAAGGCAACAACAAGGACTGGTTCAACGACCAGCACATCGTCATGGGCACGATTGCCATGTCGATCGGGGCATTGGTGTTCTTCCGCAGGGTCTTCACGTCAGAGTTGCCGGTGGTCGATCTCAGGGCTTTCTCCAATACCAATTTTGCCTTCGGTTCCCTGTTCTCCTTCGTGATGGGCGTCGGGCTCTACGGTTTGACCTATCTCTATCCGCTCTATCTCGGACGCATTCGCGGCTATGACTCATTGATGATCGGCGAGACGATGTTCGTTTCCGGTGTCGCGATGTTCATGACGGCGCCGGTGGCCGGCATTCTATCGGGCAAGCTCGATCCGCGCGTGATGATGATGGCAGGCTTCGGCGGCTTTGCCCTCGGTACCTATATGATGACCGGGCTTACCGGCGACTGGGACTTTTATGAACTGCTCCTGCCACAGATCCTGCGCGGCTGCTCGCTGATGATCTGCATGGTGCCGATCAATAACCTTGCGCTCGGCACGCTGCCGCCCGAGCGGATGAAGAATGCTTCCGGCCTGTTCAATCTGACGCGAAACCTGGGTGGTGCCGTGGGGCTCGCGATCATCAACACCATGCTGACTCAGCGATCTGACGACCACTATGCTCGCCTCTCCGAGCAGCTAAACTGGGGCAATCGCGCTGCGCTCGACTGGTTGTCGAGTGTCGGGGCCAATTACGACAGCTATGGCCTGGATGGTTCCGCCGTCGCGATCAAGAAGCTCTCCGGTGTCGCGACCCAGCAGGCCACGCTCCTGTCCTTCATGGATGTGTTCATGGGTTTGACGGTCCTGTTCGGGGCATTGATCTTCATGGTCATGCTTCTGAAGAAGCCGAAGGCAGCAGCGCCTGCAGGGGCCGGCCACTGAATTTGCCTGCAATGTTGGTGCAAGCTTGTCGCGGCATCTTCAACCTGTGATCTCCAGGCTTGGCCGTCTCTTTCGGGAGGCGGCCTTTTTCTTTGCTGAAAAAGAGGTACGTACATCAGATTTCTGATTTACGTACCTCACCCGCTGGTGTAGGACAGGCGCCGGAGGAGATTGTGAAGCCAACCGTGCATGACATCGCGACCCGCGCGGGCGTCAGCCTTGCGACCGTCGATCGGGTGCTGAACCGGCGCCCGGGTGTGAGTGCGCGGACGCGCGAAAAGGTCGATCAGGCTGTCAGCGATCTCGGTTTCGTGCGCGATGTCGCGGCTGCCAATCTCGCCAAAGGCCGCGTTTATCCGCTCACCTTCATCATTCCATCTAATGATAATTCCTTCATGCGGGGCCTTCGGCTGGCGATCGACGAGGCGCGGGAACGCGCCGGCGTCGAGCGCATCGTGATCCGTCTCGTCGACGTTTCCGCCTTCGATGCCGCCGCACTCGCCGGGGCTCTGCGGGAAGCTGCTGCCGAGCGGCCAGCCGGCATCGCCTTTGTCGCCGTCGATGCAGCGGAGGTGGCTGCCGCCGCTGCCGAGGTCGTTGCCGCCGGCATTCCCCTGGTCACCCTGGTCTCGGATCTGACAGGTGCCGCGCGTGACCATTATGCCGGCATCGACAATGCGGCTGCCGGGCGCACGGCGGCAAGTCTGCTCGGCCGCTTTGCCGGCAGTCGTCACGGCAAGGTCGCCGTGCTCGCCGGCGCTATGCTGGTGCGCGACCATCGGGAACGCTGGGAGGCCTTTGCCGCGGTCATGGCGCGGGACTTCGCGACGCTGGACCTCTTGCCTGTGCTGGAAGGACGGGACGATCCGACGGTCGTCGAGCGTCTGGTCACCGCGCTGTTCTCCGGCCTTAACGACATCGTCGCCCTCTACAGCCTAGGCGCCGGCAATCGCGGACTTGTCAAAGCGCTGGAACGGCTGCCGGCGGAGCGTCGCCCCGTTGTTATCGCCCATGAACTGACAGAGACGACGCGCGAGGCGCTACAATCAGGCCTGATCGACGCCGTCTTGAACCAGGATGCCGGGCATGAGGTGCGCAGCGCCATCCGGGTGCTGAAAGCCAAGGCCGACGGCTTATCCGTGGTTGCCGCGCAGGAGCGCATCCGGATCGACATATTCTTGAAGGACAATCTGCCCTGAAGGCAGAGCACAGGAGGAAACCATGTATCTTGGACTGGATCTCGGCACGTCGAGCGTGAAGGCGATGCTGATCGACGGCGACCAGACGGTAATCGGCGTCGGCCATGCTGGCCTCACCGTGCAGCGGCCGCATCCCGGCTGGTCGGAGCAGGCGCCGGGCGACTGGCTCCGGGCGACCGAAGAGGCGATTGGGGCATTGAAGGCGTCCCATCCCAAGGAACTGGCCGCCGTCAAGGGCATCGGTCTGTCCGGTCACATGCATGGCGCGACGCTGATCGATGCGAAAGACCGGGTGTTGAGGCCGTGTATCCTGTGGAACGACACGCGCAGCCATGCGGAGGCCGCGAGCCTCGACGTCGATCCGCGTTTTCGGGCACTCACCGGCAATATCGTCTTTCCGGGCTTCACCGCGCCGAAGCTTGCCTGGGTGAAGAACAATGAACCCGAAACCTTCGTCAAGGTCGCCAAGGTCCTGCTGCCCAAGGATTACCTGCGCCTGCTGCTGACGGGCGAGTATCTCTCCGACATGTCTGATTCGGCTGGCACCAGCTGGCTCGATACGGGCAAACGCGCCTGGTCGGTGGACCTGCTGGACGCCACGGGGCTGACAATCGCGCAGATGCCGGGCCTTGTCGAAGGCACCGATCGCGCCGGCACGCTGCGCGCCGAACTGGCGGCTAAATGGGGCCTCGGCGCTGATGTGGTCGTGGCCGGCGGGGCAGGGGACAATGCGGCCTCGGCCTGCGGCATGGGTACAGTTGCGGAAGGACAGGCCTTCGTGTCGCTTGGCACGTCGGGCGTGCTGTTCGCCGCCAATGCTTCCTATCTGCCGAAGCCGGAAAGCGCTGTGCATGCCTTTTGCCATGCGCTGCCCAACACCTGGCACCAGATGGGTGTCATCCTCTCGGCGACCGACGCACTCAACTGGCATTCGGGCGTCACGGGCAAGTCGGCGGGCGAGCTGACGGCAGAGCTTGGCGACGCCTTGAAGGCACCGACAGGCGTGACCTTCCTGCCCTACCTTTCGGGCGAGCGCACGCCGCACAACGATGCGAAGATCCGGGGCGCCTTCATCGGGCTCGGTCATGAGAGCGATCGGGCGGTGCTGACGCAGGCCGTGCTGGAAGGCGTGACGTTTGCCATCCGCGACAGCCTGGAAGCGCTGAAGTCGGCGGGCACGAAGATTTCCCGCGTCACCGCCATCGGCGGTGGTTCGCGCTCGCGCTACTGGCTGTCCTCGATCGCCACCGCGCTCGACATGCCGGTCGATATTCCCGCCGACGGCGATTTCGGGGCTGCCTTCGGGGCGGCCCGTTTAGGGCTGATCGCGGCGACCGGGGCGGCCCCGCTGTCGGTCTGCACGGCGCCTGAAACGGCGGAGACGGTGGAGCCGGTTTCGGAGCTGACGGGCGCTTACGAGGCGGCTTACGGCCGCTACCGGGCGCTTTATCCGGCGATCCGGGGACTTTGAAGAATACCCCCTCTGGCCTGCCGGCCATCTCCCCCACAAGGGGGGAGAAGACCACGAGGCCGGCGCTCCGGCAGTCGGTTGGCGGCAGGTCTAGTCCCTCCCCCGTGTGGGGAGGGGTTGGGGAGGGGACCCAATGAATACAAACACACCAAGGAGGACTACCCATGAGCACAGGTTTCTTCGGCAATATCCAGAAGATCAAATATGAAGGCGAAGGCAGCACGAATCCACTGGCCTTCCGCCATTACAATCCGGACGAAGTGGTTATGGGCAAGCGCATGGAAGACCATCTGCGTTTTGCCATCGCCTATTGGCATACCTTCGTCTGGCCGGGCACCGACCCGTTCGGCGGCAACACGTTCGAGCGCCCGTGGTTCAAGGACACGATGGATGCGGCGAAGATGAAGGCCGATGTCGCCTTCGAATTCTTCCAGCTGCTCGGTACGCCCTATTACTGCTTCCACGACGCCGATGTTCGGCCTGAGGGCAACAGCTTCGCCGAGAACACCAAGAACCTTAACGAGATCGTCGATTACTTCGCCAAGAAGCAGGAAGAGACCGGCGTCAAGCTGCTCTGGGGCACGGCGAACATGTTCTCGCATCGCCGCTATATGTCGGGCGCTGCCACCAATCCGGATCCTGACGTCTTCGCCTTTGCAGCTGCAACCGTGAAGACCTGCATGGACGCGACGCTGAAGCTCGGCGGCGAGAACTACGTGTTGTGGGGCGGTCGCGAAGGCTATGAGACCCTGCTCAACACCGACCTCGGCCGCGAGCTCGACCAGATGGGCCGCTTCCTCAACCTCGTCGTCGAATACAAGCACAAGATCGGCTTCAAGGGCGCGATCCTGATCGAGCCGAAGCCGCAGGAGCCGTCGAAGCACCAGTATGACTACGATGTCGCGACCGTCTACGGCTTCCTGAAGCGGTATGGTCTCGAAAACGAAGTGAAGGTGAATATCGAGCAGGGCCATGCGATCCTTGCCGGCCACTCCTTCGAACACGAGCTGGCCCTTGCCGGCGCGCTCGGCATCTTCGGTTCGATCGACATGAACCGCAACGACTACCAGTCCGGCTGGGATACCGACCAGTTCCCGAACAATGTTCCGGAAATGGCGCTGGCCTATTACCAGGTCCTGCAGGCTGGCGGCTTCACCAGCGGCGGCACCAATTTCGACGCCAAGCTGCGCCGTCAGTCGCTCGACGCCGAAGACCTGCTGATCGGCCATATCGGCGGTATGGACTGCTGCGCCCGGGGCCTCAAGGCTGCCGCCAAGATGGTCGAGGACAAGGCGCTGTCCGGTCCGCTCGGCTCGCGTTATGCCGGTTGGGACAAGGCCGAGAACCAGAAGATGCTGCGTGGCGAAGAAAGCCTCGATGTCATCGCCGCCCGCGTCGAAAGCCAGAACGTCAATCCGAAGCCGGTTTCCGGCAAGCAGGAACTGCTGGAGAATGTGGTCAACCGCTACGTTTGATCGGGTTTTGCGATGAGACAAGGGCCGGGGTGCGCAAGCGTCCCGGCCTTTGCCGCTTCTGGAGCGGATCAGCCGGGACGGTTGGTCTTAATGTAGTCGACGAAGGCGCGCAGCGGTGTCGGCATGAGACGGCGTCCTGGATAGTAGAGAAATGGGCCGGGGAAGCTCAGCCACCAGGGCTCAAGCACCGGCAGCAAGTCCCCGTTTTCGAAATGCGGCTTCAGCCAGTCTTCGAACAGGGCAAAGATTCCAGCGCCTGAAATGGCGGCCCGTATACCAAGGTCGCTTGCATCTCCTGCCTGCACGATCAGCTGCCCGTTGGGCTCCACGACAAGCGTCTCGTCATCCTTCTCGAACTCCCAGGCCATGACTGGACGCCCGGCGAAGCGGCTGCGGATGCAATTATGTGTCAGTAGGTCGCGCGGATGCTGCGGATAACCGTGTGCTTGGAGATAGGCGGGCGAAGCGCCAAGCGCATAGCGCTGCAGGCGCGGGCCGATCGGCACGGCGATCATGTCCTGCGCCAGACGTTCGTCATAGCGGATGCCGGCATCATAACCGGCGGCGACGACATCGATCAGGCTTTCGTCAGTGTCGATTTCCAGCCGTATGTCAGGATGGGCGGCCAGGAAGCCGGGGACGATCGCCGGCAGCACCAGTTTCGCGGCGCTGGCGGGTACATTGAGCCTGAGCGTGCCGGCGGCGCGGCCATCAAAGCTTCTGACATGTTCGAGCGCGGCCCCGATTTCCCCGAAGGCGGGGCCGATGCGTTCCATCAGGCCGCGACCGGCATCAGTCGGCACGACGGCGCGTGTGGTGCGGTTGAGCAGGCGGACGCCGAGCCGGGCCTCCAGCCGGCGCACCGCATCGCTCAAAGCGGAGGCGCTGGTATCGCCCAGGCGGGCCGCCTCACGAAAGCCGCCGGCGCGGGCGACCGCGAGAAAGGCGCTGACATCGCTCATCTCGGGTGTATCGACCATTGCCTCTCCAGATCACTGTGCTGTTTCCCGGACAACCTGTCCGGATTGCCTCCCATTATCCTCAAAGTGCAAGCGCCGTACATAGATGTTCACCACACAAAAGGAGAAATCGACATGGCCGATCTGACCAAAGCCGGCAGCTTCACGCTGGGCAATCTCACCGCCAAACGTCTCGGTTACGGCGCCATGCAATTGGCTGGCCCTGGGGTCTTCGGTCCGCCAAAGGACCGGGCTGAGGCCGTTGCGGTTCTGCGCGAGGCTATCGAAAGCGGGGTCGACCACATCGACACCAGCGACTTCTATGGCCCGCATGTCACCAACCAGATCATTCGCGAGGCGCTGCATCCTTACGCCGACGATCTAGTGATCGTCACCAAGATCGGTGCGGTGCGCGGCGACGATGGCTCGTGGAACCCGGCTTTTTCGAAGGAGGCTCTGACCCGCGCCGTGCACGATAATCTGAAGAACCTCGGGCTCGACGCGCTCGATGTCGTCAACCTACGGGCGATGTTCGATGTGCATGGCCCGGCGGAAGGCGATCTCGAAGAACCCCTGACCGTGCTTGCCGAATTGCAGCAGGAGGGGCTGGTCAAGCATGTCGGCCTTTCCAACGTCACGGCAAGACAAGTGTCGGACGGCCGCAAGATCACCGAGATCGTCTGCGTGCAGAACCAGTACAATCTCGCCCATCGCGGCGATGATGCGCTGATCGAGCAACTGGCCGCGGAAGGCACGGCCTATGTGCCGTTCTTCCCGCTGGGTGGCTTCTCGCCGCTGCAGTCGTCAACTCTGTCCGATGTGGCCACACGGCTGAACTTGACGCCGATGCAGGTGGCGCTCGCCTGGCTCTTGAAGCGGTCGCCGAACATCCTGCTCATCCCGGGCACCTCGTCGCGCACGCATCTCAGGCAGAATCTCGCCGTTGCCGACGTCGATCTACCCGATGATGTGATGGCGGAGCTCGACGGAATTGCCGCGGCGGGGTGAGGGCGTCCCGGCGAGATAACGGGCGTGTTGAAGTGGCCGTCGTCAAATGATCGTTATCCTCGGGCTTGTCTCCAAGAGCTGCCGACCTTGGCGGCGGGGCAGGGCGGTTTGGCGTACACGCGATGTTCCTCTCTGCCCTCGAAGTCCTTGCGCGCGGCAGTAGATCCTCGGGACAAGCCCGAGGACGACGCAAGTCAGACGCTGCGCTTGATCGCCAACGTCACCCGATTGCGGTGATCTCCAGTTCCTGATCGCCCACCGTCACCACGTCGCCGACGGCCTTGCCCATCAGGCGGGCGGCAACCGGAGAGACGAAGGAGATGGAGCCGGTCTTCGGATCAGCTTCATCCTCGCCGACGATGCGGTAGGTCTGGACCCGCCCGTCATCGCGTTCAAACGTGACCTTGCTGCCGAAGGTGACGACGGCGTTGGTTTCGGGCGCGGGGATGACCTGCGCGGTGCGCAGACGCTCGGTCAGATATTTGAGATCGCGGTAGGGGACCGCCGAGAGGCGGCGTCGTTCGTTCACATCTTCAACCGCCTGCGCAGCGAGATAGGCGGCGCGGGCTTCTTCTGCATGCGCTTCCAACTGCTTCAAGCCGTCGGCTGTCACCAGGTTCGGATGCTGCGAGATCGGGCGATCGGGCAGGTGCAGTTCCGCTGCGGTTTCCGAACTCTCTTCCTTGGTGAAGGCGACACTCATGGGGTATTCCGATCAGATAGGGCAGGATATGGGCAGGGATCTGCCAGTATAGGGGGGACTCGGTCAACGGCCCAGACCGGATATGGGTCCATCGGGGTGATCTGGCGAAGTCCCTGCTGGTTTACGAGCGCTTTGCCGGTCCGGTCACCGAGCCTCGCACGATCAGATCCGGCATCAGCAGGATCTCCTGGCGCTCCGTGGGGCGGTCGGAGAGCGACTTGATCAGCAGTGACATCGCCTGGCGGCCGATCGCGGTGCGGGGCTGGCGGATGGTGGTGAGCGCCGGGTTCACATAAGTCGCCTGGGGCACGTCGTCGAAACCGATGACGGAGAAGTCGTGCGGCAGGTCGTAGCCGCGGGCGGTGAGGCCGCTCAACACGCCGACGGCGGTGGCGTCGTTGACGCACATGAAGGCTGACGGCAGCGTGTCGCGCATGAAGAGCTGCTCGACGGCAAGCCTGCCGCTCTCGATCGTGCCGTCACCTTCCAGGACAAAACGCTGGTTCGGCGGAATTCGAGCAGCATCCAACGCCTTGTCGAACCCCTGGCGGCGGCGCTGGTGGCCGAGGCGTGTCTTGCTGTCGCCGATGAAGGCGATGGAGCGGTGGCCAGCAGAAAGCAGATGTTCGGCCGCCTTGCGGGCGCCGGCGACGTCGTCGACGCCGACATAGGAGATTTTTGACCCGAAGACCGGTTCGAACACGGCGACCGACGGTGGCAGGCGCTGGCCGACGACCTGATGGCCGAAAGGCTCATGGCCGGTGAAGAGCACGAGGCCGGTTGCTTGGCCGGAACTCAGGAACTTCAGATATTCGAGCCCGCGTTCCGGGTCGTTCTGGGTATGGCCAATCAGAACGCCAAAGCCATGGGCGCGCGCCTCGTTTTCCAATCCAATGAGAGTGGAGGAGAAGTTCGGGTCGCCGATGTCAGGGGCAAGAATCAGGATCATGTTCGACCGCCCCATGCGCAGCGAGCGCGCCATGGCATTGGTCGTGTAGCCGGTGATGGCAATCGCCTGGTTCACCCGCTGACGAGTGGTCTTGGCAACCTTGTCGGGCGTGTGGATCGCACGGCTGACGGTCGCGATCGATACTTCCGCGATGCGTGCCACGTCCTCGATCGTCGCTGGCTGAGAATTCGGCACGCGGTCCATCCCCCTATCCGCATGGAATCGTTGGAGACCTTACCGTTCCTGTTGCGGCTGCGAAAGCCGGCAGGGCTCAAATTGTCCCCATGATTGATCGATGTAAACCTTTACATCACCCATGTAAAGGTTTACACAAGCAGTCATAAGCGGTTGAGGAGCCGCCTGGGAGGATTGCATGGATTTGGCTGGGGGCGAAGCGCGGACACCCGTGCTCGTGGCGGAGCGTATCTCGAAATCGTTTAACGACGTCCAGGTGCTGTTCAGCGTCGATTTCGACGTTTTGCCCGGCGAGGTGCATGCGTTGATGGGTGAAAACGGCGCCGGCAAGTCGACGCTGGTCAAGATCCTTTCCGGTTTCGAGCAGGCAACAGCGGGCCGCATTCTTCTCGACGGCGAGCCAGTCACACTGCCGGCCAATGGCGCTGCCGAAGCGCTCGGCATCGTGCTTATCCACCAGGAATTCAATCTGGCCGACCATCTGACCGTTACGGAGAGCCTGTTTCTCGGGCGGGAAGTGACGCGGTTCGGCATGCTCGACCGCAAGGTAATGCGGGCGGAGACGCGCCGTGTGCTCGACCAGTTGGGCTCCAACATCGATGAAAACGCGCTGATCAGTTCGCTCGCCGTCGCCGACAAGCAGATGGTCGAGATTGCCAAGGCGATCAGCCGCAAGGCGCGGATCGTTTTTATGGACGAGCCGACGGCCGTCCTGTCGCGTGATGAAACCGAGGTGCTGTTCGATCAGGTGCGCAAGCTGCGCGCCCGGGGCACAAGCTTCGTCTTCGTCAGCCACAAGCTCGACGAAGTGATGGAGCTGACCGACCGCGTCACGGTCCTGCGTGATGGCCAGTGGGTAAAGACAGCGCCGACGTCCGCTCTTGATGGCGAAGCAATCGCCCAGCTGATGGTCGGCCGCGAATTGTCGAGCCTCTATCCGACGAAACACGAGCCTGATGTCGACGAAGAGATTGTGTTGTCGGTCAAGGACCTGACGACGGGTTTCGTCAAAAATGCCAGTTTCGATCTGAAGCGTGGCGAGGTGCTCGGTTTTTCCGGCCTAATCGGCTCGGGTCGCACGGAGTTGATGGAAGCGGTGGCGGGATTGCGGCCGCGCCTCTCAGGTGAAGTGTGGCTCAAGGGCCGGGTTCTCGACGCAGGCGATTTCCGCGAGGCGAACCGCCGCGGGCGCGCCTACATGACCAAGGATCGCAAGGGCAAGGGTCTCCTGCTCGGCGAGGGCATGACGGCGAACCTGACGCTGCAATCCATGGAAAATCACGTTCGCCATGGCTATCTCGATCCGGGCAGCGAGGCCAAGGCCATGGCGCGGGCGAAACGTCGGTTCGATATCCGTGTGCGCGACGACAGGGTGCGGGTTGGGCGCATGTCGGGCGGAAACCAGCAGAAGCTGCTGCTCGCCAAGATCATGGAAGTCGAACCCCAGATCATCATCATCGACGAGCCGACGCGCGGCATCGATGTCGGCACCAAGCAGCAGATCTATCACTTCATTGCCGCACTCGCCCGCGAGGGCCGGTCGATTATCGTCATCTCCTCGGAAATGCCCGAGGTGATCGGGCTGTGCACGCGCGTGGCCGTGATGCGCGAGGGGCGGATGGTCGGTCTGCTTGAGGGCGAGGAGATCTCCGAACAGGTGATCATGCGCTATGCCGCCGGCCTGAAACGCCAGATGGCGAGCTGAGTAACAAGGTTTGAGGGACGGAGCAGTCTGGAAAACAACAGGCGCCCGGGAGGAGACAGAAAGACAATGACTGCCGAGACCGAAACGACCGAGCCGAGCCGTGGCCGCCGCAGCTGGAAGGATGTCGACTTGCGGGCCGTGGCGCCTTTTGCTGCGCTACTGATCCTCCTCATCATCGGCGCAATGGTCAATCCGAACTTCATCGGCCTGAACAATCTGGCCAATGTCGCGACCCGCTCGGCCTTTATCGCGATCATCGCAGTGGGTGCGACCTTCGTCATATCCTCGGGCGACCTCGACCTTTCGGTTGGCTCGATGGTGGCCTTTGTCGCGAGCCTTATGATCCTGTTCATGAATTCGGGCGCCATTGCCGATCCGGGCCTTATGATCGCGGCCGCCATGGGACTTGCCATCGTGATAGGCTCGCTCTGCGGCCTTCTGAACGGCCTGATCACTACACTCGGCAAGATCGAGCCCTTCATTGCAACCCTTGGGACCATGGGCATCTATCGCGGCCTGACCACCTGGCTCTCCCAGGGCGGGGCGATCACGCTGCGCGATCCGGTGCAGCAGGAGATCTATCGGCCGGTCTATTTCGGCTCCATCCTTGGTCTGCCCGTGCCGATCGTCATCATTCTCGTCGTTACCGCCATTGCCGCCATCATCCTTTATCGCACGCGCTATGGCCGTCATGTCGTCGCCGTTGGGTCGAGCCGTGACGTTGCGCGTTACTCCGGTATCGCTGTCGACCGGGTGCGGACCATCGCCTTCGTCATCCAGGGGTTCTGCGTCGCGATCGCCGTGCTGCTCTACGTGCCGCGGCTGGGCTCGACTTCAGCGACCACGGGTATCCTTTGGGAGTTGCAGGCGATCACCGCCGTCGTCGTCGGCGGCACGGCGCTGAAAGGCGGGGCAGGCCGTGTCTGGGGCACGATCTGCGGTGCCTTCATCCTCGAACTCGTCGGCAACATCATGCTGCTGTCGAACTTCATCTCCGAATATCTGATCGGCGCCATCCAGGGCACGATTATCATCATCGCGATGCTCGTCCAGCGGTCGCTGGCGCGCAAGGCGTAACGAAACGGCCGGGCAGGAGGGTCGCCCGGTCCGTCATTCAGTCGACCCTTTGTCACTTTGGGAGGAAACCAATGCACAAGAAACTGTTAGGCCTCGCCGTCGCGATGACCGCGCTGGCGTCGATCTTCACGGCAGCAGAAGCGCAGGAGACGAAGACCATCGGCGTCTCCATTCCGGCTGCCGACCACGGCTGGACCGCCGGTGTCGTCTACCACGCCAACCGCGTCGCCGAACTCCTGATGAAGGAGCATCCGGGCCTCAACGTCATCGTCAAGACCTCGGCCGATCCGGCCACCCAGGCGAATGCCGTGCAGGACCTGGAAATCCAGGGCATCGATGCGCTTGTCATCCTGCCGACCGATCCGGATCCGCTGGTCAACGCCATCAAGGAAGTAAAGGCCAAGGGCCACTTCGTTACGATCGTCGACCGTGCTCCTTCGGTGAACGACAACACCGTGCGTGACCTCTATGTCGCCGGCAACAACCCGGCGCTCGGCGAAGTCGCCGGTCAGTACATCGCCAAGAACTCGCCGGATGCCGAAGTCGTCATCATCCGCGGCCTGCCGATCCCGATCGACCAGCAGCGCCAGGACGGCTTCGACAAGGGCATTGCCGGCTCCAACGTCAAGGTTCTCGACCGCCAGTTCGGCAACTGGAACCGCGACGATGCCTTCAAGGTCATGCAGGACTACCTGACCAAATATCCGAAGATCGATGTGGTCTGGTGCCAGGACGACGACATGGCCGTCGGCGTGCTGCAGGCCATCGAACAGGCCGGCCGTACCGACATCCAGTACATCATCGGCGGCGCCGGCTCGAAGGACATGATCAAGAAGGTCCAGGATGGCGACAAGATGGTGCCCGTCAACGTGCTCTACCCGCCGTCGATGGTCGGGACCGCCATGGAACTGACGGCTGCTGCCATCTATGACAGCGTCCCGGTTCACGGCACCTATACGCTGGACGCGACGCTGATCACGGCTGACAACGCGAAGAACTACTACTTCCCGGATTCGCCGTTCTGATCAAAACGAGCGATCGATCACTGCTCTGCCCGGGGTGTCCCCGGGCAGATTTGTCACCGCCTTCATCATTGCGGTTGTGTCGAAAATCCATCTCCTGTAATCGTTTACGGAAACGTTGCAGGAATCTCAGGGAGGAGAATTCATGAAGACGATCAAGGGGCCGGCGATCTTTCTCGGCCAGTTTGCGGGTGATGCCGCACCGTTCAACACCTGGGATGGCATTACCAAATGGGCGGCCGAAAAGGGCTATGTCGGTGTCCAGGTCCCAACCTGGGCCGGACAGCTGATGGACCTGAAGAAGGCTGCCGAATCCAAGGATTATTGCGACGAACTCGCCGGTGTCGCACGCCAAAACGGCGTCGAGATCACCGAGCTTTCCACCCATCTGCAGGGCCAGCTGGTCGCCGTGCATCCGGCCTATGACGAAGCATTCGACGGCTTTGCAGCACCCGAGGTGCGCGGCAATCCGAAGGCACGCCAGGAATGGGCCGTCCAGCAGGTGAAGTATGCGCTGAAAGCGTCCCGCAATCTCGGCATCAAGGCGCATGCGACCTTCTCGGGCGCGCTCGCGTGGCCCTATATCTACCCGTGGCCGCAGCGCCCGGCGGGTCTCGTCGAAGCCGCGTTTGACGAACTCGCGCGCCGCTGGCTGCCGATCCTCGACTATGCCGATGAGCAGGGCGTCGACGTTTGCTACGAGATCCATCCGGGCGAAGACCTGCATGACGGCGTGACCTTCGAGATGTTCCTGGAGCGGGTGAAGAACCACTCCCGCGCCAACATGCTCTATGACCCCTCGCACTACGTGCTGCAGTGCCTCGACTATCTCGACAACATCGACATCTACAAAGACCGGATCAAGATGTTCCACGTCAAGGACGCGGAGTTCAATCCGACCGGCCGGCAGGGCGTTTATGGCGGTTACCAGGGCTGGGTCGAACGCGCCGGGCGCTTCCGCTCGCTCGGCGACGGCCAGGTCGATTTCGGCGCGATTTTCTCGAAGATGGCCGCGAACGATTTCGATGGCTGGGCCGTTGTCGAATGGGAATGCGCGCTGAAACATCCGGAAGACGGCGCCCGTGAAGGGGCGGAATTCGTCAAGGCGCATATCATCCGCGTGACGGAAAAGGCGTTTGACGACTTTGCGTCGGGTGGCACGGATGATGCGGCCAACCGGCGCATGCTGGGGCTGTAATCAGCGGTTATTCCCCTTCCCAACCCCTCCCCACAAGGGGGAGGGGCTTTGCCGCCGACCTGCGTGCCGTCCTCCATTTTGCCATACGCCAAATAGGACGGGGGACAGTTGCGGTGATCGCTCCCCCTTGTGGGGGAGATGGCGGCAGCCAGAGGGGGTCTTCAAGTATAGCAAGGGAGAAAGACATCATGGCGATCGAAGCGAGCAAATCGGAACAACGGGCGGCGAAAATTCGCCTCGGCATGGTCGGCGGCGGGCAGGGGGCGTTTATCGGCGCGGTGCATCGCATGGCCGCGCGGCTGGACGATCACTATGACCTCGTTGCCGGCGCGCTGTCGTCGACGGCGGAAAAGTCGCTCGCGTCGGGGCGCGATCTCGGGCTGGATCCGGAGCGTTGCTATGGCTCGTTCCAGGAGATGGCGGACAAGGAATCGGCACGGCCTGATGGCATCGAGGCGGTGTCGATCGTCACGCCGAACCACGTGCATTTCGCGGCTGCCAAGGCCTTTCTGGAAAAGGGCATCCATGTCATCTGCGACAAGCCGCTGACCTCGAACCTGGAGGATGCCAAGGCGCTGAAAGAGGTCGCCGACAACGCGAAGGCGCTGTTCGTCCTGACGCATAATTACACCGGCTATCCGATGGTCCGCCATGCTCGCGAGCTGGTCCGCTCGGGCGAGCTCGGCGATATCCGCTTGGTGCAGATGGAATATCCGCAGGATTGGCTTGCCGAACCGGTCGAGCAGACCGGCGCCAAGCAGGCCGTCTGGCGCACCGACCCGGCCCAATCGGGCGTTGGCGGCTCGACCGGCGATATCGGCACGCATGCCTATAACCTCGGCTCGTTCATTTCGGGTCTGGAACTCGACGAACTGGCGGCCGACGTGCACACCTTCGTCGAAGGGCGCCGTTTGGACGACAACGCCCATGTGATGCTGCGCTTCAAGGGCGGCGCAAAGGGGCTGTTGTGGTGCAGCCAGGTGGCGACCGGCAATGAGAATGGGCTGAAGGTGCGGATCTACGGCACCAAGGCCGGCATCGAATGGACGCAGGCCGATCCGAACTATCTCTGGTTCACCCGTCTCGGTGAACCGAAGCAGTTGATCACGCGCGGTGGTGCAGGGGCGAATTCGGCCGCGGCGCGTGTCACTCGTATTCCGTCAGGGCATCCGGAGGGTTATCTCGAAGCCTTTGCAACGATCTATTCGGAAGCGGCGGCTGCCATCCATGCGGCGCGGACAGGGGCGGCCGTCGATGCGGCGGTGGTTTATCCGACTGTTGATGACGGGGTGAAGGGGGTGGCTTTCGTCACGGCATGCATCGAGTCGGGCAAGAAGAATGGTGGTTGGGTGAAGGTTTGATATCATCACTTCCTCCTTGAGGGGGAGGTCGCGCGGTATGCGCGGGTGGGGGGACGCGGGCTACGATTTCGGCGTCTTTTGAGACGCCGGCCGCCTGCACCTTCTCCCACCCAAGAGTTTTGCTCTTACCCTCCTCACCATAACAGAGGGTGGATTTC
>NNBU01000954.1_pt1 | contig 22987 bp, 18 predicted proteins | sample 1173781 | NCBI WGS metagenome assembly NNBU01 (sample SAMN07173937, study PRJNA388173) | plant metagenome | biome: Plant school; feature: Soil; material: Symbiotic tissue of Blasia pusilla L.; isolation source: symbiotic tissue sample KVJ2 | host: Blasia pusilla | place: Norway: Troms, Kvaloya...
ACGCACAACCGCATGGCGCTCGTGGCATTGCACGACGGCGAGGCCGAAGACCGGTCGGGCGACCAGGATGTTCCGGCACAGCGCTTTGGGCGCCTGCTCGTGGGTGCGCTGCGTGCCAGCAGCGCGGGCGGCGCGGAACCCATGGATCATGCCGTGCGCGCAAGGGCGCAGGCGGCTGCGATGGGCGTCGGGCAGGGCTGGACCGCCGGCCCGCGCCGCGGCATCCGCGACGGCGCGCCCTATGTCGTGCATTGGTGGAGCGATCCGGACGCGCCCGCTGCAGCCACGCAGACCGTTGCGGTCAAGGGTGCAGCGGAGGCCGTTCTCGACATGTGCGACGGCGACCCTGGCCGCCTGCGGTGCCTGCGCGAGGCCGCTGACCGCTGGAGCAGGGCCGGCCTGCGCGTGCTGGCGGTGGCACAAGGCCGTGCGTTGAACCCAGGCGAAGACGCAGCGTTGCCCGCAGGCGTGCGGCTCGAGCCCCTGGGCTTGCTCGGCTTCATGGACCCCTTGCGCGAAGAGGTGCCGGCAGCCATCGAGGAGTGCCGCAGGGCCGGTGTGCGTGTGGTGATGATCACCGGCGATGCCCCGCTCACCGCCGAGTCGATCGCGCGCCAGGCCGGGCTGGTCGACGGGGGCGCGGTGCATGTGGTGACGGGCGCGGCGCTGGCTGCGATGGACGACGCGGCGCTGCGCACCTGCGTGCGCGAGGTGCAGGTGTTCGCACGTGTCGATCCGGCCCAGAAGCTGCGCATCGTGCGTGCGCTTCAGCAGCAGGGCGAGGTCGTGGCGATGACCGGCGACGGCGTGAACGACGCACCGGCCCTGAAGGCGGCCGACATCGGCGTCGCGATGGGCCGGCGCGGTACCGACGTGGCGCGCGAAGCCGCCTCGTTGGTGCTGCTGGACGACAACTTCGCCTCGCTGGTCGAGGCGGTGCGCGCCGGCCGGCGGATCTTCACCAACCTGCGCAAGGCGCTGGGCTACCTGTTCGCGGTGCACGTGCCGATCGTGGGCGTGGCGCTGATCCCGGTCGTGTTGGGCGGCCCGGTGCTGTTGCTGCCGCTGCACGTCGTGCTGCTCGAACTGCTGATCGATCCGGCCTGCTCGCTGGTGTTCGAGGCCGAGCCAGCGGCCGACGACACCATGAGCGTGCCGCCGCGCCCCAGGGAGGACGCGCTGTTCTCGCTCGCCTCGGCCGGGCGCGCGCTGGCCCTGGGCGGGCTGGCGTTCACCGGCGTGGCGCTGGTGCAATGGCTCTGCCGTGCACAGGGGGCGTCGCCCGAGGCGTTGCGCCTGGCCAGCCTCGGCTCGATCGTGACGGGAAACCTGCTGCTGCTGCTGTGGTTCCGCCGCGCTGGCGGCACCGGCCACGCGCACGACAACACCGTGTTTCTGGCACTGCTGCTGGGCGTGTGCGTGGTGTGGGCCGTGTTGACCGCGATGCCGGGCGTGGGGCCCGTGTTCGGTCTGCCGGGTGGTCCGTCGTCCTGGGCCTGGTTGCTGGTCCTGCCCGCCGGCTGGTCGGTCTGGCGGCTGTTCGCCCTGTCACGTGGCCATTGAGAATCCGTCGAAAGCATCCGGCATGGACACCACACTGCTCAGCGCACTGCGCGACGTACTTCGCCGTGACACCGGCGAGCCGGTCGAGCTGGTCGAGACGCACATCTCCTGGGTGCTGTTGACCGCCACGCTCGCCTACAAGCTCAAGAAGCCGGTGCGCCTGCCGTTCCTGGATTTCACCAGCCTGGAGGCACGTCGGCATTTCTGCGAAGAGGAACTGCGCCTGAACCGGCGCTTTGCCCCCTCGCTCTACCTTGACGTGGTGCCGGTGCGCGGCTCGAGCGAATCGCCGCGCCTTGCCGGCACGGGCGAGCCGATCGACTACGTGGTGCGCATGCGGCGTTTTCCGGCGCCTTCGCTCCTGCGCGACCTGCTGGCGGCAGGTCGGATCGAGCCCGCGCAGCTCGACAGCTTCGGGCGGCGCATGGCGGCATGGCAGGAGGCGGCGCCGCGCGTGACGCCGCCGTCGGCCTACGCAAGCCCCGGTGCCATCGTGCGCGCCGCCACCGATCTGCTGGCTGCATTGCGCACACAGCCGACGCCGATCTCACCGCACGACGAAGATCGCCTTGCGGCATTGGGCGACTGGCTGCGCCAACAGGCCGGCGCGCTGCACATGGCCTGGATCTCGCGCCAGCAGGGCGGCGCGGTGCGCGAATGCCATGGCGACCTGCACACGGGCAACGTGGTTCTGCTCGACGGCGAACTCACACCCTTCGATTGCGTCGAGTTCGACCCGGCGCTGCGCTGGATCGACGTGATGAGCGATGTCGCCTTCCTCACCATGGACCTCCAGGCCCACGGCCGGCGCGACCTCGCCTTTCGCTTCCTGGACGCGTGGCTGCAGCACAGCGGCGATGCGACCGGGCTGCAGTTGCTGCGCTTCTACGAGGTGTACCGGGCGTTGGTGCGGGCTGTGGCGTCGGGCCTGGGGCCGCGTTCCGCATCAGGGCCGGACTACCTGGCGTGTGCCGCACGGCTCTCGGCCCCCCCGGAAGGCGGCGCGCGCCTGCTCATCACCCACGGGCTCTCGGGTTCCGGCAAGTCCAGCATTGCGCAGCAGTTGCTGGGCGCGGCGGGCGCCGTGCGCGTGCGTTCGGACGTGGAGCGCAAACGCCTGTTCGGCCTCGATCCGCTCGAGCGCTCGGCGGCGCGGGGGCTCGACATCTACTCGGACGAGGCCACGCGCCGCACGTTCCAACGCTTGCGCGACTGTGCGCGCGGTTCGCTCCTGGCCGGCTACCCGGTGATCGTGGACGCGGCCTTTCTGCGCAGGGAAGAGCGCCGAAGCTTCGAGGCGCTTGCGGCAGACCTGCATGTGCCTTTCACGATTCTGGATTGCCGCGCGGCGCTGGCCACGCTGCATCGTCGCGTGGCCGAAAGGGCTGCCGCAGGCGGCGATGCGTCGGAAGCCGGACCTGAAGTGCTGGCAAGGCAAATCGATCGACAGGAAAAGCTGGAAGCAGGCGAGCGCGCATGCGCGATCGAGGTGCTGACGGACGACACGGTGGATGTTGCCCGGCTCGCAGAGCGCTGGCTGGCAGTCACGATTCCAACGGGTCGCGGTTGAGATCATCCGCTGCGGACGATCGGGCTTGGCCTTCGAAAGCCAGGAAACACCTCGAATCGCTACCATGCGCCATTCAATTCCGGGCCAAGCATGCAACCTCGCATCGATGAAGAAATCACTTTCCGCAAGCTCGAAACGCTGATCGCGTTCATGGAAACGGGCAATCTGGCGCGCGCTGCCGAACTGCTGGACGTGAGCCCCGTCAGCGTGCATCGTGCCCTGCATTCGCTGGAGTCGGGGGTGCGCTGCGCGCTGTTCCGGCACGAGGGCCGCAACCTGCACCCGACCGAGGCCGCGCAAACGCTGGCCGACGTGGCGCGCGAGGTGCTGCACACCCTGTCGCAGGGCGTGCGGGCCACGCGCGAGGTGGCTGGCTATTCGGCCGACCGCATCCGCATCGGCTCGCTCTATTCGCTCACCATCCGCACGGTGCCGACGGTGCTCATTCACATGAAGGTGCGCAAGCCGGCGCTGGAGACCGAACTGGTGCTCGGCTCCAATGCCGACCTGCTGCAGAAGCTGCGCGACGGCGCCATCGACGCGGCCCTGATGGCGCTGCCCGAAGGCGAGGCCGACCTGGTGTCGGAGCCGCTGTTCGACGACGAGATCCATTTCGCCGCACCCGTGGGCTCGCGCTATGCGCGACACAAGCGCGTGGACCTGAGCACCTGTGCGGACGAGAAATTCGTCAGCCTGAAGGAAGGTTTTGCGACCTACAACGGCTTTGTGGAAGCGTTCCGCGTGGCCGGCTTCACGCCCAATGTGGTGATGCAGACCGGCGACATCTTCTCGCTGATGAACCTGGTGAGCGGCGGCATTGGCTGCACCCTGTTGCCAGGGCGCGTGCGCGACGTGTTCTCGCAGAACGTGCAACTGATTCCGGTGCAGCCCAAGTACCTGATGCGCCAGACGCTGGGGGTCAGCTTTCTGCGCACGCGGGAGCGTGACCCCAACTTGCTGGCGCTGCTGGCGGTATGTCGCGGCGCGAAGGCCGAGCTGTCCTGAGACCCTGCTGCCTGGGCGGCCTCTTCTAAGTGCGCGACTGCGTGCGCGAAAGCCAGTCGCGCGCTCCCTGCAGGGTCTTGAAATCGTCGAGGCTGCGCGCATCGACACCGGCGTAGGCACCGGAAACCATCTCGCTGAGTGCGCGGCCCGGGCCGAGTTCGAAGAAGGCCGTGGCGCCGGCTTCGACGCAGGCTTCCAGGCACGAGGCCCACTGCACGGTCTGGGAAATCTGCAGGGCCAGCTTCTCTGCGCCTTGCGCGGCGCCCAGCACCACTTCGCCGTCGATGCCGCTGAACAGGCGCACACCCACGCGCGGAGAGCGTGCCATGGCGGTGCCGGCGAGGGCGTTCCTGAAAGAGGCCGTGGCCTCACCCATCAGGAATGTGTGCGAGGCCACCTTCACATGGACGGGCACGACCCGTGCCGCACCTTGGGCCAGAGCCTGCGCAGCGATGTTCGCGAGCGCGTCGCGCATGCCGCCCAGCACCCATGCGTTGCCGGGGTTGACGATGGCAACGGCGGCTTCACGGTGGGCGCACAGCAGGTCGATATCGGCCCGTTCGAGGCCGCGCACGAACAGAAGACCTTGTTCCCCTTGCCTGGTTCGCTGTGCGGCGTCCATGGCGTCGGCGCGCGCGGCGACGAGGTCGAGCGTGTCGGTCGCGGTGGTCAAGCCAGCCATGTGCCACGCTGCCATTTCGCCCACGCTGTAGCCTGCGATGCAGCAGCGCGGCGGGAACGCGTCCGACAGCGCGGCCCAGGCGCAGAGGGCCTGCAGCGTGCACAGCAACTGCGCCGAGCGGTTCTCGTGCAGCGCGTCGGTGTCGGCTTCGCGCACCCAGGTTCGCGGGTCGTGCCCGAGCAGGTCGGCCGCGTGGGTGAAGAGCCCTTGCGCTTCGGCGGCGGCGCCTGTCAACGAGAACATGCCGGCGTTCTGGCTGCCTTGCCCCGGGCACAGGATGGCGAGCGTCACTCGGCGGGCTCCTGTTCGATCGCCATTGCAAAAAGGCTCATCGCCAGCAGGTCCGCTGCGCCGCCCGGGCTCAGCCGGCGTGCCACGAAGGCGCGGTGAATCTTCTCCGCGACCTGGCGCCAGCCGGTGCGCCCGACGCCGCCGGCGGCCAGGAAGGCGAGCGCGCTTCCTTGGGCGAAGCGCAGGCCGGCGGCACCGCCGCGGTGCAGCAGGTTGGTGTCCTCCAACTGGGCAATCAGCGCAAAGCATGCCTGCACCCTGGCGGCCTGTGCATCGCACGGTGCCAGTTGCGCGGCGCGGCGCAAGGCGGGCATGCCGACGTTGTAGACGCTCGGAAAGCCCAGGGCAGCTTCCTGCCGGGCGCCGCCTGCGCCGTAGCGGCGCTTCACAGCTTCGCCATGGCTGTCGCTGGGCCGCGGCCCGGCAAGAATGTCCGGGCCCCAGCGGCGCGCTACGGTGTCGCCCAGGGACTGCCGGGCTTCACCTTCCATGCCGAGGCGAGCCCGCAGGCCCGCTGCGGCGCACAGCAGGCCCAGCCCGAAGATGGCCCCGCGATGTGTGTTCACCCCACCGGTCGCGGCCGTCATCGCACCCTCTGCGCGCAGGCCGATCTTTCTCAGTGCGGTCATGCCCTGGTCCTGCATGCCGGCCTCGGCCAATTCCACGAAGAATGGGCGAAGTGCTGCGGCGCTGCGGTGAAAGGTCCCTGCGTCCATGTCCGTGTGGCTGCCCGCGTCGACGTGGCTGACCAGCCCCGGCTTCGGCCAGGTGCGCACCTCCAGTTGAAGGCTGCGCTCGGCCACTGCACCTACATGTTGCGCGTAGGCGCGTGCTGCGTCGTGGCCAAGCGCGGCCGATCCGGTCGCTGCCGCGTTCATGCGACGGCCTCCAGGAAATGCGAACGGGAGCACAGGAGCGGGTCGGTCGCAGTCTTGAGCATCACCTCCGCGCTGCGCGCATGAAGTTCGCGCCAGTTGACGCCCGTTCCGTCGGCCCGGACCAGTTCGCCGTCCACCCGCATCGGTGCGGTTGCGTCGATGTCGGCCACTGCGCCCAGAAATTCCTCGATGCGCTCGCTGCGGGGCAGCGTCCAGGTCAGGTCGATGTCCGAGCCCTGGTTCAGATAGTCCAGCCCGGTCAGCCATTGCCAGGCAAGGCTGCCGAACACCCGGGTCTGCACGCCGAAATGATCACCGACGGACAGGAGCTGCTGCAGGGCAGGGTGCCACGTCTGCGGGGCCGACGTGACGACTTCGCACAGCTGTGGCAGCGCCGAGGCCGAGGCGATCTGGCAGGCCTGCACCTGCACCGCGATGCGCCGCTTGCCGGCGCTGGGGGGCAGGGGCAGGCCCAGCGGCACCCACGATGCGTCGCCGTCTTCGCCCGGTGAGCGACGCCGCACGACGAGCGGCCAGCCACGGTGTGCCCAGCTGTCGAGCAGGGGCTCGTTGGCCAGGTCGTTGCGCGATGCCACCAGCGCGGCCCAGGCGGGCGGAGCAACCCGCACCAGATGGTGCCGCGGCAGGCACACGTCAGAGGGCAGGGTGGGCCAGTTCATGCACACGCCTTGCAATGTCGACGGCCTTCGGGCGGCCATTGCGCGCCTTGCCAAGCTGGTCGCGCAGGTCCGGTGACTGCGCGCCTTGCGGGGGCAGGGCTTTCAGCACGTCGTCGAGCTGGCGGTCGAGCGGGCGCTCGGGGTCCAGCAAGGACGCCACCGCACCGGTCTGCATCAGGTTGTCCAGACCGGGCGCGAAGACCGGGGTGGACCTGGCTTTTTCCTGGAGCACTTCGATGGGCAGCTTGGTCACGCGCGACATGGACGGCAGGTCCATCACCGTCGGCTCCGCCCCTGGCAGTGCCAACAGCGTTCGGGTCGACAGCGCGGTGGCAATGAAGGCCCCCGCGGCCGTATGGCCGTAGAGCAGGCCGACGGTCGCATGGCCGCGCGCGTCGGCGAGGTTCAGGCACTTGGCGAGGTGCGCGAGGTACTCGCTGAGCCCCAGCATCTCGTCGCGCTTGCTCATGCGCTGGCTGTCGCTGTCGATCAGCACCAGGATCGGTGTCGTGCCCCCGGCTCTGATCGTGTCCAGCACCTTGCGCGCGAGCCAGGCCGCCTCGTCGATGCCGATGGCCTTGCGGCCGTCGACGCCGATGACGGCGATGTCCGTGCCGTCGGCACGGGGGCCCTTGCCCGACAGCAGGCCATCCTCGAGCACCACCTGGTGGCCCTTCGGAAAGAGCGAAGCGAGAATTTCAGCGAGCGTCATGGCAAGGCTCCTGCAATCGGTTGGCCAGGGCGACGAATGCCTCGAACGGCATGCCTGGAATGGCGGCGGGGTCATCGGCGCCCAGCGCCTGCCAGACGTCGAGTGCGTCATGGCACTCGCCGAAGCGTTCGATGCGCCGCTCCAGGCGGGCCTGCTCGGCCTCGAGGGTGGCCTCGTCGGGTGTCGAGGCGAGCCGGACCAGCTCGCATGCCGCCGTGCGAAAGCTGTCCATGGTGTCGTCCACGAACCGCTCGGCGCCGCCGATCAGGCGCCTGTGCTTGCCGCCCATGGTGCGCCACACCAGCGCGCGGTCCCTGGCGTCGAACTCTTCCACGCCGCGGTTGGTCTCGATGACTTCCGGGCCGGACACGCTGATGCGCCCCTGTTCGGAGACGGCCAGCGCGGAGCAGCACCCCGCGATCAGGCCACCGCCGCCATAGCAGCCGGCGCGCCCGCCGATCAGGCCGACCACCGGCACGCCGGCCAAGCGCGCGTCCAGCAGGGCGCGGATGATTTCTGCGATCGCGAGTTCGCCTGCGTTGGCCTCCTGCAGGCGCACGCCGCCGGTGTCGAACAGGATCAGCACCGGCACCGTGCCGATGTCGCGCGCGGCGCGCAGCAAGCCCGTGAGCTTGGCGCCATGCACCTCGCCGAAGGCGCCGCCCATGAATCGGCCCTCTTGTGCGGCCACCAGCACCGGCGCACCGTCGAGTCGGCCGCGGCCCACGACCATGCCGTCGTCGAACTGTTGCGGCAGGTCGAACAGCGGCAGGTGCGGGCTGGTCTCGCGCAGTTCCGGGCCGATGAACTCCTCGAAGCTGCCCGCGTCGAGCAGGCCGTCCACGCGTTGGCGCGCGGACGCCTCGTACCAGCTGGCCGCAAGCCGCTGGTCGTCGTGGTGCACGAGGGCGTTCATGACGGGTCTCCTTCCACGGCGCGCACCGCCTGTGCCAGCCGAAGCGCGACGGTGTCGGGGCGGGCGCCGCCATCGTTCACGGACAGCTTCAGCCCCCCGGGCGAACGGCGTTCCACGAAATCCTGGACCACGGCCTGCCAGACCTCGCTGAAGCCTTCGGCCGCGGTGCGGATGTCGACTTCGCATTCGCTGTCGGGCAGCACCCGCTCCACCAGCACTTCCAGGTTGCCGGAGGCGACCACGCCCACGATGGCCTGGGGCCTGGACCCCGCCGCGCGCTGGCGCGCCGCGTGCCGAAAATTGAGTTGTTCCATCGGTGTGTTTCCTTACCAGTTCCTGAACTTGGAGGGGGGCGCATAGAGGCCGCCGGACCACTTCACAAGATCCTTGATGGAGCGCGCAGCGAGCATGCGTCGGTCGGCGTCCATCGGGTCGATGCCCAGGTCCTCCGGCCGTCGGATCACGCCGCGCTCGCGCAGGCGCTGCACCATCTTCGCGTCGCGCCGGCGGCCGATCTCGGTGTAGCCGGCGACCCCGCGGATGGCCTGTTCGCGCTCGTCGCGGTCGCGGCACAGCAGCAGGTTGGCGATGCCTTCCTCGGTCACGATGTGGGTCACGTCGTCGCCGTAGACCATCACCGGTGCCAGGTCCAGGTCGAGCTTCTCGGCCAGGCGCAGGGCGTCGAGGTGCTCCACGAAGAGTGGCACGTTCTTGTCGCCGAAGGTCTCGCCGATCTGCACCACCAGCTTGCGGCCGCGCCGCAGCGCGGGCGGGCTGTCGGGGTCGGCCTCCTTGCCGGCCTGCAGCCAGGGGGCGCTGGGGTGGCGCCGGCCGCGCGCGTCGCTGCCCATGTTGGGCGCGCCGCCGAAGCCCGCCACGCGGTCGGCGGTCACGGTCGAGGAGTGGCCCTGCAGGTCGATCTGCAGCGTGGAGCCGATGAACATGTCGCAGGCGTAGAGCCCTGCCGTCTGGCAGAACGCGCGGTTCGAGCGCAGCGAGCCGTCGGGGCCGGTGAAGTAGATGTCGGGGCGCGCGCGGATGTAGTCGTCCATGCCCACTTCGGAGCCGAAGCTGTGGATCTGCTCGACCCAGCCCGATTCGATCGCCGGGATCATGGTCGGATGCGGGTTGAGCGCCCAATGGCTGGCCACCTTGCCCTTCAGGCCCAGGCGCTCGCCGTAGGTGGGCAGCAAAAGCTCGATGGCCGCGGTGTTGAAGCCGATGCCGTGGTTCAGGCGCTTGACGCCGTAGGGCGCGTAGATGCCCTTGATCGCCAGCATGGCGGTGAGGATCTGCGTCTCGGTGATGGCGGCCGGGTCGCGGGTGAACAGCGGCTCCACATAGAAGGGCTTGCCGCTCTCGACCACGAAGTGCACCCAGTCGGCCGGAATGTCGATGCGGGGCAGCTTGTCGACGACCTCGTTGACCTGCGCGATGACCACGCCGTCCTTGAATGCCGTCGCTTCCACCACGGTGGGCGTGTCTTCGGTGTTGGGGCCGGTGTAGAGGTTGCCTTCGCGGTCCGCGCTCACGGCGGCGATCAGCGCCACCTGCGGCGTGAGGTCGATGAAGTAGCGCGCAAACAGCTCCAGGTAGGTGTGCACCGCGCCGAGCTGGATCTTTCCGCCGAACAGCATCCTGGCGATGCGCTGCGACTGCGGGCCCGAGTAGGCGTAGTCCAGCCGCTTGGCGATGCCGCGCTCGAAAACGTCCAGGTGTTCGGGCAGCACCACGCCCGACTGCACCATGTGCAGGTCGTGGACCTTGCCGCTGTCCACGGCCGCCAGCGCGGCCGCCAGCAGCTCGGCCTGCTTCTGGTTGTCGCCCTCCAGGCAGACGCGGTCGCCCGGCTGCAGCACGGCCTCCAGCAACGCCGTCGCGTCGCTGGCCGCGACGTGCTTGCCTTTGGCATAAGGTGCGCCGGCGCGCAGCCGCGCGTTGCGCGCGCGTTGCGCGGTGTCCCATGTGGTCATTCGCTTTGCTTTCCGGATGACGGCGCCCGGAACAGAAGGTGGAGAGAAAGAGCGCCGTGTCTGGGAATCGAAGTTACCCTTCTGCCTCCGCTCGATCAATTAAGGACCGCGCGGGATCCTTACGCTGCGCGAAACGATTCAGCGGCGCGTGACGGGACGCATTGCCCAAGTGGCCGGCTCGATCCGTCGTTGCAGGCTTGCAGCGCAAGCGCGCGGGTAAATCAGTGCCTGGTCTGTCCGTTGCCGCACAGACGGCGCCCGCTTGCACGGGTAACGATGGCGCAATGCACTACTGGAGTACAGGCGGCGGTGTTCATTGGATGAAACGGCGAAAGCCATCGGGGTTCGAGCATGCGCAATTTTTTGACCCACAACCGGGATGAGCTGATTTCACGGTGCAAGGCAAAAGTTGCGCTCAGGCCTCGACGCGCCGCAACGGAACAGCAGCTGGCCAACGGCATCCCGTTGTTTCTCGACCAGCTGATCAGGACATTTGCCGCGGAAGAAGACGACAAGCAGGCAGAAAGCATCAGGATCTCGGGGCCCGCCGGCGGAGATTCGCAGGCCTTGTCGGAAATGGGGGTGACGGCCACCGCCCATGGCAAAGAACTGCTCAAGCTGGAATACACCGTCGACCAGGTCGTGCACGACTACGGCGACCTTTGCCAGGCCATCACGGACATGGCCTTCGAGCGCGACGCCCCCTTCGCTGTCGGCGAGTTCCGCACGCTGAATCGATGCCTGGACAACGCCATTGCCGACGCCGTCACCGAGTTCAGCTACCAGCGCGACGCAAAAATTGCTCTCCAGCAGGACTTCGCCGCCAACGAGCGCCTCGGCTTCCTCGTTCACGAGCTGCGCAATTCCCTGGGGACGGCCACCCTTGCCATCCACGCCCTCGAGCTCGGCAACATGCCGGTGGGAGGGGCCACCGGAGCCGTCCTGAAACGCAGCCTGACGGCAATGGGCACCCTGATCAGCCGAGCGCTCGCCGAGGTGCGCAGCGGCACGGCGGAACAGCGGCAGACATTTTCCGTCGCCTCATTCATCAAGGACGCTGAAACCGCGGCCCAGCTCGTTGCGAGCGCCGCGGGCTGTCCCTTCGAGGTGGCCCCGGTCGACGCTTTGCTGGGCGTGCGTGGAAATCGTGAGCTGCTGCTTGCAGCCTTGGCGAATCTCCTGCAGAACGCGTTCAAGTTCACTCACCCGCGCACGGCGGTTGCCTTGAAGGCCTACGTGCTCGACGAGCACGTGATGATCGAAGTCGAAGACCGCTGTGGAGGGCTGCCGCCTGGAAGCGCCGCCACGATGTTCGCCCCTTTCAATCAGCACAGCCATGACAAATCCGGCCTGGGCCTGGGGCTCTCCATCGCGCGCCAGAGCGTCGAGGCCGACCTTGGCACGTTGACGGTTCGGGATGTGCCGGGCACGGGCTGCGTTTTCACCATTCGCCTGCAACGCCATGCCCTTTGATGGCAAGCGCCCCGGCTTTCCCCGATCGCCACGAAGGCGGGCTCAGACCATCGAGCGGTTGCGCCCGCTTTCCTTGGCCCTGTAGAGCGCGCGATCGGCGGCCTCGATCAGCTGCAGTTCCCATCCCTGCGCCTGCGCGCCCTGCAGCGTCGCGGCTCCGACGCTGGAGGTGACGCGTCCGTGCGGGCTGGCGCGATGCGGGATGTTCAGCGCATGGATGCGCTCGACCAGCAGGTCGGCGACGTTGCGTGCGCCCTGCAGATCGGTGTTGGGCAGGATGATCGCCAGTTCCTCGCCGCCGTACCGCGCCACCAGGTCGCCCGGGCGCCTGACGCGATGCTGAAGCGCCTCGGAAACAGCCTTCAGGCAGCGGTCGCCGGCCACATGGCCGTACGTGTCGTTGAAGCGCTTGAAGTAGTCCAGGTCGAAGAGCAGCAGCGACAGGGCGGTGCCTTCCCTTGCCGCCCGTCGGGCTTCGACTGTCAGCGCCTCGTCGAAACTGCGGCGGTTGGCCAGGCCGGTGAGCTCGTCCCGGGTCGCCAGCACTTCCAGCCGGCGGTTGGCCTTCAGAAGGGCCTCGCGGGTGGACATCAAGGAAGCTTCCGCACTGACGCGTCGCTGGATGTTGATGATCAGACGCCGGCCCACCGCCGCCACGGCCGCCAGCAAGGCGCCCACGACGGTCAGCGTCAGCAGTGCCTGGTGCCGCCAGGCCAGCAGCGCCTCGTCCCTGCCGAGCGCCACCGTGGTCACCACCGGGTAGCGGTCGCTCTTGCGGAAAGCATAGAGCCGCTGCGTGCCGTCCAGTTCGGAGCGAAAGGAAGCCGTGCCCGACGTGCCGGTGTCGATGAAGTGGCGCAGGAAGTTGGGCGACTTGGACAAGTCGCGGCCCTGGTCCTGCTCGCGGTAGGGGTAGCGCACCAGCAATTGCCCGCCGGTGGTGGTCAGGCTGATGGCGCCGCTGCTGCCGATGTCGATCGCTCCGAACGGGCGCAGGAAGTTCTCGATGCCCAGCGTCACGACGGCCACTCCGGTGAACTTGCCGTCGCCGTCCTCCAGGCGCCGGCTGACCGTGATCACCCATTCACCGGTGGCGGGGCTGCGGATCGGCGAGCCGATGAAGATGTCCCGCGACGGGTTGCTGCGGTGATGGGCGAAGTAGGCACGCTCGAGGCTGTCGGTTCCCGTGAGCAGGCCCACCCTGGATTGCATCACCCAGTCGCCTTGGGCGTCGAGGACGGACAGGCCGTTCAGCTGGTCCAGCAACTGCTCCTGGCGGCCGACCAGCAATTGCATGCGCCGCAGGTTATCGGGCCCCCGGCCCTCGGTTTCCAGGCGTTCGACCACGCCCAGCAGCAGCATGGCGCTCTGGGCAAAGATGCCCTCGGCATAGATATTCAATGCCTGCGCCAGGTTGAGGTTGTTGGTGTCGATCTCGCTCAGCGTGCGCTTGCGCGTTTCCCACACCTGCCACACGGTGGCCGACAGCACCGAGACCAGGACAGCCACCAGCAGGAACCTGGCAAGGCGAACATCGCGCTTCACGTGCGCACCCTCTCGAACGAACTTGATCTCATGGCTTCATGCCGCGCCCGTCCCGCGCAGCGTCTGGTTCGCGCTGTTGGTTGCCGTGCAAATGGACCCCGGACTCTATCCGATGGAACGATGTTCTGCGATCGCAAATGCCTGCGCGGCGGGTTGTGAGCGGAATCCGTCCTTTGGTGCTAAACATTCGCTTTGCATTGCCGATATCCCGGGAATCCCCGAAACCCGGCCCCGTCAGAGCACTTCCGCTTTTTCGCAAGACTTTCTTTTGGAGCGCGCCATGAAACAGTTCAAGGATGCCGGCACCGGCACCCGCATGGTCGACAGGGTGCTCAGTCATCAGGGCCGCGAGCCTGGTGTGGTGGGTGCGCCTGTTCAGGCTCGCCGGTGCGCGTCGGCCCCCAGGCACGCGGGACCTTTGTTTTCATCCAGAGTGTCACCATGAACCGGACAGAAATACTGGCGACAACGATCGACATGGCGCGCGCGGGCCTGGGCTTCACGCCGGCCGACGCGCTCGACTGCATTGCGGCCATGATCGGCGAGGCGGACCCGCAGAGCGACCTCTACGACGCCGAGGTCGAGAAGTTGCTGCGCCTGGCCGCCTGCATATGGAAACTGAAGCACGGGATGCTCGCGCCGACCGTTGCTTCGCTGGCGAAGTCGCCGCCAGCCGGTGAATGAGCGCGTGTGTCGAGATCTACAGCGCCGCGACCTTCACGAACACCGGATTCGAATAGAACCACAGGTCGGCGTAGTTGCGCGCGTTGATGGCATTGAAGCGCGCCACGTTGTCGGTGCCGGTGGTCTGCGCATCGGGCAGCGGTTCGCCGGCGGCGGTTTCGTTGGGCACGTCGGTGCCCAGGTTGGTGCCCCGCAGGCGGAAGTACTGGTTGCCCCCGGCCTTCACCGTGTAGCTGATCGCGAAGTAGCCGTCGGCGTCCAGTTTCCAGTCGCTGCGCGTGAAGCGCTTGACCACCCGGGTCGACGGATTGGTGTCTCGCGCGTAGCCCGGCGTACCCGGCGCCTCCGGGCCGGTGACGTCGCCGGCGATCAGGTCGATGTGGTCGACCACCGGTTTCACGTTGGCATACACGCCGCTGCCGAGCTGGTACTCGAAGTTGTTGCGCTCGGGACTCTTGAAGCGGATGGTGATCTTCAGGTCTTCGCCCGCCTTGGCGGCCACGTCCGACCCCATCTCGCCCGCGCCCTTGGCGCTCTGCACCTTGAAGTCGAGCGCGTCGATCAGGCCGCCGTTCACCGCGAAGAGCTTGCCCGAGCGCATGGCCGCGAGCAGCGACTTCGGCTCCTTGATGTCGCCCCACAGGTGGTTCCTGGCGTACTCGCCGGGCGCGTAGCCGCTGCTGAACTTGCCTTGGGACGTGGTGAAGTGGTAGTCGGAGTCGGCCACGTTCCAGATATGGCGGCCTTCGGACAGCAGCGCGTCCCAGGTGCCGCCCAGCCTGGCCACCAGGTAGTCGACGCCGCCGTAGGTGCGCGAGGGCAGGTTGGCGGGGATGTAGGCGCTGGTGTAGCCGCCGCGGTCGGGCTCCATCTGGTTGCCGACCATGCCTTCGAGCGTGAACACGATGTTCGGCGCGAGGTCGTTCATTTCACGCAGCTGCGCGGCCGTGTACTTGCCCGGATTGCGCGAGGGGTGGTTGATCTGCAGGTAGCTGCTGTCGGGGTAGTTCGCCTTGAGCCAGGCGATGGCCGCGAGCGTCTCGGCGTGGGTGCTGTAGGTGGTGCCGGCCTTCGGGCCCCAGGCGGTGACGTCGTCGGCCGGGAACAGGGCGGGGTCGCGGTTGGTGAACAGGTACTCGAACTGGCTCGCCGCCTTCAGCGCGGCCGCCGACATGGGCGCGTCGGTCAGGATGCCCACGTTGCCGTGGTCGTGCGCGGGCATGTCCCACTCGAAGGACGTGAAGATCGTCTTGTCGGCGTACTTGCCGCCGGCCTGCAGCGCCTTGATGCGCGGCACTTGGTACTTGGCCATGCCTTCGGAGAACGGGATCTGCTTGGGCAGCAGGTTGCCGTCGTTGTCGTAGGAAGACAGGCGCAGGTGGTCGGAGATGGCGGCCCAGTCGAGGCCGAACTGGTCGAAGGCCTTGGCCAGCACCTGGTCGAGCGTGGAGATCTGCTGCGTGTCGTCCGACTGCATGGTGTGGATGTGCAGGTCGCCCACGGTCCAGCGGCCGGGTGGGGTCGCAGGGGTGGGGTCGGCCGGCGTTGCGGGCTGTGCGGGCGTGGCGGGTGCCGCGGCGGTGGGCGTGCCTGGCGTCAAGGGGACGAAAGTGGCGCCGTTGGAGCTGCCACCGCCGCAGCCAGCCAGCATCAGCGTGCCGACGGCCAGGGTGGAAAAGAGGGTGCGGCGAAACGGCAGGGCGGCAGGGAGGGAAAGAGCGCTTGAAAGATGAGACATGGCGTTTGAAAAACGATGACACGTGCGTGAAATGCATGCGTCCAGCGAAGCCGCCGAGTCTGGATTTGCGCCGTGACGCCCAGATGAAAGCGAAACGAAAGTCCGCTGCCGGGGCCTTCTATATTTGGTCGCCAAAGGCCCGAAACGAGCCGTGTGCCGGTGCGCGCTCTATAAACTGTGGCCCTTCCATGAATTCCAGCGCGCCCACTCCTTCGCTCCCTGCTTCCGTCGACGGCGGCGTGCTGTCCCGCATGGTTCGCACCGATCAACTCGTGGCGGTGCGCCGCAGCGTGCTCTCGGCCATTCCGATCAACGTGGTGCTCAGCTTCACCGCGGCGCTGGTGGCCCTCAATTCGAACCGCGCCTTCGAAGGCTTGAGCTGGCTGCTGCTGGCACTCGTGGCAAACGGCGTGCGCAGCTACATCTGCCGCTGGGCGTTCGCGCCCTCGCCGGGCGTGGTGACCGAGAGCGGCGTGGCGGTCTCGGCCACCGGCCGCCCGGTCGAGTGGCACCTGCGGCTGGCTGCCGTCATGGCCGCGGTGTCGGGCCTCGTCTGGGCGCTCATTCCGTTGCTGTGCAGCGGCTACTCGTCGCCGCAGGCCGTGTTCTATCTGACGGTGGTGTGCGGCATCAGCGCGGGCGCGGTCACCTACGGCAGTGCCTACGCGCTCGTGCCGATCAGCTTCATCACGCCCGCACTGTTGTCGGTGGTGGGTTGCCTGGCCTATGCGGGCGGCTTCGACAACCTGGCGCTGGCCGCCATGGTGCTGCTGTACCTCGGTGCGCTGGCGCGCGGGGCGCTGCAGAGCGAGAAATCGTTCCGCGAAGGCAGCCGCCTGAGGAACGAAGCGACCGTCCTGGCCGCGCAATTGCGCCAGGTGCATGCGCTGTCGCTCGACGCCACGCAGCAGTTGGCCTTCCGCGCCTCGCACGACACGCTCACCGCCCTGCTCAACCGCGAAGGTTTCACCGAGGCCGCCACGCTGCACATCGCCGCGCCGGACGGCCGCCAGCACGGCCTGCTGCTGCTCGACCTGGACGGCTTCAAGGCGGTGAACGATGCCTTCGGCCACAAGGCCGGCGACCGCGTGCTGCAGGACGTGGCCGGCTGGCTGCGGCGCGAAACCGCCGACATGCAGGCCATCCTCGGGCGTTGGGGCGGCGACGAGTTCGCGGTGCTCTACACGCTGCAAGGGGAGCGGGAGACGCCCACGGCCATCGCCCAGGCGCTCATTCGCTCGATTTCGTTCGCCACGGCGCACTACGGCGGCCACCTGGGCGTGAGCATCGGCATTGCAGTGACGGACGATGCCGACATCGCCGACATGATCAGTTTTGCAGACGAGGCGCTGTACGAAGCCAAGCGCACCGGGCGCAACCGCTTCCAGGTGTTCGACACGGCGCTCAACCAGCGGCTGGCCACGCGGCGGGACGTCGAGCGCGACCTGCTGCACGCCATCGAGGCGCGCGCCATCGGCGTGTGGTACCAGCCGATCATGAGCTGCGACGCCCGCGAAGTGCACAGCCTGGAAGCGCTGATGCGCTGGCATCACCCGCGCCATGGCCAGATCGCGCCCGAGGAAGTCATCTTCGCGGCCGCCAACACCGGCCTGGCCGAGCCGCTGCTGCGCCACCTGGTGGACGAGGTCTGCCGCGGCATGCGCCAGCTGGAGGCCGGGGGCTCCAGCCTGGCCGGCGTGCCGATTGCCATCAACGTGTCGCCGCGCGAAATGGCGCAGCTGGCGGTGGACGACATCGTGCTGGGCCTGCTGAAGTCGCGCGGCATCGCGCCGCGCCGGCTGCAGATCGAGATCACCGAGGAAGTGGCGCTCGACACGCACGCCACGCGCAGCCGGCTCAGCGCGCTGTCGGCCGCGGGCGTGGCCATCGTGGTGGACGACTTCGGCGTGGGCTATTCGTCGCTGGCGTCGCTGCGCAGCGAGTATGTGCGCCAGGTCAAGATCGACCGCAGCTTCATCCTGGGGCTGTCGTCGTCGCCGGGCAACGTGGTGCTGGTCGATGCCATCGTGCAGCTCGGCCGGTCGCTGAACATCCAGGTCGTGGCCGAGGGTGTGGAAACGCAGGACGAACTCGATGCCCTGCGCGCCCTGGGCTGCAAGCTGGTGCAGGGCTACCACCTGGCGCGCCCGGCCCCGCTGGTCGATGTGATGGCGTGGGACGCCGCGCGGGTGCTGCTGGTATCCGCCGGCGCCAGCGCAGACGCGGCCTGAGCCTGGCGCCGACCTGCACCCGGGTCAGGTCCAGGCCAGGCGCGGCGATCAGGCCAGCAGGTCGCTCAGCGTGCGCGCAATCACCTGGGTCGCGCGGCGCAGGTCTTCGAGCACCACGCGTTCGTCGCTGCGCTTGGCGTGCGACTCGAGCACGGTGCGCGGGCCGGCACCGTAGATCACGCCCGGAATGCCGGCTTCGCCGTACAGGCGCACGTCGGTGTACAGCGGCGTGCCCATGGCCTTGATGGGCTCGCCGAACACGTCCTGGCCGTGCTTTTGAATGGCGTCGACCAGCGGCTTGTTGCCGGCCAGCGGCTTCATCGAGTTGGCCAGCAGCAGGCGCTTGATGTCCACCGTGATGCCCGCGCTTTCGGCTGCGGCATCGGCAATCACCTGGCGGATGTTCGCTTCGACCTCGACGGGGTTTTCTTCCGGGATCATGCGGCGGTCCAGCTTGAACACCACCTTGCCCGGAACCACGTTGGTGTTGGTGCCGCCTTCGATGCGGCCCACGTTCAGGTACGGGTGCGTGATGCCCTCGACCTTCGACGTCACCTGCTGGTAGAGCGTGTTCTGCGCGTAGAGCGCATTCAGGATCTTCACCGCGCCCTGCAGCGCGTCGATGCCGGTGCTCGGAATGGCGGCGTGCGCCATCTTGCCGTGCACCGTCACCTCCATCTGCAGGCAGCCGTTGTGCGCGGTGACCACTTCGTAGCTGAAGCCGGCCGCGATCATCAGGTCGGGCCTGGTCAGCCCGTTCTTCAGCAGCCAGCCCGGGCCCAGGATGCCGCCGAACTCTTCGTCGTACGTGAAGTGCAGCTCGACACTGCCCTTGGTCGGCTTGGCCACGGCCTCGAGGGCGCGCAACGCGAAGGTGAAGCTCGCGAAGTCGCTCTTGCTCACCGCGGTGGCGCGGCCGTACAGGCTGCCGTCGGCAATCTCGCCGCCGTAGGGGTCGTGCGTCCAGCCTTCGCCCGGGGGCACCACGTCGCCGTGGGCGTTGAGCGCCACGGTGATGCCGCCGCTGCCGTACTTGCGGCGCACGATCAGGTTGGTGATCGACTCCAGGCCGTAGTCCTTCACGTCCTGCGCGGGCACGGCGTGCTTCTCGGCGTCGAGGCCGAAGTCTTTCAGCAGCTCGGCGGTGCGCTCGGCGTGCGGTGCGTTGTTGCCCGGCGGGGTGTCAGTGGGCACGCGCACCAGCTGCTGCAGAAATTGCACTTCCTCGTCGAAGTGGGCGTCGATCCAGGCGTCGAGCTTGGTGTAGTCGGTCATGGTTGTTCTTCTGTCGGTCAATCGTTCAGTGGGCGTGTTCGGCGGCGAGGTTGTCGAGCAGGAGCTGGAAGGCCTGCACCGCCAATTGGATGTCGTCGTTGGTGCTCGACTCGAGCGGGTTGTGGCTGATGCCCGAGTTGATGCCGCGCACGAACAGCATGGCCTGAGGCATCACTTCGTGCAGCTTCATGGCGTCGTGGCCGGCGCCGCTGGGCATGCGGAACAGCGGAATGCCCAGCGCGTCGACGGCCTTTTCCCAGCGCTGCTGCCAGGCGGGCGCGCTCGGCGCAGCGGCGGCGCGCATGGTCTCCTCGAGCTCGTGGCGCACGCCGCGGCGCTCGCAGATGTCCTTCAGCGCGTTGACCACGTCGGTGGCCAGCGCGTCGCGTTGCGCGTTGTTGGGCGCGCGCAGGTCCAGGCTGAACTTGCAGCGGCCCGGCACCACGTTGATGGAACCGCTGGGCACTTCGAGCATGCCGACGGTGCCGACCGAGTCGCCGTCTTTCGCGGCGCGCTGCTCGGTGTAGAGAATGAGTTCGGCCACGGCGGCGGCCGCGTCGCGGCGGCGGTCCATGGGGGTGGTGCCGGCGTGGCTGGCCATGCCGATGACCTCGCCCACGTAGCGCACGCTGCCGTTGATGGAGGTGACGATGCCCAGAGGCAGGTCGAGCTCGGTGAGCACCGGGCCCTGCTCGATGTGCACCTCCACGAAGCCGAGGTAGCGCGACGGGTCGCGCTGGATCTTCGGAATGTCTTCTTCCTTCAGGCCCGCGTGGCGCATGGCCTCGCGCATGGTGACGCCGTCGGCGTCCTTCTGCTCGAGCCAGCGCGTGTCGAAGTGGCCGATCAGCGCGCCCGAGCCCAGGAAGGTGGCCTTGTAGCGCTGGCCTTCTTCTTCTGCGAAGCCCACCACCTCGAAGGCGAAGGGCAGGCGCCGGCCCTGGCGCGCGAGTTCGCGCACGCAGGCCATCGGCACGAAGATGCCCAGGCGCCCGTCGTACTTGCCGCCGTTGCGCACGGTGTCGTAGTGCGAGCCGGTGAGCAAGGTGCGCGCGCCGGGCTGTGTGGCCTCGTAGCGGCCGACCACGTTGCCGACCGCGTCGATGTGCACCGAGTCGAACCCGCACTCGCGCATCAGCGCGCTGATCTGCGCGGCGCAGGCGCGGTGCGCGTCCGTCAGGTACGTGACGGTGAGCTGGCCCTTCTCGGCATAGCCCGGGTCGGTGTGCACAGAGAGCTGTTCCTGCCAGTCCCACACATCGTTGCCCAGCGTGAGGTCGGCGCCGAACTTGTCGTCCAGGCGAATCTCGGCAATGCGATGGATGTTGCGCAGCGCCTCGCCCAGCTCGAAGGCCGGATGGTGATGCAGCCGCCGCGCGAAGGTGTCGATGATCTCGCGCTTGGCCAGGCCCGTGCCGCGCGGCCCGCGCACCGCCAGGATGAACGGAAAACCGAACTTGGCGTTGTAGTCGGCGTTGAGCTGCTGGATCTGCGCGAACTCCTCTGGCGTGCAGTCGGTCAGGCCGGCCTTGCTTTGTTCGTTGGTCGACTCGGCCGTGAGCGTCTTGCTGACCATGGCCTTGCCGGCGAGCTCGGGGTGGGCGCGGATCAGGCCGATCTGCTCGTCGGTGGACGCCGCCGCCAGTGCCTGCACCATCGCATGCTTGAGGTGAACGAGTGAGCGGAAGGGCCGCGCGGCCAGCGCGCGCTGGGCGATCCACGGCGAATGCTCGTAGATGCCGTCGAGCAGCGCGACCGCCGCTGCGGGCACCGCGGCGTTGAGTTGGGCAATGGTGAGAGGGGTGGTGAGGCTCATGGGGCGGCTCCGGCTTCGAAGGGGTGCGCCTGCTTCCAGTGGCGCGCGATGTCCAGGCGCCGGCAGACCCACACGCGGTCGTGCTGCGCGATGTGATCGAGAAAGCGCTGCAGCGCGGTGATGCGCCCGGGCCGTCCGAGCAGGCGGCAGTGCATGCCGATGCTCATCATCTTCGGGCTGTCGTCACCGTTCGCATCGCCTTCGGCGTACAGCGCGTCGAAGGTGTCCTTCATGTACTGAAAGAACGGGTCGGCGTGCGAGTAGCCCTGCGGCAGCGCGAAGCGCATGTCGTTCACGTCGAGCGTGTAGGGCACGATGAGCTGCGGCACCACCGTGCCGTCGGTCTTGCGCACCTTCATCCAGAAGGGCAGGTCGTCGCCGTAGTAGTCGCTGTCGTATTCGAAGCCGCCGTAGTCCGCCACGAGCCGGCGCGTGCGCGGGCTGTCGCGGCCGGTGTACCAGCCCAGGGCGCGCTCGCCGGTGAGCTGCTCGATGGCTTCCATGCCCAGGCGCATGTGCTCGCGCTCGGTGGCTTCGTCCAGGTTCTGGTAATGGATCCAGCGCCAGCCGTGGCAGGCGATTTCGTGGCCCAGCTCCTTGAACGCGGCGGTCAGCTCGGGGTAGCGCTGCAGCGCCATGCCCACGCCGAACACGGTGAGCGGCAGGCCGCGCTTTTCGAACTCGCGCAGGATGCGCCACACGCCGGCGCGCGAGCCGTACTCGTAGATGCCTTCCATGCTGATGTGCCGGTCGGGGTAGCTTGCCGGGTTGAACATCTCGGAGAGGAACTGCTCGGAGCCCGCGTCGCCGTGCAGCGTGGCGTTTTCGCCGCCTTCCTCGTAGTTCAGCACGAACTGCACCGCAATGCGCGCGCCGCCCGGCCACTGCGCATGGGGCGGGTTGCGGCCGTAGCCGACGAGGTCGCGGGGGTAGGGCAGGGTGGTGTCGTAGGCAGTCATGGGGTCGTTGCGGGTCAGGCCAGCGCGAGCGAGATGTCGTTGGTGGGAACCTTGCGGTCGAACGTGAGGTTGGCCTCGACGTGTTCCAGGTGTTCGGTCATGAGGCGCACCGCGCGCTCTTCGTCGCGGGCGGCCAGCGCCTTCACGATGTCGGCGTGCTCGTCGTTGGAGTGCTCGGCCGCGCTGGTGCTCTGGTACATCAGCGTGATGAGGGCGCAGCGCGAAATGAGCTCGCCCAGGATCTGCGCCAGCACCGTGTTGCCCATGAGCTCGGCCATGCGCACGTGGAAGTCGCCGAGCAGCTCGGTGCGGCCCGAGATGTCCTCGCCCGACACGGCGGATTTTTCGAGAGCCACGTGTTCCTTCAGCGCCTTGATCTTGGCGGGCGTGACGGTGCGCACGAACTCGCGCGTCATCTCGGCCTCGAGCATGCGGCGCACCTTGAACACCTGCTTGGCCTCGTCGACCGCGGGCGCCGCCACGAAGGCGCCGCGCGCGGGCTCCAGGCGAATGAGCTTGTTCTGCGACAGCTGGAACAGGGCTTGGCGCACCAGCGTGCGCGACACACCGAAGTGGTCGGCCAGCTTCTGCTCGGCCAGCTTGGTGCCGGGCTGCAGCCGGTGCTCGACGATGGCCTTGGTCAGCGCGTCGACGATCGAACGTGTGGTGGAGGACTCCATGTTTTTCATGATAGACCCAAAGGCGGGAACTGTATACACTTTTGTCCACCGGAATATCCCGCATCCACCGAACCGACTTTCGTACTTTCAAGGAGCGCCTCATGGGCCTGAGCACCCACGTACTGGACACGATGCACGGCGGCCCCGCCGCGGGCATGGAGGTGGCGCTGTACACCACCGAGGGCGACGCCGCGACGCTGGTGAAGCGCTTCACGCTGAATGCGGATGGCCGCAGCGACGGGCCGCTGTATGACAACCACTCGCTGAAGGCCGGCACCTACCGCCTGGTGTTCGACGTGGCGAGCTACTTCAAGGC
>NNBU01000364.1_pt1 | contig 22969 bp, 21 predicted proteins | sample 1173781 | NCBI WGS metagenome assembly NNBU01 (sample SAMN07173937, study PRJNA388173) | plant metagenome | biome: Plant school; feature: Soil; material: Symbiotic tissue of Blasia pusilla L.; isolation source: symbiotic tissue sample KVJ2 | host: Blasia pusilla | place: Norway: Troms, Kvaloya...
GGCTATGGATCCGCCGCTGCTGCTGGCGGACGAACCCACAGGCAACCTCGACACGCAGGCGGCCGACGCCGTGTTCGACCTGCTGCGCAAGGTGAACCGCGAGCGCGGCATGGCGATCCTCTTCGTCACGCACAACCCGGCACTGGCCGCGCGCTGCGACCGCACCATCCGGGTGGTGGACGGGCGGCTGCAGGCCTGAAGTTCGCGAGGTGGGTCAGTCGGCGCCCATCAGCACCTTGACGTGCGCCGCGGCGCTGCGCGCCAGGGCGCTCAGGGCGTAGCCGCCTTCCAGGCAGGACACGACGCGGCCGTGGCAGTGGCGCTGCGCCACGTCCATGAGCTGCTGCGTGACCCATGCGTAGTCGCGTTCCACCAGGCCCAGGTTTCCCATGTCGTCCTCGCGGTGGCCGTCGAAGCCGGCAGACACGTAGACCAGTTCAGGCGCGAAGGCGTCGAGCGCCGGCAACCACTGCCGTGTCACGGCCTCGCGCAAGGCCTGGCCGCCGGAGCGTGCAGGCAGGCCCACGTTGACCATGCGCGGGCCGCGGTCTTCCTCGCCCGAGAACGGGTAGAGCCCTTTCTCGAAGATGGAGCACATCAGCACGCGCGCGTCGTCGCGGAAGATGTCGGCGCTGCCGTTGCCGTGGTGCACGTCGAAGTCGACCAGCGCGACGCGCTGCAGACCATGCACGTCGAGCGCATGCCTGATGCCCACGGCCACGTTGTTGAAGAAGCAGAACCCCATGGCCGCGCCGCGCATGGCATGGTGGCCGGGCGGACGCACGTTGCAGAAGGCCGAAGACGCCTTGCCCGCCAGCACCAGGTCGGTGGCCAGCACCGCTGCGCCCGCGGCGCGCAACGCCGCGCGAAGGGTGTGCGGGTTCATGAGGGTGTCGGGGTCGACGAAGCGATGGCCCTCGGCGGGTGCCGCGGCGATCAACTCGCGCACATAGGTCATCGTGTGCGCCCGCGCAAGCTGCGTCTGGGTGGCGAGCGGCGCCTCGTGCACGGCCATGCAGTCGAGCAGGCCCGTGACCAGCAGCCGGTCGTGGACGGCCGCGATCCGCTCGGGACATTCGGGGTGCCCCGCTCCCATGTCGTGGCGTGCGCACTCGGGGTGGGAGATGTAGGCAGTCAGCATGGGCGTCCTCGCAAGAGTGCCGCGGCGATCCGCGCGGGGGCCCGATGACGGCTGCGCCGTCCCGTTCGGCCGACGTGGGTTCCGGCAGATGGATGGAGAGAAATTCACTCTAGACGCCCGCGCGCGGGCGCCGGTTGCGCTGGATCAAGCCGCGGCGCGGGCAGGCGCGCAGGATGGCCGTCACTACCGTCACGGTGGAACACAGGAGTTCCCGATGCGCCCCATTTACCTGCTCTCGGCGGCCCGCCCCGTGCGGCGCCTGTACACGCTGGCTGCGGTGCTGGCGGCCTTTGCCGCTCTGCACGGCGGTCCGGTGCAGGCCCAGGCCCCGTCGCCTTCCCCGTCGCGCGGCGAGCTGCTGTACAACAACAACTGCGTCGCCTGCCACAACGAGAAGATGCACTGGCGCGGCAACAAGCTCGTCAACGATTGGGACAGCCTCGAGGCGCAGGTGCGGCGCTGGCAGCAGGCCTCGTCGCTGGGCTGGCGCGACGAGGACATCTCGGATGTCGCGCGCTATCTCAACGGCCGCTTCTACGGATTCACGCCGACGAACACGACGGGCCTGCTGAAACCTTCAGTTCCAGCACCATCCGCCGCAGCCCCGACGCGGGTGGCTCTGCCGGGTCGGCCTTGAACCCCATCGAGGCGCACAGCTTGAGCATGCGGCCGTTCTCGCGCAGCACGTAGCCCACCAGCCGCTCGATGCCGCGGTGGCGCGCGTGGTCGATCAGCTGCTCGAACAGCAGCCGGCCCAGGCCGCCGCCCTTGAGGTCGGAGCGCACGATGATCGCGAACTCGGCTTCCACGTTGTCGGGGTCGCTGACCGTGCGCGCCACGCCCAGCGTTTCGGCCCGGCCTCCCGTCTCGGGGGAACCGGCGGCGTCGGCGATGAAGGCCATCTCGCGGTCGTAGTCGATCTGCGTCAGCCGCGCGAGCTCGCTGCGCGGCAGCTCCTTGCGCACCGAGAAAAAACGCAGCCGCAGGTCTTCCGCCTCCAGCGATTCGATGAAGCGGCGGTGCTGCGGCTCGTCTTCGGGACGGATCGGCCGCACGCTGATCGAGCGGCCATTCCATACCGCGGCGCGCTCCCATTGCGCCGGGTAAGGAAGGATGGCGAAGCGTTCGGCCCCGGCCACCGGCGTGCGCGACAGCCGCACGCGTGCGTCGAGCGCGATGGCGCCGTCCTCGTCGACCCACAGCGGGTTGATGTCGAGCTCGGCGAGCTGCGGCAGGTCGGCCAGCATCTGCGACACCGCCACCAGCACGTCGTACAGCGCGTCGAGCCGGGCCGGCGGATGGTCGCGAAAGCCCTCCAGCAGGTGCGAGACGCGGGTGCGCGACACCAGCTCGCGGGCCAGCGCACGGTTCAGCGGCGGCAGCGCCACTGCCGTGTCGCCGGTCACCTCGACCGCGGTGCCGCCCTGGCCGAACAGGATCACCGGGCCGAACACGCTGTCGATGCTGGCCCCGACGATGAGTTCCTGCGCATGCGGCCTGCGCACCGTGGGCTGCACCGTGAAGCCGTCGATTCGCGCGAGCGGCGCGGCGGCGCGCACCGTGGCCAGCATCTCGCGCGCCGCGGCGCCCAGCGCGGCCTCGTCGCCCAGGCCCAGGCGCACGCCGCCCACGTCGGACTTGTGGGTGATGTCGCGCGACAGGATCTTGAGCGCCACCGGGTAGGGCGTGCCGCGCGCGGCCTCCACCGCCGCTTCGGCCGTGGGCGCGGTGGCCTGCGCAGGCACCACCTCGATGCCGTAGGCCTGCAGCAGTGCCTTGGCCTCGTGCTCGCCCAGCCACTCGCGACCTTCGGCCAAGGCTGCGGCCAGCGGGGCATGTGCATGGGCTTCGTCGGGCAGGGCATTGCGGCTGGCCGAAGGGGTCTCCATCAGCGTGTCCTGGTTGCGCCTGTAGGTCTGCAGCATGGCGAAGGCGTGCACCGCCTCTTCGGGCGTGGCGTAGTCGGCCACGTTGGCGTCCTCGAAGAGCTTTCGCGCCTGCGTCACCGATTCACCGCCGAGCCAGGCGCTCATCACGCGGTCGGTGTGGCTGTGCACCAGCGGCAGGCAGGCGCGTGCGATGTCCTCGCTGCGCACGATGGCGGTGGGCGCGTGCATGAAGAGCACCGCACCTGCCGAGGCGTCGGCCAGCAGCGCCGCGAGGGCCTCGGCGTAGCGCCCGGCCGGGGCGTCGCCGATGATGTCCACGGGGTTGGCGTGCGACCAGGTGGCAGGCAACACGCCGTCGAGCCGCGCCAGCAGCTGCGCACCCGGCTCGGCCAGCGTCACGCCCTCGCGGTCGGCCGCGTCGGCGGCCAGCACCCCGGCGCCGCCGCCGTTGGTCATCACGGTGAGCGCGGTGTGCCGGTTGCCGCGAAAGCGCGACAGCGTCTGGGCGGCGATGAACAGGTCCTGCAGCGTGTCCACGCGCAGCATGCCGGCGCGGCGAATGGCCGCGTCGTACACCGCGTCGGACCCCGCGAGCGCGCCGGTGTGCGAGGCCGCGGCCTTCACGCCGTGGCCGGTGCGCCCGGCCTTCACCACGATCACCGGCTTGTTGCGCGCTGCCGCCCGCGCGGCCGACATGAACTTGCGCGGCGACTCGATCGATTCGACATACAGCAGGATCGAGCGCGTGCGCGCATCGCTGGCCAGGTGGTCGAGCAGGTCGCCGAAGTCGACGTCGCAGTGCTCGCCCAGCGAGATGAGGTGCGACAGGCCGAGGCCGCGGCTGCGCGTCCAGTCGAGCATGGCCGTCACCAGCGCGCCCGATTGCGAGACGAAGGCCATGTCGCCCGCCAGCGCACCGGTGTGCGCGAAGCTCGCGTTCAGCCCGATGTGCGGACTCAGCAGGCCCAGGCAGTTGGGCCCCAGCAAGCGCAGCGTGAAGGGGCGCGCCGCGTCCAGGGCGGCCTTCTTCTGGTCGGGGCTCAGCCCGGCCGTCAGGATCACCACCGCGCGCGTGCCGAGCGCGCCGAGTTCGGCCACCAGCCCCGCCACGCTGGCCGGCGGCGTGCAGATCAGTGCGAGATCGGGTGCTGCAGGCAGGTGCGCCGCGTCGGGGTGGATCGCGATGCCGTCCAGTGCGCGGTGCTTCGGGTTCACGCCATGAATCGGCCCCTTGAAGCCGCCCGCGAGCAGGTTGCGCCACACGGTGGCGCCCACGCTGCCGGGCCGGTCGGAGGCGCCGAACACGGCGACGGAGGCCGGCGACAGCAGGCAATCGAGATGGCGAATGCTCAAGGGAGGCTCCGGAGTGGCGGCCCATCGTCCGGTGTTGCACCGGTGCCGGCCTTGATGCAGGTCAATCCGTGGCCGCGCCGGGGGCGCAAGCTTGTCGGCTGGAGACCCCGCGCCTTCTTCCTTCCTGCTCAACCCGTCCTTCATGCCCCCCACATTCGATCCATGGCAAGCCTACGTGGTCGCGGCCGAGGTCTCGATGGCCACGCAGGCCACGCCCGAGGCCCTCGCCGCGCTGCGCGCGCAGAGGCTGGCGGCGCTGCTGGAGGCCGCGGCCCGGCACGCGCCGCGCTGGCGGCACCTGCTGGCCGGGCGCGACGTGGCCGCCGTGCCGCTGCATGAGCTGCCGGTTTCGCACAAGGCCGCGCTGATGAAGGACTTCGATGGCTGGGTGACCGACCCTGCGCTTTCGCTCCCGGCCTTGCGCCGCTTCGTTGCCGACCCCGCGAACATCGGGCAGGACTACCTCGGCCGCTACATCGTGTGGGAAAGCTCCGGCAGCACGGGCGAGCCCGCCATCTTCGTGCAGGACGCGCACGCCATGGCGGTGTACGACGCGCTGGAGGCATTGCGGCGTCCCGACCTGCGGCCGCTGGAGCGGCTGGTCGACCCGTGGAGCCTGGGCGAGCGCATCGCGTTCGTGGGTGCGACCGAAGGCCATTTCGCGAGCACCGTGTCGATCGAGCGCCTGCGGCGGCTGCAGCCGGGACTGGCCGGGAGGCTGCGCGGCATGTCCTTCCTGCAGCCGCTGGGCGCGCTGTGCGCCGAGCTCGACGCCTTTGCCCCCACCGTCATCGCCACCTACCCGAGCGCGGCGGTCATGCTGGCCCAGGCGCACCGCGACGGGCGTCTGCGGTCGGCGCCTCGCGAGGTCTGGACGGGCGGCGAGAGCCTGTCGCCCGCCGGCCGCGCGTTCGTGCGCGACGTGTTCGCCTGTCCGGTGGCCAACAGCTACGGCGCCTCGGAGTTCTTCTCGCTCGCGTTCGAGTGCCACCTGGGCGCAATGCACCTCAACAGCGACTGGGCGATCCTCGAGCCGGTCGACGCGCACGGCCGCGCGGTGGCGCCAGGCCATGCCGGCGCCACCACCCTGCTCACCAACCTGGCGAACCACGTGCAGCCGCTGGTGCGCTACGACCTGGGCGACCGCGTCAGGTTGCTCGCCACACCCTGTGCCTGCGGTTCGCACCTGCCGGTCATCGAGGTGGATGGCCGCAACGACGACACGCTGTACCTGGCGGGGCTCGCCGGCACGCCGAAGGTGTCTGTGCTGCCCCTGGCGGTGAGCACGGTGCTCGAGGAGGAAGCCGGCCTGTTCGACTTCCAGCTGGTGCAGCAGGGGCCGCACGATCTGATGCTGAGAACCGGCTTGCACGGCGCGCAGGCGGCGCCCACGCTGGAGCGCGCGTGCGCCGTGCTCGAGGCGTTCCTAGCCACGCAGGGCGCACCGGGTGTGCGCGTGCATGTCCAGTGCGAAGAGGGCGTGCGGTGTGGACGCAGCGGCAAGATCAAACGCGTGATCGCCGCCGGCGGCTGAAGCAGCGCCTGCCGGCGTCACCGCACCAACACATAGGTGCCGGGCGCATCGCACAGCGGCGCCAGGCCGTGCTGCGGCGCGCCCATGCCGGGCGGGCGGCGGCGCGGGCCGGCATGCGCCGCCAGCCACCGCTGGAAGCCGGGCCACCACGAGCCTTCGACTTCGCTCGATGCCTGCAGGAAGTCGTCGGGCGCCACGTAGGCGCCATGGCGGCGGCGGTGCAGCACGCGGTGGCTGCGGTGCGCGTGCCCGGGCTCGCTCAGGATGCCCGCGTTGTGCCCGCCCTCCGTGAGAACGAAGCGCACGTCCGCGTCGCAAAGCAGGTTGAACTTGTAGACCGAGCGCCACGGCGCCACGTGGTCGGTGCGGGTGCCCAGCAGGAACACCGGCACATCGATGTCGTTCAGCGACACCGGGCGCCCGTCGACCAGGTAGTGGCCTTCTGCCAGCGCGTTGTCGAGGAACAGGCTTCGCAGGTAGTCGGCATGCATGCGGTAGGGCATGCGCGTACCGTCGGCGTTCCATGCCATCAGGTCGGTCATCGCCACGCGCTCGCCCAGCAGGTAGTTGCGAACCATGGGCTCCCACAGCAGTTCGCCGGGGCGCAGTGCCTGGAACGCGGCCGCCATCTGCGCCGAGTTCAGGAAGCCCTGGCGCGACATCACGTTCTCTAGAAAGGCCAGCTGGCTCTCGTCGATGAACAGGCCGATCTCCCCGGGTTCGGTGAAGTCGGTCTGCGCGGCCAACAGCGTGAGCGAGCCGAGCCGTTCGTCGTGGTCGCGCGCCATGGCTGCCGCGGCAATCGCCATCAGGGTGCCGCCCAGGCAATAGCCCACGGCGTGCACGCGCCGCTGCGGCAGCACGGTGTCGATGGCGTCGATGCTGGCCCGGATGCCCAGTGCCAGGTAGTCGGCCATGCCGAACTGTGCGTCCTCGGCGGTCGGGTTCTTCCACGAGATCGCGAACACCGTGTGGCCGTGCGCCACGAGGTAGCGGATCAGGGAATTTTGCGGTGAGAGGTCGAGCACGTAGTACTTCATGATCCACGCGCTCACCACCAGCACCGGCTCGGCATGCACCGTGGGCGTGGCGGGCGCGTACTGGATGAGTTCCATGAGCGCATTGCGCAGGATCACCTTGCCCGGCGTGAGCGCCACTTCGTGCCCGGGCCGGAACGACTCGGCGCCGGCCGGCGGTTCGCCGAGGGCGCCGCGGCGCAGGTCTTCCATCCAGAGCGCGGCGCCGGCGATCAGGTTGAGGCCGCCCGCGGCCGCTGTCTGCTGCAGCACCTGCGGATTCATCGCGGGGCTGTTGGCAGGCGACACCATCGCCAGCCACTGCCGCGCCATGAAGCCCACCAGTTGCGCGTGGTGCCGGTCCACGCCCGGGACCCCCTGCACGAGCTCGGCCATGGCCCGGCTGGCGGCCTCGAAAGACTGTCGGTAGGCGCTGAAGGGCCAATCGGCCCAGGCTTGCGCGCTCAGCCGCGTGTCGTGCGCCGCAGGCTGCGCGGCAGGCCAGGCGAGACGCTGCGCGAGCAGCGCGCCGCGCCCTGGCTGGGTGGCCACGTGAATGGCCCAGTCGGACCACGCCAGCATCAGCGCCGCCGGCGACATGCCGCCAGTGAACCTGCCCCATGCCGCGTGAAGCGACTGGTCGAGCTCGTTGTGTTCCGTGTCGCTCACTGGGATTCCTCTGTCGGCATGACGCGTTGTGGTTCGGATCTTGTGCGTCTGAGTCTGTCTGCATGCGAGCGATCGGCCTTGAGCGCGATCAAGGCGGTGTGCCGGGACACAGCCGGCACAGGCTTCACTTGATGCGGCGCAAGCCCCCCGGCGAAGCCTCGCCCTACGCTGCGGAACGTGTCGCCCACACCCACAGGAGTCCAGCATGCCCCGCCGAATCGTCGACTTGTCCGCCCGCTCCGAAGTCATTCGCGACGAGCCTTTCCAGATGCACTTCTGGGCATGCACGCCCGCGGAGTTCCGCGCCTACCTCGGGCGCCCGCGCGAGTTCCTGCGCAAGCTGGGCATCGTGGTGCCGCGCGAGTGCCGCATCGAGACGTCCCTTGAGAACCACGACTGGCTCGAGGACGAGGCGCCCGATTTCGAGGGCGAGAACGACACGGTCGTCAGCAACGTGGGCATCGGCGCAGGCGCGCGCGCGGTGTACCGGGTGGTCAGCTTCGCGCGCGACGAGGCCGACACCGGGCGCATCCGGAAGTCGCTGCTGCATGGCGCCGAGCACCAGCAGGTCGAGGCGCGCGGGGCCTCGAAGAAGGGCAAGAAAAAGAAGCCGGGCAAGTCAGCCAAGGGGAAGGCAGGCAAGGCTGACAAGAAAGACAAGGGCGCCTAGCACGAGGCCCCGCGCGGCGCTCCGGTTCAGCGAGCCGCACATGGCACAGGTCGGCCGCCGGCGCCTGCCTTGATCCATCGCAACATGCCGCGCCGGCACGTCCGTAGATTGACATTTGGCACGCGAGCACACGGCCAGGCGGCGTGTGCATTAGTGTGCATTACCAAGGAGCTTCGATGGCCTTGCAATCCCCCTTGTCCACCTCAGGCGGTAACCCCGCGCCGCCTGTCCCGGGCGAACTGTTCGACGTGGGTGCGCGGGTCGAAGAGCAGCTGCATCCGCGCTTTCGCTTGCTCAGCCATCGCGCCGACCTTGCACCCGCACGCGACCTGATGTGCGAACTGCATTCGTGCGCCTTTTGCGACGCCCAGCCGAACTATGCCGTGCGATTTCAGTCGGGTGACTTCGACGGCGCGCTGTTCAGGCTCTTTCTGTTCGCGCTGTTCGACGCTGCGGGCCATCGGGTCGACATCGGCCCCGCCGAGCCCGCCTTTGTGCTGAGCAAGGGTGGCCTGACCGCCGCTGTGGACGCGTTCACTGTCGGCGAGCCGGCCGCCTGCGTGGAGCCGCAGGCCGATGCGCCGCCGCCCCTGCCTTCCTTGCCACCCGAATGGAATGCGTCGGGCGTCGGCGGCAGCCTGTTTCGAAGCTTGCAATGCCAACCGTGGCGCCTGCCCCAGGCGGCTGGCCGTCCATTCGTCATCGCCATCCAGGACTTCGATCATCTCCAGATGGCGGGTGGCGCGCCTCCCGCCGCACTGCTGCATTTTCTCTTCGGCGGCGCGGACCACGCGCGGGACCCGGATGCGCTCTTTCCCCATGGCTTCTTCGGCCAGCAGGAGGCCGAGCACATCAGCGCCATCCTGTTCTGCAACGACGCCACGATCGCCAAGTTCAACCGGCTGGGGCAGGAAAGGCATGCCGCAGACGCGGCGCGGATGCTGCGCCATGGCGCCTGCCTCGCGAACGATGGCGATGCGAACACGCTGGGCGGCTATGTGTACGAGGTGGGCAGGCGCAACGCAGGCGGGGAGGCGTGGAACGAAGGCACGGTGTTGATCCACAACCCCTTTGCCGCGCAACCGTTGCCGGCCGACTGGCTCGGTGCATCCGCGGAAATGGCACTCCGCGAGGGCCGCGTCGTCGAGCGGTTCGTGCCCGGGTTCCATCCAGTGTCGTCGCACACCGAGATGGTGGGAAGGGATGCGCCGGCGTGGTGGATCGAGCGACGCACGCGCCTGCTCGCGCAGGAGCAGGCGGTCCATCCGGCCCGGTGAAAGATTCCTGCACCCGCGCGGCGGGGCGGGTGCCTGAGGTCAGCGGGTAGCCTTGCCAGGCGCAAGGGCTGCCGCCGCGTGCCGATGCGAGTGGCCCGCCGTGGGGCCGGCCATGTGCGCATAGAAGAAGTGCTTGGCGACCTCCGCCAGCACCAGGTAGCCAGCCAGCATGGCCGCCAGCCATGCGAAGAAGATCGCGGGCGGCGGCTCGAAGGCGAAGTAGCGCGCGAGCGGCGTGAACGGCAGCACGAAGGCAACGGCCAGCACCGTCAGCGATGCCGCAGTGAGCGCGGCACCGGGCCGGCTCTCCCAGGGGCGCCCATGCGTACGGATGACGAAGATCACCAGCACCTGCGTGGCCAGCGACTCGACGAACCACGCGGTGCGAAACAGCGGCGCCGTGGTGTGCAGCACGTGCAGCAACAGCCAGAACGTCAGCGCGTCGAAGGCCGAACTGAGCGTGCCGAACAGCCACATGTAGCGCCGGATGAATTTCATGTCGAGCGTGCGCGGGCGCCTCAGGTCGCCGGCATCCACGCGGTCCAGCGGGATGGCGGCCTGCGACAGGTCGTACAGGACGTTGTTCAGCAGGATCTGCACCGGCAGCATCGGCAGGAAGGGCAGGAGCAGCGAGGCGCCCGCCATGCTCAGCATGTTCCCGAAGTTCGAGCTGGTGCCCATCATGATGTACTTCATGACGTTGCCGAAGGTGCGCCGGCCCTCCAGAACGCCTTCATGCAGCACCGCAAGATCGTGGTCGAGCATGACGATGTCGGCCACCTCGCGCGCCACGTCGACCGCGCTGTCCACCGTCAGCCCGACGTCGGCCGAGCGCAGCGCCGGTGCGTCGTTGACGCCGTCGCCCAGGTAGCCCACCACGTGGCCGCGCGCGCGCAGCGCAAGGATGATGCGGTTCTTCTGCGCCGGGTTGACGCGGCAGAAGAGGGTCGTTCGGCCCACCCGCGCGCGCAGCGCGGTCTCGTCCATGGCGGCGATCTGCTGGCCGGTGAGGATGCCCCTCACCGGAATGTGCAGAAGGGTGCACAGGTGCTGCGTCACGAGTTCGCTGTCGCCACTGACGATCTTCACGCTGACGCCGCTGGCGGCCAGCGCGGCCAGCGCTTCGCCCGCGCCGGCCTTCGGCGGATCGATGAAGGCGGCGAAGCCCGCGAACACCAGCGCGCGCTCGTCGCTGACGTCGGCATGGGCGTGGTCCGCGGGCACGTCGCGCCACGCCACGCCCAGCACCCGCAGGCCCTGGCGCTCCAGCGCATGGCAGCGCTCGCGTTGTTCGGCCAGCGCGGCGGCGTCGAGCGGCGCGAACGCGCGGCCGTCGTCGCGCTCGAAGCGGTCGCACAGCGCGAGCACGTCGTCGGGCGCGCCCTTCAACACCAGCCAGCGCGCGTCGCCCCGCGCGAGCAGAACCGACACGCGGCGGCGCTCGAAGTCGAAGGGCACCTCGTCGATCTTCGTCCAGCCTGCGGTGTCCACCGCCTGCGCGAGAAGGGCTTCGTCCAGCGGGCTCTTCAGGCCGCTCTCGAAGGTGCTGTTGAGGTGGGCCAGCATCAGCACGCGCGGGCTGTCGCGGCCATCGGCGCCGACGCACTGGGCCAGGCTGATGCGGGCTTCGGTCAGGGTGCCGGTCTTGTCGGTGCACAGCACGTCCATGGCGCCGAGGTTCTGGATGGAGGCCAGCCGCTTGACGATCACGCGGTGCTTCGCCAGGCGCATGGCGCCGCGCGACAGCGTGACCGACACCACCATCGGCAGCAGCTCCGGCGTGAGGCCGACGGCGAGCGCCACCGCGAACAGGAAGGAGTCGAGCAACGGGCGCTGCAGCAGTACGTTGACCAGCAGCACGAACATCACCAGCGCGACCGTGAGGCGCACGATCATCAGGCCGAAGCGGTGCATGCCCATCTCGAACGCGGTGGGTGCAGGCTCGGCCTGGACGCTGTGCGCCACCTCGCCCAGGGCGGTGCGCGAGCCGGTGGCCATCACGCGAACCCGCGCGCTGCCGCTGACCACCGTGCTGCCCATGAACACCGCATTCAGCGCGTCCTGCAGTTCGGTGGAGGTGCCGCCCGGTGCGCCGGGGTGCTTTTCGACCGGACTCGATTCGCCGGTCAGCAGGCTCTGGTTGACGAAAAAGTCGCGCGCCTGCAGCACCCGGGCGTCGGCCGGCACCCGGTCGCCCGCCGAGAGCAGCACGATGTCGCCCGGAACGAGTGCGGTCACCGCAAGCTCCAGCACCGCGCCGTCGCGCAGTACGCGGGCGCGCAGGGCCACGGAAGCGCGAAGCTTCTCGGCGGCGCTGCCGGCGCGATGCTCCTGCACGAAGTCGAGCGTCACGCTCAGCAGCACCATCAACGCGATGATGGCGGCGTTGACCGCGTCGCCGGTGGCGGCCGAGACCGCGCTGGCCGCCAGCAGCACCAGGATGAGCGGATTGCGCAGGCGCGCGAGGAACTGCAGCGCCAGTGAGCGGCGCGCCTGCGGTTCGAAGCTGTTGGGGCCCCAGCGCGCGAGCGCCTCGCCGGCTTGCACTTGCGTCATGCCCTGCGTCTGCGCGGCGCCTTCCGTGCCGGCGCTGTCCGCACCCAGCCACCAGGCCGCGGCCGGCAGGGTTTCGGACGACGAGCGAGGCGTCATCGCAACTGAATGTCGTTGATGACTTCGCTCACGTCCTTCACCGAGCGCGCGATGGCTTCGGCCTCGAAGCGCTGCAGCCTGGACTTGACGAAGCCGCTGAGCTGCACCCGACCCTTGAAGGTTTCCACGTTGACCTGCATCGCGCTCACCTCCCGGTGCGCGAGCAGCCCGGCCTTGATGCGTGCCGTGATGAGGGTGTCGTTCACGTATTCGTCGGTACTTTCGTGCAGGGTGTTCCCGGCGCATCCGGCCAGGACAAGCGCAAGCGTGAGCAGCGCGGCGGACAGGCGCCGCGGGGGCGGTGGGAGCAGGCGGGTCATGTGGGGGTGCTGACAGGAATTCGAGGCCTGAGGCTAGGCACGCAAGCGCGCGCCAGGCTTGCGCCCGGTCAACCGGCGACGCGATGGCGTGAATTCGGCAGCTCGCCGGGAAGTTGATCCGGCGCAAGGCGATGCGCGACGGGCGAGCCTAAGGTTCGACGCAGTTGCACCAGGCCTTCGCATGGCGCCAGCGCAAGGAGCCCTCATGAAAGCGAGAACGCAAACCCCGACGCAGCTGCTGACGCCGAAGTCCATCCTGCTTCACCTCGACCGCTCCGCCGGTGCGGTGGAACGCATCCGTGTCGCGCGTCAGGTCGCGGAGGCCTTCGATGCCCAGGTCAGGGCCCAGCCCTGCACGCTGTCGGCCTTCGTGCGCCATCCCCTGGCCATCGGGGCGGTGGCCGAGGCAGTGGAGACCATGCGCGCGATCGACAAGGCGGCGCGCGACACGATGCACGCCAGCTTCGTGACGCATGCCGCGGGCGCACCGCGTCTGCACTGGTGCGAGCCCGAGGATGACGGCCCGTGGTCCTTCGCCCGGCATGCGCTCTATGCCGACCTGATGGTGCTGGGCCAGCGCGACCGCAACGACCCGATGGACGGCGAACTGCCCGGCGACTTCGTCCCCAGCGTGCTCGTGCAAAGCGGGCGCCCGGCGCTGGTGCTGCCGTACGCGGGGCCGATCGCTCCGATCGGGCGCAACGTGCTGGTGGCCTGGAAGGAGACCCGGGAGTCGGCGCGCGCCGTGACTGCGGCGCTGCCCTGGCTTCTTGCGGCGTCGCGCGTGCACGCGGTGAGCTACGGCCTGAACGCGGGGTATGCGCTGGACGACCTGCAGGACTACCTGCGTGCGCAGGGCGTCATGAACACCACGCTGCACCCCGGCGGCGACAAGGACGACGACGCGGGAAACAAACTCCTGTCCCTGGCGTCCGACCTCGGTGCCGACTTGCTGGTGATGGGTTGCTACGGCCACAGCCGGGCGCGTGAATGGGTGATGGGCGGGGCGACCCTGTCGATCCTCCAGTGGATGACGCTGCCGGTGCTGATGGTGCACTGAAACCGCACGGGGCTTGACGCTGCGCAAGCCGACGAGCACGGCCTTGCCCCAGCATCTGGCCATCTGCAACGGACCCAGGACCGACCATGGCCACCGACCTCAGCTTTCCCTTGGCACTTTGGAAGGCGCAATGGAGCATCTGGCTGCACACGCTGGAAATGCTGCAGACCCTGAGCGTGCATGCGCTGGAGGGCCAGGCGGCATATTCATCGGCGGTACATCCATCGGCAGCTCCGCCGACCAGGGCGCCGGATGCGCACCCCGCGCCGATGTCCCGCCGCGCCGAGGTGCAGGAAGCGCTGCACACCCTGCACGACGCGCTGGCCGCGAAGCCGGCGCGGCGCCGCCGGCGTGCTGCGAGCACCTCGGGCCCCGGGGCTGCGCGACGGCGCAAGACCTGAGCCGCATTGCGGCGCGGGTCGGGTCGGGTGCGCACGCCGCGCGCTCGCGCCTGAAGCTCCCGGGCGGTCTCAGTCCAGGAACATCGTCAAGCGCATTCAGTGCGCCATCCAGACCGGCACCGTCGCTGACGCGAGCACAGTGCGGGTGGCCCCGCCGAGCACGAGTTCGCGCGCCCGGCTGTGGCCGTAGGCGCCCATGACAAGCAGGCCGGCATCGACCCGCGCAGCCAGCGCCAGCAGCGCCTCGCCGACATGCCTGTCGTGCGGCGCATGGTGCTCGTGCATTCGCTCGATGCCATGCATGCGCAGGAAAGTGCGCAGCGCGGACATCGGCGGCACGGGGTCGTCGGGGTCCGCGGCGGCAACGAGGTGGACCTCCTTCGCGGACTGCAGCAAGGGCAGGGCGGTGCTCAACGCGTGCGCCGATTCGCGGGTCGCTCGCCATGCCACGAGCACCCTCTCCGGCTGCGGAGAAGCGCTGCCGGACAGCGGAACGATCAGCGCAGGCTTGCCGCTCCCGAGCATGACTGCCTCCACGAAATCGGCGGGCACGTCGAAGCCGCTCGCATCCCGCGCGTCGCGCTGTCCCAGCACCATGAGGTCGCACGTGAGCGCGCGCTGCACGAAACGCTCGATGACCGGCTCTCCGCGCAACTCCCGCCAGTCGCAGCGCGTGGGGTGCTGCAGCAGCAGGTGCTCGAACAGGGCCAGGGCCCGCTCCCGGTGATCCGGATCGATCTCGCCGCCCATGGGCATCGGCGGCAGCCCGCCCATCATCGGCAGCACCGCCAGCACGCGCGGCGAGACGGCGAAAAGCGCCGTCAGCGCGCCCCGGTGCACGGCCGCGAGCCGGTGCGCAAGTTGCAAGCGCGCCTCGGCGCGGGCGGTGCCGTCCAGATGGACGAGGATCGATCGGAGGGTGTTCATCCCGAAGATGCTGCGCCCGGGCACCGCCGCGTGGGTTGCGCTGGCGCAAAGTGCACAAGGTCGATATTTGTGCCCGGCGTGCATTCCTTGCGTTGGCTCAACACCGCGCGCCGGGTGCGCCCTTACCTTGGGGGCATGAAAGCACTCGTCTACAACGGCCCCGGCCTCAAGTCCCTGGAAGATCGACCCATGCCCGCGCTGCAGGCGCCCGGCGACGCGATCGTGAGGATCCTCAAGACAACGATCTGCGGCACCGATCTGCATATCCTCAAGGGCGACGTGCCCACCTGCACGCCCGGCCGCATCCTCGGGCACGAGGGTGTGGGCGTCGTGGAGAGCGTGGGTGCCGGCGTCACGGCGTTCCACCCGGGCGACCATGTGCTGATCTCGTGCATCTCCTCGTGCGGCAAGTGCGAATACTGCCGCCGCGGCATGTACTCGCATTGCGCCACCGGCGGCTGGATTCTGGGCAACACCATCGACGGCACGCAGGCGGAGTACGTGCGCATTCCGCATGCGGACACCAGCCTGTACCCGGTGCCGCCCGGCGCGGACGAAGAGGCGCTCGTGATGCTCAGCGACATCCTGCCCACCGGCTTCGAATGCGGCGTGCTCAACGGCAAGGTCGCGCCCGGCAGCACGGTGGCGATCGTGGGTGCCGGGCCGATCGGGCTTGCCACGCTGCTCACGGCGCAGTTCTATTCGCCCGCGCAGATCATCCTGATCGACCTGGACGATGCGCGCCTGGAGGTGGCGCGCCGCTTCGGCGCGACGCACACCGTGAACAGCAGCGACGGCCGCGCGGCCGAGGCCGTGCTGGCGCTCACGTCGGGCCGCGGGGTGGACGTGTCGATCGAGGCGGTCGGCATACCGGCCACCTTCGTGCTGTGCCAGGACATCGTGGCGCCCGGCGGCATCATTGCCAACATCGGCGTGCACGGGCATCCGGCGGAGCTCCACCTGGAGCGGCTGTGGTCGCACAACATCGCGATCACCACGCGGCTGGTCGACACCGTCTCGACGCCGATGCTGCTGAAGACGGTGCAGTCCCACCAGGTGGACCCGGCCCGGCTGATCACCCACCGCTTCAAGCTGGACGACGTGCTCCAGGCCTACGACACCTTCGCGCATGCGGCCGAGACGCATGCGCTCAAGGTGATCATCGAAGCCTGATGCCGTGACCTTCGATTCCTCATTCCAACGCTCCGCATCAGAAAGCAACCCCATGCCGCATCACCACGCCGTTCTCTGGATCGATCACCACACCGCGCAGCTGCTGCAGTTCGATGCCACCCAGGTTATCGAACAGCAGGTGAAGGCCCATGTGCACTACACCCGACAGCACGGCAGCAAGGTGCGCAGCGAACATGAGTTCTTCGGCGAGGTGTGCGACGCCCTGGAGGGCATTGCGCAAGTGCTGGTGGCCGGGTCGCATACCGCACAGGCCGACTTCCGGCACTACGTCGAGAAACACCGCGCCGAGGTGGCGTTGCGCCTGGCGGGCTGGGAGACCACGCAACACATGAGCGCCAACGAACTTGTCGCGTTCGCGCGGCGCTATTTCACGCTGCATGCCGGCATGGCGACGCCCATGAAGGCCGCGTGAGCGGGCGCCGCCTGATGACAGGCGCACGACGCACCACGGCGCTGGGGCTCCTGTGGGTCTTCGCCGGCATCGGCGGCGCTGCGGCCCAGGTGGCCGGCTCCACGCCGACGGGCGCCGCGCGCACCGAGACCGAGCAGGTGGTCACGGGATGGAGCGCCAGGCAGAGCATTCTCGGCCGCGCGGTCTACAACGCTGCGGGCGACAAGGTCGGCAAGGCGCTCGACCTGATCGTCGGAACCGACCTGCGCGTGTCGTTCGTGGTGGTCGCCGTCGGCAACCGGGTCGGGGCTGCGCAGCACACGGTGGCCGTGCCCGCCGCGCAACTGCGCATGCAGTCCGGTCGCATCGTGCTGCCCGACGCCACGCGGCAGTCGCTGGCCGCGCAGCCGGCCTTCGTCTACGCACCCATCACGCGCACGCAGAGCGCGATCGTCGAGCGGGCGCTGCACGACATGGACCAGGCGCGGCAGGCCCTCGACGTACTCGAGCGGCAGGCGGCGCGATCCAGCGGCCAGGACAGGGAACGTGCCGACCGGGAGATCGCGCAGTTGCGCAACACCCGGCAAGCCGTGCAGGACAAGTTGTCCTGGATGGATGCCGCCAGTGCCACGCAGTGGCAGGCGGCGCAGGCCGAGGTGGCGCAGGCCTCGGCGCAGCTGCGCGAGGCGATGCGCAGGCCCGGGATCTAGGGCTGCGCTGCGAGGGCTTGGCCGCCGCGCTTGATCTGCGTCAAGCACCGCGGCCCGAGCGCTCCTAGCATGGACTTTTTGCCACAGGAGACCGCGATGCCCACCGAAGTCCTTCCGACCGCCGCCGCCCCGACCTTGGGCGAAGGCTACGTCCAATCCGTGTTGAACTGGCAGATGGTCGTCGGCAACAGCCTGCTGGCGGCGCAGCGCGAACAGTGGGAGCTGATGGCCGCATGGCAGCGTTCGGTCGGCGCGATGCAGCGCGAAGTGATGGACCGATGGATCTGCCGCTTCGGCGGCGGTGTGCCGCTGGACGGCTAGGCCGCCGCCTCGATGTTCGCCAACCGATCGCGCTCATGATGCTGTCTCAAGCCCTGCGCCACATGCTCGAGGGCCTCGGCCGCCGCGCGTCGGCCTGTTTTGCGGTCGTGCTGCCGGACGGCGAGCGCATCCCGGTCGGCGATGGCGTGCCGGCGTTCACCGTGATCTTTCATACCGACGCCGCCTTGTTCGCCACCGCTGCGCGTGGCCACATCGGCCTCATGGAGGCGTACTTCGACCAGGACGTGGATGTCGAAGGCGACTTCGGTGCGGCACTGGCCGCCGGCATGGCGGCCGGCCTGGACCAGCAGGGCGGTACGCTCGACGGCATCGAGAACGGCCTGCACGAACTGCGCCATTCCAACCGCGACCCGGCCCATGCCAAAGCCAATGCGCGCGCGCACTACGGGCTGGGCACCGGCTTCTACAAGCTGTGGCTCGACGAGCCGCTGATGATGTACACCTGCGGCTACTGGCCCGAGGGCACGACGAGCCTGGAGCAGGCGCAGCGCCAGAAGATCGACCATGTGTGCCGCAAGATCCGGCTGCAGCCCGGGGACCGGTTCATCGACATCGGCTGCGGCTTCGGCGGCTTCATGTTCCGCGCGCAGGAGAAGATCGGTGCCTCCGGGGTGGGGCTCAACACCACCACCGAGCAGGTCGAATGGCTGCGCGACGAGATCGAGCGCCGCGGACTGGAGGCCTCGCTCGCGGTGCGGGAGGCCGACTTTCGGGACGTGGACGCGCAGTACGACAAGGTCGTTTCCATCGGCACGCTGGAGCACGCGGGCCGCGACCAGTTGCCGGAAGTGATCGACGCCCATGCGCGGTTCCTGAAGCCAGGCGGGCTCGGCATCCTGCATTTCATCGGGCATGTGGGCCGCTACGAGACGGAGCTGTTCATCCGCAAGCACGTGTTTCCCGGTGGCTGGATTCCCAGCCTGGCCGACGTGCTGGTGGAAATGGAGCGCAGCGGCCTGGAGGTGCTGGACGTGGAGAACCTGCGCCGTCACTACGCACCCACGCTCGACGCCTGGGCCGAGCGCTTCGAGCGGCACTGGCCGGCCTTGCAGCGGCTCGACACGAAGCGCTTTGACGAGCGTTTCCGCCGCGTGTGGCGAACCTACCTGATCGGTTGCGCAGAGATGTTCCGTTCCCCTTCGGGCTACACGCATCTGTTCCAGGTCGTCTTCAGCAAGGGCAACGTGACGGCGCAGGGCTACCCGATGGGCCGGGGCCACCTGTATGAACCTCGATGAAACACAGGACGCGCACGACGGCCGGCTGCTTCGCCTGCATGCCCAGCTGGACAGCGCGCGCGGCGGCGCGGGGGCGCAGGTACCGCTGGCGCTGGCCAAACGCTCGTCCAACCTGTTCCGCGACCGTGACACCGGGCCGCGCCACCGGGTCGACCTGGGCGAGTTCGACCATGTGATCGGCATCGACACGGGATGCGGCACGGTCGAAGTCGAAGGCAGGGCCACCTACGAGACCCTGGTGGCCATGACGCTGCAGCACGGCGTGATGCCGGCGGTGGTGCCGCAACTCAAGACCATCACCGTGGGCGGGGCGGTGGCCGGTGTGGGCATCGAGGCGACGTCGATGCGGCAGGGGCTGGTGCACCACACGATGCTCGAGCTCGACGTGCTGCTGCCCGACGGCAAGGTCGTGCACTGCACGCCCGACAACGCGCATCGCGACCTGTTCTTCGGCTTTCCCAATTCCTACGGCTCGCTGGGCTACGCCGTGCGGCTGGTTTTGCGCACGCTGCCGGTGCGGCCGTTCGTGCGGGTGGAGCACCTTGCGTACACGCAACCGGCCGACTTCTTCGCGGCCCTTGCGGAGGCCTGCGAAGGCGATGCCGACTTTGTCGATGGCGTGGTGTTCGGGCCGCAATCGCTGGTGCTCAACGTGGCGCGCTTCGAGGACGCCGCGCCGTGGGTGAGCAACTACGAGTACGAAGGCATCTACTACCGCTCCCTGCAGCGCATGCCGGTCGACCATCTCAGCGTGCACGACTACCTGTGGCGCTGGGACACCGACTGGTTCTGGTGTTCGCGCAACTTCGGCGCGCAGAACCCGCTGGTGCGAAGGCTGTTCGGCCGCTCCCACCTCAACTCGCGCACTTACTCGCAGCTCATGCATGTCAATGCGCGCTGGGGCCTGAGCAAGCACCTGGCGCGGTGGCGCGGAATGCACACGGAGTCGGTGATCCAGGACGTCGACATTCCGCTCGATGCGGCCCCGGCCTTCCTCGAGTTCCTGCAGCGCGAGATCGGCATCCTGCCGGTGTGGATCTGCCCGCTGCATGTGCCCGACCCGCGTGCGCGCTTTGCGCTGTATCCGCTGGCGCCGGGTGTGCTGTACGTGAACTTCGGCTTCTGGGACGTGGTGGCGCGCCGCGAGCCGCATGAGGCGGGGCATTTCAACCGCCTCGTCGAACAGGAAGTGATGCGCCTGGGCGGCATCAAGTCGCTCTACTCGGAGAGCTTCTTCAGCCGGCCGGAGTTCGACCGCTGCTACGGCATGGACGCATACGCCGCCCTCAAGCGCCGCTACGACCCCGAGGGCCGCGCGCCGCACCTGTACGACAAGTGCGTTCTGGGGCGTTGAATTGATCACGCGCAATGCCTTCACGCCGGCGGCGCCCGAAGATCGGCGGACCGGCCGTTCCGGCTTTTTGCGCCGCGCGCGGCGCGTCATTCTTCGGGGGCTTCCCATGAACTACAGAACCATCCTCGTGCACCTGGACCACTCGGCGCGCAGCCCGGTGCGCGCTGCGCTGGCCACCCGCTGGGCGCGCGCGCACGAGGGCCACCTCGTCGCGCTGGTGCCCACGGGCCTGTACGACGGCGTGATCCCGGCCGATGCCATTCCCAGCGGCATGTCCGACTACATCGCGGAATCGGCCGATTTCCTGCGGCGGCGCGCCGAGGGTATTTCGCGCGAGTTCCGTGAAGGCATCGAGCGCACGGGGCCGCTGTCGTACGACGTGCAGCTGGTGGACGGCGCCACGGTCGACACGCTGGCGCGCCACGGGCGCGCGAGCGATCTCGTGGTGCTGGGGCAGGGCGAGGACGCCAGCGACACCACGGTGCGCGGGCTGGCCGGCCAGGTGCTGATGGACGTGGGGTGTCCGGTGCTGGTCGTGCCCTCGGCCGGCACGTTCAGCGGCAAGGTCACGCACGCCCTCGTGGCGTGGGACGGATCGCGCGAAGCGGCCGTGGCGCTGCATGCCGCACTGCCGGCACTGCGGCGCGCCGACCGGGTCACGCTGATGTCGTTGCGTCATCCGCGCAACGGGCAAGACACGCTGCCGCAGCAAGGGCCGGACATCATCCAGTTCTTGCTGCGCCACGGTGTGCAGGCCGTGGCGCAAAGCGAGGTGACCGAGATCGGCGTGGCCGACGCACTGCTCTCACGCGTGTCGGACCTGGGCGCCGACCTGCTCGTGATGGGCGGCTACAGCCATTCGCGGCTGCGCGAGCGGGTGCTGGGCGGCGTCACGCGGCAGATCCTCGCGCAGATGACCGTGCCGGTCCTGATCGCACACTGAGAGGGCCCCGCGCAATGGTGGCCGGCGCCGACGCCTGGCTGGACAGGCTGGACGGCCTGGCGTGCGACGAGACGCAGGAACGTGTGTCCGTCGGTGAAGTCGTGGCTGCGGCCGGGGACGGCGGCCTGGCGGCAGCGATCCTGTTGCTGGCATTGCCCAACACGCTGCCCTCGCTGCCGGGCATGTCGACGGTCTTCGGTGCGCCGCTGTTGCTGTTCACGGCGCAGCAGGCGCTGGGCCAGGCTGCATGGGTTCCGCGATGGCTTGCGCGCAGGACGCTTGCGCGTGCGCAGCTGCGCGCGCTGACGGCGCACCTGCAAAGGCTGTCCGACTGGAGCAGCGGGCTCACGCGCCCGCGGCTGGGTGCCTTCGCCGGGCCGCTGGCCATGCGGCTGGCGGGCGTGCTGGGCTGTGTGCTTGCCGTGCTGCTGGTGCTTCCCTTTCCGCTGGTGAACATTCCGAGCGGCGTGACCCTGAGCCTGCTGTCGTTCGGCGTACTGCGAGGCGACGGCGCAGCAGTCCTGCTGGGCTTTGCCTGCGGCGTGGCCACACTCGCGCTCGCGGCCGGCGTGGTGTGGGGCGCATGGGCCCTGCTTTGACGCTGCCTTGACGCGGCGCAAGGCCGCGGCGGCCGATGCTGGCAGGCTGTGCGCAATCCAGCAAGGAGAACCCTCCGTGAGTGAAAACTACAGTTCGGGTCTGAGCGACGCCGAAGCCGCGCAGCGCTTGCTCCGCGACGGGCCGAACGTTCTTCCCTCCGTGTCTCGCAGGGGGTTGGCGCGCATCGCCTGGTCTGCGTTCACCCAGCCGATGTTCATGCTGCTGCTGGCGACCGCGGCGCTCTATGCGTTGCTCGGAAGCCTCGGCGATGCAGGCATGCTCGCGCTGTCGGTGGCGGCGGTGGGCGGGCTGTCGATCTATCAGGAGCAACGCACCGAGCGCGTGCTGGAGGCGCTCAAGGACCTGTCAAGCCCGCGCTGCACGGTCGTGCGGCAGGGACGCGTGCTGCGCATCGCAAGCCGGGAACTGGTGCGCGGCGACCGCCTTGTGGTGAACGAAGGCGACCGGCTGTCGGCCGACGCGCGCGTGCTCGAGGCGACCGGGCTTCAGGTCGACGAGTCGCTGCGTACGGGCGAATCGATGCCGCTGGGCAAGTGCCCCGAGGGCGCGGGCCAGGGCCAGGACGAGCGCGCGGGCGAGCGCGGCCTGCTGTTCGCAGGCAGCCTGGTGGTGCGCGGCGATGGCGTGGCCGAGGTGACCGGCACCGGCGCGAACACCGCGCTGGGGGCGATCCACGGTTCGCTGACGGCGCTTGCACCGCGCACCAGCCGTCTGCAGGACGAGCTGCAGTTGCTGGTGCGGCGCGTGGCATGCCTCGCCGCATTGACCTGCATCGCGGCTGCGGCGGTGTTCGGCCTGCGCGAGGGGTCATGGAGCCAGGGCCTGCTGGTCGGGCTGACCCTGGCGATGTCCCTCATTCCCGAGGAATTCGCCGTCGTCTGGAGCGTGATGTTGGCCTTGGGCAGTTGGCGCCTGGCGCGCTCGAACGTGCTCACGCGTCAGCCCCAGGCCATCGAGGCGCTCGGCACCGCCACCGTGCTGTGCGTGGACAAGACCGGCACGCTGACGCACAACCGCATGGCGCTCGTGGCATTGCACGACGGCGAGGCCGAAGACCGGTCGGGCGACCAGGATGTTCCGGCACAGCGCTTTGGGCGCCTGCTCGTGGGTGCGCTGCGTGCCAGCAGCGCGGGCGGCGCGGAACCCATGGATCATGCCGTGCGCGCAAGGGCGCAGGCGGCTGCGATGGGCGTCGGGCAGGGCTGGACCGCCGGCCCGCGCCGSGGCATCCGCGACGGCSCGTAGAGAGATTTCCGCGCCCACGCGA
>NNBU01000607.1_pt1 | contig 22964 bp, 25 predicted proteins | sample 1173781 | NCBI WGS metagenome assembly NNBU01 (sample SAMN07173937, study PRJNA388173) | plant metagenome | biome: Plant school; feature: Soil; material: Symbiotic tissue of Blasia pusilla L.; isolation source: symbiotic tissue sample KVJ2 | host: Blasia pusilla | place: Norway: Troms, Kvaloya...
AGATGGGTATAAGAGACATACGCCGGACCGCGCGACATCTTCGAGCGCGGCGGCGCCTCGTGGTACGGCATCCAGTTCCATCAGCGCAAGACCGCCAGCGGCGAGCGCTTCGACATGACCGCCATGACGGCGGCGCACAAGACCCTGCCTTTCAACACGCGCGTGTGCGTGCGCAGCCTCGTCAACGGCAGCGAGGTGCTGGTGCGCATCAACGACCGCGGCCCCTATGCGATGGGCCGTGTGATCGACCTGAGCCGCGCCGCGGCCGACCGCATCGGCCTGACCGGCCTGGGCATCAAGCAGGTGGCGCTGACCATCGTGGACCACGACGGCATGCGCTGCGGTGGCTTGCCGGTGGAGGCGGGTGATGCGCAGGCGCCGGTGGCGTCAGCGGCCGAGCCGCAGCAGCGTGCCAGGGTGCAGGTGCCGGCGCGGCGCAAGGCGCTCGTTCCGGCGCGTCAGCGCAGATAACTCAGCAAGCGAAGCCTGCGCGGGGCGGCCTTCAGCCGCCCGACTCGAGCGAGAAGGTGGCGTTGCGGTCCTGTCCCAGGCGCTCCGCCAGCTGGGGCAGCGCCGCCGCGAGCAGCGGCTTGAGCGTGTAGGGCGGATTGATCAGGAACATGCCGCTGGCCGGCAGTCCCGGGCGCTGCGTTTCGCCGGAGGCTGCGTCCTTGGTGATCTTGCTCGACTTGACCGTCAGCGTGGCGTGCAGCCACGACTTGCCGGCCTTGGTCGCCATCGTCTTCAGGCGGCGCGGCAGGTCATGTGCCTCGGGGCGCGGAATAATCGGGTACCAGACCGCGTAGGTGCCCGTGGCGAAGCGCTTGAGCGCCTCGGCGGCGAAGTCGAGCACACGGCCGTAGTCGGTCTTCATCTCGTAGCTCGGGTCCATCAGCACCAGCGCGCGGCGCGAGGGCGGCGGCAGGAACTTGGTGGCGCTGCCGAAGCCGTCTTCGTTCATCACGGCGATCTGGCGGCCGGCCTCGAGCTGGGCGATGTTGGCGTCCAGCGTGCGCGAATCGGTCGGGTGCAGCTCGAACAGCTTGAGCTTGTCGTGGTCGCGCAGCAGGTGCTGCACGATGAACGGCGAACCGGGGTAGACGCGTGCGCCGCCGTTGGGGTTGAAGTCGCTGATCACGCTCAGGTAGCGGGCGATGGCGTCGGCCAACGGGGCTTGCGCCTCGGGCGCTACTTTTTTGGTAGCAGACTTCGCAGCGGGCGCGTGCGTTGCAGGCTCTTTCTTGCCTGAAAGAAGGCGCAGGATGCCTTCGGCAGCCTCACCGCTGGTGCCTGCGTAGTCACCGTCTAGGCGGTACAGGCCGGCGCCGGCATGGGTGTCGACGACCGTCAGGGCTGCCTCTTTTTCAAGCAGGTGATCGAGCGTGGCAATCAACACCGTGTGCTTGAGCACGTCGGCGTGGTTGCCGGCATGGAAGGCGTGGCGGTAACTGAACATAGGGTGGGAATGGTAACGGTGTTGGGGCGCGCATATGCAAATTTGCCAGCGCAAGGCCATTCTTTATATAATCGAGGGCTTCGCAGCGTTTTTGTAGCCCCGCGGCGAAGTCTCCCGAACCGTTTTGCGGTGCGGGGTTCACCCACCTAAGAGATTCCCATCAGAGGAACGCCGACCGTGGAAAAGGGCTCGCCAAACCCTCTTTTCAAGAGAAAAACTCATGACCAAAACGTTCAGCGCCAAGCCCGCTGACGTGACGCACGAGTGGTTTGTGATTGACGCGACCGACAAGGTCCTCGGACGAGTAGCCAGCGAAGTTGCTCTCCGTTTGCGCGGCAAACACAAGGCCATTTACACGCCTCACGTCGATACCGGTGACTTCATCGTCATCATCAACGCCGCGCAACTGCGCGTCACCGGCGCCAAGTCGATCGACAAGGTGTACTACCGTCACTCGGGCTACCCGGGCGGCATCAGTGCCACCAACTTCCGCGACATGCAATCCAAGTTCCCGGGCCGTGCCCTGGAAAAGGCCGTCAAGGGCATGCTGCCCAAGGGTCCGCTTGGCTACGCGATGATCAAGAAACTCAAGGTCTACGGTGGCGCAGAGCACCCGCATACCGCCCAACAGCCCAAAGTGCTGGAACTGTAAGGAGCCTTGAGAATGATTGGTGAATGGAACAATGGCACCGGCCGTCGCAAATCCAGCGTCGCCCGCGTGTTTCTGAAAAAAGGCACCGGTAAGATCACGGTCAACGGCAAGGACATCCAAGAGTTCTTCGGCCGTGAAACCTCGATCATGATCGCCAAGCAGCCCCTCGCGCTGACCAACAACCTCGAAGCTTTCGACGTGATGGTCAACGTGAACGGCGGCGGCGAATCGGGTCAAGCCGGCGCCACGCGCCACGGCATCACCCGCGCGCTGATCGACTACGACGCGACGCTCAAGCCCGTGCTGAGCCAAGCCGGCTTCGTGACGCGCGATGCGCGTGAAGTCGAACGTAAGAAGGTCGGTCTGCACTCCGCCCGTCGCCGCAAGCAGTTCAGCAAACGCTGATCTGTTCACTGCGAACACAAAGCCGCCCTCGGGCGGCTTTTTCATTGCAAGGGCCGCCCTCGAGCGGCTTTTTCAATGCCAGGGCCGCCTTCGAGCGGCTTTTTCGCTGCCGGCGACGCATCCGACCCCACTTGCATTGGGGTACACGCCACACCCCGCCTGCCGAAATTGCGGCATTGCAGTAGCATTGGTTCCATTGGCCGCTTGTTCGGCCCCAAGGAGTTATCACCCCATGAGCGCCGTAGCCGAAAACATCCAGACCCAGATGCCAGAGCCCATCGTCTTCACCGACAGTGCGGCAGCCAAGGTGGCCGACCTGATCGCCGAAGAAGGAAATCCCGACCTCAAGCTGCGCGTGTTCGTGCAGGGTGGCGGCTGCTCCGGCTTCCAGTACGGTTTCACGTTCGATGAAATCACGAACGAAGACGACACCACCATGACCAAGAACGGCGTGTCGCTGCTGATCGACGCCATGAGCTACCAGTACCTGGTGGGTGCCGAGATCGACTACAAGGAAGACCTGCAAGGCGCCCAGTTCGTCATCAAGAACCCGAACGCCACCAGCACCTGCGGCTGCGGATCGAGCTTCTCGGCCTGATGCCCGAATGCTGCTGACCCAGCCTCCCCAGAAAGCCGCCTCCGGGCGGCTTTTTCGTTCCCGCTTCTTTTCTCCGCTTTTCTCCGCTTGCCCATGACCTCCGAGGCTGAAACTGCCCCCGCGCCCGTAGTTCCAGTGCGAAAGAGCCTGCTGTGGCTGGTCGCCGTCGGCTTCTTCATGCAGACGCTGGACGCCACCATCATCAACACGGCGTTGCCGGCCATGGCCGCGAGCCTGGGCGAGAGCCCGCTGCGCATGCAGTCGGTGGTGGTGGCCTACGCGCTCACCATGGCGATGCTGATCCCGGCCTCGGGCTGGATCGCCGACCGCTTCGGCACGCGGCGCATCTTCTTCTGCGCCATCGTGCTGTTTGCCGCCGGCTCGGTGCTGTGCGCGTTGTCGCACGGCCTGGGCCAACTGGTGGCCGCGCGCGTGGTGCAGGGGCTGGGCGGCGCGCTGCTGCTGCCCGTGGGGCGCCTGGCGCTGCTGCGCACGGTGCCGCGCGGGGAGTTCCTCCAGGCCATGAGTTTCGTGGCCATTCCGGGCCTCATAGGCCCCTTGCTGGGCCCCACGCTGGGCGGCTGGCTGGTGCAGTACGCCTCCTGGCACTGGATCTTCCTGATCAACGTGCCCGTGGGGCTGCTGGGCTGCCTTGCCACGCTCAAGTACATGCCCGACCTGCGCGGCGCGGTGCAGAAGCGCTTCGACAGCGTCGGCTACGCCATGCTGGCCTTCGGCATGGTGGCGATCTCGCTGGCGCTGGACGGCGTCTCCGAGCTGGGCCTGCGCCAGGGCGGCGTGATGGTGGTGCTGATCTTCGGCTTCGCCAGCATCGCTGGCTATTGGCTGCGCGCCTCGCGCACGCCCGAGCCGCTGTTCGCACCGTCGCTGTTCCATGTGCAGACGCTCAGCATCGGGCTCATCGGCAACCTGTTCTCGCGCCTGGGCAGCAGCTGCATGCCGTTCCTGGTGCCGCTGCTGCTGCAGGTGTCGATGGGCTACTCGCCGGTGCGCGCCGGGCTGATGATGCTGCCGATCGCGCTGGCCGGCATGGCCATGAAGCGCTTCGCCACGCCGCTGATCACGCGCCACGGCTACCGCCGCGTGCTGGTGGTCAACACCATCCTCGTGGGCTGCACCATGGCCAGCTTCGGCCTGACGGCGCCGGGCCAGCCGATGGCGCTGCACGTGCTGCAACTGCTGGCGTTCGGCGCGGTCAATTCGCTGCAGTTCACCGCCATGAACACCATCACGCTGAAGGACCTGGACGGCAGCATGGCCAGCAGCGGCAACAGCCTGCTGTCGATGGTGCAGATGCTGGCCATGAGCCTGGGCGTGGCCGCCGCGGGCGCGACCCTGGCGGGCTACAACGGCATCTTCGGCTCCGACTCCGCGGCGCACACGCTGGATGCGTTCCAGGCGACGTTCGCGAGCATGGGGCTGATCACTGTGGCCTCGGCGTTGATCTTCTGGCACCTGCCGTCGGAATCGCGGGCGGCGCACCCGGCGCAGCCGGAGGTGTCCGGCCAGGGCTGAAGCAAGCGGATTCAGGCGGGGTAGATCGCGCCCAGCACCCGCGCGCCGCGCGCGCCCGTCACGCTGGCGAGGTTGCCCGGCTCGCGCCGTACCGCGGCGCACGCCAACCAGGCAAAGGCCGCGGCCTCGACCTGCTGGGGCGGCAGGCCGTGGTCGGTCGACGCCACCACGTCCACGCCGGGCAGCAGCGCGCGCAGGCGGCCGAGCAGGTGGTCGTTCAGTGCACCACCGCCGCAGACGATCAGCAGCTTGCTCTCTTTTTCGTAGCGCAACAGGTCCGCTGCACAAGCGTGAGCGGTCAATTCGGCCAGCGTCGCCTGCACATCGGCGGGGTCCATCGCCGTGGTGCCGAGCTGTGCGGCCAGCCAGGTCGGGTTGAACAGGTCGCGCCCGGTGCTCTTGGGCGGTGCCTTGGTGAAGTACGCGTCGGCCAGCAGCAGCGCGAGCAGCTCGGGCAGCACCTTCCCGCTGGCCGCCCATTGGCCGCCGCGGTCGAAAGGCTGGCCCTGGTAGGTCTGGCACCAGTGGTCCATCAGCGCATTGCCCGGGCCGCAGTCGAAGCCGCGCACGAGGGCGCCGTCGGGTGCGTTGGCGGCCGGCAGCAGGCTCAGGTTGGAGATGCCGCCGATGTTCAGCACCGCGACGCTCTCGTCCGGGCGGGCGAACAGGGCGCGGTGAAATGCCGGCACCAGCGGCGCACCCTGGCCGCCGGCGGCGAGGTCGCGGCTGCGGAAGTCGCCGACCACGTCGATGCCGGTCAGTTCGGCCAGCAGGGAGGGGTTGTTCAGCTGGACCGTGTAGCCCACCTCGTCGAGCTCGAGCGGCCGGTGGCGCACGGTCTGGCCGTGCGCGCCGATGGCGGTGATCGCCCCGGCGGCGATGCCGCTGTCCGCCAGCAGCTGCTGGACCACGCCGGCATAGGCCCTGGCCAGGCCATTGCCGGCCAGGGCCGCGCGGTGCAGTTCGTTGTCGCCGGGCGTGTTCAGCGCCATCAGTTCCGCGCGCAGTGCGACGGGAAATCCGGCCGTGGCGTAGGCCTGGACCGCGATGCGGCCGCCGGAGAAGTCAGCAAGCACGCCGTCCACGCCGTCGAGCGAGGTGCCCGACATCAGGCCGATGAAAAGGTCGGCAGCCATGCGTGGAACGGTGTTGAAAAAGCTCAGTCGGCGCTGGCCTGGATGACGGAGAAAGCCGCCGCCAGCTCGGTGCGCGCACCCACGGCGATGCGCTCGAAGGCCGGACGCAACGCCGCGGTGATCGGCGCGCCGCCTTCCTGCGCGATGGAAGCCGGGTCCTGGTAGACGCCGCCCACGCGGAATTCGAAGTGCAGGTGTGGGCCGGTGGCCCAGCCCGTGGAACCCACCGCGCCGATGGCCTGGCCCTGGCTGATGCTCTGGCCGGCCTTGACGTCGATGCGGCTCAGGTGCGCATACGCCGTCTGCTGGTTGTTGCGGTGGTTGATGATGATGATGTTGCCGTAGCCGTTCTGCGTGCCCGCAAAGTCGACCGTGCCGTCGCCGACCGAACGCACCGAGGTGCCCGTGGGCGCCGCGTAGTCGATGCCGTTGTGCTGGCGCCAGCTGTTCAGGATCGGGTGCATGCGCATCGCGAAACCGCTGGACACGCGCGAGAACTCGACCGGCGTCGCCAGGTAGGCCTTGCGCAGGCTGTCGCCGTTCGGGCGGTAGTAGCTGCCCTTCTGGTTGGCGCCCGGGGGCTGGAACCAGACGGCCTGGTGGATCCTGCCGTTGTTCTCGAACTCGGCCGAGAGCACGCGGCCGCTGCGCAGCGCCTGCCCGTCGGCTTCGAAGGTCTCGTAGACCACGGCAAAGCGGTCGCCCTTGCGCAGGGCGCGCACGTCGACGTCGCCCGCGAAGATGTCGGCCAACTGGCTCGCCACCGCATCGGGAATGCGCGAGTCGTCGGTGGCGGCGAACAGCGAGGTGCGGATGGTGCCGCTGGCCAGGCGCGTGCCGGGGGTCAGCGCGTCGCGCTCGGTCACGCCGGCGAAGCCGGTGGGCGTGCGCTCGATGACGAAGCGCTTGAAGCCGCCGTCGCCGTCGGGAATCCAGCGGGCGCTGAGCTTCTTGAGCTGGTTTTCCTGCGTGGCCTCGGCCGTCACCGTGCGGCCGGCACGCGAGAACAGGGCGTTGCGCGCCTCGGCGCTGCCGCGCACGAAGGCGGTGGCGGCGGGGTCGGCGATGCCCAGGCGCTTCAGCAGGGCCTCGGCCGTGTCGCTCGAGCGGGTGACGTCGGTGCGGAACAGCGTGAAGCTGAAGTTTTCCAGCGACGCGCTTTGGTCGGCGAACGACACGGGTGCCGTGGCTTCGAGGATCTGCTTCACCGGGAGGTCGGACGCGTCCGGACCGAGCGATGCCACTGCAAGCGTACCGGCGCTCAGCAGGGCGGCCGCGATGACCGCGGTGATCTGCTTGGGGTACGTCCGGAAGGTATAGGCCACGCGAGAAGCAAGGAGCTCCTCGGCGGCAAGAATGCCGTTGATCAAACTTTGAATTCCAGCTCAGGTTCTGCAAAACCGTGCTGCAAGGCCCAGTACGTTCAGGGCGGCAGCAGACGGTGCGGAAGAAGCGCCGCTTAGAATTCGGCGCTTGAAAAGTCGGGCTGAGTATAGCTTCGGCACCCCCAAAGTCAGCTAAAAAAGCCCATGAACGCCGAATCTGTTACATCCAATACCCTCTCAAATAGTGTAGGACGCGCGCTCGAAATATCCCTCCGGGGCGCTGACGAGCTCCTGCCGCAGGACGAGTGGGTGCGCAAGCTGCAGCGCTCGGAAGCCACCGGAACCCCCCTGCGCATCAAGCTGGGGCTGGATCCGACGGCGCCCGACATCCACATCGGCCACACGGTGGTGCTCAACAAGATGCGGCAGTTGCAAGACCTGGGCCACCGGGTGATCTTCCTGATCGGCGACTTCACCAGCACCATCGGAGACCCCTCCGGGCGCAACAACACGCGTCCGCCGTTGACCCGTGAGCAGATCGAGGCCAACGCCCAGACGTACTACAAGCAGGCCAGCCTGGTGCTGGACCCCGAGAAGACCGAGATCCGCTACAACTCCGAGTGGAGCGATCCGCTGGGCGCGCGCGGCATGATCCAGCTGGCCGCCAAGTACACGGTGGCCCGCATGATGGAGCGCGACGACTTCAACAAGCGCTTCAAGGCCGGGCAGTCGATCTCGGTGCACGAATTCCTCTACCCGCTGATGCAGGGCTACGACTCGGTGGCGCTCAAGAGCGACCTCGAACTGGGCGGCACGGACCAGAAGTTCAACCTGCTGGTCGGGCGCCATCTCCAGCAGGAATACGGCCAGGAGCCGCAGTGCATACTGACTATGCCGCTGCTGGAAGGCCTCGACGGCGTCGAGAAGATGTCCAAGAGCAAGAACAACTACATCGGCATCAGCGAAGACGCCAACACCATGTTCGCCAAGGTGCTGTCGATTTCCGACGACCTGATGTGGCGCTGGTACACGCTGCTGAGCTTCCAGTCGCTGGAGCAGATCGCGGCGCTGAAGGCCGAGATCGCGGGCGGGCGCAACCCGAAGGACGCCAAGGTGGCGCTGGCCAAGGAAATCACCGCGCGCTTCCACAGCGCGGCGGCGGCCGAGACGGCCGAGCAGGATTTCATCAACCGAAGCAAGGGCGGCATTCCGGACGAGATTGCCGAGGTGTCGCTGTCGGGCGCCCCGCTGGGCATCGCCCAGCTGCTGAAGCAGGCCAACCTGGCGTCTTCGGCGGGTGACGGCAACCGCCTGATCGAAGGCGGCGGCGTCCGGGTCGATTCGGTGGTGGTCAGCGACAAGGCGCTGAAGCTGCCGGCCGGCAGCTACGTGGTGCAGGTCGGCAAGCGCAAGTTCGCGCGCGTGACGCTGAGCTGACCCGCGCGGTCGAACGACCGGTCAGCGCACCTCGATGGTGACGCGCCGGTTGCGCGGCTCGTCCACCTCGTCGGCGGTCGGCACGGCCAGTTCGCGTTCACCGCGCCCCACGGCCTCGATGCGGTTGGCCGGGAACTGGCGTTCGATGAAGAGCTGGGCCACTTCCTGTGCCCTGCGACGAGAGAGCAGGTCGTTCTGTTCGCCGTTGCCTTTGGTGTCGGTGTGGCCCGTGACCACGATGTCGCTGCCGCTGCGCGCCACCGCCGCGGCCATGGCCTCGGTCATGACCTGCTGCGAGGCGGCCGTCAGCGTGGTGCCCCCGAGCTCGAAGTACACGGTGTAGCGCTGCGGAAGGGGCGGGCGCATGTCGAACAGCGGCTTGTTGTCGGCCTGGAGCTTGGCTGGATCGACCTGGTCGACGACCGGGGCGCCACGTGCACCCACGGCAGCCGTGGCGCGCTGGTAGGGGGTGGAGAGCGTTTCCTCCCCTTCCTTGGCGCGCACCACCACGGCGGAGGGCTTGCCGTCGGCCTGGGGCAGCAGCACCACCCGGGTGCCGGGCGTGGAGCAGGCCGCCAGCAGCAGGGCCATCAGCGCGGCCGCGAGCAGGGGTGCGCCGCGAAATTTCAGGGATATCGTCTTCATGGCTGGCCGTCCGCCTGCACGATGAAGTCGGTGCCGCGAATGCCGATGGTGGCCGTCTGCGTCTCGACCCGCACCGCGTCGGGGTTGGTCTTGCCGATCAGGCCCGTGATCATGCGCATCGAGCCGCGCAGCAGCGACAGCAGCATGCCGCCTTCGTGCGTCGTGGCGTCGAAGTGGAACTCCTTCAGGTCCAGCCGCGACGACGGGCCGACCACCAGCGTGGTGTCGTCGCGCAGCACCACCGACGCCGAGGAATCGGGGCCGGTCACGATGCGGTCGACGGCGCCGATGGGGTCGCCCGGGCTGGCGGCGCGCGTGGCGCCCGAACCGTTGAGCAGTTGCACGTTGCCGCGCACGGACTTCACAAAGCCCGCCTGGAGGTCTGCCTTCGCAGCGGCCGGCACGGGGGCGGCTGGCGTCGGTGTCTGGGCTTGGGCCAGCGCGGCCGAGCCGACAATGGCGAGGCCGCACAAGGCGGGCAGGAAGTTTTTCATCATCTGAAGCTGGTTCCTTTGCGAAAGAATGTGTCGCAATAGTCAGAAATATTAGAGCGAAGGCGTTACATATGGACACTACGCCAATAATTCAGCCGACTCCTGCGGCCTTTTACCGCTTTTCGTGTGGCGTATTGCCCAATTTCCCGATGGATTTCGCATGACGTTCTCACCCAAGGCGCTGCTTCGTGTATCCGTGGCTGTCGCGCTGCTCACCATTCTGCTCAAGGGCTACGCAGGCTACCTTACCAATTCGATGGGCCTCATCTCCGACGCGATGGAGTCCTTCGTCAACCTGGCCAGCGCCATGTTTGCGCTGGCCATGGTGACCATCGCGGAGCGCCCCGCCGACGACGATCATCCCTATGGCCACCACAAGGCCGAGTACTTCTCCTCGGGCTTCGAAGGCATCCTGATCGTGGGCGCCGCCATCGCGATCCTCTGGGTCTCGGTGCAGCGCCTGCTGGCCCCGCAGCCGCTCGAGCAGGTGGGCTGGGGCCTGGCGCTGTCGGTGGTCAGCTCGGGCTTCAACGCGGGGCTGGCCTTCGTGCTGTTCCGCGCGGCACGCGTGCACCGCTCGATCGCGCTGGAGGCCGACGGGCGCCACCTCATGACCGACGTCTGGACCTCCGCCGCGGTGGTGGTCGGCATCGTCGGCGTGCAGCTCAGCGGCTGGCTCTGGCTCGACCCGCTGCTGGCCATCGGCGTGGCGCTGAACATCGTGCGCGAGGGCGTCAAGCTGGTCTGGCGCTCGTCGCAGGGCCTGATGGACGAAGCCCTCGACCCCGAGACCCTCGCCACCGTGCGCGCCACGCTGGAGACCTTCGTCGCCCGTGTACCCGAGGGCCCGCAACTGCGCTTCGACGACATGGTGACCCGCAGCGCCGGCCAGCGCCGATTTGCCGACCTGCACATGCACGTGCCCGGCGACTGGACCCTGCTGCATGCCGCCCACATGCGCGACCAACTCGAACAAGCCCTGATGGATGCCGTGCCCGGCCTGCGCGTCACCATCCAGCTGCTGCCCCTCACCATGGAAGCCCGCGCCACCCAGGCCGGGGAACATCACCCCTCATGAAAGCTGTACTGCAACGCGTATCGAACGCACGCGTCGACATTGCCGGGCGCACCGTCGGCGCCATCGACGCGGGCCTGCTCGTGCTGCTGTGCGCCGAGCGCGGCGACACCGACGCGCTGGCCGACCGCATGCTCGCCAAGATCCTCAAGCTGCGCATCTTTTCCGACGACGCCGGCAAGATGAACCGCAGCGTGCAGGACATCGGCGGCGGCCTGCTGGTCGTGAGCCAGTTCACGCTGGCGGCGGACGTGAGCGGCGGCAACCGCCCCAGCTTCACCCAGGCCGCGCCGCCCGACGAAGGTCGCAGGCTCTACGACTATGTCGTGGCGCAGGCGCGCGCCGCGCACCCGGTGGTGGCCACCGGCGAGTTCGGCGCCGACATGCAGGTGCACCTGCTCAACGACGGCCCCGTCACCATCCCGCTGCAGATGACGGCGTAGCTGTCGATCTACTTGCCGTACGGGCTGCGAATGCCCATTTCCGCGAGGATCTCTATCTCGTAGGCTTCCATCTCGTCGGCGTCGGCCTCGCTGGTCTCGTGGTCCCAGCCCTGCGCATGCAGGGTGCCGTGCACCAGCAGGTGGGCGTAGTGGTGGGCCAGGGTCTTGCGGTTTTCCTTCGCTTCGCGCGCCACCACCGGCGCGCACAACACCAGGTCGGCCATCACCAGCGGGCTCTGCGCGTAGTCGAAGGTGAGCACGTTGGTCGCGTAGTCCTTGCCGCGAAACTCGCGGTTCAGGCGCTGGCCTTCGTCGGCATCGACGATGCGCACGGTGATCTCGCCGTCGATGTCCAGCGCATGGCGAATCCAGCGCGTCACGCTGTGGCGCGGCAGGGCGACGCGGTGGCGCTCCACGCCCTTGAAACGGCCGAACTGTAGTGAAAGCGACAGCGCCGGAAGCCTGGATGCCGCCATCTCAGTGGACCCCCGTCCGCTTGCGCTGGCCGTCATAGGCGTCGACGATCTTCGCCACCAGCGGATGCCGCACCACGTCCGCGCTCGTGAAGTGCGTGATGGCGATGCCGCTCACTCGCTTGAGCACGCGCTCCGCATCGATCAGCCCGCTCAGCTGCTGCTTGGGCAGGTCGATCTGGCTCACGTCGCCCGTCACCACCGCGCGCGCGCCGAAGCCGATGCGCGTGAGGAACATCTTCATCTGCTCGGGCGTGGTGTTCTGCGCCTCGTCGAGGATCACGAAGGCGTTGTTCAGCGTGCGCCCGCGCATGAAGGCCAGCGGGGCAATTTCGAGCGCGTTGCGCTCGAAGGCCTTCTGCACCTTCTCGTGGCCCATCAGGTCGTACAGCGCGTCGTACAGCGGGCGCAGGTACGGGTCGATCTTCTGCGTCAGGTCGCCCGGCAGGAAGCCCAGGCGTTCGCCCGCCTCCACCGCCGGGCGCGTCAGCACGATGCGCTGCACCGCCGCCCGCTCCAGCGCATCGACCGCGCAGGCCACCGCCAGGTAGGTCTTGCCGGTGCCGGCCGGACCGATGCCGAAGGTGATGTCGTGCTTGGCGATGTTGTCGAGGTAGAGCGCCTGCGTGGGCGTGCGCGCGCGCAGGTCGGCGCGGCGGGTGACCAGCATGGCCGCGTCGTCGTCGCCCTCGGTCATCGATCCGTCGCCCGCCAGCGTGAGCTGCACCACGGCCGGGTCGATCGTGCGCTGGGCTATTTCGTAGAGCGCCTGCAGCACGTCCATGGCGCGCCGCGCCGTGGCCTTGGGGCCGTCGACCTTGAACTGCTCGTGGCGGTGGGCGATCTTCACGCCCAGGGCTTCCTCGATGCGGCGCAGGTGCGCGTCCAGCGGTCCGCACAGGTGGCCGAGGCGCGCGTTGTTCAGGGGGGTAAAGGTGTGTCGCAGAATCACGCCGGACATTTCAAGGAAAAAGGGCACCCATGATAGGCAAACTGACCGGCACCCTCGCCGAACGCAATCCACCGCAGGTGGTGGTCGACTGCAACGGGGTCGGCTACGAGGTCGACGTGCCCATGAGCACGTTCTACAACCTGCCCAGCCTCGGCGCGAAGGTGTCGCTGCTCACGCACTTCGTCGTGCGCGAGGACGCGCAGATTCTCTACGGCTTCGGCAGCGCCGAGGAGCGGGCGGCCTTTCGCCAGCTCATCAAGATCACCGGCGTGGGCCCGCGCATGGCGCTCGGGGTGCTCTCGGGCATGAGCGTGGGCGAACTCGCGCAGGCCATCACGCTGCAGGAGCTGGGCCGGCTGGTGAAGATTCCGGGCATCGGCAAGAAGACCGCCGAGCGCCTGCTGCTTGAACTCAAGGGCAAACTGGGCGCTGACATCGGCATGCCCGCGCATGCGGCCTCCGACGCGCAGGCCGACATCCTGCAGGCGCTGGTCGCGCTGGGCTACAGCGACAAGGAAGCCGCGCTGGCGCTGAAGGCGCTGCCGAAGGACGTGAGCGTGAGCGACGGCATCAAGATGGCGCTGAAGGCGCTGGCGAAGTGAATCTTCGCGGGGCGTGGTCGCGCGTGGAAGCGCTGCGCCACGAGTCGGTGCGCAGCGACGAACTGCTGCTGCGCGCGGCCCAGATCGGCTGCGTGCCGATTCTCCTGGCCTACGGGTGCGCGGGCCTCGTGTACGGCAACCTGCCGATGTTCACGCCGTTCGGCCTCATCGACATGCCGGGCGCCTGCGCATGGCTCACGGCCGCCATGGCCTTTGCGCTGGCGATCTTCGCCGCCGACTGGCTGGTGCGCGGCGAGCTGGCGGTGGCACCGCCGCCGGTCACGGTCGTGACGCGGGTCTGGCGGCCCGGGAGCTTGCCGTCGCCCGCGTTGCCGCCGCATGTCTTTCCTCAGCCCCGCTCGTCCGTGTTGCGCATCGCCTGCCTGGGCGTCGCGGCCGTGGCCTGCGCGTCTGCACTGGTGGGGCGCGCCACGCTCGCGCTGGGCTGGCAGGCCTTTGCACGGCCGGGCGGCATCGCGCCGCAGGCGGAGTGGCCGCTCTTTCCGCTGCAATGGGCCTGGCCCTGGCTGCTGCCGCTGACGCGCCGGCCCGTGGTGCTCGGCCTGGTCGGCGTGGGAGCCGTGCTGCTGGCAGCGGCCTATCTGATGAACTGGCGCAAGGTGCGCGGCGCGTGGTTCCCGTTTCTCACGGTGCTTCCGATGCTGGTGACGCTGAACTTTTTGGGCGACGCGGGCTTCGACTACGCCGCTGCACGGGGCTTGGGCGGGCTGGACGAGCCTGAGCTGGTGCGCGCCCTGGCCCAGTACCCGGGGCGTTACAACATCTTCACGTTCCTCAGCCTTTGGGGTGCCATCGGCTTCGGCACCGTCGGCATGATCCTGGGCTTCTGGTTCGGCCGGTCGCGGGTCATGGACGAGGACTGAGCGGTCATTCGAGAGGTTTCATCGCAATGCCGCGGGCACCCAAGGGCGGCTCAGGGATGGATCTTCTCGCCCTTGGCCAGCATCTCGACGAACTTCCCGATGCGGCGCGCGCGGGTCTCGGGCTTCTTCGCACCTTGCGTGCGGAACAGCACCGCAAAGCGGTTGCGCGCGTCGAGTGTGGCGAAGAACTGCGCAGCCTCGGGGTTGGCGTCCAGTGCGGCCTGCAGGTCGGGCGGCACAGTAGCCGTGCGGCTGGCCTCGTAGGCCGCCTCCCAGCGGCCGTCGGCCTGCGCGCGTTCCACCTCGGCCAGCCCGGCCAGTTGCATGCGGCCTTCCTCGATGAGCCTGAGCGCCTTGTCGCGGTTGATCTGCGACCAGGTGCTGCGCTTCGTGCGCGGCGTGAAGCGCTGCAGGAAGTACGTGTCGTCGTCGCCCTTGCGCTGCCCGTCGATCCAGCCGTGGCACAGCGCCTCCTCCAGCGCCTGCGGATGGTCGATGGAGGCCACGCCGGAGCCCTTCTTCGCCATGCGCAGCCACACGCCGGCGGCGCTCGCATGGTGCTTGCCGAGCCATCGCTTCCATGCGGCGACGTTGGCGCACTCGACCGGGTCGTCGTGCGCCACGCGCGCCGCCGGGCTCACGGCACCCACCAATAGCGCAGCGCGTGAAAGTAGATCGGCGCCGCGAAGATCACCGAGTCCAGCCGGTCGAGCATGCCGCCGTGGCCTTCGATCATCGAACCCCAGTCCTTCACGCCGCGGTCGCGCTTGATGGCCGACATCACGAGCCCGCCGAAGAAGCCCATCAGGCAGATGGTCAGCGCCATCAGCGCGGCCTGCCACGGGTTGAAAGGCGTGGCCCAGTACAGCGCGGCGCCCAGCGCGGTGGCGCTCGCCACGCCGCCGACCAGGCCTTCCCAGGTCTTGGAGGGCGACAGCTCGGGCGCCACCTTGCGCTTGCCGAAGAGCTTGCCCCACACGTACTGCAGCACGTCGCTGCCCTGCACCACGATGACCAGGAACGCGATCAGCAGCAGGTTGCGGCCCTCGAAGCCCGGGATCTGCAGCGTGAGCAGCGCGGGCACGTGGCTGATGCAGAACACGCACACCATGAGCCCCCACTGGATCTTGGAGGTGCGCTCCAGAAAGCGCTGCGTGTCGCCGCCCACGGCCGCCAGGATGGGCAGGATCAGGAAGGCATAGACCGGGATGTAGATCGAATACAGCCCGTACCAGTCGATCCAGATCAGGAAGTACTGGCCCGGCAGCGCCACGAAGAAGGCCAGCGCGATCGCCCCGTGGTCGCCGCGCCGCGTGTAGGCCAGGCTGATGAACTCGCGCAGCGCGTAGAAGGAAATCAGATAGAACAGCACGATCACGCCGCCCTTGCCGAAGGCGAAGGCCAGGCCGATGACCGCCACCATCACCCACCATGCGTTGACGCGCGAGTTGAGGTTGTCGATGACCGAGTGCGGCTGGCCGTGCGCCACGCGCCACTTCAGCACCGCGCCGATGGCCGAGGCCAGCACCAGCACGCCGAAGACGCCGCCGAAGAGCTTGAGCGTGGTCAGCGCGAAGGGAGAGAGGTCGATCATGGCGCGGTCCCTCCGTTCTGGCTGTTGTGGCCGTTCGTGTCCGGCCGGTCGTATTCGGGGCGCATGTCGAGCATGGCGGCGCGCGCGCGGGCCAGGAACGACACCTTGTCCTCGCCCTCGGCCAGCGTGATCGGCGCGCCGAAGCGCACCGTGCAGGCCAGCGGAATCGGCACCAGCACACCCTTGGGCAGCACGCGCTTGAGGTTCTCGATCCACACCGGCACCAGCCGCACGTGGGGGCAGGCGCGCGCCAGGTGGAAGAGCCCGCTCTTCAGCGGCAGCAGGATGTCGTCGCCCGTGTTGCGCGTGCCCTCGGGAAACATGATGAGCGAGTCGCCGCCCTCCAGCGCCTCCTTCATCTGGTCGACCGGGTTGCCGCCCTGGCCCGAACCGTCGCGCCGGATCATCAGCGCGTTGAACACGTCGCGGCCGATGAAGTTGCGCAGCTTCGAGGCCTCCCAGTAGTCCTGTCCCGCGACCGGCCGCGTGAGCGCGCGCAGGTCGGGCGGCAGCGTGGCCCACAGCAGCACGAAGTCGCCGTGGCTGGTGTGGTTGGCGAAGTACAGCGTCTGCTCGGCCTTGGGGCTCGTGCCCGACCAGATGGCGCGCACGCCGGTCAGCAGCCCGGCCGCGCCGATGATGAGCTTGCCCGCCACGATGGCGAGCCCGCGCCGCAGCACGGTGCTCTGCGGCTTGTCGTTGTTCTTGGGGGCGTCGTCGGTCAAGAGAGGTCCTGTGTCATCAAGGCTAGGAGAAACATGGCGCTCTGGCAGGCGACCACGATGCCGTGGCGCTGCAGGAGCTGGCGGGTGCCCTGCACGCGCGCGTCGAGCGGGCGTGTGGCTTGCTCGGGTGCCGGTTCGCGCAGCCCCAGGGAAGAGAGCGCCTTGTCGAGCGCGTCCAGCGACGTGACGGTGCTGCGCGCGAGCCCGTCGAACAGCGCCTCGTCGAAGCGCAGGCGAAAGGCGAAATAGCGCTCCAGCGCACCCAGCACCACGACCGCGCCGAAAGCCATGGCGGAGGTGCTCGACAGCGAGCGCAGCGTCAACGCGAGCACCAGCGCCGCGATGCAGGTGAGCGCGAATCCCCACAGGGCCAGCAGCGCCGCGGCGCGCAGCAGGCCGGCCAGTGCGGCGCAGGTGGTGCGTTCGGTGTCAGTCATGGCGCGGAACCTCCGGCAGTTTCGAAAGAGGCTCCAACGAGGCCAGCCATGGGCCGCGCAGCACGATCTGCGGCCGCGCGCGGCGCACGGCGGCTTCGGCCTGCGCCACACCGCCGGCCGCCCCGTAGCGCCCCAGCCAGGCGATCACCGCCGCCGCGCTGCGCGAAAAGCCGAGCGCGCAGCAGACCCACACCGGCGCGCCGTCGGCGTTGCGGCGCTGGCCCTCGACGACGGCTGCCGCGCGTTGCAGCCGCACCGTCGGCGGCACCGTCAGGTCGAGCAGCGGCACGCAGCGCGCATGCGGCACGCCGGCCGGCATCTGCAGTTCGGCGCACAGGCTCACCAGCCGGGGCCGGCCGGCGGCCAGCCATTCGGCGCGCGTCGGCCGGCGGCCCAGCCGCAGGCCGGGCACCACCTCGACCGAGGCCGGCAGCTTGCGCGTCCACATCCAGGCGTTGACGGCCGCGCCGAGCCGGTAGGGCGCGAACAGCCAGCGCGCTGCCCAGCCCATGCGGCCGTGCCCGTCCATCTGGAAGCCGCGCGCGCCGAAGCCGATGTAGTTGAGCGCCACCAGCGCGAGCGAAGCGGCCGGCCAGCACAGCCACAGCGCGATGCCGCCGCCGTACAGCGCGGCCGCCAGGCACAGCGCCGCACCCGCCGCATAGAGCCCCGCCAGCTTCCAGCGCCGGGCGTCGTGCGTGCGCTGCCAGGCGCGCGGCATCGACACCACGCGCTCCAGCGGCCACAGCCACACGCAGAACAGGCCGAGCAGCGCGCCAGTCGGAATGTCGATGAAGTGGTGCTGCCACGTCGTGAGCACCGACGCGCAGATGGCGAAGGCCCACACATGCAGCACCAGCCGCGCCCACAGCAGGTTCGGCGCGCGCAGGAACTGCCGGTACCAGTCCCACAGGATCACGGCCAGCGCAATGTGCAGCGAGGGCGCCTGGTTGAACGGCTGGTCGAATCCGCGCAGCGCGTTGAACAGGAAGGCCGGCGCGCCCTCGACCGGCGGTTGCCCGAAGCTGAAGTGCAGCGGCCACGCGATGAAGCAGGTGCAGGCCACGAGCGTGGCCGTGACCAGCCGCAGCGCATGCCGGTCGAGCGTGTGCCGGCTGCGCGCCAGGAACAGCGACAGCGCGTAGAAGACGTTGATCGTCCAGTACGGAAAGATCGTCCACGGCCAGAACGGCACGTGCCGCTCCCAGTCGAAGGCCATCGACGGCACGTTCGCGCGCGTGGTGGCCCACCAGTTGGCGAAGCCGTAGGTCGCGTAGAACAGCGGGCCCAGGAACACCAGCCATGCGGCGGCGCGCTTCCAGGGGCGCTGTGCCAGCCAGGCGTTCATCGGAAAGCCTCCGTGCTGCGCACTGCGGCGCGAGCTTGCTGGGGGCGGCCCGGCGCGGCGCTCATCGCCCGGTGCGCACCGCCAGCGAGACCGTGAAGATGCCCCACTCGTCGACCCGCTGGTCGATCTTGCGGAAGCCCGCTTCTTCCACCAGCTGGTCCATCTCGACCTGGGTGCGGCGGCGCATGACCCAGGCCTCGCCCTGGCGGTGGCTGGTGAGGGCGCGCGCAATCATCTCCAGCTGCGGATGCCACGGCTGCCCGGTGTACACGAGGTAGCCGCGGTCTTCCACCGCGTCGCCCACGCCTGCGAGCGAGCGGCGCACCATCTCGTTGTCGGGGAACAGCTCGTACAGGCCCGACACCACGGCCAGCGTGGGCCGCGGCATGACGCTGGCCAGGCTGATGCGGTCGAAGGCGTCGGCCTGCACGAACTGCGCGACGTCTTCCAGGCCCTTTTCGGCAATGAGCGCGCGGCCGTCGCGCACGTTGATGTCGCTGTAGTCGCGCAGCAGGATCGAGGCGGCCTTCACCGGGCTGGCCAGCACCGCGTCGAGCACGTAGCGGCCGTGGCCGGCGGCGATGTCCATCACGCGCACCTCGCGGTGCATTTCGGCCAGGCGTTCCATGGCGATGCGCAGCAGCTCCTCGACGTGGATCTTGCGCTGGCGGATGCCGCGCCAGCCGATGGAGTTCAGGTAGGTGTTGTCGATGGCGCGGCCGATGGCCGAGCTGCCCCTGGGCTGGTTGCGGTACACGTAGTCGAGCGTGCTGCCCGAGTCGAAGCCGGTGTCGTGCCCCAGCTTGATGCCTTCGGACATGGTGCCGCCCAGCTTCAGGCTGGCACGCGTGATGGCCCAGTAGGCGCCGCGTGGCGACAGCGTCGACAGCGGCTCGGCCAGCGCGCGCGATTCGTCGGCGGTGTCGCCGCTCAGGTGCGCCTCGCGGCGGTCGACCGGCACGGCCGGTTCGTCGAAACGCTGCAGGATGAACTCGCGAATCTGCGCCACGGCGCTCGCGCGGTCTTTCTCTCCGAGCGTGTCGTGAAAGAAGCCCGGCAGTTCGGTCTTGGTCTTCACCGCGCTGCCCAGGCGCTCGAAGAACCGGTGCTGCGGCTTGTGGTGCACCACCCAGTCGGCACCCGAGATCAGCAGTTGCACCGGCAGGGTGATGGCGTTGGCGTCGGCCACCACCCGGTCGGCGGCTTCGTACAAACCCAGCAGGATGTTGACCGCGATGGGGCGCGAGATGAGCGGGTCGCTCTCGTAGCTGGCGATGCGCGCGGGGTCGTGCGTGAGGAACTTCGCCTTCACGTAGCTGTTGACGAAGAACAGCCCGCGCAGCTTGTGCATCAGCCCGAGCCCGGCGCGTGCGAAAGGCACGTACAGCTTCACCTTGAAGGCCGGCGAGGCGAGCGTGAGGCCGCGCACCTTGGGGGCGTAGTCGTGCGCCCAGGTGGCGATCAGCACTGCGCCCACGCTCTGCGCGACCACGTGCATGTCCTGCTCGGGCACGCCGTGGACGGCGGCGATGTGCTGCACGAAGGTCTGCACGTCGCGCACCGAAGTGCCGAAGCTCGGGCTGTAGCCGCGCTGGCCGGGCGAGCGGCCGTGGCCGCGGGCGTCCCAGGCGTAGAAGTCGAAGTCGGGCAGGTCCAGCTCGTCGACCAGGTGCGCCATGCGCGCGCCGTGCTCATGGCCGCGGTGGAACAGCAGGATGGCGCCGCGGCGCTGCGCGCCGATGGCGGGCCAGCGGCGGTAGAACAGCGATTCGCCGTCGTGTGTCTGGAACTGGCGTTCCTCGGGAACGCGTGAAGTGATGTCTGTCATTGAATCCCTGTGCATCTTTTATTGGTTTGTGCCGGATGGCGTCGGGTCAGCGTGGCGTGACCGGCTCGGCTTCGGCTTCCGCCAGCGCCCGGCGGATGCGGTTGACGACCGTCCAGGCCACCAGCACCGCCAGCAGCGGCATCAGCCAGGCGGTCCAGCCCGGCAGCGGCCAGCCCAGCGCCACATAGAGACCGAGCGCGCCGAACACGAAGGCCCGGTCGCTCTTGCCCAGCGGGCCGTCGTAGCGGCGCGAGGCCCCTACCGTGGGCCCCAGCGCGCCGGCGAATTCGCTCAGGCCCGCGAGCACGATCACCGTGCCGACCCAGAAGCCGCTGAACGGCGCCACCAGCGCAAAGGGCAGGTACAGCGCCGCGTCGGAAACCACGTCGGTCAGCTCGTTGAGGAAGGCGCCCAGCCTGCTTTGCTGGTGGTGCTCGCGCGCCAGCATGCCGTCGATGGCGTTGAAGGCCATGCGCAGGAACATCCACAGGGGAATGAGCGCGAAGGCGGCCGGCGATGAAAAGGAGGGCGCCGCGAAGAAGAGCCAGAGCCCGAGCGCGACCGACACGACGCATGCCGCCATCGTCACCTGGTTGGCGGTGACGCCCATCGCATGCAGGCGGACCACCATCGGCCGCAGCAGGGCCTGGAAACGCGGCTTCAGTTCGTAGATCGACACGTGCTGGCTTCCCCTCGTTTGTTATATGGCCACACAGGTGGCCGGAGCATTCTGCCAGTGTGGCAGGCACTAAACTCGTAGTCGAAGAACCCCTCTCATGACCATCCAGACCGACGATTTCGCACCCGCCCCCCAACGCGTGGTGTCCGCCGCGCCCGCCTCGCCCAACGAAGAGGCGATCGAGCGGGCCTTGCGTCCCAAGCTGCTCGACGAATACGTCGGCCAGGCCAAGGTGCGCGAGCAGCTCGAGATCTTCATCGGCGCGGCGCGCAAGCGCAAGGAAGCCCTCGACCACGTGCTGCTGTTCGGCCCGCCCGGCCTGGGCAAGACCACGCTGTCGCACATCATCGCGGCCGAACTGGGCGTGAACCTGCGCCAGACCTCGGGCCCGGTGCTGGAGAAGCCCAAGGACCTGGCGGCGCTGCTGACCAACCTGGAGCCCAACGACGTGCTCTTCATCGACGAGATCCACCGGCTGAGCCCGGTCGTCGAAGAAATCCTGTACCCGGCGCTGGAGGACTACCAGATCGACATCATGATCGGCGAGGGCCCCGCGGCGCGCAGCATCAAGCTCGACCTGCAGCCCTTCACCCTGGTGGGCGCCACCACCCGCGCCGGCATGCTGACCRACCCGCKGCGCGACCGCTTCGGCATCGTGGCGCGGCTGGAGTTCTACACGCCCGAAGAGCTCGCGCTCATCGTCACCCGCAGCGCCCGCCTGCTCAAGGTGGAAACCGACGCCACCGGCGGCTTCGAGATTGCCCGGCGTTCGCGCGGCACGCCCCGCATCGCCAACCGGCTGCTGCGCCGCGTGCGCGACTACGCCGAGGTGAAGGGCGACGGCCGCATCACCGAAGACATTGCGCACAAGGCGCTGGCCATGCTGGACGTCGACCCGCAGGGCTTCGACCTGATGGACCGCAAGCTGCTGGAGGCCGTGATTCACCGCTTCGACGGCGGTCCGGTCGGCCTGGACAACGTGGCCGCCAGCATCGGCGAAGAGCGCGACACCATCGAGGACGTGATCGAGCCTTACCTCATCCAGCAGGGCTACCTGCAGCGCACGCCGCGCGGGCGCATCGCCACGCTGGCGGCGTACCGCCACCTGGGCGTGACCCCGCCGTCGAGCCGCGCCGATGGGCAGGATCTTTTCGGAGCCTGAACACACCATGCACACCCATGACCTGAGCGCCTGGAAGCACGACCACCACTTCGGCTCCGACACCGCCTCGGCCGAGCGCAGCACGCGCCTGGTGATGTGGATCACCGCCGTGATGATGGTGGTCGAGATCGGCGCGGGCTGGTGGTTCAACTCGATGGCGCTGCTGGCCGACGGCTGGCACATGAGCTCGCACGCACTGGCCATCGGCCTGAGCGCCTTCGCCTATGCCGCCGCGCGGCGCTACGCACGCGACCCGCGCTTTGCCTTCGGCACCTGGAAGATCGAGGTGCTGGGCGGCTTTGCCAGCGCGCTGGTGCTGCTGGGCATCGCGGCGCTGATGGTGGTGGGCTCGCTGGAGCGGCTGTGGTCGCCCTCGGCCATCCACTACCCGGAAGCCATTTCGGTCGCGGTGCTGGGTCTGGTGGTCAACCTGGTCTGCGCGCGGCTGCTGGGCGGGGCGCATCACCACCACCACGGGCATGACCACGGCCACGATCACGATCACGCCCACGGCCACGACCTGAACCTGCGTTCCGCCTACATCCACGTCGTGGCCGATGCCGCCACGTCGGTGCTGGCCATCGCGGCGCTGCTGGGCGGCTGGTTCTACGGCTGGGCCTGGCTCGACCCGGCGATGGGCATCGTCGGCGCGGTGCTGGTGGCGGTGTGGGCCAAGGGCCTGCTGAAGGAAACGGGCAAGGTGCTGCTGGACCGCGAGATGGACCACCCCGTCACCGAGGAAATCCGCGAGGGCGTCGAGACGATGCTCGCCGCGTCGGAAACCCGCGTGGCCGACCTGCACGTGTGGCGCGTGGGGCGCGACGCCTATGCCTGCGCGCTGACGGTGGTGACGCATTCGCTCACGCTGACGGCGGACGAGGTGCGGGCGTGCTTCTCGATGCACGAGGAGATCCGGCACTCGACGGTCGAGATCCAGCGCTGCGTCGATTAGGTATTCGCTCCTTCCCCCTCTGGGGAAGGTCGGGATGGGGGCAGGCAGGGCGTCCATCGCGAGCGCCGCTTGCCCCCACCCCAGCCCTCCCCCAGCGGGGGGGGGAGCAGGGCGACGCCGGCCCCG